>Ga0307513_10001280_pt1 | contig 36379 bp, 26 predicted proteins | sample 15_EM_MG_FD_202174 | JGI IMG/M metagenome (GOLD analysis project Ga0307513, IMG submission 202174) | Populus trichocarpa ectomycorrhiza microbial communities from riparian zone in the Pacific Northwest, United States - 15_EM | ecosystem: Host-associated > Plants > Roots > Unclassified | place... | reverse complement strand
GGAGAGTCCTGGATCTGAAGGCGTCAGGGCGGGAGAAGCCTAGATCAGGCGACGTCAGAACACAAAGGCGGTGCACCAGACGCAGTCAGGACGCACAGGACGTAGGGGTCCGTGTCGGGATGGCGTCAGGACGGACGGCGCTAAGTAACGCAAAATCAGGACACAATGTCGGATCGACGTCGCGTCCTGATTCGCGATTAGCGTTCGGGCGTCAGGTGCGTCAGATGCACAGGACGCATAGGACGCAGGGTATTATTTTTGCTGATGGTCCGCCAATAGCCACCAAAGCTTCCTGCAGCAATCTCATTTCCTACTTTAGCCCGTATAATTTTAAATTAGGGTGAAACAAACCTTCAAATCCAAGTAAAACATGTTCCAAGCAGATTGCTTCATAGGTCTGAACTGGGTCCATTGACAATATTGTATTCAATTCATTCATCAGAATGATTCTATCAGTATGGACCAGGATTAGGAAACTGAATGCAGCCAGGGCAAGAATGGGATCTATGGCTTCTGCCTCTGTGAAACCAGAGATTAAGGTTGGTGTAACCTAGCCCCCATAGTTGCCGAAACCAGCAAGGATGCCATAGGCAGCTTAACAGTTGTTTCCTGAAGAATATGAGTCATCTAAGAGGATATCTCAGCTGGAAAATAGACAGGACACGGTGGAAAGGGCTGGATATCGGGTCTAGTTATGCCATGATACTTCTCAGGTTGGTAATTTTTCTGTCACACTCTTTTATGAGCACGGCCTTTAGGCATTAGTACCAAGTTTCTTGTTTAATAAACATTCATTGGAATTGGGCCTCAGGCGCCCTTTTAGAGATTTGAAACAAAGGGCATCTGATTCTGGCTTGATATACCACAAGGTCTTAGTGACCTTGGGTAAGATATTGATGCTAATTAGCTAGAACAGGATAGAGGAACAGGTAAAAACGGCTTTGTTAGACAAATAGGCAAAAAACAATACCGAGATATAATCGGTGATACGATGATCTGAAATCAACCTACAAGAGAAAAGACAACCAGTTAAAGAGAATTTTAATAAGTTAAGAAAAATTCAAAGCGGATTCTGGGCAAACAAGGGTGGGATGGCAGAGGAAATGGTATTTTTCTGTAAGGAATGACCTGTAGGACAAGATTGTAGTGGGCTTGGCATTGATGACTGCTCACCTGGATGTCCAGGCCAAGACCAACCCAAAAGTACATGAAGCATTATCCACATCTAACCTAATGTAATGAAAACCACCAAACGTTTCACAATAGCAAAAGCCAAACTTTCAAACACTCGAGAAGAGGCCCCCAAATCTCAAAGCAATGTACTCGAGTACTTCTCAAACCCCTTCCTTTTCCTCTTCTTCACTCCCTCTTCCAACCCAGAAACTATGCCTTGACCATCACAAAAATCAACATCATAATAAACGACCTTCCCTCACTCAAAACTAGTATACAATTTACATGTAGCCCCACTAGATTGCTGCCTATTGATGCTGCCACCTAAACATGCCATTAGTATGGCCTTATCTTCTCCACCCGGGCCGCAGACATTGACGAGGTGAAATACCCTGTTGAAACCGGGGCACTCTATAGGAAGAGGAATCCTAAGATTGCGACCTCACTGAACACTCAAAGTCGAAGTAATAATCAAAATAAAGATGAAAATGCTTCAAAGTAGAATCAAACGGTAAAACATAATATTGTTAAGCCTAAAAGCTTCACTCAATAAGTTCTGTCGAGGATCGTTGGTTATCAGAATAGGATGTCTTACCCTTTAGTTAAGTGGAATAATCTAAAGCCAGACAACACCCGTCAACAAAACTGACCTTTTCGCAAGTACACTGCTCAGCTCAGGGCTGTCCAACTCACCTGCCAAGAGTGGGCTTACACTCAGAGGCAGTCGAACCGCTTGGATATTACCTATCCCCACAAATAGGAAGTGCTTGCCATAATGTCTCTCCAGCTACATCTGCTTGAGCAAAAACTCTTTCCTATTAGTAGCGTGTCAGTGGCCAACCGACATGCTGATCCTAGAGATAGTATCTATCAGGACTGGCCCAGTGGTGGTTTCATCTATACAAGCTACGCAGTCCATCGGCAAATCTACTTGCCTATACTAAGCTTCTAAACCTGCCTGTATGCTCCCTCAATAAGAAATCCCTGCTTTCTTGAATGCATGGGCACTACCCACAGCCAACCATGCAGGACCCTCTTAAATCGTGACAAGACTTACACCTCTAGAGTGCACTAATAACCCATAGTAATGCTACAGTTCACAGGGTAGCCTGGGACTGGTGTTGGGCCTGAGGTGGTTATCCTGGAAGCCATCTTGCAGCTTCCCCTGTCCCCAAGCTCTCTACAGTTAACCATACTACTACATGGAAGTCAAAGTATGCCCCTAGCTGGTTCCCAGGCATTATCCAGGTGGCGCCTCACAAGTCGCTCACCTTTTTTTTTTTTTTTTTTTTATTAATATTATTCATTGTTTATGGTACAAGAAATCGCGTGGAGTGCTAGCTATGGCGTAAACAAAACCGTAAAACAAACCAACGACCCGCTTCACCTCGTCATGGGACAAACCAAAACCCCTTACCCAAGTGAAAGCAATCAAACATGACCAACTCGCCGTACCCCCAAGACCCTATGGTATAGGCCTAACCGCACACCAGCCATCAGCCTAAACTAATAGGGAAGACAGCATAGGAAAGATACAGCCACGAAGAAAACCAACGCAAGAATATACAGGAGCAAGGAAACCCTTCAGCAGGCCCCCCCAAACAAAGGAAAAGATTCTTGCCGCACCAAGCGCCGAAGGAGAGGAAAGATAAACTACTGTAGCCGGGCCCCTAAAGAATCTCCTCGACCAAGACGGCTAAGGGGAAGGCTCATTGCACGGACGGACTGTCTCGCAAATCGGCAAGCAAAGGAGCAAATGATCCAAGGAGGCAGTGCAATACCATGGCCCCCCGACACGAGGTTGCGACCGTAGAGTAAATCGCGGGAGTGGATGGAGAGGTGAGTGGAGCTACCCGGCGAGGAGAGCCACTCAGCAGAGGGGATGGCAGCCACAACGGATAGACCAAGGGCCGACCGGACGAAATTACCACTTCTCTCATGTGGTCCCTTGTTACAGGAGAGAGAGCTTCACTACCGGCGAGGATCCCGCACGAGGGGGAGACCCGAGGAGAGGGAAGGAGGAGGAGGAACTAAGGTGCCAGCTGGGATGTAGCAGTACGGTGCAAGCGGATCTAACCGTGGGAAGCGGGAGGAGGAAGGCTCGCCAGTAACCAAGAAGTACGAACACAGAGGACGGAGACGAGGTCATGATCTTTCAAATGCCGACCGTACCGACCGAGCAACTCAGGAGGGAGTGCAATACCAGAGAGCAGGGCCACCAGAGCAACTACTTCACTGATAGCCCGAAACTAGCGACCGTGTGTTGACGATGGAAAGAGGGTTGCCGACCGTGCAAGTCGCTAAGCGAGACGCGTCGCGTAGTGCCGGGTAAGGGGGAGAAACATCAATGCAAGACCGTGCTTAAACGAAGACAGAACCAAGAACCTCGTGGGAGGGGAGGCCAAAGACCCCAGAGAGAGGAAAGGTAGAGACGGGTGCATAATACTCCTTGGCAGAGACCATCGGGGAAGATCAGAGGCAGATGACACTCTCACCATGATTTCTCATGGTGTTGAGATTTCAATCGCTAGAGGTAGAGCGGACGAGAAAGATGTCACGAGTCGCTCACCCTCACACCCTTGATATATCCTGTGAACCGCTTCTGGTCGGATGGACTGCGACAACACATACGGTGTTGTGGGAGAGTACCAATAAATCTCACTTTACTAGGAAGCACACAATTACACAGCCGTAGTGTGCCATTGCGCCGTATCAATGCTGGGGCCGGAGGGGGGTGTTACGAATATCCACTCAAAGTTACAGGAGGTTTGGACCACTTCTGCTCCCTCAGTAGCGCTTAAGTTGATTATCTTTTGCTCTGCTCCTCTCGTGATATTTACTGCCTTCCATGTGCTGCCGCTCTACAGCTTACCGAACCCCCTCCAAATCGTCAATGAACAGTCTAACCTGCGGTACAGTTCAGTTAGAAAAGTTTGTGGACAAATGCCAAAACACACCAAACGTCCCACTTTTCAGCACACTAGAACAGCTCCATCTCACTTAATTAGAGCCTTTAATTTTACTAACAACACATATTTTATCTGAAGTATGTTGTAAAAAATTTACATATTTTTTCTGAACCTTTAGGGGGAGGTATGCTGTGTATTCTGGCTTGTGGTTAGAAATTAATGCTAAGACAGCTACCTTATACTTTACAATTCAACAAGTGTTGAGACTATTTTGCTGCTAAACAGTGCAAGAGTGTCCAATTACATATTGGATCACTAAGTATGTGGAACCCAGATTTCTGGCTACCACCAGTTCAAGGAGGGTCTTCAAGGCTTAGAACTTATCTGGAGGCTCTACCAACTCAGTATATTAAATTTGAGATAGTACCTGATTTTTTAAATTTTAGAGAATTGCAGCGCTATTAGGCATTCTCGTGTTGAGGCACCTCAAAATGTGGATATTTGGTGTGTTTTGCCGTTTGTCCCTGAACTTTCTAACGGCACTCTACCTGTACATGACCTTCCAAGCCGGATGACCCAGAAATCGCAGTTCTCAACCCAAGCGACGACTACAAGCCGAGCGTTCTCAGGGGACTCAGTCCGAGTATCATAGAAATCTGCACTCGTGGGCTCGCCTTCTGGACTTATCAAGTGATTCAGGAAATGTCCGTGTCATCTCCCTCCCTAAAGTAAGACAAGCGGTTGACCATGGGATAAATTTTATCAAGAACATCACGCAAACTCCTTACGAGCGCGGGGAACCGAAATTCAAGGGGAGAATGAGAAGATTATTCGTGATGCTAATGCTGAAATCTCTTCATAGTTCCGAATCTTGTTTCTTTTACTGAACGGTCTTGAGCGGAATTTTTTGACCCCCCTGAGGTGCATGGGGTGTAATGTTATTGTTAATTTTTGTACAGGAAAATGACAAAATAGTACATGAGGAATAATAAAAAGAACCCACCCCCTGCAACGGGCTATAAGTAAACAGCAAAACAAAAACTCAAAAGTTAATCCTCCCCCGCCACAAGCTATCCGTCAACAGCAAAATGGAAGCAAATAAATCCCCCCGGTCCTCCCCTACGTCAGCCTCCCCATGCATCTCCATTTTCGGGATCGAAAGAAACTTGCTCCCTTGGTTTCTTCTTCTTAAGCGGGATGTCAAACGCTGAAGCTTCCTATACTGGTAGGCTTTGGATTCGGTTTGTCAGATTGACTCGGAAGGAGCCCATGACTTCCGGGCCAATTTCGAAGATAACATCTACCATGGTTTGTAGGAGGCGGATGAGAAGCCGGCGGCAGAATTGTGAAGCAACAATTTTCTGTGCAAACCCGTGTACCTCTGAGTACTATCTCGTGAGTTGCTCTGGCCAAATGTTAGTTGACGCCATATTTAGGGTAGGAATTAAGTAGACAAACCACGGACTTCGGGAAGCATGGTGGGAGTATTCGTATGGATAGAGCAATAAATAGCAAGATGAAGCCCTGATTGATGGTACAGATTGATGGTACAGATTGATACCGTAAAAACTTGAATAATTGGACGGTGTGCTATGTCGTTGGACTTTCCTCTCCTAGTAAGGTCAAGAAACTTTTGTTTTTTTCTGTCTCGGAAGGGGGAAAGGGGCCGTGTTTTTGCTGTGTTTTTGCCCCCTTTCCAGAGAAGGGAATTCTGGACTTCATAGCACACCATCCAATTATTCAAGTTTTACGGTAGTGATAAAGTGAGGTGGTGGATCGTTGGTGAAGGGGGAAGAGAATGAAACCGGAATCGGACAGGGGGATAAGGGAAAATCGAGGCTTGGCATTGGCGGCTCTGTGTGAATCTCCCACAGGTAGCGACCTCTGAAGCATGGCGAACCATGCCATGCTCTTGCGGTCGAAATAGGGTCGTCGAATCTCAATATCGAAAATATTCCCTCAATAAGGACACCGTTAGCCGTCTCCAAGAACCTGTTCTGGTCGGCGAGGAGGATTTACTGTCCGATCGATCCGCTCTACCTGTTCCCACCGTTCTTGATGACCCTGGTGGCATGCCAGCCATCGTCTTGCCAGCGCGTGACCACTCTTTCCAAGAGTACGTTGGATTCCCATACCCCGCCTGCTTTATTCCCTATCGTCAGGCCGTGACTATCGCCCCACCAGGATATGCCGCAACTCGACCTTCGACCTTTGCGGCGCAGACCCACTGGTACGTCGTTGCGTTCAGGACGTTGACGAATCCACGACTGGCAGCGGGAGCCATGAATTTTCCATCTGGGAAGATGTGGAAGATCTCCATTGACTTTTTTGCACCTCCGCATGGCTGTATATTCGGGTTACTTTTTGGATGGTGCCTGTCGAGAGGTTCCAGATGTGGGAGTATTTTCGCCTGCCGGCGGCTATTATGCTTGTACCGGAGGGGTAGAAATGGGCTGTTGAGATGGGGGTGTTGCGTAGGTGCAGGGATACAGCATGGGGATTTGTGGTACGTTTATGTGGTGCAGGCGGAGGGTTGAGCCGGGCCTGAGGAAGAGAAGGGGTGGTAAGGGTGGAAGTGGAGGGTTGGTATCATTGACTGGTGACTTGTTAATTGCTTGATGTCTAAAGGAGGAGGAGAACGGGAGATATACCAAACTACCGCCAATCTTATTCCTATCTGCCAATCTCACTACTGTCAACTTTTCTGGCTGCAACTTCCCTGGAACCTTACGTCCAGTTCGTAGTACTCCTTAGAATCTCCTCAAGACTAGGCGCAGACCTCACCGCTCCCTTACCCCCACCCTCCCCTTCCACTTCAGCCATCTCTTCATCACTTCTCCCCGCACCTGGGCCTCCAACCTCACCCTCCTCCTATCCGAATTACCAGCAGCCCACCCGGGCACGGGATAAACCCTCTCAAACTGCTTGCCCAGCCACGCAGAATACTCTTTCCCACCGATAAGGTCTTTAGTTTCGGAGCTTAGGCAGCAAACCCTGGGCGGCAAGTGAGACTGTGAGCATTTCGCCTCCGGAGTCTTGCCATGCCGGATGATCCTCTTCGTCATCTTTCTGGAGAGTTACCTTAAATACCTCTAGTGGGGATTACATCGGTACTAGGCAGGCCCTCATCCACAAAGAATATCTCATCATCTTGAAGTGCTTGTAAGCCTTCTCCCGCATCTTCATCTCCACCTCTGACAGCCCAATCCCTCCTCCCCCTCCTCCATTCCTGTTGTCGGAATATCCACCATCAAGTTCATTCAGCCCGACCTCAAACCCTTCCGTGCCGCCGAAGCTTAAATTTTCAAGGAACCCCTCTTCGGCATCTCCCTCTTGAATGAGCACTCTATTATTTGCTCCTTTGGAAGACGCTGGCCCCGTGAGGTCTAGGGAAGTAGGTTTTGAAGGGCCGTCTTTCGAGTGGGACCTTTTGCCCATTTTTGCCGCGTTTGTTGGGATAATTGTAGGTTTGTTGATGGTGGTTGTGGTGGGGTGAAGTGGTGTTCTAGGAACTTTTTTGTTTTTAGAAGAAGGGGAAACGAAAAAGTTTCTTTCGCGCTGTGTGGGTGGTACAGTACAATCAAAGCGCCGCCCCCCCCCCACACACCAACAAACTCCGACCAACTAACCCTCAACCCGATCACCGTGTGCTCCGGAGCTGTGAGGGAGGTCCCGCAAACGATATCGTGCCGACTGAATCCAACACTAATCAGCCAAGGCGGACGTCCGTTGATTTGACTCTTGGCGATATACACCCCGGTGCAGAGTTGGAGCTTCGAGACGGAAGTTAGTTGATTATGATGGGCTGTCATGGCCGGGTATGGTGTCCATTTAGGTGGGCTTGCAGATGGTTCAGTGTTTTGGCTAATGGGGAGCTGCAGGTTCAAGCACGAGGGACAGGTTGGAAGCTACGCCAGCTGAGGGGGAAGGTAGGCTAGAGAAGTTTTCCGGAACCTGAGTTTCCTAATTAATTGAGGCTCAAGAGCTATTTCTGATGTCCGGATGGGGTGTACTTGTATTCTCATCGCGTATTCGGAATCCGGTTGCTACAAAAGTGCCGGCCAGTATGTCAGTATTATGAGAAATATCAAATGTATGATGGGGTTAATATAGGGTAAACCTTTTAAATACAATGCAATTAGCGGCAAACCTTTCGGATACCATCGCCCGGGAAATGTGCCATCAAAAAAGTGAAACCTTTGCAAAGAATTACTTCACCTTTGACCCATCATAAAATGGCGAAGAAAAATTGAAAAAACAAGCTGAAAACAGGAAAAAGAAACTTAATTAATGGTTAGATTTTTAATTTTTCTTACTGTTAGAAAGGATTTCTGTGGGTGAATCTGTGCTCACTTAAAAGTAGTGTGTTTGTGTAGTAATTTATGCCAAGAATTCTAAGAAAATCACCAAAAACCTCACCCTAAGTCTCAGTTAATTGTTAAAAATTGTAGAAAAAGTCTGGAAATATCTAGTGGCTTTTGGTTATTTTCTTTTGATTTTTCCAATTTTTTCGAAAATTATTTGAGTTATTTAAAAATTAAAGAAGCTGCTGAAACTCTGAGAATGGTTTACTTTTTGTTGTAATGTGAAACCTTTTGGATGGTATGTCTTGGCCAAGGATGGTATCCGAAAGGTATGCACAAAAATGCATGGTATTTAAAAGGTTTTCTCAATTTTCAATGTCTCGCCGGCCCAGGAGATACCTCCGTACCGGCATGCAGGGCATATCCAGAAATCGCAGGCAAACAAATCTTGACCTATTACGGTATATCACTCGAATATGGGTTTTCTCCTGCGGGTTAACTAAAGAGGTGCCTATGGATTAGCAACTGCGCGGTCCGCGGGTAGCGAGGCGAAAGCCGAATTCCGACAGGAGGATTTACCGCTAGACGCAGCAATTGATGCATAAATTGTCCCGATTTGGAGATCAAGTCTTGGCTGCAGCGAACCATCTCTGATACAACGGGCCATTCCGACAGAATCATCCCACTTGCCAGCGGAAACCAACCACCACCCGGGATATATAAACTCCTGCTGGAGATACCATACCTTTCCCTTTCTTTTCCTCCAACTCACTTTCCTTTCTCTTTCTCTCCCTTCTACCGACCGAACGTTGACATCCACCTCTCATCTCTCCGTAGTCACAAACATCATGTCCACCCAGTGTCCGCCCGTAACTTGCCACGTCCTCGACACTTCTGTCGGTAAGCCGGCGGCAAATATCCCGTGCACGTTATCCCGGTTCCTGAAGTCGGCCGACGGCTCCCCGTCCAGCTCCTGCTTTGAAGTTGCGAAGGCGTCGACGAACGAGGATGGGAGGGTGGCAGCATGGGAGATGAGGCAGAAGGGAGTCGCGGGGAAGTTGGCGCTCGAAGAGGGATTCACCTACAAGATTAGGTTCGAGACCTGGGAGCATTTCAAGGGGGAGACGTTCTTTCCGTATATTGAGGTGGTGTTTACGGTCAAGGAGATAAACCAACATTATCATATTCCCCTGTTGTTGAGTCCTTATGCGTATAGTACGTACCGGGGGTCGTGAGTTGGGTTTCGACGGTGGAAATTGTTGGGCTTAGGTATCGGAAGCAATGCATGAAGAGGCGGATGGGGTATGTTTGCTTAAACGGTTACATTGGGGGATAAAAGCACCTCTATTATTACAAAAGGAATATCTATCTGACCGTGCGTGGTGAACTCTACAAATCAATCGCAACCCAGACCCATCAAGGCCCTCCTTCAACCTTAGCCTTCTTCAAAGAATTGTAATGCTCCCCAAGTCCAAAACTATGCCTGTAGTATCCCAACCAGACCTCCCCCTCCGCCCCCTCCTCGTTCATCCTCTCAACCCCGCGTCCCTCTGCCTGGACAATATTAACAACAACCCCGAAAGCCTTCGCCAGGGCCAAAACTTCCGTCTGCCCCCCCCATTCCGCCGTCTCTCTAACCTTCCGGACATGCTCCTCAATCGGCTCTTCGAGGAAGGGCTCGAACTCGTCCCGGTGCGCGAGCATGTACTCCGCACACTTCTTTCTTGTATTCTTGTATTCCGAGGGTGTAGGAAGCTGATCCGCAAACGCAGAGTAGAGGCAGTGCCCGTCGGGAGCGATCTCTTTCTCGCTTAAGTGTAGGTTTGTGAGGAGGGTTTGCATGGCTGCCATTTCGGCCTGTCGGCGGTTTGGGAGAGCGCCTGCTTCGGCTTCGGCTGCAGCACTTAAGGCTGCAACCTCAGCCGCGCGACGGGCTAATCTGGCTTTTTGGCGATTTGGCTTTTTTGAACTGACTGGAGATTGCTGTGGGGTTTCTTTGGAGGCAGTGGTATTTGTTGCGGCATTAGTTATTGTACCTAATTTTTCCTCTGGTCCTTTCGTATCTTCTTCCTTCCCCTGGTCCTGCGGTTCGCTTTCCAGAGCATCTAAAGAGTCTGTAGGTTCACCGTCAGGATTGTCCAAGGCGTTGATCTCGCGGGATTGTCGCTCTTTCAATTCACGCTCCAGAGATTCGCATTCTGAACTAATCCCCCGACGTGTCTTCTTTGTAGCGTTTTTCTTCTTCTGTGTTATCCGTGCTGTTAACTCTCGAACCTCCTTCCGATGCCGTGCAAGCATTTCTTCCCTGTTTGTTTCTGACATTTTGTTCGGAGGTGTTTGCGTGAAGATGAAGGTAGTAAGGAGTTGGTTAGGCGTAGCTATGAACCGTTGCTGTGCCAAACATTGGAAGAGTAAAATACGACTTGCTTGAGGGAAAAACAAAAATATACCTAACCCAGCCCAGTGTGGTCCCACCTTCCAAATTATGAGTGCAATAGCCGATGGCAACTCCGACCTCCACCCAATCCGCCGTGTCCCAACGAACAAGACCAGGACAAAATGGTATTATTCCTAAACCTAGACTCCTTAAAAACCCCGCCTCATGATGACTCCCACGACGACTACCAGTCAATACAAGCCCCACACCGGCACGCTCCTCGCTCTCGGGCACTACCAACAACAAAATCCCAGCCAAACCCTAACGCCGCCCATCCATTTACAACCCTCCTATCATCATATCCACTCTTAATATCCCTAGCGAAACACTTAGACTTAGGCGACCTCGCAACCCTAAGCCGCACCTGCCACCCCTTCAGATCCCTCCTCCTCCTGCAACGTGAAAACCTAACCTCCACATCATTAGTATGCAAGAACTCCGGCAAGCAATTCTGCAGATGTGTTAAAGACTTGGTGAATGAATGTAGGGGGTGTATGGAACCTGTTTGCCGTGTACGATCCCTCTCTCCTCTCTACCCTATAACGATGGTAATGCTAATGGGGGGTGGGTAGAATTGCACACGAAGACCGAATCCATGGGAACTATATTCACGGCTACGCCGCTTGTGCCTGAACCATAGGATGTGCTCGCTACAGGAATTTGGCAAGGTGTGTGATTGCGCAGAAGTATGGTTGTGTGCTGGGTGCTTGGGGAGGTACCGCCCGCTGGAACCGACTTTCGTTACGGCGATAAAGTTAGTTAATAATGAGAAGAGGGAGTGCCCGCTTGGGAAACGGGGGGGTTATGTGGGGTGTAGTGGGGATGGTGATGATTGTGGCACAGGAAGTGGGTGTACGAGGGAGGATTTTGAGTTGGAGAAGAGGGGGAGCTTTAGGGAGTGGTGTGATTGGTGTAATGGTGTGGTGCTGACGGCAGAGGAGAGGGCTGCTCTAGAGAAGGAAGGATGAGTGGGTGAATGAGGAAGTATTGGCAGGCAAGGGGCAAGAAGCCGTTTTTGTTGTATCCACGGCGGGTTGTTCATAATCACGTCCGAGACAGAAGGTGCTGTATTCTAGAGAAAAAACTCAACCCACTATTACATGCTATCAGCCATAATAGCGGTGCTGTATGAGTGACTTATATTTTGCGAACCCCTGCTGCCGAATACCTCTTGCCTGGGGCAAGTACTCACGCCTCCCGGAAAACGTCTCGAATCCCATTACCCCACGTAATCAACTAATCTAAGGTAATGACTAAAGTGTAGGAATGCATACGCACCACATATGTATGCATTCCTACACTAAGGGGACGCAACATAGCACAGAGTAACAACGAGCAGGTATAGACGACGACAAGGCAATCAGTGGGGGGTGACCCTTCGTCTATATTATAACAGATTGTTTCTGCATCATATCCCCGAAGGCTCCAAATGCTCGAACGGCGCGAGAGGTGGTTCCGGTGACTGTTTTTTCCAGCAAGTGAGTGATGCACTGTGGAGGATTATAGGGTAGCTGATTGGAAGTGCCAGAACTTGGACAATAACGAAGAGCAGATGAGAGGGAAGGCTCTTGCACCCGCATTGGTCGCCCTCTTCAGCTTGGGGAGGATTCTTCCCACATCGGTGGTGAAAATAAGGCGTGTCGGCGACTTGGCGATAAGTATCGGAACCTCTGGATTTGCTCAGAAAGAGGTTGAGGTAGCCCGGACCCCCCGACTTTTTTGTTCTATTGGAGTTAGGGCCCACCTGCCCCAATAACATCCTTATTATGATACACTCTCACTTCCTGTTCTAACAATCTATGTGATTTCTGTGTTAACCTCTGGATTAGTCGCGTTGAGATCCCATTCTTCCATTTCCAAAAAAGCTACTGCTGTCTCTACAATTCCGGGATATGCCACCCCACGGAGCCCTTAAAACTCCTAGGCCTGCCCTGCTAGCTGGAAAGTTGGCACGACCGCTTCTCTTTCAGCAGCAAGAGCAGCTTAGAGGATATCTTTTCACCGCGACCATTGAAAACCTGCGGTGCTAACAACCTCAGACTTCCCCTAATTCCCCTTCTCTCAAGTGTCTCCCAATAGCAAAAAGCACATCCGAGTAACAGGGCTGTTCCCGGGTGCTGACGGAGAATAGACCAGAGCACCCCCGATACACTGAAAGTTGGGGTAGGCCGGGCAAGCCTCGGAAAGCGTGAAGTGAGGGACAATGGACCAGAGCAGGATTGTCCGACAGATACTTTACAAAGCGAAACAGAAGAACTGTAGGCCAGGAGTCCTCAACAATAACAAGACCCAGCTAGCACTCCAATACTGCTTCTATGGCAGGAACCTTCCAAGAATTCAGGTCTGTAGATCCACTTTCCACTAAGGCTTCGCCTAACTTGATCAGCCTTTAACTGCCGCTGCTCAGGATGTGGTACCCACACCAGGACCTCCATGCTGAGTCTCCAACTGCCCCCCTTCTGTACCTGCGAGGGTTGCCGTACGGCGATCTCCTGAGTCCTTCCTTTTTTTTCCACGGGTGAGATCCAACTTACTCCTTCTTAGGTATGATAATATGTTAAAAATTGGAAACCACCCGTACTGAATCAGGGACAATGAAATCGGGCGATCACGATATCTGGCAAGAGAGCATATTCCGGGTCATCTTAAAACAATACTTGCGCCATGTGGTGGCCAAGGTACCCTCACGGCCATATACTAGTAGTACTCCAGGGCCAGATTCCTTGAGAAAGAAACATCATCGAATTTTATTATCATCATAGGTTCTATTTCCACCCCTTCACCTTACCAATGTATCAAGACCCGGTCCCTCGGTCTGCTTTCCGGGTTTTTGCCGGTTGTTGGTGCCCCCCGGGCTATTTGGGTCGGGATATATACCTCCATTTTTGCCGGTTTTCAATGAGCCACTAAACTACAGTAAATAAGACCCTGTGGCCGAGCGGTTAAAGACAACAAACAGACAAGAAATCTGTTTCGTTTGCAATAGACAAGAAATCTATTTCGCTTCCGAGCCCAGGTTCAAATCCTGTCAATATTTTTTTATAATATTATTCCAATTTTTATTTTGCCATCACTGAAAAACAAAACCTAACCCTGGCGACCAGGATGGGTTACACATGATAGCATGGGTATGGTTCCGGTTGTCTATCGTAAAAACTCAAATAGTAGAACGAATTACCCACTTGAGAAAGGGGGCGAAAAACACAGCAAAAAGAGAGCTGCTCAGGCCCGCCTGAGAGTCACAAAAATAAAAAATAAAAAAACTCCAGACTATACCAGAGGAGGCAACTCCAACGACATAGCACACGGTTCCATTATTTGAGCTTTTACGGTATGTAATATCTCGATCGATGCGATGGAGGGGCGCTTGGGAATAAAATTGACTATGAAAGAAACTCGTAGACGTTCGGGGGAGTTTTTTTTTAATAAAAAAATATTTATTCTAATTTGTTGGGGTTAGGGGCGTAATTGCATCTCCTGAGCCAACAATTACGCCTAGGGGTCCCCCACTGCATCAATCGAGGTGCCGCGCACAGCCCGCCGGAACTGTAGTTAGTAATCCCCTCCAGAATTCCCCCAAGCCTAGGAGAAACCAGAAGGCGCCTTTAATACAACGCTGATGAATGAATGACCTACACTCTCCTTCTTGGCAAAGTACTTGATGCTCCCAGACACATTCCGAAGGCCCATCGAGTTTAGCCTCACGCCCTACCCCCCTCCGAGTAATCAATTGCACATCGCACCAAGATCTGCGCCTTGCCTCCACCGAACCCCCCGCCGTGACCCCTCTTGATGCCGTCCTTGGTATAGTAGGGCACATAAGTACTATCCATCCAGCCTTACCCGGGCCCGCAATGAAACCGGGCAGGTGCAAACAGGGATATTTTCCGGAGACTTCTTGTCGTTTATTCCATCGAGTGAGATCCCATGACGGGAAACCGATCCCAGCGCCTATCCTAACCTCCCATTTTACCAATATTCCTATTATGATAATAAGGAGGGTTCCACAAAGTGTTAACAATAGAGGCCAAAAATGAAACTGAATCCAAGACCGGGTGATGGGAATAGCCCAAGGAAAAAATTTAGTCTTAATACTTAAAGCAATACTCCCCTCTACGTTACATGGTGAACGGGGCTGTGTATGATATCGCTACCACCAGTAAGCGATAACCCCGCTCTTGCAGTACCGTACTGGTCTAGTTGAGCACCCTTATCTCTTCAGCCGCGTCCTTTCTTTCGGCTTGTTCGTACCAGAATTACAAAAACCGCCGCAGAGGATCCATTTTTCCCGTTTTGCCGTGTTTGGATCGGGTGTTCGATTCATGACACTCACGAGAAGAGTAGTGCCGGTACGTTAACTCATCATTAATTGACTCATAGTAAAGACTTCAAGAGAAAGAAGAAAAATGGCGCCCGCTGATTGTCCCATCCCCTCAATGAAAACTACCTACTATAGAAGAAACATATCAAGAAGGAAATCCCCGCTGACGGGGGCATAAAAGAAATCCTTAATCATAATTTCATAACGTTCATCCCTTCGCGCTTGTTCCCTCCCTCCAACTCGCTAAGAAAAGGGAAAAAACAAAACAAAAGAAGCACACCGCCTACACCTGTAACAACGCATAGGAAATTCACGCCCCCAAAGCTGCCCGAACGGCCGACACCACAGCCTCCCTGTCCCCCTCCGAATAGAGTTTCTGGACCGCCTCCTTAGCTTTCGAAACCATGAACTCCCACTCCTCCAGCAACTCCGGGAACTTCTTCTCCAGCGCAAAAATGACCGCCACCGTGGCGACAAAGTCCCCATCGGCGTGCGCGTTTTCTAGCCCACAGTTTTCCAAACCCAGCCAATCGAATATCCTCCCGTCCGCTTTGAACATCCCGTTGGATTGCGGGAGGGTGGCCAGGTCGGAGACTGGATTGTGTGGTTCCTCTTGAGTCGACTGCGATTCCTGCTGCTGGCAGTGTTGGTCAGAGGTGGATGATGATGATGACTGGACGTTGTCTTCAGAGTCGGACTTGAACGAGTCAAAGTCAGGGTTGTCCAGAGGGTCTTGCACGACGTAGTAAACTTGGGGCTGGGGTGCCGGACTATGCGGTGGGGAGGACGCGGAATGAGAGTCTTGCACGTTAGGCCAGACTTGGGGTTGAGGTGGGGAACTGGGTGGTGGGGAGGTTACGGAATGGGAGGCTCGCATGGTGCGGCGAACTTGAGGTCGGGATGCGGGGCTCTGGGATAAAGAGGTTGTGGAATGAGAGCCCCGTGCGGCGCAGCAAGCCCGCAGGGGTCGGGCTGTGGGACTGTTTGGTGGGGAGGTTGAGTGATGAGAGTCTCGAACGGCGCGGTTAGCCCGGGGTTGGTGTGTGGGGCTGTGTGCTGGGGAGGTCGCGGGATATCGCGCTGTGGCTTTTCGCGGCGAGATTGGAGAGAATACTCGTGATGTGGAGGGGCTTCCGCGTTGGGAGGAAGGGCTGCGTCCCGGCGATGAAGGGCTAAACCTTGAAGATGAGCTGAAGGTTGGAGACGAGAGACTTTGGGAAGGAGATGGCGAAACGGAAGCCGAGGTTTCCACAACTAGCTTGAGACCTTCCCCGTCCTGTGGGCCCGGTTTGACTAAGGACCTTTTCCGGCGGGCCTGTACTGGCCCCCTGCTTGGTTCTTGCGCTGCACTGAGAGAACCACTTCCTCTCCTTGCTCGCTCAGTTTGGTGCCCAGAAGGTCCGCTCGATTGTGCAAAGGCCTGGGGCGAAGGAGGCAGTGGCGGGTCTCCGAAGGAGGTACCGCTAGCAATTTTCCCACTACCAGATGCTTTAGAAGATGCACCGGAGCCTTTTCTCCCTCCTCCGAATGCTTGCTGCCGCTGCCCCCGCATCTGCGCCTGTTGGGCTGGTTTCTGCTGATATACATGGCCCTGTGTCTGTAGTTTAGGTGAGGTGGAAGCACGTTTTGCCGCACGGCCACTCCCGGGAGCCGGTTTCGAAAACCTAGCGGAAGGACTTGAAGATCCAGCTTTGGCGGCCCGCGTTTCTCCCCTTGTAACCACATCTGTTCTCTCTAACTGCTGGCTTGCTTGCTCTCCCCCTGTTGGTCCGTCCTGTACAGCCATCCGCCGGGAGGAAGGACCTGTAGATCTAGAGTTTGTTGGTTGTGTCTCTCCCTCCGCGGGCACATCTGCTCTCTCCCCAAACTGCTGATCTGCTGGCCCCTCCCCTGTTGATTCGCCCCCTTCGACTGCTACGAAAGAAGTCCATTTGCTAGCCAGCCCGAATTCAATACCGACCCTCGCCCCCTCTTTTGCGATGAGTTCAGCGTGCTTTATTGGCTCTTCTGTCTTATCGTAGATACCTTCAAGGTATGAAAGTCTGCCTTCTTCGAGATCTTGGAGGAGCTTGCGTCCGGCGAGATGATAAAGGCCCAGTGATGCCCCGGTGGAAGTGATCGCTTGAACGGGAATTTCAATTTGAAGCGGACAGATGGTGTTAGAGCTAGCAACGTGTGCGGAACCCCTAATGTATACCTTTTCCGGTCGGTCACCGTTTGATATCAAGAAATAGACCGTTGTTCGGGAGTATGAGAACAGCGCGGGGACAATCGTGGGGGTTTGGACGACCTTTGGTGGCGTAAGAATGAGTGTGCTACTAGGTAGAGCGAAGGGGGCATTTTCTGGGTCACCGTCTAGGTCGAAGAGGGAAATCGGAGCAGCAGTTCTCGGAGCAGGAGTGGTTAGAGTCGCAAGTCGCTCTTCGGGCTTTCCCGTCCAGTCTATGTCCCAGTCGTTGACATGAGGTGTCAATGCTGCCTTCAGCATGCGTATGACCTTCTTCTGGAGGTTGCCAGCGATATTGACAATCTGCGAATACCCCCTTCCAGCTCGAGAGATCCCCTCCACGAGACTGTGTGAGACTGTGTCCCCGACACCGAGTGAGAAGAAGCGAACGTTCCCGTCCTGGGAAGACTCGCTGATAAATCGAAACATGCCTTCCGCGTCCCAAACTTCCCCGTCGGTAAGGATAAGAATTTCAGTCCTCATACCAGATCGCCGCCTCTTCATAGCGTCTACCACAGCCCCAAGTATCTCGGTTCCACCCATGTTGGAGTCCATCCCCACAACGTGACCCTTCGCCATGTCCAGTGACGCCTCGGAGTATACCTGCGATTGAGGCCAAAGGAATGAATGGAGATTCCCGAACGAGCAAATATTGAAGTACAAGCCCATCGGCAGCGAGGCGAGGAAAAGCTGAAGAGCGGATCGGACCGTGGCAATTTTATCAACCATTGACCCTGACCGGTCAACAACGAATATGACTTCATGACCTTGCGAAGGAAGGGTGAACCTCGGAGCTATCGTGACCATAAGTGTAGACGTATCTCTAAGGGTTGGATGAGGAGCGAGGAATGCTCTTGGGTCGCCTATATTGTTGGTACTAATGAGGAGGGAGAAATCCTTGTCGAGACTCGTCAGAGACCGAGAAGCAAGGGCAAGAGTTGCATGCGCCCTCATAGGATTGAAGTCTGCATCGTCAGAGCTAGAATGGGACCCAAGACCGACGGAAATGGGGTGACTGGGCGAAGTAACACCCCTAATCATCCCACTCATCGTTGCGGTGACGGAGATGGAAAGCCCAGCACCCTCCACACTACCAATATCCTGAATATTTCGTGAGAAGGCGCCCCAACAAGTCTGCCATCGATCCCCGGAAACCAAGCCTGCGGTGATGGGCCCAGTTCCGTACTTGGGAGCAATGACGGTGGGAATGACGAGTTTGACTCCATCGACCTCAATATCTTGCTTCAATTCGTGCACGTACTTGATGACTACTACCACTGAACCATTCGCTGGAATGTTTCCGACGCTGGTTGTAAATACTTCGCTGGTGTCCTGGGAAAACAAAGCAGCGACTTTTCCAGCGGATTTAGCAGCTTCGTAGATGGCTTTCGCCTCGGCCCTCTCCTTAACTACTCCCCTAATTGTCTTCTCTCCAACCAAAGCTTGGAAATCCGTGACAGAGGAAGATTCGTAGAGGGGGAATGTGTAGTGGGCCTCAGGGATATCTCTAGTTGACGGATTGTTATACACCTGGGTGAGTGTATGGGAGACGGTGAGATCAACAATGTGAGACTTTAGTGTAGTCGAAACGAGTGGAAGGGATTGCAAGCAGCCACTATCGGCGTAGGTAACTCTAGTAGCCATGGTGGTGATGACCAGTGTGGTCTTAGGGGGTGTGTTTGTTAAGGAAAAGGCGAATCCACGAGGGGATTGAAGGGGTTCTTAATAGAACCCTTTGGAGCTGAAAGTGGCCACGGGGTAAGATAATTGACACAAGTTGTTAAAAATGTTATATCCTGGGTCGAATTCACGGATAACTTCGGGCACGAGAGGCATCATCATGCACAGTGCCCTTGAATCCAGCCCCAAAGGCGACACCCCAAAATTGTTTGGCGGCGCTAGCGCCATCTGGCGCAGACATGTCTACTAACACTAAGCTTGGGAGAGTTGGTTTTAAGGCCTACAGTTAACACTACCTACTCAAGTAACGATCGGTGAGGGTGTATGACGGTATCAAACATAAGGACAAAAGTGCAGAAACAAAAAATCAGTGTGGCACACGGTATACAGTACTTGTCCCAGGCAAGAAGCATCCGGAAACAGGGATTCGCAAAATATATGGCAGAAAATCTGTGCATATCACAAACTCACCACCCTCGTATTTCCGGATACTTCTTGCCGGGGGGGGGGGACAAGTTACTGTACCCTTCGATCCAGCGTCCGCTGCCTCAAGGCAGACGTCTCACAATGGCTTACCGGCGCTTGTAGCGGCTAGGGTAAGCTTGCCTACCAGCCCGGAAGCTCGGTGGTCTTAGTTTTAAGGCCCACAGTTAATACCAATAACCAAATGGGGCTATATGGCGGTATCACAATACAAGTATTATCGTAGATAGCATGGAAAAGGGCCCAGAAACAGGAAATCTATGGCAACGGCAGTGCCTCTACTAGCACGAATCCCCCATGCCAAGAGGAAAGCGATACCGGGATCAATGCTATTACGATAGCATACCTATCCCCAGGCAGCAGCGACCTACACTCTAGGCTCTAGAGTGCAATAGAGAAACAAGGCGTGAACAAAGGACAAGATGCCCCGAGTCGGTTATGGCGCCTGGCTGGGACTATCTTAACACTCATCCTGGTTCGTGGGACTGGGCGTGGGTTCAAGTTCCACTCTTGTGACTCGCTTCCTGGTTCTTTATAATCTGGTTTTCATTCTTATTCGGCCCTGCGGCGGTTCCTATCGTACTATCCCTTCGTCTATATTTGTCGCTTTTTAGTTGCCTATCATATTCCGAGATTAGGAATAGTTCAAGTGTCGCAACGGCGGAGAGGTTTTCTACTCGTCAGGTCACAGCAAGAGCTTGTTGACCATACTACCTTTGGTAAAGATCTGAGGCTAACCTATGCCATTAACCACGCTAAAAAGCTGCGAAATCTGCACACAGATTAGGGGATGGGTAGGCGCAGGGTACAGCTCAAACTGCAAGGAAAGCGGGGGAGGGGAGGCGGTTAGCATTATTGACCATTGACAAGGATCTTCTGGAGCGAGACCTCTCTGAGTGACCTTCGTGCTACATGGCCACGAGGACAATGCGCTACGGTAGGCCATACTACGGCTACCATAATCAACTTCAGACGCACAGGAAGCAAAAGTTACTCAAGAACAAGCATCTATTAACTACTACTACTCTCTGGGGTTCGGGTAACTTGTTCCTACCCACCCCCAGATACTCCCAGAGCCACAAACAAGCTTGTGTTGCCAGGTTATTTTCTCTCCCAAGTTACTTCGCATAGATGTTGAGTAAAATATGAAAAGCCCTGCCAAATTGGCACATCGAGTCAGCCGACTGACAAGAAACCCCTCCGAGAAATATGATGGCTAAATACTATACTAGGCTCAAACGACAGTTAGGTATTGTACATGAAGAGGAAATACAAAGAACCAAGGAAAATCACACCGAAAGACAAAAAAACAGTAATTCTGCATATTTCAGCAGGCACTACCAGAAAAACATGATACATGATCACCATACTCCATTGCCGATTTTTAGTTCTTTATGTTTCGTGTGCTGTGGGGTGTCATGACAGCCTTAAGCCTTTTTAATATCTTCCCCGGCGGGTACGCCCTCCGCTGGTGGGTCCGATACTAATCAGACTCATTTCTTGGCTTAGGAGATAGTCTTCCCTACTCATGCCGGTTGTGTCGATTGGGATTTTTGCGGGAAGAGGCGGAGCTGGTTGGCGTTGGTGGGATCTGCCCCCTCTTGGCTGGTCTGAATTGTAGCCATACCTGTCATGGCCCTTGGCTGGGACAAGAGCTCGGGAGTCCCTATCCCTCTCCATCTGCCTCTCCCTTTCGCTCTCCGGGTTATACATGACCATTGCGCCAGGCCCAATCGAATACCTGTCACGGGAGCTGCCATGGTTGCGACTGTTACTGGGAAGGATAGCCATACTCTGGGAATTCCTGAGCCTCTTTTGGAGCTTGGCCCTCTCCCGTTCCTTCCCGCCCCGATCAGGCTGAGGAGAGGGACCCCGAATACTAACCTTCTTAGGAAGTGGTGGGGGTACAGGGCCGGTGAGGGCTAATCTTTCTCCCCTCCTTGGTGGTTGAGGGCTTGGACTCCTCTGCCTTCCGGTGCTGTGGCGACGATACTCGGCCGGAACAGGTGGAGGCGGGCGTGGGCTTCTACCTCCTCGCCTCTCGGGCTCGGGAGCAAAGCTCTCAGGTGGCAGAACGTCGGTACCATCCAGAACCCTGTTAGTCCCAGGAACAATCATCTTACTCGGCAGCTTCCCTCTCTTGGATTCTGCATTCCACCTTCTGGCAGCTTCCTCTGCTCCTTTAGGAGTGTTATAAGTGGGGCCTGGGCCGTTGATCGCCGCCTCTAGGGAAGCGCTAGGACCCGGGTTGATCAGATCGAAAGAATCGGGCGAAAAAGGAAGCCCCTCGAATACTGGCTCAGCCGGAGGCACCGGCTTCCGCTCGGGCACAACCATAACTAGGGTAGAGTTCCGTCTGACTGAGCTCGCAGTCGCTCCAACCGCAGGTACCACATCATCCCGCTCTCCGTGGATGGGCATGGGCTTGACCATAGGCGCAGACCTCTGCTCACGACTCTTTTTCACCGTCACCGGCCGCCCCACCACTTGATCTTCGGGGAGTAACTGCGGTTGATAGAGCTGCACATCTTGAACTTCTTCTACCTGGGGCCTATGATAGTTCTGGCTAGATCTATGCTGGATCACCTGCGAGTGGGACTGAGGACCCTCTAATTGTAGTGGCCCACTAGACATGTCTGCAAAACCTAACCCCCTCTCGGCCTCGATTCTCCCAGACATTTGCTCCGCAACAAATGGGTCAATGCCAGGTACAAGACTAGGAGGAATTGGCATCCCGTTCCTAGTAGGCGATGATTCAATTCCAACAGAAGGTCTTCGCGCTTCGAGGGCGCGAGCGTTCATGTCACTATATGATCGTCGATGAGCGAGTTGCGTAGAAAGTTCATAGCTCGGGAGCCCAAGATCCTCCTCTTCCTTCGTCTTCGGCTTGTGGTTCCCCCAATTCGGCTCATCGAAACGCATTGGAGCAGGGCTGTGCCCGTGAGGCGGGGGAGGTGGAGGTGGAGCGTCGTCTTCACCTCTATAGTCCTCAAAAGAACTTGCCTGAGTAGATCCAGATGAGAGCCCAGGATTCTCATCATGGTAGGTAAGCGGACGCTCCTGTCGCAGATGGGCTGTTGAAGCGACTGCATTTGGAGAATATGCATATTCGTCGTAGTCATCTTGTCCACGGTAACGAGTCTGAGGCCCGGGATAAGAACCACCATATTGATCCTGAGCTGGAAGCCGTGGATCATAGCTATTGCTTCTATGCATCTCACGCTCGCGGGGATCTGGGCTATGGGATTGCTGTTGTTGTTGTTGCTGCTGCTGATGGTATTGCCAATCTGGGACGCTCTGGTAATGCTTCAATTGATGCTGCGATTTGTGCCTCTTGTGAATGGCTTGTTGGTGAGGATGCGGGGGGTTAGGCGAGTGATGGCCAGGTGACGCATCATAATGCCTTCGGTGGGTAGGTGGAGGTGGGGGAGGAGGCTGTCCATGCGGGTCACCATCTTCCTCAAATCTGCCAAACACGTCTCCTCCAGGAATATGACTATCTCCATAGGGATCGTAAATGCCCGTAGCGACTGGCGAAGGATCAGGTGCCATAGCCACGGTCCTGGACGATCCTCTGGGAGTCCGATGTTGAGGATGCTGGAGCTCAGGATAGGAATGTTGGTTGTGAGGTTGATTATACTCGTATCCGGGGTGGTAGGAATGCCTCAACCGCCTAGTCCGCTTTTCTGGGACAGATACTGGCTGGCTGACGTCCTCCCTCGAAGACCGGGTAGGATCCGATGGTAAAGGCCGTCTCTTTACAGTTCGATCCTTGGAACTAACCATCTCCCTTGCACCTCCAACTTTTCTCGGGGCCTCCTTCTCCCTCTCCCGTTCCTTTTCTCTCCCTCCCAAAGCCTGCTCCAATCTTTTCTCCCCCACTGGCGGTGTTTCCTTGGGCCTCATATCCCAAAAGGTGAGTTCAACCAAGATCTCCCCAGCGTATTTCTCCTTACATTTCAATCCTCTCCAACCATCGTCGGTTCCGCCTCCCTTGACCAAAATTTTATCCAACTTAAGAGTAGTCTCGCCTATAAGATCAGTTTTCTTATCGTCATTAAAAACAGTGATCTTTAGAGACTTGTAGTCTGGAGAATTCCGCACTGGGAAACGAAGTTCCTTATCCCTATGGTAGGTTAGAAGCTAGATTAAACACGGCATTTCCACCACCGAGGAAATATCCTACCATCGGGGTGTTTGGCCCCCGCGAACATCCGCATCTGTCCGTTTTGCCTCCTTCCCGAGACGGGCTACAACGTAGGGATCTTGCTTGCCAATTTTCTTCCTGTTGGGGAGATTTTTCTGTAAAAGTTAGCAACCATCAACCAGACCAGCATCGCGACAAGGGGCAGCTGAAGAAAAAACTCACAGCCTTATCCAAGACAACAATCAGAGTCCCAATAACAGGTCCATCTACCGAAAGATCAGACCAAATCCCCGCGGGATGCGCTTCCTTGATTCCTGCCCTGGGCATCGTGGGTTGGATTTCTACGATCTCAATACCCTGACGATTCGTCGGCAAGACAAAATCCGCACAACCACAGTCGAAGGGGCAAACTTGTTTAAAACTAAGCTCGCGAGAATATGACAGTGGTGCAGCAGTAAAGTTTAGGGCAGTAGTAGCGTGGGAGAAGGCAGAGAAAATTGCAAGAGGGAGGAAGATACTGGCCCTATGGACCTCCGGAAATTCAACCGGCTGGATAGCAGAACAATTTGCCAACTGCAGGGCCTCCGGACGAATCGTTTCTCGCAGTGGGAGTTCGAGGGACAAGGGGATATGAGGTTGAGATTAATTGGCTGTAGGGGGGAAAAGGGGGAAGCAACAGGGAGAGGCAGCGGACAGGCCAGATGATAGGTCCAAGGAGTAAGGTACTCAGAAGAGCGCGTCCAGTGGTTGGGGTAGCTGTTTTGGAGGAGAAAATGCGTGGCGCAGGGATTGAGGGAGGCTGGTTTCGTTGCCGCCGGCAACGGTGATCCCAGTGCTCAATCCAGCCTCCGGAAAATTTGGGTGTTGAAATGATAACCTCGCAGAAAAGGACTGCCCTGCTTAGCTAATAAATACTGCGTTCCTCGCTTCAGTCTCTTTAGCCCAACTGCTCGATGAACGATGAACGGAGAAATGTACGCTAGACGGACGTTCAACCAGGTAATCCATCCGCTTATCGCTTATCTCCCCGCTGGTGATGGGGGGGGGTAAGTGTATTATATGTGGAGGGGGTTTATTCACAGAGAATCCTGATACCAGAAACCACGCTCCTTCCTATCTCGAGGAAAGCGGGCACAATGCACGAGCTTTTATCTCAGGAGAAGGTGGTCCACATTTCCCACATGCACTTTGCCGGTGATAAGTAAGCGCAGTAACAAGGCTTCGCCTCACCCAGACCAAGCTTCCAAAGCCACGGAAGCTACAAATACGGTGTAGTGCAGCAAAAAACTGTCAAAACTCCCCCGCTAATTGGTTGCCAGGGCTATGAGGGTAACGCGAAACGCGCAATCCACGCAGATCGATCTTCGGAAATTAAAAAAATGTTTCTATTTCAATCCGGGGTGTGGGTGAGAGAGTACCGTACTCGAGTACGAGTATCCATAGCAACCGACCAACCATATCAGACTCGTCCCTGATTCCACCCGAGCCGCAGCACCCTCCAAGCCAAATCAACCTCGTCGTTCCTACTAAATGGCTCCACCGCGAATTCTAGGCGAGACTGCCGTCATCGGTATCTGTATGCCAGTTACTATTCCTAGAGAAGCCCATTTGTCATAGGATTAAGCCTTAGGAGAAATGGTAGCTGCCCTAAAGGGTATAGCGGCAGGTCGAGTTTTCACACAGAATCTACGGTATGATGCCATGGCATCGTATGCTATGATAGCAGAACAAATCCTCAAGACACCACACGACGCCGTGCCGTACTACGGTATTCTGGTGGGCAACAACCCGAGGTGGACTTTTCCACCATCTGAGGCCCCCTCTTTCGCGGCCACATAACCTGACATAAAACCAGTGGCTGGGCTTTTTGTCGCGACCTGAGTCTGGAAGAGTAGGAGCTCCCCCTACGGCACAACATTTCTCTTTCCCTCCTCCCGAACCCCATCATGTCCCACAAACATCTCCCTATTTTATGCGCTCACCACCTATTTACCATATGTAGTAGGTCTCCAGCAGATACAGCACTGCACAATACAACCTTCACAAGCGCAATCATGCAACTTCTACCCAATATGGATTCAAACATTATTATCTATCCCTTACTATACATATTATTGTAGCGAGATCATGATTAAACCCCTCACTCAAATCCACCCCCTCGCCAACATCCTCAGGATAGTTGGGGGGGGGGCGTGTGTTCCTCCTGTATTGGCAAACAAAAACAAACTTCACCCATTCCTTCTCCTCCGTACCCGTGCCGAATTGCGGATAAATACAGCACTCAACACGCATGAGCAGTAAATGACACCCAGGAGCCCCGATGCACTCCATGGAGTAATTCCACCCACTCGCCGACTAAACAAACAAGGCTTCCTCCATAGGCATCATATGTAGAACTGCTACGGCCCAGCCCAAAATTCTCTAACCGCAGTACCATAGCCAAAATACGACACCGGCACTCGGAATATAGTACCACGGATAGATATTTCCCTCGAAGGAGGAGCAATCACCCCCCGAGTTTGCGAAAGTCTCGCGAACCAAGCTACCTTACGCGTCCGCAACACAATACCACGTTCGTCCAACTTGGGTTCCTTTCCTCCTGGCCGCCTAGCATAAAATAATAGCAAACTCCATTGCGCCGATACGATACTGCCCCGCCTACTAGAGCACCATGCGGGAGAAGCCGCGTGGCACCTCGACCATTTCCAGTTCCAAGCCCACCGACGCTTTGTCATCACTTCGACACATGCTCAGTACTCGTGCAACCTTGTCGGTCAAACAAACAGCTTGACGAGTGAGATTCAATGATCTACTAGCTAAATGCTTAGATTTCTCAGGTGCTGAGACACGGTGTGCACACATGCGATATCCGGCAACTACGGATACTACTGCAGTGTAAGACCAACTATCGCAGATCTCTTGTGAAGGAAGGAAAGAGGGTCGTGGATGCAGTTCACATGTATGATGCCCTAACCCGGGGCAGTCCCGGTGCCACGCGTGCACTCGCTCATGATGATACGAGTACCATGCGGCTCAGCTACTGTAGTCCATCTGCCTCCGGGAAAAGAGAGACCGTTTATGCAAGGAGTTGCGCACGGACTGCTTTTATGCTCCAAGTTGCTTAGTTAGCAAGGCCCTCCAGGAGAGCAACCCACATAGCTTCAAAACACCATGGTCAAGAGTCGTTCAAGTTATCTTGGCCCTTCACTCATGTCCTTAATAGCCAGCCGTCGCTCTCGCCCCCGTTTCGGTAATGCATCTCAATCAACCGTAATGTGGAATTTCCATTACAGCACTTAACAAACAAGGGCCAGAAGGCAATAGGTCACGGGGCTCATTGTATCCAGTCTATCGAGTTCAAGAGAGCTGCTAAATTAATGAGGGCACATTTTTAGTCGATGAAGGTAAATGACAGAACTACACTAGTAATTCTCCTCTTCCTCCCCCTCCCCCTCTAGCTCAAACCAAGTTTCCCACCTCTTAGAAGAAGTGGCCCTCCTTGTTCCAATGCGCCACTCCATTAGGCGGTGGTTCGTCCCCCAAGGCCTTCTTTCCCCTAGCTTGCCGAGAGAATGCTTTGCCCTCTCGGAGGGTAAAATAGGAAGGGAAAAGCGATGATGGGCGATGGCAACGCGTAAGCACTGAAAGGACAACGATAGTAGGAGAGAATTGTTCCTGCATGGACTGGATCGCCTAATGAGGAGGAGGACCCCACCCCATCTACCGGTATATCTGAATCTCACCTACCAAATACCTCTTCTCGCAGTCCTTATGGGCATGCAAGTGTCCGCCAATATCCATGGGCCCAGGCGTGATCGGCTGCGCGAATGGTCCGGGTGGCTTACGGCTAATTTGTGGTGACAATCCTCCTTGACAGTCATCCTGTGTCACTCGCTCCTCTTGCGTGTTGGATTGTTGTCCAGAATGTATCGCGCTTGCTGGTATGTGGAATGATTCGTATTGCAGAAATGGTTACTGGCATTGTGGAATGGTGGAATGGTGGAATGTACAGCATGGTTGGGAGAAGGAATGACACTATGCGCTTGAGAATGAGAACTGGTTTGAACAGCGGAATAGGTGAAATCCTGAATGGCTTTGCTGGACTTGGATGTTTGTATATATAACCTGTTGTATGTTGATGCGGAGGAGAATAGGCAAGCGAGACAGAACGAACAAATACGATTCTATTTAAGGGTTGACAACTGATTTCATGGATGCGGGGGGGGAAAAGAGGGCCTGGCTATCGACCGCGTGCACACGAGTAGGTTCATATTATCAACGATTCCTCGTGCGATATTATACAAAAGAGAAGCGCAGTGATCATGGAAACGGAGGGACCGGGGGCTGGTGCGTTGGATAAAAGCTCTATACTAAATAGCTGAACAGATCGCAATGATGGATAAATGCTGGTTGGCATGCCCCTCGCGACCTGTCACTAGCTTTATTGCGCTAATACGGGGCTATCGCCTAGTCTTACGGGATACATATCACACCGCGGGCGGTTCGCCTGAGCGTTCGAGCATTCCTAGTTTGAAACCCCTCCAGGGTGATTGGGCTATCCCTCGACCCATTCCGGGCTACCGTAAAAGATATGCTAGCGACAGCCCGGAGTATGATATGATACATCATGAAGTTTGTTCTCCAAAATAGTATGATGGCCTATTTATGATGGCAATAGCGTAGAGTAGATTTGAGGTTACGGTAGGGGTATGATATCATATCATACTATACAGCGAGCGGGATAGTCACCCGTGCCCTGCGCCTGTTCCCCCACCCCGACGTTCAATCCTTATTCCCCCCTCCCCCCCAAAGACCTTATCCCGGAAGCCAAGGCCTCGACAGACACCCCCCCAGAACCTAAACCATATCCCGAACTAGCTCCCCTCTCCCCCCACTCCTAGCCTTAGCAAAGCACTTATGGTGTAGAGAAAGCATAGTATGGAACGGCCTGCCAGGTTCTGTGACGATGGGTGAGTATTTGTGATTTGCAAAGAGGATTTACTGTAGCTAGGACTATGGCCTCATAGTGGTGTGCCGTGGGCTTGATATATATGGAGTATGTTGCGAAGGCTACTACGTGCTCTGGGTTCGTTTGGCCCTGCAAGGGGGGCGATACTTCGAGAGACTCCGAAGGACCTGCCTCGGGTGGGCAAGAGCCGGTGTTCATGCTCTCTATGTCACGGCACCCCTCTCCAGCTCACGCCGAATTACGTCCCAAGCACACAACCCCACCCCGTCCCCAAACAACCCCCGCCACATTCTACCCTTCGCCCCTCCCGGGAAAAACTCCGATGCGTGTGTACAATCAGGACTCATCCGCCAGTGATTAGCCACGAAACATCACGGGGCCACTACATAGTCTCCCGCGGGGTGGGGGGAGCGAGAGAAAAGCAGGCACGGCTACAAATAACGATTAACATTCATGACTACATTAACTAGCACCACTAACAGGAAGAAACACCCCAGATCAGCACATCTCTCAACCACACATAACATGATGTGACGTGACGTGATGTGATATGAGGCTAACAGAAAATCAACTAAAGAAAGAAAGGAGCCATAAGTGCAACGCTGAAACAAACATTACCGCCCTTGTCTTGCTGTGATGAAGCGAGTTGCAGGAAACGGCGGCAGGCGGATGATGAATTAGAATGAATAGAGATGTGAGCGGTACTAAGTAAATATCATAGGGGAAGGAAATGAAAAGGACAGGGGAAGAAATACATTAGAGGTAAGGCAACCCGAAGAAAGAAATAACAGGAGTATAACGACAAAACATACGAGTGAGAATCCATGCAACGTCTAGACACCACATAACCATAATACCAAAGCATAGCCGGGGGAATGGATGGGAAAGAGAGAGGAAGAGGGAAAAACAAAAGGGAAAGGGTGAAAATGCCGGAAGCTGTCCAGAGCCGAATAAACGAAACGAAACGAGACCAGCCTAGGAAGGATAGCCCCAAAACAGAAGAGACTCGTCATCAGGAAAGTCTAGTTTCCACTTTTCCCCCACCACCTCCCCGGCCCCACAGAAAACAGCGACGTTTGCGTCGTTTCCGCGGTCTTGACTTCACTGAAGCCCTTTTTGTTCTTACCTATCGCCGCCGCAGGCTCCGCCTGCCCCTCCTCCCCTTCCTCTTCAACCCCTTCTCCACTAGAATCCCTTCTACCCAAGCTTTGGGGGCTCCCGTCTACGAAGATAGTGTTGTCCAGGAGGTGTTGCGGCCATGGCATGCTGGTTCCTGCTGCTGCTTCTGCAGTTGGTTCGTGTGCATGGTTAGCTTTTGTAGTTTTCCCACCTTTTTTCTTTGGCATGATGCAGCGCAAAAAATATTTTTCATAAGAGGAGAGCGAGATTTATGTAAATAATGGTGGGTGGGATGGTTGCATTTGGATTGGGTATTGGGTGCAGTGGATCTCCCATAGAAAGGATGGTTCGCCAATACCGTCATTGGTAAGGACATCTCATCTCTATACAAGGGAAAGTATTGGATGGGCAGATTGAGCCCGCAGGAAAGCAAGGCACTGGACGCCACATGGCACAAAGGGAATAACAGGAGGAAGGAGGGTATCGCAGGAACAGCCCCTGGGGAAAAAGGAAAAATCGTGAGAGTTAGATGACAATGCATGGAGATATGACGTGTTCCATCTTCCCCGACAGAACGAGGTCTAGGAAAAGGAAAGTCTTTTTCTTTTTCCTCTCTAAACAAGCGACACGGTAGTTTGACTTGTTCTTTTCTCTTTTTCTATATGCCTTTCATCTCCCGGCATAATTGCATCAAAGCTGAGTAATAAAATACCGGCGAATAAGGTTGAATGGAGTAGAAAAAAATGCCATGGATTGTTGCGGAAGGAAGAAAAAAAAATAGGTAAAAGAAAAAAAAGGAAGGGGAAAAGGCACATGAGTTAAAACGTATGGAGGATATGAAGATGCTATGGGTTACTCCGCGATATGTAAAAATATAACTGGTTTACTCACCCAGCAGATCTCCATTTCCGATCCCCCCTCTAACTGCTTCCTCTGCCACAATTCCTGCAGTCCACATTGGGTCATCCTCATCAAAACCACCATGAACAGCCCCAAGAGCACCAGTATAGCCATTATTTACTCTGGATCTATACACCAAAGCGGTCTCCAAACGGCTGATATACTGCGGCGTCTCTCTCTCATCCTCCGGCGGCTGCCAGCTGTTAACTTTCAGCTCCGTTATCGCTGGCGACTTTCCACTGGTGTTATTTGAATAGCCATTAGGGAGTGATGGATTTTCCTTGTTGGGTTGAGAATTCTCGTTTCCATTGGCTTGGGGATCGGAAACCTTGTCTGCCTCTTCGTCTTCGAAAAGGTCTTTTTCCACAGAGTTGTGACGCCAGCAGAACCCCATCCAGGCCCTCCAGACAGGATCCTTCCCCAGAATCCAGGGGTTCCCAACGACGACTAGCCCTTGTTTTGCCCGTGTCATAGCCACACAAACTCTTCTGTTTTCAAAGATTACGCCCAGACCTCTTTCAAGGTCTCCCTCTAGAAAACGCTCACGGGACCTAGTAGTGCAAATTATAACGAACCTATGTTCGCTACCTTGATAACTTTCAATAGGACCGACATTCACATCACGAAGATTGTATACTGGCGACCGGAGTGCTCTTCTTAGACGCCGAATCTGCTCTCTGAACTGTGCCATGATAGCAACTTCGTGGGGTGCAACGAGCCCAGAAGAAACGAGATCTTTCGCGATATTGCAGGCTATTTTTATCTCGCGGAGGTTGTAAAATGAGACCCCTTCTTCATGCCACTCATCCATCCCTCCATTAAGGCAGAATTTCACGGGGACCCCTCTCCTACCCTTCCATCCAGACCACCCCTCTAGATAATTCGTATTTGATGCTTCAGGGACTAGAGTGTCGTTGTAGAAGAGAGCGCTTGGTACAGCTAGAATTGCTGGGTGAGAACGGTAATTCCGAATTAGATTTGTAAAAGGCGGGCGGAGATACGGCTGAGCTGTAGTTAGTATCATAAAAGTGAAATCCATGGTTCACAAAACGCACCAACAATGCCTGCTTCTTCTCCAGGATTCTCTCCGCACTCCACACCCGAGGACTTTGTTCATAAGCATGTGTAAAGCTTTGCCTAGCCAACGGATGCTGGCTGTAAAGCTCTCTTAAAAAAAGCCTCTCAAACAGACTCATATCAAGTTGCGGTACCCTGCTGACAGTTCTTGGTCCCTAAATTACCTTGTATTAGCAAGTTCTGGCTAGGCCTTTATTGTCAAAAATCTCAATCCCCCATAAAGAATTACTCACCAACTGCCTCTGATCACCCGCCATGACAAAAATTGGCCTATCAACGCTAGCTTCCTCCGGTGGAACTACAACAGAAACTGCAACTGCAACCTCCGGTTCGATACCTTGCGCCGCTTCATCCAGGAGCAGGGCTGTCCAATGAACATTCACGATCTGCCCTTTCTCCACCACTCCACTGACCGTTGGGTCATTGCCATCGCTCTCATCTCCAATTCCCCTCAACGAATCAAAAGCACTCTTCTCCCACCTTGCCAAATCCTTGTTAGTACACCTAGCCTCTACTAATATCTCTGCATCTCTTGTGGAACAGACAACCACCCTGAACCCCATGAGCTTTCTCCATTCTGGAAGTGAGAACATATCATTCGCTATGTAAGAATAAGGCAGCAATTCAGAGGGCACCTCAGGAAAGGTTCTGGTGCTAGCCTGAAGGCGAAACAAAACCCTAGGGTTGAGATACGGAACTAAGCGCAAGGCCAAGGTATCTGCTGCCTCCTGCGACGGCGCACAGAGGAGGATGTGATGCTTTGGATTGGAAGGTGTGAAGATGAGTTGCAATGCTAAAGAGAAATGGATGCACCCCAGTCAGCCTGCACTCCTTGTCCAATAAAAAGCACCATTATAACCGGGTGATGAAAACTCTGCCCATACCCACTTCCACAATAGTCTTCGTTTTCCCTGTTCCTGGAGGCCCAGAGATCAGGTATGGAACGTTTCCGTAGTTTTGCTGAAGAATGGTGTCAACCGCTTTCTGTAATGTCACTACCTTTAGCCTTCTTCCTCGGTTCCTCTACTTTCATATTTCCTTCGAAATAACCAGTCTAAGCCAGGGCATGTCCGCTATGCTTTGCACCGTCCACAACAAAATCGGATCATAGTACAATTCATCTACCAACACACAGATTCGCCCTGCTATAATACAGCCGTGGAAATAAACGCAAAGAAAATGGTTTGTGATTCCAGCCCAGCGAAAAACTACTCTTACCTGCTGCTCATAGTTCAACTCCCCATCGAACCACCGCCGTTTAAAAATTCCCCTACTAAGCGTCGTCTGCCAGATCCCGTCTTCCTTCTCGGGGAACAGCATTCGCCTTACAAATACTCCGGGTTTGTTATTTGCTTCGGTTCCGTTAACCTTAGTGCCCTCAACTGGGTTCCCGGTTGCCTCTCTGGAGCTAGCTCCCCTGAGCTCTGCTCCCAGGTCCTCAATAGCTCTGGTAGCCCCAGTCCATTGTTTTTCCTGAACAACGAAACAAACATTGAAGCGTCCTGATTCAAGGACCAGATGATCCACCCTAAGAACAATGTATCCGACAGTTTTATCCATACCATAAATGCAGGCATCATACTGATATCCAGTGAAGGTTCCCCCCATCCCCATGTAGCCTGGTTGTCTGACTTGTCTAAGCTTTACTACGTCTCCTAGTTGCACCGGAGGATTATTTTCCCGGATGCCTGGAATGGCAAGCCTATAAAGGCTCTGTGATGGTTCCTGGATATAAATGGGGACATTAAAAAGGTCGTACTTTCGAAATTCCTTGTGTTGTGCCGAAACCTCGTGAGACAGGAGATTGAGAAAATACTCGGAATACATTGCTGGCGTGAGGTCCGACGATGGTACCAGTACAGACGTGCTCGGCACCGGAGGAACAGCGGGAGCGGGTGGCAGAGGCCTTAAAAATGCCGAACCGCAAAACGAGGATATGAAAGAGCGGTAAGGAATCGAGGGAGCTGGTAGAGAGGCGACAAGCACAGCGGGGAGTGTATTGATGGCCTGCAGATAATGTGGTATGAAAGGGAGAGTATAGACATCCGGCTGCCAGGGTTTTGCGGTAGAGGAGCTGGCCCCTGACGTCAGTTGACCCGAAGGGCTGAAAGGGGGTTGGAGGGGATTCGGACGAAAAGATTGAGATGGGTGAAATCCTGATTGCATTGCGATACCTTGTTGTTGTTGGTGGTGTTGTTGAGCACTGTGTGGCAGCGATGCCTGCTGCGGGGTCCGTGATACAGAAGGTTGGAAAACTCCCGAGGCAATGGTACTCGTAGGTGTATTGTTGCCTTGAGCCACCATGGCATATGACAGTGTTGTGGTAGGCAGAGCTTGCGATGTCGACGAAACAGGCGTGTGAGAGGTATTGGGGGCGTGGCCTGCGGCCTGCGAAGCTAGGGGAGAGGGAGGAACAATACGGAGTGGGGTCGAGGGAGACATGAAGGGCAGGTCTGGAGCTTAAGCTGTGCTTCGCCTGGTGCTCTCTTCCTCTATTTTTCCTCCTATTTCAAGCGTATGGCTCCTCAGCACCTAGAGATAGATTCAGCGCCGTGTTTTTATCCCTAAATCATTCGGCGGTTGGTTTTTTTCGACCTATGGGACACCAGAAACACCAAACAAGGAAGGTAGGAGTGGGGAGGTGAGGAGAAAATAACGTCAACAAATCTCGTTGGAAGGTTCCAGCTAAAGATCACTAGCTCCCAACTTCTTTACCCGGTTAAGAGGACAAAGGTGTACTATATAACACCCTCGAAGTCAAGAGAGTCGGTTAAGTAAAGAGTAAGGTGAGGGCGCGAGACTTTTGATGCGTTTCCCTCAGCGAGAAGCGGGAGGTAAGGGGAAAGCTCGAAGGGGGAAACTGTCACGCAGTCGAAGAAAGCACAAGAGCGGACAGGGCAAACAAAAGCCCCGGATACCGAAGCAACGGTTTAGGGAATCCGTTCATCAGTGTTTCTGCACAATAAACGAAGCTCAATTAGTCTATCGGCATGTAAACCAATTCAACGTAAATGTCAGGGTCCTCAGGAATAAGATGTGGGGTCAAGCCCGAAAGTATTGTTTGCCCTCGACACCCTGCACTGTACCATCAGCCGGGTAACTACGGTAAGGTACGGTACGGTGAAGACATCAGGCTACAGGTAATTTTTTAGAGCACGGAGCTCAAATCCCCCGATTGATATGCCGTGATTTGTCTCCATAATACTGCCTATTTGTCCACAAGGGATATACCACACTCACAGCACCTATACACCCCGAAAGTGAAAGGGGCCAGGAGGCCAATGCCCAAAACGATCAAAATCCCGGCCCTGACAAGACACCTACATTATCACCCTGATGACATTTGTCTAACCTTCGACCTACTACTATTAAGCATCTCTTCCACTAGTTCCCCAGGCTCTTATGCCGTAGCTAGGCATTCGCACACAACCATTCCACCCTGATTGTATAGTATTATATGATACTTTGATCCATTAGAGGATCTGACAGGAAGAAAAGAAAAAAAATACCTGCTACCGTTAAGTGACAGGGGTGATGGGATATCTAGTATTATGAAAAATAAGGCTAGGGAGACCAACAGCTTAACAATATTATTATACTAATGTTATACTCGTGCTTCCCTACCCAGACCCGATATCCCAATTCGTCCCGAGAAACTGATTCAGAAATTTTACCGCAGAGGTGCATGGATGATTTGGCACGCATTTCCTTCTCACTAAATTTCCTCACAACTCGGTCAAGAACTTACATTATGCTTCCTACAACATACGGGGATGGCAATCCTTTGCGGATCACCAAGGAGCAATCTGGAGTTAAATGATTAGAACCAGGGACTGACCCAGCTTGTGACTTTTTGGGATTCTACCTATTAGTCTACCATAGGGTAGCAAATATTCAAAGAGACCGAAGCAGGGGTGTAAAATTGGTCGCAAGCATTTGAACCCAATTAAAAACTATGTGGGAGGTAAAATGAACTGCTGGGCACCATCCTCGGAGCCCAGGAACAACCTCCGCCCCGATACGCACATGAGACTACCGGCCGCCCTTCCTACCCTTCCTGGTCCTTTATCCCCATGGTTTGAAATAAATTAAAGAGTGAGAAAAAAAGACCGAAAAAAGACCACCACTTGAAATAAGGTAAGTCGAAGGGAAGGGGACAACTACAAGAAGGTACCGGAAACAAGTTTAAAAGGGCCGGTGACATCAACATCAGGAGGAGGTGGAGGACCAGCCCCGGGTTCTCTCAAGAGAGCTTTTTTGAGCGCCTTCGGCTTCCAAGAATCGTCTGGGGGAGCATAGCCCCGAGGGCTCCTATGCAAGAACTAGCAAGTGTCAAACTCAACTGAAACGACGAGTTCACCCGTCTGAATCTATAAACAACCAAAGATGCTACTTGTATCTGGCATAAAGTATCTGAAAATAAGGCAAGGTTTCTTTCGCTGGCTGCGTTGGTTGTGTAAGAATATCCGTGGTTTCGGATACTTATTGCCAGATACAGGCAGCTATCCCTTGGGCGGTCTTAAACAGTAAAATTCGTCGCCAGGCACACAAGAAATTGTCATTGGTTGCAGTTTAATGGTTTCCATGATGCCGAGCCACTAAAACCTTAAAGCCCTGATTTCTATTACCCGAT
>Ga0307513_10001279_pt1 | contig 36401 bp, 42 predicted proteins | sample 15_EM_MG_FD_202174 | JGI IMG/M metagenome (GOLD analysis project Ga0307513, IMG submission 202174) | Populus trichocarpa ectomycorrhiza microbial communities from riparian zone in the Pacific Northwest, United States - 15_EM | ecosystem: Host-associated > Plants > Roots > Unclassified | place... | reverse complement strand
CTTCTCCTTCAACCTCTTATACGCCCTCTCGAAGATCCTCCTCGCGCGCGCCTTAGTTTCCTCGCTAACGGTGTCCTCATCTTCGCCCTCGTCCGCGTTGACCTCGAAGTGGGCATAGCTGATCCAGGCCTTAACATGGTCCGTCTTCTCCAGCAGGCGCTCGAAGAGGCCTCTAACCTTGTCAAACTCGCCATCCCCCTCCCCAAAGTCGATGTAGGCTTTCTATAGTAGCTCTGGCATGTCTAGCAGCTCCTGATCCACGGCGAGTTCGAAGATGGCACGAACGCGGTCGTAGTCCTCCAGGGCCATTTCCAGCTCAGCGAAGCGGATCCAGGTCTGTGCGTTGGACGGGTTGAACTCGATGTGCTTCTCGTAGAGCGTACGGCACCGGGAGAACTCGTGCAGTCGGGTTTCGAGTGATATGTAGCCTTTGAAGAGCTTGTCTTTCGGGCAGGCGCCGATCGCCTGGCCCAGGGTTTTTCGCGCAGCGGGGAGGTTGAAGTGCCGCACTTCAAAGTGTGATTTTAGAAGCCAGATTTTGGCGAAGGTGAATTGTTTGTGTGGGATTAGCTTTAGGCATTCGTTGTAGATTTGGCAGGTGCGGTCAATGTCCTGGTGGGGAGGTCAGTTGCGGCGTTCATAGATTTGGGATCATAGGTGATGGGATATGCCAGCGGTAGGAAGGATGGAATTGTGGACGTACCTTTCCTTCCATCTCTTCCCAGAGGGCGTAGAATACCCAGAGGTAGATATACCTCCTCCAATGCCTTTTCTCCTTTGTTGGAGGGATATTTGCAATTGCTCGTTCGTAAACATCTCGCACTCTATCCTTATCCCCAAGTGTCTCCTCCAGCCTGGCGTAATCAAACCAGACGTCATAGTTCTTGGGGTTCTCTTTGATCTGCTCTTCGTACTGGACTCGTCGTTTAGACAAGATCACGTCTTCCACACCTTCACGTTCGCCGAACTGCTTCTCAAACGTTGTGTATGACTTGTGCAGTAATTGAGATTTAGATCTTGGTAAACGGTCAAGAGCGTATTGGTAGATCACTCGGGCACGCTCATACTCCTTCAACTTAGCTTCATATCTAGAGAGAACTGTCAGTATTTGGGCATAGACCAGCTTGGCCATATAGAAATAACCATACCTAGCATAGGCAATGAAGAGCTTCTCATCCATGAACTGCCCACCCAAAGTCTCAACGGCCAATGTGTAGACTTCCCGAACGTTCTCCTCGGTTCCAAACTCTTCCTCAAAACGTGCCCACTTTATCCAATTCCTTGGCTCAGGGTGGACTTGAGTGAATCTCTGAAAGATAGTTCTCGCCCTTGCAAATTCGTCATACCGCTTCTCAAGCTTGATGTATGCACTCCACGCCGCTTCATCAGGCTCCCACGACATCCACCTCTCAAACACCTGCCGGGTGCCAGGAATATTACCCAACGTCTCTTCCATGTAAACATATTTATACCATAGTTTATCCACCCGTGGTAGAATAGTAACCGCACGATCAAGTAGGTTCCGGGCATGGTTTATGTTGCGAGTCCTCATCTCCGCCTCAATGTACCGTAGCCATAACACAACCGAACGTGAATCGACATCTAAAGCCCTCTCGAAAATTGAGCGGGCACGAGCGTACTCCTTCTGATCGAGTTCCCATTGCGCATAGCGCATCCAGTTGTTCATGTTGATCCTATTACGGCGCACATAGTCTTCGAATTCCTTGCGCTTCCGGCCCTGAAATTCATGAAGTTCTTCGAGATCCGCAAATCGCTGTGTTGGCGCCTGGAGGCCTTGCTCTTGCCGTTCGAAGGCCTCTCGGAGGATTTGTTCGGCACTGCGAGGCTTGTTAGTTTCGCCCTTGCACGGGAGGACCGTTGGTCCGGGGTGTCGAGATGTACCTGATTTGCTGGGTGCTTGCTCCTTTGTTTTTGACCCGAGGGGGTCCACGTGAGGCCTCCATTATTTGGGTTTTCAGTTCCTTTTCGTTAAGATGGAGCTTTTTGAAGTCGCGGCAGGGGATTGTCGTGAATTGTTGAGTTGAAACGTGGAGAAAAGCGCCACCATGGGAAGCTGGGTTAAGGCTCTACAAAGGTTACCCGCTTTTTATCACGTGGTGGTTTCACGTGGTGGTTTCACCCACCACAAAGTCACCCCACGACGAAAGATCTTCAATTCTTCAGAACGTTCAGAAACATGTTTGCCTTTCGATCATGGTCCGCTGTGACTCGTGTACGGACTATGCGAAGGCCTTTAGCGGCACGTTTTCATTCAAGAGATATCAATGGCTTGAATTGGTTGAACTAATAACTTTGCGGATAGGTGTGTTCGGTGGTACCAAGGTCGGAATTTTCGGCGGCAGCTCTATTGCACCGGGAAATTGTTGAAGAGTGGGTCCTAGTTGTTTTACAAGAGTGGATCATATTGGCTTTTCCTGACAAGAATTAGGACCTCCACAAGTAATCCAAGTGCCGAAGCGGCAGATCCCGACGCCGACTCAGAACCTCGCATCCCCTTAAGTATTCAGTCCGTCTGGTACCGGCCCTTCAGACGCAAGGCGGAATACGGTCTCCCAGTATGCGATCTTCAGATACGGTCTTACAGTGTCCGTAACTTGGAGTTCATGTGCGACTTTGCCCTCCGTGCAGCGTACTACCTAAACCTCCCGGCATCTGGACCTGTACCACTCCCCCGGAAGACTGAAAGGTGGACTGTTCCTCGAGGCCATTTCGTTCACAAGAAGTCCCAGGAGAATTTTGAGAGAGTCACATATAAGCGGTTAATCCAGATTAAGGATGGTCATCCGGAAACGGTGGAGATCTGGCTAGCCTACTTGAAGAAGCACCAGTTCTATGGGACTGGTATGAAGGCAAACGTCTGGGGCTTCGAGGAATTGGGTAACACTCTCAGCATGTGTTATATATCTATCACTTATACTAATTTGGGGGTTTTGTAGGTGTTGGCAAACGGATGAATGTCAGCATGGACAATTTACGAGACGTAACAACGAAGCCCAAGTGGGCACATAGCGGAGTCGGAAAGACCCTTGAAACGGCCGAGAGGGCTGCTGAAATCTTGAACAGCCCAGAATACAGGGCTCTCGCAGACAAGACTGACATAGATGAAGCGAGGAGAGAACTCCTTCAAGCTGCTCCGCTAGAGACAATAGAGAGTTTAGGAGGAGCTTCAGAAGCTGAAGTAGATGAGGCTATACAGAAGGTGGAGGAGGAGGCTATACAGAAGGTGGAAGACGTCCCCGCGACGACCGCTTCCCCGGCAGCCGAGGTTGCCGAACAACCCCCAGCAGCCCAGACTCAAGAGGAAATCCCCGCAGCCTCCACCCTAAAGGTTATACCGTCGGAGGTAATGGAGGTAGCAGGCCTTTCTCAAGATCCTCCGGCAGACCAAGCAGAGGAACCCATAGCGACCTTTACACCCGCCGGGACCTCGACGGCAACAACAGCCCTAGCGGTAGACATATCCGTGGAAACAGTGCCAGTGGAACCACTTGTCGTAACTTCCGTCTCTAAAGCCCAACCACTAGCCACAGAGGAAGCCAAGGAGATACCTGAGGCAACTTCAGCCCAGGGCCCATTGACAGGATCTTCCGAAGCCGCCGCCCCAGCGCGAGAGCAAGAACCTCAACCAGAGGCAGCGCCTCAGGACAACGTCACCACTCAGACTACTCCAGAAGTTTCCGAGGCACAAAAGGCCGAGGCTGAGGTAGAAATGGAGGTCAAGAAGGCTGCTGAAGAGATAGCCGCCGATGGGATAACAAGGGAGGATGCAGGTGAACCAAACCCGGAGAAAAAGGACTAGACTAAATATATCGGGGATTTCTTGTACTATATCGAAGGCTTTGGGTGATTCTGTAAGTAGGTATAGTTCTTGGACATAAGTCATTGTCGGGGTGAAGTACCCGTCAAAACACACCAAAACCAGCGAAACCGAGCCTCCACGAAACCCACAGCGCAACAAAATCCTCTGCACCAATAATTACAAAATTTCGTCTATGGGTAGCTAGGAGCTTGTTGATTCAATCCATGCGGCTTTAGCTGCGGCTACTTATGACTTGGCCCTTGTGGAGAGAAACAAAAAGTGGGTAGTCGAATTGTCCATGCCAAGCCGTGGAATTTGTATGAGGGCCTATAGAAAAAGGTACTTGATTACAAAATTGCAATTTTCGGCCCACCAATGACACAGCATGATAATTCAGTTGAAATTTCAGTTTAGTGAAGTCAATATATGCCTCTAGTGCTTTGGGCCCTTAGATGTTTAATTGAGGTGGATATAATACTGTTTCGTGGTTGCAAAAATGACCAATTTTGGTGTGGGGAGGATGAGTGACGATAACATTTGTCACGGAACTGTACATTTAAATAGATTCCCAGTCGGCGAGAAAGCTTATGCAGGATCTAGGGGTCTTCGGGAGGTGGGCTCTAATACAGCGCAATAATAGGCAGCCCTAGATAAATTACAGAAGTATCATAGTATCGTCGGAGGGCTAGATTCGTAACCACCTGGGCTAGGTATGCGAAGCAGTGGATATTAAAGGAATAACGCCCACCTGACAAGCTCAACAAGGTACAAATTTAACCAATCGCAAACAGGCCCATAGAAGCAGTAAGAAAAGATATATTGTCACAGAAAAGCCACTCTAACTCCCACTTAGTGTATCTCACGCATCGATCTATGTCACACTACGCACGAGAAAGAGAAAATAAGGAGAAACACTAAACCAAATAAGATAACTCATCCCTTCACCCAGGTTCTTCCAAACTCCGAAGAAAATCCCCTATTTTTATTCACCTAAAATAAAGACGAAACGACAGCGAATGGCCGATCAACTCAGACTATTAGTCTAACTTCCAGATCAGCTGCAGAAGTGGACGCAGAGCCAGGGCTTGCCACCTCTCCTTTCTTAGCATTTTGCTGCCCGGCCACTGACCCCCCCTTCTTTTTCTCTTTCCAGGCATCCTGGACGGCTGCCTCCTGCCTACCACCGTACCTGTTCTTCCAGTCTTGAACCTGGTTCTCCTCGATCCTGCTGAAAAGGTACTCGGCTCTCCCGATGACATGGCCTGGGAGCAAACCATCGGCATCCCAAGCATCTGGGATAGATCGGGGTGGTGCGTTGAGTTGCTTGACTATCGATTCGGAAGTTGCAGGCATGTATGGATATATGAGGGCAGAGAGGAGGTATATGAGATTGAGACCGAAACCAACTACGGCAGCTGCTTTCTTAGGAGAGTTTGTAAATAGTGCGCTGTCTAATTTGTTGTCCTGTAAGAACCTATTGCCTTCACTAGAAATTGCCATAGCCTTCTCAAGACCCGCACGGATATGAACTTCCTCGAGATCCCCGACATAGGACTTCAGAAGCGCATTCACCGATTCCTTATATTGATCGAAGGATAGATCGTTAATCCCGGCAGTGTAATCAGGGACCACCCCGGCATATTTAGCATTGACAAACTTAATGAGGCGGTTGACAAGGTTTCCGAGGTTCGCTAGAAGCTCAGAATTGTTCTTGGCAGCAAAGTCTTGCCAGACAAACTGTGCATCGCCCGTCTCTGGGCGGGAGGACAAGAGGTAGTAACGCCAAACCTAATAAAGTCAGTCGTAATTGCTCCGTTAATTATGGAAGATGGTAGGGATCATACACTAGGTGGGATTCCAGTATCTCGTGCATTGTTTCCAAACACACCAACCCCTCTGCTCTTGGAGAATTTGCCTCCCTCATATTGCAGATACTCTGTAGTGCTGATATGATGCAACATAGTCCAGCTCTCTCGAGTACCGATTTGACTCCCGGGGAAAACAACTGTGTGGAAAGGAACATTGTCTTTGCCCATGAACTGATAAAGCTTAACTTCGTCCTTATTCTTCCACCATTTCTCCCATTCCTTAGTATAATTGGCAGTGATAGAAATGTATCCAATGCAAGCATCAAACCACACGTACATGACCTTATTCTCATAGCCCAGGACAGGGACGGGGGTTCCCCAGGTAAGATCACGGGTAATGCATCGTGGTTTAAGCCCAGTCTTCAACCAAGATTCAGTGATTATCCGACCATTCTTAGACCATTGACCCCCTTCAGAAGTCTTGTTAACCCACTCTTCAATTTCGGGTTGGAGTTTGTCCAGTCGAATGAAGATGTGTTTTGAGTCACGTTTGATAGGACCGGCCCCATCAAGCTTACATCTCGGGTTTATAAGCTCAAAAGGATCCAGTAGAAGACCGCAAGTGTCGCACTGGTCCCCCCTTGCATCCTCATAGCCACACTTGGGGCATGTACCTTCAACAAATCTATCGGCCAAGAACCCTTGGTGCCTTTCACAAAATAGCTGAGTCATAGACTCTTCAACTAAGAAATCATTCCTCTGGAGGCTCAGGAAGATGTCTTGAGCAATTTTAGTCTGAGCATCTGTCGTAGTCCTGCCAAAATAATCGAACCCGATATCAAACCATTTGTAGATCTCGGCATGAAGCACATTGTACTTGTCACATAGAGCCCGAGGGGTGACACCCTCTTCTAGGGCCCTAGTTTCTGTGGCAGTTCCATACTCGTCAGTTCCACAGATGTAGAGGGTATTGTAGTTGCGAGCTTTTGCGTATCTAAGTGATTGTTAGTGGATGATGCACTAAGATACAATAAACAATCCTCTTACCTGGAAAACGCGTCTGCACTGAGGACACTTCCAACAATATTCCCAAGATGGGGCACGTTGTTAACATAAGGAAGCGCAGAGGTGATGAGAATATTTCTCTCGCCAGGAACCGGGAGTCTATCCGTAGGATTAGCTCCATGCGGATCGCACATGGCTATTACCGTTTTCGGGGACTTACATAGACTCCCCAGGATCCCTAACTTTCATTCTTGTGCCCTCTTTGATCTTCTGGATCATCTCACGTGGTGTGTCATCGACTGGAATTGAAGTGCTCTTTACGGCACGTTTACCAGCACCCTTTCCAGCACCCTTTCCAGCACCCTTTCCAGTGCTCTTAGTGACCAGCCTGTCTGCGGTATGGGTGGTAGCTTGCTCGATTCCGACCTTGGCCCACTCTGTCCCAGTAATTCTGCTGAGCCAGCTCGAAAGTGCAGATCTGTCATCTGAAGTCGAGGTTGAAGCTAAATCCCACAAATTTGAGAAGAGGATTATTTCCGCAGGGCTAGGCGGGAGTGCTGGATTCTGGGTAAAACACACAGATTAGTAAAGTGAGTTCGTTCTCAATTCTTGAGATATTCCTACTGTTGGGAAATTTGCTTTGGAAATGACGCTCTCAGCGACATCTGCAGCTTTGATTCCTTGTCCAGACTCCTCAAACTCGATGAGAGCAGAGTCTTTTAAGGCCTCCTCTCCTGATTTCAACCAAGGCCTTGATCCAGTAGTAGCAAGGTACCGAACAATAGAATTCGCCTCTATCAGGATCTTGTTCTCTCTTAGAACCTCAAGACTTATGTTGATCTGCCCAGAAACTATGTAATAACGGAAATGAGTCATGAGTCATCTCAGTAGATGAAGCAGAAACAAACCTTTGACAAACTGAGCCGGAACTCCATAGGCAGATGCCGCGAGGCAAACTTTAAGAGTTTGAGTGAAAGCTGAGGACCCCGAAGGAGCAGGAATTGGAATATTGATTTTAAGGGGCGCCATTTTGACGAAAGCTTGTGCCTAAAGTTTTGCGCTGCGGTTTAATGCCGGCAACAAGATTGAATTCCAGGACCGAGTTTCTGGAGGTTTTTCTTAGATACTTACAGTGAATAAACAGTTTGCTGCTCTCGTCTAAAACCCTACCGATCAGGTGTTGTGGTCATGCAGAGGATCCGGGTGACCAAAGCAGGAGGTCTTCGAGACGAGTGCAAGTAGTAATGTCATTTCAAGAGGTGAAAGTGGGGTGCGGTGACTCTTCCTATCGTTGCCCCGCCGCCGACCCCTAACCCCCACCGAAACCCAAAATTGTTCCTTTCTACCCTTGGCAGGACCGTCCAAAACTAAACATCAGTTGCCCCCCCCGCCCGTTCCCGCGAGCCTCCACCCCAACAAAACGGAATGACGGACATTTTTGACCCGCTTCTTTCTTTAGAAGAAGAGTAAAAATTTCCATCCTTCTACAGAGTTCTTCCGTTATCATGCAGCTAATACATATCATGCAGCTACTATGAAGAAGGATATGCGCATGGCCTTGCTGACGGCGAGAAGGCAGGGAGAATAGAGGGCCGGGTATTCGGTCTTGAAAAGGGCTTCGAAAGGTTCATGGAGCTTGGAAAGCTTCAAGGCCGGTGCTCAGTCTGGAAAGCGAGGATAAAGCTACTAGACACCCCTACCGCCACCCCTACAACCGCCTCACCTGGCATAGCAAACAATCTTCAGATCACCAACCCTAGGGCCCAGAAGCAAATCGAATCTTTAGCACTTCTACTCACACACCCACCTTTCAAGAACGACGAAGAGTCTGTAGAGGAAGTTGAGGAGACTCTCAAGAGGGGCAAGGGGAAAGGGAAGGTCTTGGCAAATATGCTGAACGAGAAGAACGATGCTGAAGCTAGCAGCGCAGCGAGAGGTGAAGGGGAAAGCATCGAAGATGCAGGAAGAGGTGCTCGTGGTGGTGCTAGCAGAATATGACTCCCATCAAAGCCGGTCAGCACGACCATAGTGCTAATATTTAGAACCAGCTTTTTGTATGGTGATATCTCTACGGATAGCGATACCTTTTACCCAAAGAAGCTGGAGAATTTCTCAGGACTTTGAGTTGTGAGGGGAGACACCACCTCGAACCTAGCATGAAGATCACACGTCATATCATTTTTGCTGTAATACTATGTCTAGAGATTCCAATAAACTTGGTACGAGGCATTCCACAGAGCAACTTCTAGGAGATAAGACCAAGTTATCTATAGATAATCACCCGAAAACTATATTCTCCACTGAAGAGACACATCAGAGCAACCCAAAGATCTCGCAGAAATCTAGCATAAAAGTTACAAAAATGGTGCAAAGGAATCCCCCTGTGGAGCGCAAACTAGCACATATCCTAAGCATGCCGTATGCCATAAAATGATCATAAAACCGTCAACTCTACTTAAACCCCAATACAATAGCGTTGTTTTCCCTCCTCCTCCTTGTGCCTACTCGAGTACTCGTATGATACACTTGCCAACGCGCCACACGGGGCTCCCGCCTCCGGAGTGCACCGCCACCGTGCTTCCTCTCTGAGACGTAGCCCTCCCCTCGATGATCTCCCATTCACCACCGTCTCCTCTCCCTGCACAACCTCCCATCGAACTCACAACACTCAAGAACCTATAATCTAGCCACCCCCTCCCGTTCATCGCCAACCGAGCCGGTAGGAATCCGTAGCCATATTACTCTTCCTGCTCCCCAGTTTCATCCCTCTGCCACTCAAAATGGTAATTCCTATTCTATAATTATTCCCCTTCCCCTCTTCCATCCATCCCCTCAAATAATGAAGCTTAGCTACATCCCCATCCCATTCACACTTCTATCTTCCATACGCTAACTTTTCCACCATCAACGCCACAAAACAGCTCGGCAAAATCGCACATTACAGCTTTGACGCAATCCTATTCTCCGCCTTCCTAGCGGGCGTTAAGCGGTCCACCGGTCTCACGTACTACAACCCCCGCTCCCCCCTGCATACACTATCCGACCCACCCACCTAATTCTCCCCCAGAACCTTATTTGCGAATCTTGTTTCTAAGAAGTGGGTGAAACTAACCACCAGAATTAGCTTCCAAACCGAGAAGATCGAATCCAAAGACGTTCGCTCCGCAGTCGACAAGTACCTCAACCTTGGAGAATGGGTCATGGATCAGGGCATTGCTGTGATGGGCAGCAGCAACTACTTTGAGAGGAAACGATAATCGTTACACGAACGATGATCGGAGTGACGGGTTTCTTTTTCTGGCCCGACAAAAAAGAAAGTTTCTCGGAGAGCTCCTGCGGAAAAAACGAAAATGATGAAAGAGAACTAGTATGGAAACGAATGGACGAGCGGATGCCTTATGGTGCAAAAACGAATCGATGGCTACATACTAGGTTTGGATCATTGGGGTTCATGTTTTTTGCCTTTTTTCTTCTTCACTTCGAAACCGCCACCGCGCTTGTTTAAATGGTACACGGATTGGGTGTTTCTGTTTCTTTTCTCTCCTCTCCTCTCCTCTTTGTTTAGCTATGATCTAATTCTCTTGTGGCTTCCACGCCGTGCCTTGCCACCCTACACTCCTTTTACTCTCAGACTTACTACCATACCGCCCCCGGAAGTTCTAGACATCCATCTCCTTTTTCTTCTTCCTACTACTACCACTACAGACATCATATAACTTGATGGGTGGGCGGACGGACGATGAACGGGGGGCATCCGAGTTTTCTTTCTTCCTTTCCTACCCTTGTGTATTGGAGTATGATAAAAAACCAGCATTTATGCAGCAGTTTGACCAGTCACCACAATTGAGAGCGTTATAATAGTTAGAGTACAATTGAATAACTTGATATAAAATACAGCCAGCCAGCCAGTCAACGCCTCATAGGAATGTAATTATATCGGCACATCGTGTTAACACAATGAGGTGCGGAAGAGAGAAAGAGAGATAGGGGGAAGGAAAACAGGAGCCAAGTAAAAAAGATGAAAAAGAGCGAAAACCATTTCCAACCAGAAGTATATCCCAAGAGCGTGAAAATCCATAGAGCCCCGCATCCCCCTTTACCTATAAAACTCCGGCCTCCTAGTATTAACCCCATACTCCCCAACTGCACTTCCCAAATCCTCCATAGTCAACACCGTCCTCCCAGCACTACCGCCACCACCCCCACCCCCGCCATACCCAGGCCTGGCCGTGGGCCTTAGCGCAGTCCCAGCACCCCCAGCCACGCCGCCTACACCGCCAACTGCACCAGCCAATGCGCCAACGCCGGGGACCCCCCCACCAGTGTTCGAAGAGCTCTGGCGAATGCGCGAGTACTGGTAGGCATCCGTGGCAATGTCCGCGATGAACTTTTGCGTGGCAAGAGCGAGCAGCCGCTTCAAGCGGGGGTCGCTGGTATTGAGGCCTGAAAGTGAGAGGTAGTAGTCTGTTACCGCGTCAGGGATCTAGTACCACTCCTCCGTTAGCTTTATAGTCGTGAAGTGGCAGGGAGGAGGGGGCGGGGTTACGATAGGAGCATACTCCTCCATCATCCCAAGGAATTCCCTTAGCGTGCGGTCTTTCTTTGGCATTGGTGGTGGCACTGGTTGAGCGATCCCGACTAGGCCACTAGGTGCGTCGGGAACGGTACTACTGCTGGTTTGGAAACTGGAAGTTTGGTTCTCCATTTCCGTATCTTCTTCGCCGGCGGCGCCGGATTGGTTATGGGTGGCAGAGGGGTCAGTTTGGTTGGTCATTGCTGTCGCTCCTTCTTTTTTTCTTTCTTCTATTGTATACGGTTTGTAGATAAGGTTGTGGTAGTGAGGTGAAAAGGTGGTGGTGTTCGTCGGTTAGGTAGTCAGGGAAGAAAGAAAGAAGGAAGGAAGGACGAAAGGAAGGAAAAGTTGAGGTTGGTGCGGTTTCGGATGTTACCGTTAGAGCCTCACAGAGAAGGATACACGGCAGGGCCCCGTTTTAAACGTGCGAGTCAGGGGGGTGAAGGATTGGTGCAACAGCGGGTGACTCTCTTTTTCCTTCTTTCTTTCCCTGTTCAGTTATGGGATTGGGGGATTGAATTAGGGGGCAGCAGCCCCAGATAACTCTTGCCTTCTTCCCCCTTAAAAGAAAATGATGGCAAGTAGTGGGTTACTGACAGGGCTAGAGTGACGAGGCCAGCTGTTACAAAGGCGATGCGATTAGGATGAGATAGTCGTAGAGACTTGTAGAGGGACGGTGGCTATATTATGTGAAGGGAGGGTTCGTTGACGACAGCCCGTTCGAAAGGTGACGGAAGGTTGATGTTGTTTGGAGATGTTTGGAGCTGTGCGCACCCGTCGCGATTTTGTCGACCCAGACTTTTTTTGACCTCGGACACGCGCATGGAGGGCTGATGATGACTAATTATCGAGTGCTATTTCATGAAGATACCCCAGTAACAATCCGTGATGCCAGAATTCACACTATTCACATTCGGTGCAACACCAGAGCAAAGAAGCGAAAGCAGGTTCAAGCCAGTCAGTATTAACGTGTTGAAACGGCTTTTATTTCTCCCAAATCCAAACCTCTCACTTCCATTCCCATCTAAACCTTCGATACACACCATACTACAGTATAAGTGCCCCAAACATGATTTTTCGTTTCTCGTATATCCCATCACCAAGCCGAAAATCGAACGCCCCCTAACATGCAAATCAGGACCGAAACGACCGATCCATAGATACATGAATAGAAAATAAGAAAATAAACAGTGTGGTGTTGAACTTGAACCGTAAGCGTACCGAAATAATAGACTTTTTTTCACTTTGGAATTAGAATTTTTGCGTCACCAACCTACTATCAGCAGGCATGAACTCCTACGGAGGTTGTCAAAGGGGCAGCGGAAATTTCTCTAGAGAAAAGGATAAGGAAGTATCGATGACCAAAAACTCAACCGCCCCCCCCCCCAAAAAAAAAAAAGATAATAAAATTAGGGGGATAAAATGGGTGGATCAGAAACTAGTGTCACTAATACAGAACTCTCGTCATGATTTTAGCTGGGAGAAACATTAGCGTTTGTTCTAGCGAGTATGTCAGCTAAATCGAACTCACAGCTCAGAGCTTCCAAGCTCTCGTAGAGGCTACGGATATCTCCAGCATTGACATCACTAATGTCTGCCATCAAATATGCGACGTCTCCACGGCTATCACTCATCTGCTTGTCCACGTTGTGGTCCCCAAGAATAGCGTTGACTTGTCTCAAAACACCGGGTCTGTTGCTATGGATGAAGATAACACGGACGTGATTCTCTTCTGCAAGAGTGAGAGAACGAAGGGTCACCTCCGGCATGTTAACGCACCCTAAAAGGTATTAATTCCATACTCATAATGCATGCTATAGTGGCTTACCAATAGTGCTTCCGGAATTGATATACCGTACGAGGGCTTCTCCAACCTCAATACCGATTGCATTCTGAGCCTCTGAGACAAAATATTAGCCTCCGTCATTTTAAAAGCATGATATACTCGGGGGGTGTGCATGGGTGATCGGACGGACAGGGGTTAGAAAATGTATGTATCAGCACGAACACAGGGGGTAAAATTTGTATGGCAGATTGTCTGTGCACATCTGTGACCCCGTACTAAATTCGGACTCAAATGTTCGGGTTCAATATGCCTGGGACGTGTAAGATAACCTACCTTCAGTGCTCCCACCGATATGGGGAGTCAAAATCAAGTTCTTCAAAGATCTCAAATCACTACCCCAGGGACCGAGCGCATCATTGAAATAATCGCCATTGGCTGCTGGCTCGCTTGGATAGACATCAAGAGCTGCACCCGCGGTATGTCCGGAGCGCATAGAATCACTTTCATCTCATAGTTATCAGTCACAGTCACTAGTATACTACGGAGGTGCAGTGCCTAAGTTTTGTAGGTTCCACAGGCGAGGTTTGCTGCCCTTGCCCCCTGAGGGACATACAAAACTTAGGAACTGTACCTGCGTAAGTACTCAGGAGATCTGGGCAAACTAACATGAGTGCGGGAATTTCGACAACGCTTCCACGACTAGCATTGATGAGATAACTTCCTTGCTTCATTTGAGCCAATTGCTCGGCTCCGATCATGTCCTTAGTCTCAGAGATTTCCGGAACATGAAGAGTGACAAAGTCAGCCTGCTCGAGGAGATCCTTAAGCGTAGGAACCTGTTTAGCGGTACCAAGAGCCATCAATGGAACAACATCGTAATAAATAACTTTCATTCCCATAGCCTCGCTCAAAACCGATAGTTGTGATCCGATATGGCCATATCCAACGATTCCTAAAAGTTCCCATTAGTGCCCGCTCCTAGCAGAGAATTTCCAGAATAGGGACTTACCCAAGGTCTTTCCACGGATCTCCCAACATTTAGCACTAACTTTATTCCAAGTGCCGTTGTGCATCTCTATCGAACGGTCACCGGCCTGTCTCGCCAGAGTAATGATTTCAGAGATGACGAGCTCGGCAACACTCCTGGAATTACTGAACGGGGAGTTAAAGACCGAGATACCATGCTTAGCAGCGTACTCGAGATCCACCTGATTAGTACCAATGCAAAAGCATCCGACCACAAGCAGATTCTTCGCTTCATGTAGCACCTTCGCAGAGAGTTTCGTCTTTGAACGGATTCCGATAACATGAACGTCCCTATTTGTTTGAAGAAGAAACCCAAAATCAGCCGAATGCCTTATTTCCCTCTCTACCCTCCCCGCTTAAGCCGCACGGGCTCACCATCGATACTGTAACTTTTTCTTGGGACTGGGCTTGACAGGGGGTATGACGAAATAGACACGGAAGAACTGAAAAGGAAAAAAGAAAAGAAAAGAAAAAGCAAGCCTCCCAAAGGGAAAAAAATTGCGGGAGTCACTCACCGAATTTTCTCTATGAGCTGGTCCTCTGGTAGGGAAGCTTTGTGGAATTCAACCTGGTAACCCTGAGACTCTAGAATCTCTCTCGCCGCAATGTTGACGTTCTCCAGAAGGAGAATTTTAATGTCCTGTGTGTTGAACGGCTTCAATTGCTTTCCAGAAGGTCGGTTGAGGTTAGTCCTAGAGCCGTAGGAACCCACCGGAGAGTGGAAAGAAGAGGTGGGCGAATTGGATAGGCTAAGCGTGTGAGAAATGCTATGGGCCAGCCCATTAGCTCCAATTTGCTGTGCGTCTGTCATGTTATCACGATTTTCGTAGTTTTCTTGGTGGTCGTGGTTGCGGTTGTTGTAGGAGGGGGAGCCGTTTTTTGAATTTATAGGTATGCCCTTTTGGAGGTGTTGGAGGGTTTCCAGATGGTGGTGGTTATCTTTTTCATCTGGTGGGGTTGGTGGAGCCCTTCTCGCAATCGCCGCTGGACTAGAGGCATAGGTACTTGTACTTGTACTTGTGCTGACTGTAGGGCTGCCACTACCGGCGCCGGAAAACCCTCCAGACGCTGCGCTCTCCCCATTGAGAGAGGACCGGAATCCTTGAAACAATGCCCTGATTTTACTCGACATTGATAAATATTTTTCTTCCTTTCCTTGTATGTATGTATGTATGTATGTATGTATGTACTGTATGTATGAGGGATAGGTCCCTTTGGTCGAAATTTTATTCTCTTCTATGGCAATTCCTACCTACTCGGAGAATTGAAAGTATAGGATAGAGTAAAAGGAAGTGGTCGTAGTCTGCGAATACCTAGAGGTTAAATCTAACTAAATGGTCTCTCATTAATGGGCCACTCTTATATAACTGACGACAGACCCTTGGAGAGGCAGTAGCCAGGCAGTAAGAGTTGGAAAAGAAAAGAAAAGAAAAGGGTCCCCCTTGTCACAAAAGGTCCAACCTCAAAGATGCAAAGAAAGGTGGGGCATTGAGAGGGAGATGCAGGGTACCACCTGATCAACCCCACGAATGAGGAATTGAAGATGTTATTTCTGCAATGCACAGCGCAGGGAAGCAGATCCAGGGACTCAGGCTCACACTATCGAGCACGACCACGCTTCCCATCAGAGGAACTTCCCTAAAGATAGACAACATGGAACCTTCTTCCTGTTCTTCGAGTCTTTAAAAGATCACAATTACTCCCCCTTACCCGGTGTCAAATGAGCCATTGGTGATATGGAGTTCCTGAAGAAACTGGGTTTCGATCTTCGCGACTATCAATGATATCAAGGGTGAGCACGAACTCAACCAGGAATTCCAAAACAATGAGCATCGCTGCAACACTTGAAATGTTTTTGGTAAGATACACAGCCCTAAGAAAACAACCCACATAAAGAATAACTGTCTGGCATTGCCTATTTTGCCATGGGTAACGTCATACATAAAGGTGATGGCTGGTTGCTAAAACCCTCCAAGACATAATTTCCTCACCACAACCGTCAAGCTCTCAACGCCCGTTATTGGATTCACAACCTATAATAGTCACAGCGCTCTGCATCCAAAGTGCCAACTGTCCTTACTCGAACACAGAAAGGAAACCCCGCGGTTGAGTAAGGCATCCCGCACCTGGTCCAAAAGAGAGCATTTCGCTAAGCACTAGGGTATTGGCAACTCGAGCACTTCTTAGTTTTTTGAAAACCGCTGGGTAGGGAGAAGGGAAGACTTCAGTGGTTGAAACTTGAATCTACTACTAATGGCGGCGAATTGGCTTGCACGATTCGTCCCCTCATGGCGGCATCTGAACATCCGAGAACCAAGTGGATTGCTCGGCCAATGCCCCCGGTGCAGAGACGTTCACCTACAGCCAGTATGGGTTATGATTGATTCGTGCTGATCTGGCTGGAATCTCCCTCATCACACCCCGATGTATTTTTTTTTTTACATCGCCTCAAACTTGCTCTTACGCATCATACCAAATCGGCTAAGCTCAAGAGGGAGTGCCGGTTAGCTACTAGCGTCTTCGTCTCCATGAGAGTGCTTGCAGATACAGGGCAGCTCGATAAAACGGCACGGTAAGGGCATTAGCAGGGTTTATTCCTCTCAAATATTGCAAAATGTAACTACCCTAGAACGAGAGCGAATCGGGCAATAATTAGCCTAGAACTGAAGTAGCAGTAGGTTCGAGAAAGAGAAGCGTTCTATCTTGGGCGAATCGCCCGTCCTATATCTATTCCCTATCCCGGACGCTTGCAGATAAAAGCTGGGAGTTTACAGAAATAGATAACTCTCGCACTCGTGTATGATATTCCGTGATTCTCAGGCCGTAGACGAGGCTTGCAACATGCATTATTGCTCACCGATCGGCTTTCCTTTGCAACTGGCAGCCGGGGATCCCGCGCTTGGCACTCCCGAGCAGTCCGGATTATGTTTTGATCCCCATGGAGGAAGGGGTCGGCATCTGCCACCTGCAAAGACACCACATCAAAAGACCCCTCATTGCGCAGTTCTTAGCTGTCGACTCACCCCCAGGCATAATACGTAGGAAGCCCTGCTTGCCCAATGTCCAGCATTCCAAAGCTCTCACTCGTTGCTGCGTGTTCCGGCTCCGGGGCAGAGGGAAAGCAGGCCGCATAGCTAGCACCAGTCCCTGCACTTCTCCCCACAAGCTCAACTGAGAATGCAGCAACAGCCGCCCACGAGACCAACCCAACAAAAATACACGGGAGCGAGGCCGCACCACGTGCCGAGTGATTACCCGTGAGGATGAGTTGCTGTCGGCCACTTCCGAATGTCGTGGCACTGATTACGATTCCCAGCAGTCCCCCCCGAGATTATCAGATTTGCCAGCCAGAAGAGTTTAGAGCGCGGTTGTACTTTCCCCAAACAACCATTTCTGCTCCCGAAAGAAAACGTCTTGTGGTAAACTAGACTGTTTCGATTGCCCAGATTCCCATTCCCGGTAAGCTCGATGGTTCCCTTGCTTAAATTGAACTGCGCTATGGTACTTTGGGCTAAATTTGAGATCACATCGGATAAGAACGAGTGGGTACAAAGAAAACCCCGGTGCAGAAATTGAGCCAGTGGGACAAGGGCTCAGTACGGCACCATTGCACGCGGTTGGGAAAGAGACCAATCACTCGTACAGTGCTTGTCTTGCCTGAAAACCCCACACTGCATCGCTCTCATACTGCTCGGTGCCCGCACGGGTGGTTCAAGGGTGATAGCGGGGTCGATAACATAAGCTAGATATTTACGAGTATTGAGAACAGGCAGTGATAGGCTATGAACCAGGCCAGTTCGATAGTTCACAGGAGCTTTGCCGATTCGAATGTCGGATTTTTTTCTTTCATCCACTAGCTGGAACTAGTTATCCGAGCCATGCGCTGCCAATGTAGTGCGGTACATGTGCTGACGGGATCGATAATCGTCGCTACTTGCAGGAGAATATTAATCCGATTAAAGGAATGCGAGAATTTATATTTCGGGGATTTTCTCTCCCTTTAAAAGGAGAGGGTAAGTCGGGCCACAGAACGCTCGTGTTTGACACAAGATAGAGTATTATATACAGTAGATGTGCTAGCCACCAAAGAATCCCATTGGCCCCAGCTCGATAGAAAAAGAGAAAGGATGGATTCTTTGTGAGATCGGAATTGCTCGTGCTTGTTAGTTGGTTGCGTTGCTGGAGTGGAACAAAGGCATCTCATCGTGGGAAATTAGGCCGGTAGATAGTGGCAGGTGGGAAAGGCTTGAGGGGTGGGCCTAGTCTAAGCATGGGGGTGGAGGTTGCTGGTTCGGCGATCCCCACTTTGTATCCTCTTAAAATCATTTCGTGCGCATCTTTTTGGGTGGGGCTGCGTTCCGAGGAAAAATATCGAGACAGCCTGGCTCACAGTGAGGGCGACATTCACCAGAATGTGGACACGAGTGGGGGTGGGACTGAAACATCAGGAATCGGTGTGTGAATGGTTGAAGTCTCACATTCGCAGTCTCTCTAGATTCCCACCTCTCTCTTTTTTTATCTTTTTTGGTTAGGGCTGTCTGTTTCACTTCCCGTCTGTTCTCATCTTGTTTCCCGCTCTCTCTCTATCCACTGACCTCTTCTTCCTTCTCCTTCCTCCCGCACATCTTACACAGTCTCCTTCCCCGCTTTGAATACTCTGGAGAATCCGTCTGTCAGAGGATTTACCAACACTAGGAAAATAAAAATAAAAAAAGCCTCCCGGGCCAAACAGCGGGGAAAAAAGTTCGAGTGCCGGTAGGACTAACTTACGTTTGGTTTGGTCATTTCCGACCCCTCCGGTTTCTCGGGTTTTGCACCGCCAGCCAAGGGTTGGTCCGTCGGTCCATTGATCAATTAATCAGCATAGCCGAGTCACCCACAAAGAAGCTCCCCACTCAGTTCACTCCCCCACCCACCTCCCTCCGTTGAACATTCGTCAATTCCCTCTGCCCGCCAAAATTTACACATTTGTACAGTCATAGGCACCACTCCCTCTACGCCCATTCCCCCTGAAGATGGCTGGGACCTACAGTGGCCGTCGTAGCGGCGTTAATGTTTCCTCCTATATCGAAAATCTCAACTCGATACCTGTAGACGAACCCCTTCTCGACCTTCAGGATGATGCGAATCTCGCCTTGTTTTCAAATACCTCATGGTTCGACTTTGACATGGGCCAGCCGTTGGATGACGGATCTTCCGACGTCCTCAAGGGCTCAAAAGACTTTGCTGTTCTTGACCAAAAGCCCAGTGATGAGCAAATGGATTTCATGAATGGTATGTTATGAGTCTTATCTGCCATGGCTGATTATAGCCCCTCCATGCCCCCCCCATGTTCGAGCATGGCAATCAATGGGCGAACGAGAAGCAAGGCTTTTTTTATACTAGTTGTCTGCTAAAAAAACAAAAAATACAACACGCAATACTAACAGAATCTTGTTCCTAGATATCGACAACAGCTTTGGGCTACCGAAATTCACTCTTGATGGCACATTAGAGACCCAACCGACCACCGATATCGTAAGCCCTTTTATCAATGATAATACTCCCTCAACTGGTCCCGTCGACTCGGCCATGCACTCGCCTGCTTCAAATTCGCCCACTGCGTACCCGCAGTTGAATAGCAACACTCGCACGTCGGCCAAGCGGAGGGTGTCTGCGGCACCAGTAGCACACACCTCGCCGCAGACCGACAGCTTCGAGGAGGCCTCCAGGCTGGCGGCAGAAGAGGACAAACGTCGCCGTAACACGGCAGCCTCCGCGAGGTTTCGTGTCAAGAAGAAGCAAAGGGAGCAAGCCCTGGAACGGTCGGCTAAGGAAATGTCTGAGAAGGTCAGGCATTTGGAACAAAAGATCGTTCAGTTGGAGATGGAGAACAAGTGGCTAAAGAACCTCATCGTCGAGAAGAAGACACCGAACGGCAGCAAGGGTGTTCAAGGCCCGAGTGAAGATTTCGCTGCCAAGTTCTCTGCGGCGATGAAGGCCGGTGCCCTCACCGATGGGTCGAGTTCCAATCTGAGCAAGGATGATGCCGATGCGATGCCAGAAGTGAATGTCAATTGACCTGACACTTGTTATCATTGTCATTTCTTTCTGTTCTTTCGCATGTCTGACTAGGTGGTTTTTTTCATATGATATCTTCAAAAGAGATCAGGTGGGATGGGAGGACCGATTATGGGGAGTTTTTATTTTTGTTATTCATGCCGTGGCGGTGGTCTTGTTTTGCCTCTATTCCCCTTCGTTCTCATCTATTATATGGTGGGATTGATCTTGGGTCTGAGAATAAGTCCGCTCGCTCCTCCGCTTCTTGCACATTACTTTTTGACGGTATGGGTTCTGTTTGTGTATTAAAATGGTCTTTATGTATAAATATACGTCCCCGCAACGGGAGAATATAGAGTTGATTTGTGGCTACCACACGAAGTAGCTCATACGTGGTGTCTAGAGTGTAATGCTGAGAAATATTTACAAAGAGAATCGATGGCTGGCTGGATTCGGTTCTGTGGACAGGTGATAGGATCCAGCAAGGTTGGTCAGTTGTCTACATTGATTTCTACTGCGGCAATGGGCAATTTTAGACTACTATAACTCGTACAACCTCTGTGAAGGCTCTTTCTTTTCAAGTCAACACACTCAGGTAGAACAACGGCACTATACCGGTAGCGGTATTCCAATGATCATGATGAATCCTCAAACAAAGCAAATATTTTACTCTCAAACCTGGGAACAATGATACCATGCCATCAACAACACCTCTCGGCTCCCTGAACGCCAAGATAATGAAGATGAAAGATGGAATTAGAGAAAAGGAAGCCAACCTCAAATTTGATTAATAATGTTCATGTGAAGAATATTCATTAGTCCCTGAATCCAGTCATCATCATTAGATTACCGTATCCCCCATCACCTTATCAACGGCTTATCTGCCCGCGCCCGTACTCGTACGGTATCGTATCAAAAACCAATCAATTAATCAACCACCCAACCACCCAACCTAAAATTTCCTTCCCCCACATCCCTGTCAAAACCATCCACCAAACCAAACCACCCAACCTCAAAAGGAAGAAAAGAAAAAATAGCCAATGTCAATCTCGATCCAAGAGGAATCTCTGGCAGCCCTCTGCCCCCTCTGCCACTCCCGCCCGCCCAAGTACAGCTGCCCGGCGTGCGCTACACGAACGTGCTCGGTAGCCTGCGTGAAGAAGCACAAACTCTACGCCCAGTGCAGCGGACGAATCGACGCTACCACTTTTGTGAAGCGCAGCGCACTGCTGTCATCGCCAGCGACGCTGAATAGGGACTTTGGGTTCTTGACGGGTGTTGAGAGGGCGCTGGGAACTGCTCTCGAGGAAGAAGATGGTGGCGGGGGGGCGGTGGGGAGGGGGAGGTTGGAGGGGTTTTTTAAAAGGAGTGGTGTCAGCGTCAAGTGGGCGCCCAGGGGTATGAAGAGGGCTATGGAGAATTGCACTGCTGTGTCGAAGGGGAGGAAGGGGAAGCATGTAGTTTGGACGGTGGAGTGGATTGTGCTTGGTTCGCGGGGCAGCGGGGGGGAGGCGGAAAGGGTTTTAGACAGGAAGTGTGTTTCGATTTCCCCGCTCTCATTCTTTTTTTCTCCTGTGGGGACTAACCATAGCAGTGTATCGGAACATACGTCCATTTTTCAGGCTTACTTCCATCCTACGCCTCCCTCTACTTCTGCCGCCGCCCATGAAGACTCAGACTCGCCACTCCAACCCCCTCGCAAAAAAGCTAAGAAGGGCAAACAGGACACCTCACAGACGAGGTTCTACCTGAGAAAGGTCGGATGCCCGGCGAATAATCCGGTACTTATCAAACTGGACGGGAATAAGTCCCTATCGGTAGCCTTGCGAGGAAGGGTTGTGGAAGAGTTCCCGACTGTGCTGGTTTGGAGCGGGGGTGGGAATCCGGTGGGGTATGGGATTGAGAGTGGGGCTTTGATCGAGGTTGTTGATGAGGGGGAGGAGGAGATGAAGGTTAAGGCGGAAGCAGAGGTCGCGTCTGCACATGAGGCGGAAGCTATGAAGGTGAAGCAGAGAGTCCCTGATAATCTCCAGGGTGTGCAGGAGTCCCGGCCTGATCGCAACATTCCTCAACCCATTGAACCCCGCGAAGAGCCAGCCTCCACAAGGCGACCAATCACACCTGAACTCACCGACAAGAGCAGAGAAACCTAGGCTGCATAAGGCCCCCCCCCCTCCTCGGTGACCTATTGTACATACAATCACAAAACCACAGCATATGCAATATACACACCTAATGTATTCAATCAACCATACCCAGAATCGGCGTCAAGTTATATATCATACCATAGATTTGTCTAGATTTGAATTTGTATTATACCACAGCCCATTTTTCTCCGTTCTGGAGGCCAAACTACTTGTCTCAGTGGGGTGCTTCAAACCACTACTGTCCAAGGCAAAGCTACTCTACTCCCTTTGCTGTCACGAGAAAATAAAAACAGAAGCCTGAAACCCCCCCCCCCCCACAGTCATACTAAACCCAACAACACAAAATACCACAACCGAACCAGCCCGCGTCACAAAACCTCGCTCGTGAAGCGAACGCCACATCCAAGCAGCACATCATATCACAGCGCAGCACAACCAATCACCGCCGAGGAACCTCTAGACTATATAACCAGAGCATCGTACCGTGACGGGTAGTCTACTAAGAAACAATCTCTCTTTTCTGCAACCCTACCGTAAATGAGAACCACCACCACCACCACTACATCGATAGAGCTAGAATGGGAGTGGTATAATATAATACCTCAAGTTTTATTATTATTATGAAGACATTGCAGTTTTTCAGGAAACAAGTGATGGATATGACAGGCCCAAACTTTTGGGGCCCGCGAGAAACGGGCGGATTCTGCACCATCCTTCCCTTCCCTTCCATCTATCCATTCCTTCCATCATGTCGTGATCCGGGGCGTGGCCAGCAGATCTTCTAACCTTGAATTTGGCGAGGCAATTTGGTCGGTAATGGTAGTCTACATGTGAGGGAAGGAGGGAGGGAGGGAATTAAAATCGAGAATATTATAATACTTGTAAATTTATGCCAAGACACTACGACGACGACGACGAACTCTTTTACGCTGTATTGTACTCGAGCACTGTATGATGCCCCCTGCACCACACATCATACAACTTCTGGGCTGTTCGGGATAAGCATTGTTTTCATGCAAGAGAGGGTTGTTTTCATAGTTAGCAATTCCTTGTTATGTATCTTACTTGTGTCCGAGTACAATACTAGTAACCGCACGCACGCACAGAGTATCATAACTCCCTCATCCTTGCCGAGAATTTGCCTCCGCCAGGCGATATTTCGTTGGAGTTCTCACCGCCAAACAACCCGACTAGCGGGGGTATTAGCAAAGAACTGGTGAGTGCATATTACCGGGGTTTACTGTACTAGTATTTCCAAAATATCAAGCGTTTTTTCGCTGTGGGGAAAGTCACTGAGCCACGGAATATAGCTACTATATAAGTTATCGTATATGGAAGGTGTGGAGCCTGCATGTCTCATCCGTTGACAGGATATTGCCATGATGTGTCGGCATGGGAGGAGTGCCTTGGACATGTTAATCGCTGCCAGTTTGCTTATGTTAACAGTAGAATGGTTGATAGGCATTTGCCCATGGATTAACCTGTGGTAGGCCGCACTCAGAAAAGTCAGCACGCCCTTACTGAGATAGCATAAGTGTCCGCCTGCTGTGGTCACAGAGGTCACCATACCAGGAGGAGCATCTACCCTAACCCACATTGACGAACAATCCCTTTTTCTTTTTCTTTTTCGCAAACACATCAAGGGACGAATTGTGATCCAATATCATTACACAGAACATCACTACCGACCGACTGGCCGTTCATACCAAACTAATTTCCAGAAAAATGGACGGGAAATAGGGCTCTCTAGATACATACACCTGAGTGCAAAAAGGAGAAACTCGGGAAATAGTAAAATTGTATGAGGGTCGACTCCAATGACACGAAAGCATGAAAAAAGCAAAAAAAAGGCTACACCAAACCCACAAAAAATTTCCGATCGGGGATGCTATTTATTGGGGTATATTGATGTAACCCAATGTTAATTAAGAATCAAGCAAAGCCATAAAGAAAACCCCCTTCCCATTTGCCATCCGTTAAATCCCAACCATCCCAAATAAGGAAAAAGAGAAAAGCTAGCCCGTTCCCGTCGTACACGCTAAAAGAAAAGTGAAACGTATAAAGACCCGTCTAAAAGTCTTCGTCAAATCTGATGCCACCCTCGCTATCGTTGGTAGGCTCCTCGGTTTTCTTTTGGGTAGATGCCATGACACCAGCTTTCTGGTAGTCTCCGACACGCTTCTCGAAAAAGTTAGTTTTGCCGGCAAGAGAAATAGACTCCATAAAGTCGAATGGGTTGGTAGCATTGTAAAACTTTGAGTTACCGAGGGACAACAAGAGACGGTCGGCGACAAATTCAATGTACTGTTTCATGAGCTTGGAGTTCATGCCCAAAAGAGCACAAGGAAGAGCTTCGGTCAAGAATTCCTGCTCAATACCAACTGCCTCAACAATGATATCTTCAACAGCTTGTTGAGAAGGGCGGTTGTTCAAATGGTTGAACAAGAGACAGGCAAAATCAGTGTGGAGACCCTCATCACGGGAGATGAGCTCATTTGAAAATGACAAACCAGGCATCAATCCACGTTTCTAGTTAGATTTTGTTAGTGATTATGGGTAAAGGTTTCGGAGGAGTTAGAAAGACATTACCTTAAGCCAGAAAATGGAGGCAAAAGAGCCGCTGAAGAAAATACCCTCAACGGCAGCGAAGGCAACAAGGCGCTGAGCAAAAGTGGAATTCTGGTCTTCGATCCACCTAATAGCCCAATCGGCCTTCTTCTTGATGCAAGGAACTAGAACGTCTGCATTAGCATACAACAATGAAAGAGTGGGGTGAGGTGAGACATACTAGTGTCAATAGCATCGAATAAATATGTCCTCTGCTTCGGATCCTTAATGTAGGTGTCAATGAGAAGGGAATAGGTCTCAGAGTGCACATTCTCCATCATAATTTGGAAACCGTAGAAACAGCGAGCTTCAGGAATCTGAACCTCATTGCTGAAGCGTTGGACAAGATTCTCATTGACAATACCGTCAGATGCGGCGAAAAAGGCAAGAACGTGCGAAATGAAGTAGCGCTCGTCATCATTTAGGCGCTCACTCCAGTCCTGCATATCCTTTGAGAGATCAATCTCCTCAGCAACCCAGAAGGAGGCCTCAGCTTTCTTGTACATTTGCCAAATCTGGAAGAGTAGATGGTATATTAGCTCAGGCCTACAATACCAAAGACAGGAAGGCTGGAGAGCGAACCTCATGATACTTGATAGGGAAAAGGACAAAACGATGCTTGTTTTCCGTAAGAATGGGTTCATCCATCTCCTCGAGCTTGGTGCCTTCCTCAACGGGCTTCTTCAATTCAAGATCCGTCTTGACACCTCCCTTTCCGGGTGACTTTGCGTTTTCGAAAGCAGAGTTAAGATTTTTCTTAACAATAGCAACGTCGTCAACGGTCATGTTGGAGAGAGCATTCGCAGTCTATTGGTACGCGTAAAGTGGATAGTTAGTAAATTGACCTTTTGACCGCGTAAAGTGGATTTTGTGAGAAAAGGTACCTGCTTGGAGGGTGTCATGTGGGCGGTAGACATCTCTGAAGGTATTAGGGTATGTAACGGAGGATCGAAGAATACTGGAACTGTTATGGAACTCGTTGTAAAGGAGAGCTTGTAATTGAGAGTGGGGGTCGTGGTATAGAAAGAATGAGGATGAAAGTAACCGTGGTGAGAAGGCAGGAAGAGGGAGGAAGAATTTATAAGAACGCGGGATCACAAACGCGTCTCCATGACAACGCGTTGTCGGATCAACCCGAGCGAAAGGTGACCTGCATCGGTCAGGGATGAGGATGCTAGGTGATATGTGCCAAGGGTAATCAATCAACTCTCTGGGTTCGGCCAATCTAATTACCGGTAGGATGGGCGGATCAGGTACGACCACAGGTTGCTGTCGCCAAGTCTTGCAAGATGTGATAAAGAGCCCTTTTGGGACAATATTTATTGAGTTGAGACAGATTGTTGATTGGATTTGGCTAGTGTTTTTTTTATATAAAAAAATAATTAATAAGGCATCTCGTCACACAGTGACCCAGCGTGATTCTAGTTTGGCCTGAACAGTTTCTTCGTATGAAGCATTCTTTCCATCACAATTTCGCAGAAGAATAATACCACACAGGGCGTCCAAACCCTTGACAATAAGGCCGCAACAATGTAACACCAAGAAATGCTTTATCCTTCTACAATCTTCTTTTCGAGATATGTAGGCTCCCGGACTGCGCCGAGTTTGTTGACCACTTTACTGTATGTTGGCGCTTACCGTATCAAATTTTGAACCCCTTTCGTTCGACAGAGGGGAGATTCCAGGATTTACCCTTGAGACCCCTGAATGGTTGCTGGGGTGTCGGCATGCTCGTGTTGTTTGTGAAGTCCATTTCCGATGATTCTTGAGTATTATGGAGGGTATTTGCAGGCGGATGAGCCAGCTACAGTAAATCCCCTCACTGCTTGGAGGGGTATGATACTTGAACTCAATTATTCAGCGTCTTCTCGAGTACAGTACTGTACCAGTGCTCTGTAAACTGCCATATTTCAATAAAATATCACCTCAAAGCTCCATATTGTGGCCACCCGCTGTGACCTGTCATGTATTGTATGCCCAGCATCAGACATACCGGTACAGTTTTCTTGCTGCTGTTGGGCTGCACGATGGATGCGCCGTGCGAGCGCGTCAAGGGTTCCGTACCATAACCAGTTCTTGTACGAGATGCGCAGTTTACATTACCGTGTCCTACTTTTTATTGGGACATGGTGAATCCGAACAAATAGACTATCAGCACCGAACCGCCGCGGCTCATCAAGAAGGTTATAACTATTATACTATCCAGCGCTGCCACCATCCATTTGGCCCAAACTCCAAACTGGTTGATGCGATGAGGTTACCCTCCATGGTCCAGGGGTCGTGCCACGGATGGGGCTCAATTAGTTTTCTTGGCAACTTTAAGCCTCAATTTGTGGTACAGGTACAGTCAACACTTTAAACCCTGCTCTTCTACCTATGATACCAGTGCATACACAAGCAGCTCTCGAGTCAGACCTCCCCACTAATCCTCCACAACGTCTTCTCTTCTCCCACGCATACCTCTCTCTTCTCCCTGCCTCTCTCACCTCTTTAGCCCCGCCGACCACTGTGACACCCACCTCGTATCTTTGCGCTGATTTTTGCTTCAAAATTCAGCTGCCATCACTCGTACACTCTTTACTACCCTTCTAGATTCGTTCCTTTGCAAATCCGATTCTCTTCTTCAGTCTAGCTGGCCTAGATCTTGATCAGCCCTAATGCCACCGACGCGCCGCACTCCGCGTCGCGGGGGCTGGAAGGTAATTGTCGTTGAGCGTTTCGCACTAGGTTGATGTTCTGTCACTGACCCCCCCCAGCCAGGTACACTGATAAAGCCTAGAAAACCTCGTATCCCGATTGAAATCAACGCCGCCTTTTTTGCAACAATAGATCTACTCAATGACCTCTCGGGTCTGTGCGCTGTGGGTTCGGTAGACTTGGAAATACCTAGAAGACCTGCCCCAGGCATGGAGGCTCCGGACGGCTGGAATTGGCTCGAAATTCCCCCCATTCGTTTCCCAAAGCGTTCTGTGGCCGACAGTCTAATTCAGCTAGCATCGCTTCGTGTCTTGAGATGCACGTATGTGATGATTGGAGATTCTACTGCGAGGGTCCGGATCTACTTGCTTCCAGATGACGTTGGGAGGCGTGTCATACCGAGAGATAGCCGAGAAATTAGCAAATTTCGACGGGAAGTCTTATACGCACTCGATACTTCTAAGGCAGGTTGGCAGGGGCTAAAGGCGGAAAACCACGAGCCGCTTGTGGCCCCGGGTGATGCGCATCTATCCCTTTTCTACTTGTTTAATACTTTGGATTCGCCCAACCCGAATCCCAAAGCGGAGTGGGTTAAAGACCGCAATACCACAGACCTCATGAACCGGGTCTTGAAAAAGCCAATTATTGGAATGAAAACCCCACTGTATGGGTACCAAAAGAAGACCGTTGCTATGATGATCCAACGAGAGCTAGCGCCTGAGAATACACAAGATACTAGATTTAGATGCTTTGCTGGTCCCCTAGGACAAAAATACTACCTTGATCTTGAGACCACAGAGATGTTGATCGATCCAAGAAAGTATGAGGATGTCAGAGGAGGAATACTAGCGGAAGACACGGGGACAGGGTGAGTCCGACAAGTTCTTGTTACGTATCTCGCTAACGTGGTCAATGGCTAGGAAAACCTTTATTTGTCTGGCACTCATTCTAGCAACGAAGTATCAGTACTCCTTTGTCCCTGAAGAATATGAAGAGCCACCACGCCTTCGTAAATCCCCCCTTTCCTTGTCTGATCTTGCGGTAGCAGCTATTTGGAAACACTCCTTAGGGTGGGGAGAGTTTAGAGATGATCTCGGTGCTGTTAATGTCGCTAAACTTAGGGCGGCGCATGCATTCTACGAAGTGCAACCCCCTACAAGAAGCCGGAGCAAGCGTTATAGCCCGACTGATGTCAAAGAAAAGATATATCTTGGGACTGGGACCATTGTTGTGTGTCCTCCTAATCTTGTAGATCAGTGGAAACGAGAAATCAATATTCACGTGGAGGAGAATGCACTAAAGGTGATTGCGATGCTTTCCCCAAACCCCAGACCTGTTGCTAATGATATTAGACACTTGTACTTGTGAAGTCGTCTGAAGAAATTCCTCCTGTGTCGGAACTCCTAGAATATGACCTTATTATCATTGCCCGACCTCGCTTTGATATGGAGGAGAAGGAGGGTCGGGATAAGGCTGGGAGACGTGAATCTGGCGGGAAACCTCTTATCTGCAGATGCCCTTATAAAGGAGCTACAAGAACCGCCGATTGTGTATGCTTTGACAGAGATTCAGTATACAGGTCGTCACTCATGTCAATCCGGTGGAAGCGATTAATCGTTGACGAGGGTCACTCTATGGCGTCCTCAAGTACTCTAATGAATCGAGGTGTTTGCGTCGCTCAGCGACTCCCAGTGGAGCGGCGGTGGATTGTCTCTGCTACTCCGGTTACAGGTCTGTTGGGAATGTCTTCTGGCATGAATATTGGGGAGACCGAAGAGGCGCTGGAGGCTCGTAGGGAACAGGAGCTGGAAGAACGCAGAGTGGCGCAAACGAATGAAGCCAATGATCTTGAGAAACTCGGTCGTATAGTCTGTGATTTTCTAAGAGTACGTCCTTGGGCTTTGCCTTCTGAAGGTCAGAGCAATGAGTATGCTTCTTGGAAGGTCTACATTAGTAAGGGGTTTATGCAGCGACAGCCAGGATCTACTGATTGTGTGCGGAGTATTCTCCAGAGAATAATGATCAGGCATCGTTTGAAAGATATTGAGAAAGACATTACCCTTCCCCCGCTGTATCACACTCCAGTTTATTTGGAGCCCGGATTCTTTGAGAGACTATCAATGAACCTGTTTCTAAGCGGTATAGCATCAAATTCTGTTGCAAGTGAACGTGTAGACAAGGATTACATGTTTCACCCAAAGAACCGTGGGCCATTGCGGGAATTGACTAATAATCTGTTGAAACGAAGTGGGTTTTATTGGATGGGTCACTCAAGCGCAGACGTGCAGCTCATGGTCTCGGTCAGCCAGAGGTGTCTTGCGGACCCTACAAAACATCACAACAAGCAGGATAAGGAGTTATTGGAGTCGGCCATAGAGTCAGGTATGAGAGCATTGGGTAATCCTGTGTGGAATGCTTGCATTCGTAACTCTGAGATGGGTTAGTTCCCTTCCTTCCTCTTTCTATAAACAGTCTCTAATATTGTACGGTGAAAACAGCATACTCGGTCCTTCACTTCCCAGAATCGATCGTTGCCGAATGGGCCCTGGTGAAGGAGCTCGAGAACCCCTGCCCAATAGGGGGAAAGTCGGTGCAGGATGTTCAACGATACGTGAATGCACATGCGTACGATCCTAAACTTATCTCAAAGCTTGGGGACAAGGTTGGGGTAGCCGCAGCAGATGCCTATTTGGCCGCCAACACTAGGAGAAACGGGAAATCTAAGATGGCGTCTACGGTAGTGGGTCGGCGCAATACGGAGGGGCATTCCGCGAACGGCGCCGAGGTCAAGCCCAGCCCCAAATCCATCCTGAAGCGATGTACAACGCCCGTATCTACTGTTTCCGAGGACTCTCCTTTGGCAAAGACGGAGATAATTGGCACTGCCTCGCGAAAACTAACCTACCTCCTAGACAAAGTCCTAGAGTACCACAAGACCGAGAAAATCCTGATATTCTATGAGTCCGAGGATGTGGCGTTCTACATCGCCCAAGGGTTGGAAATAATTGGCGTGGAATACCTCGGGTATCAGAAGAACCTGCCCAGCCACGAGAAGGCAAAATACCTCGTGACTTTCCAGTTCTCAGAGACGTTCCGCGTATTTTTGATGGACCTTTCGCAAGCCGCCTTTGGCCTGAACATCTCGGCTGCTAGCAGAATCTTCTTCGTGAATCCAGTGTGGCAGCCCAGCATCGAACACCAAGCCCTTGCGCGCGCGCATCGCATCGGGCAGAAGAGACCAGTGTACGCGGAGACATTGATCCTGAACCACACTATCGAGCGAGAGATGTGGGATCGCAGACAGGGGATGACAGCAGCAGAACTAGACCTCTCGAAGGGTGCGGCAGCGAACGACTCGAAAATGAGGGACATCATATCAAGCACCAAGTTCCTTAAAGCTGATGAGGCAGAAGGGGAGGTAGACGACAGCGGCAATCCTTCTACCTCTATCTCCAACCGCTTCGCCAACCTCAAGTCTCCGCAGACCCTCTTAGGTCCTGGCAAGCACGGAGGTGTCTACAGCCACGAAGGCTTGGACGACAGGCTCAGAAAGACGTATAAGGTGCCGCGCGATAGGGCTTCTTCACTGACACCTATGTCGCCGGATTATCCCGACTCAGACAGCGATGAAGAGATAGTCAGCGACTTGCGCGTCGTGCCCCCAAAGCGCAGAGCATCTGTGGCGTCTTCTGGAACTGGGAGTAGCAGTAAGAAGAGGAGAAGGTCCAGCAACAGCAGTTCTAGCAGTGCTGCCGCCGCCAAGAAAGCTGTGCGTTTTGGCTAGAGAATGGTAATGATGGTGTAATACAACTAATTGATTGACGGTATGAGATTTTTCAAGGCCAGGGGTGTAAATGAGAGGGGGGCTTTTTTCCTTTACCTTTGGTGGAAAAGGCGTTTGCTTGGGCACTTTCTTTCTGTGTGTGATACCATATATCTCTTTTCCCTCTCTTTCTCTCTGCTAGTAACTTGCCATATCTTGATTTTTTCTCTCCCCTACTTTTCTACCCTTCATCTATGGGGGGGGTGGATCGGGGTTCACCTCACTGGTGTAAATCATTTCTTTCTTTCTTCTCACATTTTCATTTTCGTTTCCCTTGTTTGCATTTAGCTATCCATCTAGCTATTAAACTACGGAACGGGATGGGACGGAATGGGGGGGGGAGCGGAATGTAGTGATACTGTATCTTACCTTTAGATAATGACGGCAATATAAATTAATTGTTTAGTTAGCTAGGGCCGATGTTGGTTTTTATATATATCTGTGGGGGTGTTCGCACCACGGTGGTGGTAGTGGCGACAGGTGAGCTCTTGGAAAACCTTGAGTGGTGGGTTGAGTACTGTACCGCACGATAAGATATGTATCTGGGAACTTTAGAGGTGGTTGGGGCTTTTCTCCGCGAAATGTCAAACGATATAATACTTACTGTGGCTTTGTTTGGTGATAACTTGTGGGTTTCTGGCGGTGTGCTTGGTCTTGCACATATGATACATGCACATGCTCTCTTTCGCCCTTGTGTTCTTGGGCGGGTGATGTTGGCGGGGTTGCTAATGTTTGATTAGTTGATGGTCCTAGGTTGTGGTATTCATTGATGGACAGACTGGGGAGACGGGGGTATTTGACTATAGCTTGTTGAGGTATTCACGATTCATTCACTAGATACACAAAGTTGCCATACCACAAAGTATAATAACAAGCTCAAGCCCATCTATTGTCTAAAACCCTTATTAGCAAACTAGGCAACACCCCCACTACTGAAACTCAATGGTCCCCGGCGGCTTCTGTGTAATATCGTAGACGACCCTACAGACCCCATCTACCTCATTGACGATCCGACCGGCAACCTTTCTCAAGAACTTTCCATCAAAATCGAACCAATCAGCTGTCATGTAGTCCGTAGTCTCGACAGCTCTCAAGGCGATGACCTGGTCGTGCACCCGCTTGTCGCCCATGACGCCGACCGCGCGAACGGGTAAGAGCGCAGCGTAGGCTTGGGAGATCTTGCGGTAGAGGCCGGCGGCCTTGATCTCCTCAATGTAGATATGGTCCGCTTTGCGGGCGATAGCGACTTGCGCGGGTGTCACTTCCCCCAGGATACGGATCGCGATGCCAGGGCCCGGGAAGGGATGGCGCCAGACCAGGTCTTCAGGAATGCCGAGGTTTGTGCCAAGGATACGAACTTCATCTTTAAAGTTGTTAGCTTGTAGTCTTCAAATGGGGAGAGGAGGACGGGAGGCTACCTTTGAAGAGCTCGCGGAGGGGTTCAATGAGCTTGAGTTTCATGTTTTCAAGGAGACCACCGACGTTCTAATCTTTTTGTTAGAAGATAGCTGAGGGTGGGGCAAGGAGGATGCATACGTGGTGGGTCTTGATAGTAGCACTAGGACCCTTGAAGGAGATGCTCTCAATGACATCTGGATACAAAGTCCCCTGGAGCAGGAAATCCACAGAGCCACCACTCTCCCTCATAACCCTCTCAGCCTCCCTCTGGAAAACCTCAATAAAGGTATTTCCAATGATCTTCCTCTTCTTCTCGGGATCCTCAACGCCCTTAAGCTTCCCCAGGAACTCCTCGGAGGCATCAACGACAGTAAGGTTGATTCCCAACCCTTCAGTCAAAGTCTTATGGGCAATTTCACACTCATTCAACCTCATAACCCCATTGTCGACCAGAATAGCGTGGAACCGATCACCAATGGCCTCATGCATTAACTTCGCGGCAACAGTAGAATCGACACCTCCAGAAACGGCTCCGATAACCTGTCCCGTGGGCCCGACAACCTTCCTGATTCTATCAATTTCGGTGTCGACAAACCTCTCCATCGTCCAATTCTGCTGGCACTGGCAGAGCTTAACAGCAAAGTTTTCAATGAGTGCCTTCCCGCAGGAGGTATGCGTAACCTCCGGGTGGAACTGGATGCCGTAGAGCTTTTTCTGCGCATGCGCAATCCCGGCGAAGGGCGCGTTGAAGGTGGTAGCAATGGTCACAAAGTCCTTTGGCAGAGCACGGAGCTTGTCGCCGTGGGACATCCATACCTCGAGCTCGTCTGCCAGGCCGGAGAATAGGACGTCAATGTGATCGGGGGCGTCAGTGTGCCTGGTTACGCTTAGGATCGCATGGCCGTACTCTTTGCGGTTGCCGGCGGAGACGTCCTTGCCGTAGTTCCAGGCGATCTCTTGGAGGCCGTAGCAGACCCCAAGGACTGGAACCTTCAGGAAGGGGGATTTGTTAGCTTTGTAGGAAGCAGCGGAGGGAGCATGCACTTATACCTCAAGTTCAAAAACGGCGGGATCAACGTGTGGTGCATCAGAATCATAGACAGAATATGGAGAGCCAGAGAGAATCACACCCTTCGGCTTCCACGACAGGTCTGCGAGTTTCTGGGTGCACGGGAGCATCTCAGCGTAGACATTGAGCTCACGAAGACGACGGGTAATCAAGTGACTATATTGAGACCTAATGGAAAAATTAGCAAATCTGCACGAAACAAAGTCCCTACTAGAGGGAGGAACAAACCCAAAGTCAAGAACCTAATTACTCCAAATCACATTATCAGATACGCGCCGTGCACTCGATCTAAGGGTATAAAGTACCAGAATCGTATCGAATAGCTTAGCGACCTGGAAAAAAAAGTGTTAGATAGAAGATGGTAGAGAAAAACAGGAGAAAACAAATTGAATAGAGAAAAATATACCACTTCAGGCCCGGATCCTGCAATTTTACCAGCCATCCTAAACAATGTTTCTTGAGATTTTTTTAAGCCGGAGATGTGTTTTCGTGGTGGGAAATGATGAACGAAACGGATGGCGGGATGGCGGGGCTGCCTCGGGCTAAGCAGCACCCCGAAACAAATCTCCCTTTTGTTCGCCGTGCACCAATCGGCTCTTATCTTATCTAAAACTACCAAGATCTTGCCAAGTACGGGAAAGATTAGATATGGACGGCAGTCTTGGCATGAACTTTACTCCTCAGCCTGTAGGATATATCCTCGACTTAACACTGCCAGGGATGAACTGTTAAATTTCCTTAAAAAATAATAATCAGTCTTGACCCAGGGGAAATTGTCTAATAAGGAGAGGAGTAGATAATATCAATTATGATTTTCGCAAATCTATCATGATATGATAGTATGATAGATTGCAGGTTTATATTGCATCTTCAGCACAGTCACACCCCTAAAATTAATGGACACTATGATATTATCAGTTCTAGATGAGATAAGAGCAGATTGGTACACTGCTGACAAAATTGGAGATCTGTCAATATGGGCTGCTCCCCAACGCTGGCACAAGCAGGCTCTCAGATGCTTAGGTTTGGGTGTTCCCCCTCATAAGAGTCTTTTTTTGGGGGGGGGAAGAAAAAAGAAAAACGAGTGCGGCTCTCAAGTGCATGGCAGCCCAACGGGAAACCTAACCCACCCTCATTGCCTATCACTCGACGGGGCATTGGGGCAGTAGCAACTGGACAGGAGCTACTGCACTGAAAAAAAAATCCTGTGTGCTATCTAGTAAACCGCCGGCGATTATCAATCTAGATTCTACGAGTCGTTCTACCATAGTTATACTGGCAGCTACTCAACCAATCACCAAGGATCGCCTTCACCCATTGTACCGCCGGGTTAGCCCATCCTAGCCCCGTAACTAAACACCACAACGCATTATCGAGGCCATAAGAAAGAAAGAAAAAAAATGGGGGGTTCTGAAAGGAGTTCAAAAAGAGTTCAGCATTCGGGATTCCCACATGGTCACCCACTGTAGTACTAACCGAACGATACGATGCTTGTTTACCGCAGAGCGGACGGGATGCGAAACTTTCATCGTTCTATGGCCGAACACACCTACTCTCCCGACCTTGGGTACTTAGCAGACAGGGTTGTTGCGTATCCAAACGAGATAGAATAGATCGTACAGTACATACCGCAGCCGTCACGACCGTTTGAAGACGGCAGCTTTTTACTGTTTTGTTTGGTGGTCCTGTCGATAAGTTCACCCCCCGGTTGGAGCTTGCTGGATCTTCGAAGTCCCCAAGAAGAAGAAGAAGAAGAAGAAGAAAAGGCCCAGGAGGTTGCGTGTGATACGTTAACGGGGCCATAATATATAGTCTTCCCGAAATGGGTCGGGCGCACTGTGAACATGGCCGAAAATATCAGTCTCAACCCGAGCTTCAGATTTCTTGACCTTTATACGAGTGACAAGTAGTGACCCTAGCAGTGGATTCTTATGTATCATAGTCCCCCGATCACAAGTATCTCGGGAAGGAAGCCTAAGACCGGGTAGCATCCCACCGCTCGAAGGCGCCCCAAATAAAATAAAACCATCTTAAAATGAACCGCACCGTAGCCACGCCAACTGCTATATATCCCCGCCACGATGCACTATTGGCGGATAGCAGTCGGCGCTCGGTCCAATGCCCTCCCGGAGGCAATTCCCGACCTAGTTGTGGTATCAGGGGTCTATCCGGAGCTGAATAATGCGGGAAGGGAGGAGCTACGCCTCGGTTTATCGGGTGAGTCCGCCACCGCGAGTGATGCTGCATGTCCGTCAAGCTGTCGCCCTTTGTTCGAAACTGTGATTGAGGGTTGTCAACTTATTTGCTTCTTGCCGCGTCATGGCATTTCCCCAGTACCCGTCTTCCTTTACATTATCATACATTAGTCCCCCCCCCCGCTTCCCCGCGAGTGACCTCCCGAGATACCCTATTTAGAAACACCTCATGGAGAATGTATTCCTGAAATGTGCTCACGATTCACTAAGGATGCCGCAGCAGCTAGCCGGGCACTTGGAACGCCCCTCGTGAGGTCTAACCTATTGGTTGATCCAATGCCTGACTGCACTGTATTGCACAATACCCTAAAGAACCGACCAAGCGGCATCTCATAGCACTCGTGCAGT
>Ga0307513_10001278_pt1 | contig 36409 bp, 45 predicted proteins | sample 15_EM_MG_FD_202174 | JGI IMG/M metagenome (GOLD analysis project Ga0307513, IMG submission 202174) | Populus trichocarpa ectomycorrhiza microbial communities from riparian zone in the Pacific Northwest, United States - 15_EM | ecosystem: Host-associated > Plants > Roots > Unclassified | place... | reverse complement strand
ATGAAAGGGAGAGGTCTCCATTTTCCTTGGAAGAATACCGCAAGAAGATCTTGATCCGGGAAAATGAAATTCCGAACCAGGGGCGATGTATCTAGAAACGCTTGTATCTTTTCAAATGTAGAAATGGACGGATGGAGAACGACGAGCCCAGAGTTGAGAAGACGATGTGGCCGTGGGCCTTCAGTGTTAATAGATTGTCCATATTCTAAGCAAACCGGATATGCGAGCGATTTGTAAGCGCAATTAGAAGGCGTCCTGGAAGAGAACTCAATCAGGTTCCCTAGACAATCACGAGACACCGCATACTCACCAATCACGTGGATAGTGGGCCTTCCCCCTTGGATTGCAGGCGCATACATATGTTGCGGCTATCTCATCTTCACCCAACGGGAGTGTAAAGAGCTCGTCCATATTCTTGCGAATGATCATGTCGCTATCCATTAAGATGATCCTCTATATACCGTGAACAGGGTTAGTTGATGCACCCTTCCGGAGCAGCTCAAACGTACCTCGTACTGTATCTGCTCAAAAACTCTGCGAATCGAGGGGACTATATCAGTAGAGTTACAGACAGAAGTGGAGGTTCTACTCACCTAAGTTTTGTCCAAGTCTCGTGGAACCGCGAATCGGTCACCGAGGGATCGTACTGCTCCCGTGCAGGGACGAGACTTTCAATGTCGATCAGCGTGATTCCCGCTTTCGTGATGATAGCCCGAGCATGCTGAGAAAGAGAAGGGGTTGCGAGAATGATGAACGGGTATTCGGACTTGACCAATTGATGGCAATAAGCGAGCACCAACGCGCCCGGGAGATAATTATCGTTCGAAATGAAGGTCGCGTATGCACCGCTCACGGACGTGGAACTCGTGGAACTCGAATCATGAGGATGTGTGCTGAGAGGGGGCTGCCGCAAGGGAAAGTTTGGGAGATTGCGATAATCAGGGGAGTGGAGGAAGGGGAATAGAGTATTCAAAGGGCTTGATAGAGCCTCTCTGATGGGACTTGGGATGCCTGGGGGGCTTGGGGGGCTTGGAACGATAACAGGTTGCATCGAGCAGCGAGCGAAAAGGAGGGAGGCGTTTTTCGGGAGGAGAGTGTAAGAAAGAGCATTCTCTTGTAGATAGCACGGGGCACATTTAATGCTGCAGGGTCGCCCATTCTCTATTCCCCACGGCACGGCAGATCCCGAGACAATCCAACGCATACTTGTTGCCAATCCCCCTTCCGCGCCTTCATCCGCGCGGTGACCGCGCCGTGCGGAACGACGGCCATGGCAGCGGCCCTCGGATGTTCCCAGGGTCATCAAGTCAATCTTGGCTCGCTTGCTCTTGACATCCTCTTTGAAATCATCGACCATCTCTCCGTTCTAGACGTCCTGCGCTTCCGGCAGGTGTGTAACACCGTTTTCTTTTCAGAAAGGATGTCCTCATCCGGTCCACAGGTCAATAAACACCTTGAACGGGTCTCACGGCACGCGGCTGTTTGGAAGCCGCTTCTCCGTCGCCTCGAACTCCCGTTACCGCACCTTCCTTGTGCCATTTCGGCCCTCTCCGCTGCCCAAACAGAGCAGGTCGTCCGCCGAGCAATTTTCGTGGACCGCCACTGGGCACCACGTCCACGCACGGTGGGCGTTGCTCTCGATTCTTACGACAAACCGTATATCATAAAATTTGCACCCGGAGGTCGCTATGTTGTTGCTGCCACGAAAAACACACTCGACGGCGTCTACGGAGTGGTGATTTGGGATTTGGAGACACCCAACACACCAACAGCACTGGTACGATATCAAACACGCACCCTCTTGTCCACACTTCTTGTGAGGTGGATGATATGGGAGAAAGAGCAGGGCCTCGCTGTTGTCATGCTTAGACTCCTGGATGGAACAAAGGCGATCAAAAAAACGGAAGTCCATGTTGTCCACATTACTTTGGACAACCTCCACCGCTTGTCTGCCGACCTGAGCCTAAATGTACCCCCATTCAAAGAAGTCCAGACTCACAAGAATCATTGTCAAATTGCTCAAGTCACCCTGGAAGACCACGTCCTCTTGCTCACCCACCGCCCTCGAACCCTGGTGTTCATAAATCTACTCACCAGAGAGACCTGTCAAATTAAATTGAGAAATGCAATTCCTGATTATGTGGGTGTTCCATGCTCATTGTCGAATGATCCTACTAATGGCTCACAATAGCGACATTCGATTTGGGGAGCACGAATCCTTCCGTATCAGAATCAAGTTTTGGTTGTGCGGCTCATCTATCGCGACGCAGACTATGTTACAGCCTTCGAAATATTCGATATCCCCGCATGGGGCGCCTCTGCCAAAGAGCCTCCCCCTGTCCAACAACAGGTCTTCGAGAGCCATTCTACGAGTTCCGTGGTCGTTTCAGAATTGAGCACCATTCAACCCGCTGCGGATTATCCGACGAGGGAGGAAATGTTGGAGAATAACTTCTATGCTGCACCAATCTCGATTGTGGCACACATTGCGGAGCCAAGAGGGTTCATTCATTGGACCATACAGCCCGAGCTCCTGCCAGACCCCAGAATTATTGCCAGCATCGAACCTGCAGATCCCGTGGACGGCGCAGTCGCAGAGCCTTCGATGCCACTCACCCCACCGACGCGCATCGTTTCACGACCCACGCTCGCTTCTCGCTCGTGTTCAGGAGACGACATCCAGTTTGGAAGCGACGAGGCTCTCATACCAATTTACTCCCTTCCTGCGACAAAGGTTTCCACGTTCCAATTTGATGAGGCCGACCAAAAAACTAGCGCGATTCCAGGGCTATTGAGGATGCTACTATGGACGCGACCCGCGGAGAGTCGGGCGGATTGCCCGCCGATGCTCAATCTATTCGCCTACATCACCAGGCGAGTCCCGCAAACACTATGGACTCCCGGTCCTGGCTATCTGGCCTATCAAGCAGCTCAGGCGCAGACGCAGGTGCAGGTGCAGGTGCCAGCACTTGCCAACGCCAACGCCAATGCCAACGCCAGCGCAGTAGCCGAGACAAATGCGGCGCACACCAGCGGTGCTGTATCGAACGCGGTACTTACAAATGGAGGCATCCCTGCGGGAGTTACGACGGGTGAACTAAATCCGCCGTCTCCGTCGCCCGTCGGGCCTCCGCCCACTACCACCCTGCCAACCCCATTGCCCGCTTTACCCACAGGCAAACTCATTGGTCGTCTCGTCAGCCTCCCGATGCCACAAGACTTCATTGAAGCGGTCCAATTGAGTACACAGAGTGTCGCTTTTGAAGAGAGCAGTGGGAAGATCGGGATTGTCGCGGGCAAAGCCCAATTTTTATTTCTCCTTGATACAGGGGCGTTCTAACGCTTAGGCGAGGTGACGGACGGTGTTTTGCATCGGTATCTCCACATGGACCCACAACTTGCTTTCCATATGTCTGCCAGGTTATTGTATACCTTTCTCGTCATATATCATGTACCTTATATGCCGTACATTTTACCGTGCATTTTGTAAATTCTGTTATCATTGTCTATAGCAGTTTCCTTTGTCCTCGTAACCTATATCTCCCACGAGGACAGGTGGCCGCATGATTCGGTGTGATCGCCCTGGAGTCTGGATCCAGCGAAACACAAAGCGGGTGGTCCAATATTTGCAAGCTCAGCCCCAAAGTCTGGATCTTCGAGGTGAACCTCGCTTAATCCCTGCAAGGGTGCTTCGAGTTCTGGATCCGCGAAAGAGTCGAACTTGAATAGCCTGATTATACCGTTGGCCCTGGATGTAAACAGTCTCACCCGAGTGGCTGTGACCACGTTAAGCCCATCGCGCCACCCTCGGGCGAAGTCGTGACGCCATTCAGAAGCAACCGCGGGGGTCGGGATTGAGAATGTCGTGGTGCACAGACTCTTGAGACATGGTAGGGATGGGAGAATGCGAACCTTGGTCAGGGAAGCGAGCACTGGCGGCAAATCCCTTCCACTACCGTTGAGTTGGACCGAGACTTTGGGGTTAGGCCCGGGTTTTTCCCGCAAGGAAAACGCGGCGGTTGCGACGCCTCTTCGGCCCTTACGTTTCCTCCCTGTGTCTACGACAATAGACTCGGCAGGGCCCGCGTAAAGTTCGGCTCTTGCTGAGAGGCGCTTCGCTTCTTCTACAAACTCTTTGATTTCCTTTTCCTTCTCCCGAGCCCTTTTGAGCGTGGATGACGCACATAACATACCCAGGGCCGCGAATTCGCCTGAGATTTCAACTGCGCGCCCGACTAATCCACACTCGTCAACCACTAAATGCTCCAGGCGTGTGAAGCGGACTAGGATGGCAGCTAAGGCGTCAGACGCGACATTCGTCGTGGAAAGGTCGAGATGAATTACGTTGTGTAGACTCGGCAACGGAGGGTTGAGAAAGTTTGCGACTTGACGGGACGGAATACGAAGACGGAAGTGTTGAACGTTGAGAAGGGTTTTGGAACCACATAAGGCTGTTAGTGGTTCTAACGAAAAGAAGACGATCGGTTGGGCAAACGAATAATCAAGGGTTGGAGGAACGTCTTGGACAATCGACAAGCGTCGAAGAGAAGAGGGGGGCCAAGCGGCCAAATGAGTGATCATCCCATCGAAGTAGTTCCCCTAAGAATGGGGGTTAAGGGATCGCACACCGCGCTTGGGTTTTACTCACTTTCAAGAATTGATAATATGTCGCGCGGTCTACATACGGCCGGAAACGCACGGAAAGAGAGAGGAGGTCAAACCTCGGGGCTTGGAAGATCTCCTCGAGGTGCTCAGGCATGAAAGAGGTACCGATGCTCAAAGTTAGGGCCCTAATACGTGGGAGTAGCTCAAGGAGGTTTACAACGATTTGCGCGTCGACTGTCCATGCCTCGAGTATGAACCCGCGGACCCATGCGGCCTCCTGTGAGTCTTTCCCTCCCACTCTCCTCAGGTATTGATAGAGGAGAAGAATTTGTTTCGCGTTGTGTAGTCGGATCGTTTCGAACAGGTATTCTCGAGGTACAGGCGATCGGGGGATCGCCCTTGTCAGCGCCAGAGTAGCCGCTGTGCGATCGTTTTCCGCGAGTGGACGAAGAATTGCACCGTATAATTCAGTCGGAAGTTTATCCATTGTCCACCTCCAGCTTGGTTGTCGATGGGAACGGAAGCTGGGCAACAAAGACCCTCGTTCGAACCCCTCGCACGTTCGTCTGGTAAATGATAAATGCGGGGATTTTCCAAAGGGTCGGACCAACTACGGACCGACTCCTGAGGCACTCAGGTTCCTGATCTAGGTATAGCAGGTGTGATCATGGACAAGACATGGCTTTGGACTGCCTTGGCACATCTTTACACATGGGCAGTAGTCGCATGCTTGTAATTTATTTTCCTAAAGGTCCTTGATGACGTTCTCGTCTAGGGAACAAAAGTTCGGAAGTAGCGAATGTGAGAGAGATCCAGTGATAGTTCGTTCCGAAAAGGATGGCTTATGTAGATGGAAGCCCACCACTTGTATATGTAGCTGTGTGCAAGTATGTGGGCACCCAAATGGAGGACTTGCTACCATAGAGAGCTGAGGGCTTTTGGAAAGCAGTCCGAGGCAGCATCTCTGTCTGCTTGTAGTACTCTCGAGCAAATAGCATAGACCCTCCAAAATCCATATACATTTGTACTTCAGTACAGCTCCTGGGATATCGGAGATAGAGTTAACGAGCATCTCGATGATGGGAATGGAAATCATTTAGTTATTTGCCTAAAAGTATCACTAACAGGTCTCTAGTCTTGTACTCATAGGCATAGAAATGAGAGTAGTTTTTGGGAAGGCTACTCGCGAGAGAAATGAGAACCTGAGCCTGAAATGAGGGGATTGGAGAGAGGAAGGAGATCCAATTCGAGATTAAGACTACACTTCCATCTAATAACGTATATATAGTATATGGCAGAGTAGATCGTGCGAGTTGGACTAGGTTATACATCGACCAAGAACCGGAAGAGTGGGCTGGAAGGGAAGTAGTCCATAGAATAGAAGCAGAAGACAAATAAAGTTTAGAGACTACACGAACAAGTATACTCGGCCGTGCGAAGGTAAGGTGTTGGGATATAGGGGCGCATGCCGCCCTGTGGCTGGAAGTCCAGGATAATAACACGAACGTAAGTTTATCCAACATGGGCGATGGAAGAAGACCAATACACACGCTAGGCCGAAGGTTATCGCGGGTTCCGGGGTGTAGGGGGCTGTCTTAGCCGATGCCCGCGTCAAAGGGGGATCTTCGGTCGATCCGAATCGCTAAAGCGCTGGTCTTGTACGGGAGTAAACCGCTTCACCGATCCATCAGACGCGCTGCCACTTCTCACACCCTTCCTATCCTGGGTCTGTGCAACAAGTCGCGATGTGGTACAGGTTTCCGCCTTTAGGCCGTGTTTACTCCGGTCATGCTCTTGAGATGAAGGCGAGGAACACAGTATAGGATTTAGATTGAGGATGGCCAGTATTGCTGAAGGTGGGTACCCACGACGTTCTAACTATTTTGGGCAATCAGAAAAAAGCAGTTTGGGCCATTGGATAATCTCTAGTGGTTGTAAGTATATTCAATCAGAATGGTTTAATCAGAATAATTTTGCATTCGATTGGAAGCGTACTCCCTCATGAATTCCAGGGCTGCCCATCCGGTGTTCAAAGTCAAATCCCCTTCTTCTCTTCCGATTGTTTCACGGCCTGTGCTAGCCCGGCAAACCAACCGCTCACCGCCGGGGCGACGACAAGCCCCATTCCGACTACACAAAAGAGGAAACGGAGCCAGGGGAGCAAGCTCCGTGGAAATATGCCCAAAAGGAGGGGTTCCAGGACTAGGTATACATCCAGCGTGTCACGCTGAACTGCCGAGTAAGGAGCCGCAGCTATATTGCAGTGTATTTGTATCAGCGGCGGAGGGTTGAGCCATTTGGGCGTCCACCCTGGGAAGAGAAGACCGACAGGATGAGGGGTACGGATCACGGCGCCCGTGTCAATTTCATCGCTTATCGAGGAGGAGGAAATCGGAACTTTGGTAAATTTCCCATTTGTCACTCTCACACGGGCGGCATAGCGTCCCGTTGTGCATGGAGCAGGAGCAGAGGACCTTGTGATATCCTCATCGTCAAAAATGCAGAAGAGCTTGAGAGAAACCTCAGCTGGAGTCTGCGGAAATGTTCACAGTAGTAAGAAACCAGGACCTCTTATTTTGGCTCAATCGATTTAGAGAGAGAGAGGGAACGCACAGAAGCAGTCCATGAAGCTCTCAGCGTAAATGCTTCGTTTCCTTTGCCCGTCACCAACGTTGTTAACCGATCCAAAGCCCATCCTTGAGCGGTGGTGTTCAAAACGACCCATGTATCGCCAGGACAGGGTACGAAGGTATCATTCTCAACGACTACACCATCTCCATGCGCTTCTTGTACATCAAATGCCTTGATTTTACATAACCCGTCGAGCTCTTGATGCCTTGTTGGAACCGCGCTGCCTTCGGCCGGCGAGGGAGTAGTTGAAATGACAACTGAAGAGTCGAAAGCTGTGAGAGTATAACTTGTGTACGTGAGATGATCGTTCTAGGTACCGTTTGGGCGAGGACTAACGAGAACCCTCGAACGGCTGGAGCGCGGGAAACTGTTTGACTCTTGCGGAAGTTGACTATCTCAGTATCTGCCGCAACAAGAGCTGCTAGGTGTATTAAGAGCAGCACAAGATCAGTTAGATGCATCGGGCGAATGCGCACGGGTATGGGGAAGTTCAAAGCGTGGCACTGTAAAACTAGTCCGTTATGTATTCAAACAAGACAGACAAGGCAGGGGATATGCACGAGAGAAGGAGACACTAGAAAGGGCAGGAAGGCATACAGGAGCTCGTACGCAGATGCGGAGCAACAGACAGGCAAAACGATGAATGCGATACAGGCAAAACGTGGGTAGTAGGATGAGGGGAAGGCGCGCAGTGTACGAGGGAAAAGGAGGAGAACAAGAGTTAACGGGGTTCCATCCGGAGAGTGTTCAGTGTTGAAGGAATCGTAACACAAGTTCGGTGTAATAGTCAACCCATGGTGTGACCGTCTCGCTCATGGGCGCGCATATGTTGTCTGAGGTTGTCAGAGCGAGAACAACACATCCCGCAGATGTCACATTGATAAGCTGAGACGGACGCGTCAGAAGGTAAATATAGAGATATAGGAGAGTCTTACCTTTGATCTGTTGGTGAATGCCGCTCACATGGCGCTTGACATGCTCCTTACGACCAAATGTTTGTCCACAATGCTCGCACTTAAATTTCTTATCCGAGGCGCCATAGCTCTCGTCACCATTGCCGTTTTTCTTCCTCTGGCGTGCACGGCGAGCCGCAGGGCGAGGGTCGACAGGAGCGGGAGGAGGGACACCGGGAAACTTAGTAGAAAATTCATCACCGATGGACCCTATTGAGGGTCTGCCTCTTCTCGTGCGGTGAACCAGGGATGACGATTCTGAGGTGGTAAGGGAAGGAATTTCGACCTGAATGCGGTGGCGTGCAGCGAAGGATTCCTTCTGGACATTGCGAGGTCGAGACTTGGTCTCTTTATCCTTGGTTGTAGAAGGATCATCGGTTGGTACAATAGCGGGTGTAGTGGCAGGGCTGAGGAGAGGAGAGAGGACCGGCACTCGGCGCAGCGATTGTAGGTATTGAAGATGCGACGGGATTACAGGTGGAGGGGCAGCAGGTGTACCCACAGCTTCCTCCGCTACTCGTGCAAGAGGAATGTGACCCTCTGAGGAACGAGCGGGAGTTTCCAAGGTGGTTTGAACTATGTCCAGCATTGCTGGGCTAAAGTGACTATCTTCCTCAAGTGAATTGGTAGCGTCTGGAGTAAGCTCGTTCTCTGCAGGGATATATATCGGGATACCTTGATGGGGATTTGCGTTCATGAAATGGGTTTCGCTAGACTTGGCTGGGAGTAGAGGGACGGAGATGGGAAACTGTCCATCCAGACTAGTAGTTAAATTGTTCATGATCGACGGGGACTCGACGGGCGAATTGTAAGCCGGCGTAAAGAGCGAGTGGTTCGACACCTGCAACGAATGTGAGAAATAGTCTTTGATTGGACCATTAATCAGAACTTACTGAGCGAGTAGACGTGGTCCCAATGGAACATGGAGATTCGTCTTCTTTGCTGAAGGAGGCCGAGCGAAGGAAGGGATACAGCAAGGACGCGTGAATGTGCATTGGGGCGCTTGTTGGAGCAACCCAAGAGCTGCGTCTAGGGAATGGACCGTTATGGTACATGGCGGGACGCTGGGAGCTTGACTCAGAATGACGGCGTTCTGGCGAGATCGGGCGGGGATAACCACTTCGAGTAGCGGCGAGAGTATCGTTGAAAGTAGGGAACGAGTGAACGAATGGGTTCAGTGGTATCTGTTGCTCTACATAGGCGGAGCTGCCGAGGATGGTTTGGGGGATCAAGGAAGAACCATAGGGACTTTGAGATGGGCAATCAACGACAGGTGCACCAGGCGACCCGCAGAGGCAGAAGGGAGAGTGTCCGTGGATCTCAGTAGGCGATACGGTTTGTATGGGAGGTGTGGTTGTGGCCTGCGACGAAGTGTAGAGAAAAACGTCATTGGGGGCAGTCGTCGACTCGGCATGGGCTACAGCGAGGTAGACGGCGTAGGCATCGTCTATGTAATGGCTGTCGAGCCGAGCGAGGTCGAAGTATGACGGGGATTCAGAGGGCTGTGGATGACAGGGGTTAGGATCGTCGAAGGAGGCGGCGACGACGACGTTTTGCGACGCGTCCTGAAAAGGATTTTGGTATATGGACGCGTCGAAAGGCATGGAAGTCATGTGAGGAGCGCGCAGGAGATGCGGGGCAGGAGAGAGAAGGCAGGAGTTGAGTTGCCTGGTGGATGATTCCAAGGATCGCGCAGGCTTTTATTCTCTGGGTCGGGGTTGTCTGACGCAAGCTTGTGGTGCCACGACAGGTGCTCCGGTCATGCGAAGCACACTCCCCGCCGCCGGTTGAGGTTGCGATGTGTGCCAGCCACTCTAGCGGTCAATAACGACATTTCCCATTATAATATACAGTGTAAATATAATATATCGTCTCATACCGCAACACAAACAATTATAATTTAGGAATGAAGCATTTTTATGTGTTGAAACAACACCAGACAGCAGCTGTGGCCTCTGGTGATGAGCAGAACACTCCGGTAGAACCGCAACTTCAATTCGAATAGATCGATCAGCTCCGACCAAGTCGTACGGGTTGCCAGCGGCGATGGAGGAGACTGGGACTCTGCTGCTTTGTGCGAAAGCCCTTGCTCCTATCCTCGGGACCGGGCCGCGCGACAACACCGGGATACCGGAAACTGTGGGCGCAAGTCGGTGTATATACCACACAGGCAGACCCGATGGGTTCGGGACCTCGGATCGTCCGCATGATGAGTTGGAGTGTGTTGACCGGCCTACAGAATGTAAGGCACAACAACTCGCTTTATCTTTAGGGTTACTCCTTGGTGTTGGTGTTGTTTTGTACCTGGATTGTGGTGTGATAAGTTGCGGTAATTGTACCCGTACGGGTGGTATACTGTATGTCACGCTACACTAGTATGGAACCAAGGGTGAGTTGGTTGGGGCTCAGATGAACCCCAGATCACGCAATAACGATGATGGTACCGACGAGAGCTATGGGGCCGGTGTACACATAGGATGCAATTTCAACAGTCGGCGGACGAGAAGGAAGAGGCGAACGAATTGGCTACCTCAGCTATTCCATATTCGAAACTAGTATGCAGGGGTGAACGGTCCGATCGGAGGGGCCACGAAGGGCCACGGGAGGGCCGCGGAGGGTTTCGGAAGCAAACCTGCACAGCGATCTCACACTTTGTCACACCTTGTCGCGCTTCTCTCCTTCATTCGAAGGTCGGGCCTGATCATACATCTTGTACCTGGATCTGAGCGTGGCGTAAGTTGAAACATCTGACTGGGTGGTAATAATCGCCCTTGATAATAGTTGTAATCAAAATGGATGAATAATGGTGATGATGATATAGAGTCTCAGACTCATGTCTTTGTCCGGGATCCTCTCACTGGTCAGTACTCTGGTTAGTGCATGCTCTTTGGTCAATTCTAAATGAGAGTCAATACGGAATAAGCATTCTGATGTCCATCTGTTCGTCCTCGGTGCCCGGCCAACTCGGGGGCAGCAAATTGAGGAGCAAGGTGTGTACTAGTAACGTGGTTGAGCACTCATGGCGGATAATGCTATAGGGGTAATTGGTTGGATTGCAGTAATGGGGTGAGTTTCCCCCTTGATACCGGCTTATCTGTCCCTGCCTGACATTTGCTCGTTTACCTCATCTTCACACTCGATCCTCATCCTCTACTTTCTGCTTCTCCTCTCTCCTACCATAGGGGCCATTGATCCTCTCATGGCCAGTGGCCCGCTCCACCATGCCTCTAGAGGACGCATGATGTCTCCTACTCCGACCGAGGACGATCCCCTCTTGAGCGTCACCATGCCTCCTCCCGACGAAACGTCTCAGCAACGCGTTGCGCGCGAGACCATCGAGACTCAGGCAAAAGCACTCAGTGAAGAAATAGATAGGCAGCTTTATAAGGACCGGGATGCGTTCACCAACAAAGAGACGATCCGCATCCTACTTTTAGGTCGACTCGTTCGTGCTACCTCGCGCACCGTTTACTTACTTCAACTACCCTCGACAGGCCAAAGCGAAAGTGGTAAATCGACAACTTTAAAGAGTAAGTCGATGTCATCATTATCTTGGCTGTCAGCCCGTCACTACTCAACCCGCTAATTAACCTCGCTCGCGGGAAATAGATTTCCAGCTCTTCTATTCCCCCCAGGGTTCGTTCGTTCAATCCACATTTCAACCTTGCACTGATGGAGACACACCTTCACCAGCCTTTCGTGCAGAACGCAAAGCCTGGCGCTATGTCATTCTTCTCAACCTCGTTCGTTCGGTTCGGATTATTCTCGAACTCATGGAAGATCGGTTCGCTCTTCAAGACGAGTATGAGGCCTCCCGGTCCTCTGTCACACATGCCTCTGGTCTCGTTTCTCCTACCCGTTCCACATCGTTTAGTCCCCCCGAGGATGCGACCACTAGGGCAGGTAGAACTTCTCCCTCCTTTAATCAATCACTCTCCGCCATGACCGGTGATCGTACCCCTCCGCATTCCGACTCATCGAGTTTCGCGGGCTCGCGGTCATCTCATGAACATGGGTCAGGCCGCAAACACTGGGCACGTCTTGTCCGCTCTACTCACAAGAACAGAGGTACAGAGGGGGAGGCGACTAAGGTTAAGAAAAACGCCGCGAAGATGAACTTTACGATGGATGGCCTCATCAATGAACACCTCACGAGGAAACGGGCGCGGTCACACAGTGCTACTCTTCCCAGCCCAATAATCGAGGGGAAGGGTAAGCAGACCACCTCAACCTCCTCCACAGACTCTACTCTTTCGTCCAGGAAGCCTATCGGGGTATCTCGAAAGACCAGATCATTGATTGCTACCCCTGCACCCAGTTATCAAATCTCTCGACGACCATCGAATATCGTGAAGTTGCCAACCGGACCTCTCCTTACATCTCACCATCGACTACTCAAGATGAAGCTCACGCCACTAGTTGCAGTTGAAAGCCAGATTCTGCACGAGTTCTCTATTCTTGCCACGGACGAGGTCGAGACACGCCGTCCTTGTCCGTTGGGGCGGCTGAGGGACCATAAGGAGTTGATAATACGTCCTCTGAGAGGCTGGGAGGAGAAGTTCGGACACCTCAGGGTTGGGACCTCCAGATGGTTGAAGGAGGAACCAAAGGTCAGAGGTCCGGACGACCCTAGCAATATCATCAGCGCTTGGTGAGTCACTTGTCCCCGACTTTCTTTGTTTGCAAGTATTGAATAATGGTAGCTCGAGTGATGTGATCCGATTATGGAAGGACCCTGTTATCCAGGAGTTGTTGGCGAAGAATAAGATTAGCCTTGAATATGAGCCGGGTTTGTAAGTACGCACAACACTTGGACTAAAATCTACTCACTATCCTGTAGCTTTCTCAACGACGTAGATCGCGTAGCATCGCTCGATTATCAACCCACTGACGGTGAGTCTGTCGCTTCCCATGCCAGAACTCGCAACATACCTGTCGTATCTAGATGATATCCTGAGGGCGAAATTCCACACAAACGGGGTGTGTGAGTACAAGTTCCAGTTCGGGGACGCTAACCAAGGCACACGACATTGGATCATTTACGACGTCGGAGGCACAAGGACTCAACGTGCTGTGTGGCAGTCATACTTCGATGATGCAGATGCCATCATCTTTTTGGCTCCACTCTCTGTAGTCGACCAGTGGTTGGTGGAGGATCCAACGACGAATCGAATGGTGCGTTGACCTTGATTCTCATATCTCCCAATGGTATGATTTAACTGTTTTCCGGCGAGTTTAGGAGGATTCAGTGCAGCTCTTTCAAAGAGTCTGTAGCTCCAAGCTTCTTACCCGAGTTAATATCATCCTCCTTTTTAACAAGGCAAGGACGATTTCGGCCGTATCCTGGGACACAATGTCTGACCGTCAATAGGTCGACCTCCTAGAAGCCAAGTTAAAAGCTGGAGTAAAGGTTAATGAATACATCAACCATTATGGTAACCGAGACAACACCGTGGAGGCAGTCACTGGATGTACGTCCTTCGAACTGCCTTTTTCGGATGACCTTACTGAGTACAGAGTGGATACGGCAGATTTCCGTCAGCTCTTTGCGAACATCCACCAGGGGGTCACGCCTACCGGAGCAAAGCGTATATTTTATTCCCATGTTACCTCTGTCACTAACCCCCGCTCCATGCAAAGTATCCTGGGAATCCGTGAGTACTGCCCCTAGGAATCTTAGCTTACCACTAACTCAGAACGGTATTCTCCACAGTTCGCGATGTCATTGTTCGCGATAATATGGAAGGCCTGCTCTTGTAATTGTATTGGCGCTCCTGGTGAGCTAGGGATAACCTTTATTCAATTTATATTGATCTCGGGCCATCATTGCATCCCTCTGTGCTATCATTAATTTGGTACATCGTCCGTACGGGGTGCTTTCGTACAAAATAGTAGAATCAAGACCTCTTCGAGCTATGGAACTGCGAACAGACTCAGTACAGCTTGCGCGCGTGCATCATACGACTTGAGTGGCTTACAATATCCTTCAATTGGCCCTGAGCTTCGTCGTATTGCTTTTGCAGGAATTTTTCCTGCATTTTGTTTAGTACAACAAGTATACCGGGGTCGCGTGCCGAACCTTCTTGTTTAAATTCTCAATGTCGTCTGTTAGTTCTTTCTCCTGGGATCTCAGCTCTTTTTCCATCATTGGCTTTGGCACCTGAAGGAATCTAATTAGGGGGTGAGTACTCGCGCGCAAGCACAAATGAGGGTCACAAACGCCTTGCCGACGCCTTTGTAGACGTTCACGTCGCTACCCAAGTCGGAAATCTCCTTAACCGTAAGTTGTACTATTCGCCTCTCTCGTTCCTTTCCACCGATCTGCGCTTTGGTTGCGTTTAGGTTGCGGTTCGCGGCGACAGCGCTCTGCTGGATTTGAAGCAGAATCTGGACGTGATGTGTTAGGGATATATCATTACATGCAGAGAACAAGCCTAGTGGACCTTCCGTAGTGTGTCATCTGAGAGGCTTTGGGACATCTTGGGTCCAACCTTGTCTTTCGAGGCTGGATACCTTGGAAATGACCACGATTGCGAACGAGGTTTTAGGCGGTGGACCAGCATGGGTCACTGCGAGAATGGGTTAGACACTTTCTTATTACTCATTGACCAAAATTTACCTCAAACCACGCGTCCTTCCAGGCCCCAGCGCAGCCCTCGCGGCGGATCCTAAATACAAGAAATATACGCAACAAGTCGAAAAGTGCCTCGCCACGTTTGATAGCGTACACGAATGGGCAGATTTTATTGCCTTTCTTACCAAATTATTGAAGGTGCACCACGAGTCTCCCTTCCTCGACGTATTCCACACTGACGTGGTCGTGCGCACGCTCCGCAGACCCTTCAAGGGTACATGCAGTATAAAGAAATCCCACGCAAACTCATAGTTTCTAAGCGGCTATCGCAATGCCTGAACCCCGCTCTCCCCACAGGTGTTCATCAGCGGGCGCTGGACGTATACTCTCATATCTTAGCGGTGCTAGGGGTAAGGTACTATTCAGTCATTCTCAGTCATAGTTTCTGAGCCTCGGTGCAGACCGAAGGCCTTAAACGCGATCTACATCTTTGGTCGTCTGGCCTGTTCCCCTTCTTTGAGTATGCAGCAATATCGGTTAAAGTGCGCTATAAGCTATGACAGGACGCGGGAGTGTCTAATGCGTATTACAGCCCACGGTACTTAGTCTCTACGACACGTATTATCTCGCACTGCAAGGAGCCTTGAGGCCGATTATGAAGGCGTTCATCCTCGCATTACTTCCGGGTCTGGAAGAAGAAACCGGAGAATTCTTCGACCAGGTATATGAAGCGTGATTTCGCGAACTCACTTGTCTCCCGAGTGCGCCCCAGCGACAAGTCCTGATGCTGACGAAGTAATAGGTTCTCACTCTGTTAGACCGTCTTTCTGGGACTGTTTCGCCGGCTTTATTCATTCAAAACACCTGGCTCTGCATGTTGACCACTCCATCGGCTCGAGCCCCTGCACTGCAATATCTTTCGCGGCGACTTCCCAAGCTCAGTGACGAGAAAGGTGGATATTCTACGCCTCATGAAAAGGGTGACACTCACCTTGGTCCCTAGATATTTCGAGTATAGTCGGAAGTGATATGGGCTTGATGATTCGAGCCTTTGCATCCGCCTTGGAGGATGATAATCTGCTCGTGAGACGGGCGATACTCGATTTACTCCTTCAATCCCTTCGCCTGGATAGTCCTGCATTGAAGAAAGCACACCTGGAGGATCGTTCTCTCCTTATGCGTGCGGCTGCTGGTGTAGTTCTACGGCGGGACTCGTCCCTCAATAGACGACTGTACACATGGCTCCTAGGTCCAGACGAAGCCAGTGAGGTTCAAATCACATACCTTAAGACTCATTCACTGGAGCTCCTCACCAGTACTCTGAAGGTAAGCCACTACTGCTACTCCTTTTGTGCTTGGTTTCATCTATTTCTAGGCCGACCTCTTTGCGACTACCCAACCACAAGATGCCCGCCCTCTCAAGATCTTCTTGTCGCTTCTCGACAAATGGGAGATTGGCTCCCAATTGACTGATGCTCTCATCTTAGACACCCTCCGCGCGATAATGGGTCTTCTCGAAGAACGGGATGAAGGGTCAGATGACGTGAGAGCCAGTTTATGCACTAGGTTCCCCTATCTAATCATTCGGTTCAGATTCTCATTGCTGCTGGTGCCCTGTATGAAGCAGTCGAACCAAATGTCGTCTGGAGGCAACTCTTCAGCGCGGTGATGAATGAGATCTTAGGCACCACCCAGACCCATGAAGGAACAAAATTGATCCAATTCATCCTGCACACTTTCCGCGTTCATGATGAGGAGGTACAAAGGATCCATTTACCCCTTTGCTTTACGGCTTTTCTGGAGCTGCTAAAGGTCAGTGTGCATCCCTCGAAATTTACTATTGTTAATGTATGTGTAAATGTCTAAGGCCGAGTTAGAAGAAAGCACAGTCAGCTCGCGGAACACCCTAGGAACGCTCGTGCTGCTTTCAAATATGTTGTCCTATATGCCGCCCTCTGCGTTGACATCCCCGCCGCAGTTTAGTACCACACCCACGGCTTATGTGAACGCATATCAACGCGCCGCTGCTGCGTATGGGCTAGAAGGGACTTTTACCGCTCGCCAGGATAGACATTCTCTTGCACCTCTTACCACAGCTGCAGAGGATCTTCTCACAATAATCAACTCGTTCTCAACCAAGACAGTTCGACCATACGAATCTACTAACGACGAAATCTTTGCTACCGCCGCGAAGTTGCTGGGTTCGCTTATTGTGAAGTCTCAGGAGAAGCAAGCGAAGCCACTCGAGATTATTTGGGATGTTCGTCAATGGTTGGGGAATATGCTCTCTTTCCTGGATGAGGTACACATTCAACATATCAAGTTCTGGTCCCTGCTGACCGTAAATCTGTGCGCTTAGGCAAAGACCTTCATTGTCGTGGACAGCGCCGTCTCGTTACTCGTTCTCCTCCACAAGACAAAAGTTCTCGAACCAAAACTTGATATTAATCAACGAAGTGTAATTGGGCGTATGGTCAACAAGGTATGTGACTTTTTTCGTCCATTTGTACAAGGATATACAAGCCAGTTTAGGTCCTCGAATATCTCCGTGGTCAATACGTCCCTTATCATGTGCGAGCGGTCCAGCATGTTTGGGATTTACAGGGATGTACAACACACCAGCATGTAGAGGCAATTCTCGCTCAGAGTTTATCTTCCCGGGATGGGAGAGTCCCTTACGATGATTTTGACGCATTCGGGGTACTTTGGAGGCTTAGCGGTCCGTCAATTCCGCGACCGTACCGATCTTAAACTCAACTTCTTTGTAGATGATATATTGTTACCTGGTCTTCACCTCAAGGTGCCTCTGTTTATCGTCCTAGATACTCTCCAATCATCCGACCCTCAACTCAAGCGCACGGGTGAGACTTGGCTGAGATCCAGCCTCAGATCGTACATCAGGTTTGGCCCCGTTTCCCTTTGCAAGGCTCTGTCTGATTTTCCCGTCTTAGAGTCCTTGACCCACTCTTATTTGACCTGCTTGACCCCACGATCGTCCGTTTACCTGGGGTGATCCCCTTACAGGGAAGAGAGATGCGTGTCTTCTCCTATGAACGCCCCTTTGATATCAACCGAATGAACTACCTTGTCGAGACAATTCTGACATTGATTCATTTCGGTGGCCAGGGGCTAGGACGAGTAGCCCGTATGACGCCAATCAAGAAGGCTCATCACCCCGAACTCTTCTCGAGAGCACAAGCTGGTAGGTTGATGTTTTGTCTTCGTTGGGGCCCAACTGATAACCTACGTAGTCAAAGTTGCAGATAGCGACGAAGGCTATACCGACGTGTTGATTGAAATCTTGTTACGGTGGGCTTCTTGAAAATTTCAGGTGCACTGTACTTATTATTATTAGTTTTTTGCAATCAGAACCGAAAACCGCACTCAGGCCAACCCTCGGACCACTCAATTCGAAACTCCAAACATCGAGCATAGCTCTGCTCCAAGCAATTGTGTCACGAGGGGATCTCGACAATACAACTCTTGACGCGATTGAAACAACAGTCATCACCAAACTTTATTCATGCATCAACAACGGCCGCCTCGACCTTCAAGCTAAACTTTTGTATCTCCTCCACTCTGTTATCTTGGCAGCTTCAACTATCACAGATATTCCACAACAGTCCCGTCGCTCTCGGCTGCATCTTAACCGGCGAAGCGCTGATTTGTCAACTCACGTGTCAGTCTCCGCGGATAATTTGCATGTGTCAGAGAGCCAAAGGAAATTGGGCGGCAACGTGAACCCTTTACTAGCACAAACACTCATCGACGGAATTTCCGTCCAAACCAACCGCCCGATCTTCCAGCACTGGATCGACTTCATCCTTATGACCATCCCTCAATTCCAACAATCTCTCCAGCATCTGGTTTTCCCTCTCTGTGAATGCATATGCGAACAACTCCGCAACTCGGTGGCAGATCTGGAACGTATCCGACAGCACGATTGGAAAGGCAAAGGAAATGCCGAGTCTACTATCACAGATGGAGAATTCATTATGTTTTTGCATGCTCTGGAGCGGCTTGTGCTCCAAGGTTTGTCCAAAGCTGATGCAATTGCACCAGATGGGCCGGAGGATCTGCCGGGACCATTAGAGAAGGTGTCAGATCGACCGGCCGAGGGAACGGGCCTCCTTGGCTATGTTACCAATGTCTTTGCGACTGACGGTCCAACCGCAAGTGTCGATGGGAGTCTCTCGGTACGGCCCTGCATGACCCTGAGCTCAAGGGCTAACCTACGCCTTCAGGCTCGATCACCTGGATACCGATGCTTACACGACGCGGTGCGCATCCTATATACAGTATGGCTCTCCGCCGGAACGACCACTCCTTCCGACCTCGGCCCAGAAGCGGAAACCATCCTTCTCATTCAAGGTCGCACTCGATTACGATGTCGCAAAGCCATGGAGCGCCTTTTCCGGGCCCAATCTGCGGAAGTGCTAGAATCCTTGATTGAATGCTGGTTTGACGATGCCCCGGTAACTCACTGAAGCATATCCCCAGGCCCCAATACTGACCCCTCCATAGTCCAGGTTTCAACGATCAAATGCGACATTCGAACTCGTTGACATCCTAACTTCGAGCGCGCAGACAGTTGTCCATATGGTTTGCGAAAGCATCTCATACCGCATCGCGCCGGCAACGGATAAGACACGGAAGTTGGCACTTAATCCGAACCTGTATGTTTCCGCCCTTCGTCTCTTAAACCCTTCCTAAATTTCTGTAGAACGGACTATGTGCTTTTCATTTTCTTGGAGGATTATCTCGGCCGTCTAGAGGGTCCTATTGCGATGCAAGTCTGGGGGAGATTTGTCACGCTGGCGAAAGAGATTGCCGGAAACGTCTACGGATTCAAGCTGCAGATTTTCCCTTGCCTTCGGTATGTACGTCTGCATGAACGACCGACACGCCAGAAATCAATGGCATCATAGGTGCCTTACAACCCTCTTTGAAATTGTTTCCCAAACAACTGCCATCGATGATCGGAAGACAAGGCGAGAGGCACAAGTATGTCCAAGTACGATGACATTGTGGTTACGACCTAACAACTAGGGCTTAGGATACCTTCAGCAAACTCATGGACACTTGTATTCTCATAGCAGGTCGCTCTTTCGAGCAAGGAAATTGGATTCGACGATCAGGAGCCAAAGAGCTCAATGGAAGAGCATCGCCAGTCCCCAAAAGTTAGTCCAGAGGCTCGAGTCTACCTCTCACTGACACATCTGATAGCCTCATATGACCTGACGTTAGCGGAAAAGGGCCTTCAAACCCCTGTGCTGGCTGAGGGAAGTACCAAACCTGTCTGGGGTCCGGACTTGATAGACCAGGCAAGTGGATTCACTTTGGTGTTTTCATATCATTGAAGGCACCCAGATCAATGAATTTATGGTCAAGACTGCATTGCCTAATTTTCGACGGTTCCTCGTTGACTCCGATAAGATCGCCGCTCTGAGCTCCAACTTGGCGTACTATGTGGTCAATCCTGCTACTAAGGGGCGAGCTGGGTCTGTCGATTCACCTCCCACGTCACGTCAGACTTACCCAGCCTTACAGGCAAACAATTGACCTCGACGAGACAACTCTAGACATCATCAAGGAACTCTCCAAGATTCCTGCTGCTGCTCGAGCGTGGAGGCCGACTGTTGCAGATGCTTTCAACGATGCACGCTTCTTCAATTGCAGCCCCGAGGCAGCCCAGAGATGGAGGCCGCTCGTCCGTGCATTGGTGGACACAGACAAGACCGTCTTTCTCGACCTTTTGGGTAGGCTCTCTCGTGCGAATTAATAGCCACCTTTGACTTATACTCAACAGCCAAAATCACCACGGGTCCTTCGGCGAATATCTTCACCAACCGCGAGCACGAGAATATGATTCGCTCCCTCAATTTACGACGGCTTTCATTCGTGCTCTTCATAGGCGAACGCAATCATTTCTTGGCGCAACTACCGAGCATTCAAGAGAAGCTTGTGGAAATTCTCAGAAATCCGCCGGGAGCAGTAGTGCAGAGTGAGGTGCGTATTAGGTAGACCAGCATACTGTCGATTCAACCTGATGGTCATCAAGGTCTATCTCTGCATGCGCGTACTCATGTGTCGACTTTCACCTCACAACTTGTCAAGCTTCTGGCCGACCATCTTGACTGAACTCGTATGTGTACCCCTGGATAATTGATGTGATTCTGACAACCTGTATAGTTCCGTGTTTTCGAGGAATTGATTCTTTCGGTACCTGCAGAAGGATCCGAAGATCTCCAGATTGTGCTTGCAGCGAGCAAGTTCTTGGATTTACTTCTTGTCCTTCAAACCCAGGAGTTCCAAATGTGAGCTTCTACTTCCACAGTGACTCACTCGATTCCTGACACTCCTCGATAGCCACCAGTGGATGTTCGTAACTGATACCGTAGATGCGGTTTATCGCCCAGAGTACTGGTCTCCTGAGTCACTTCTTGATCAACTAGCAGAGCTCGTGCGAGATTTGCCTGAACCGAAGGTCGGTCTGTTACTCACCAAGTGATCCCGCTTACCTCTCGTCCAGAATACGGAGGCTGCAACAGAAGAGACAACCGCAATCAATACCCGGCTGAGCATTCTGGAACCGCCTGGAACCGCTGGTCTTTCGAACCAGAACTTACGACGGCCCATGCTAGCCTCTGTCTACAGAATCAACCACATTCGCGACCTCCTCCAATTCTTTTCCACCGTAAGCATCACTTCATATGAAAGTGTCTATGGTAGTGGGTCTGTTGATTGGGAAGGAGTGGAGGCAGGATTGCTATCGGAGATGTTCGAAGGTCGGACGAATGATGAAGGTTTACGGGGATAAAAAGTATTGCTTAAAAGGATTTAATAATCACTGTTCGATAACCTTGTATTGCATTAGAAAGAGTATCTCTTTGTTCGGCCTGCGCTATCCGGAGCCTGACTAGCCTGCCAAACCTAAAGTGGCGCCTATATAAGCCGCGAACGTTCCCTTCCCAACTTGATCCCTACCTCTTGGTACATTCATCATGGGTGAGCCCATCCATTTCATCGCTGAAAAGTGCTGACTCTTTTAAAGTATTCTTCATTCCAGCACTTGCCCTGGCAGTTCCTCCCCTTCTCATCGCCGGGGCTGCATTCATCATCGGTGAGCGCATCCACTTCATCGCTGAAAAGTGTCTGACTCTTTTAGAGGATTACCCACCGCCGGTGCTGCGTTCATCATCGGTAAGTGCATCCACTTCATCGCTGGGAAGTGTCTGACTCTTTTAAAGGATTATTCACCGCCGGCGCTGCATTTATCATGGGTGAGCCCATCCACTTCACCGCTGAAAAGTTTCTGACTCTTTTAAAGCATTCTCCATTCCAGCAGCTCTCCTGGCTGTTCCTCCCCTTCTCACCGCTGGGGCTGCATCCATCATGGGTGAGCCCATCTACTTCATCGTTGAAAAGTGTCTGACTCTTGTAAAGGATTATTCGCCGCCGGTGCTGCATCTATCATGGGTGAGCCCATCCACTCCATCGCTGAAAGGTCTCTGACTCTTTTAAAGTATTCTTCATTCCAGCGGTTGTCCTGGCTGTTCCTCCCCTTCTCACTGCCGGGGCTGCATCCATCATGGGTGGGCCCATCCACTTCATCGCTGAAAAGCTTCTGACTTTTTAAAGCATTCTCCATTCCAGCAGCTCTCCTGGCTGTTCCTCCCCTTCTCACCGCTGGGGCTGCATCCATCATGGGTGAGCCCATCCACTTCATCGCTGAAAAATTTCTGACTCTTTTAAAGCATTCTCCATTCCAACAGCTCTCCTGGTTGTTCCTCCCCTTCTCATCGCCGGGGCTGCATTCATCACCGGTGAGCCAATCCACTTCATCGCTACAAAGTGTCTGACTCTTTTAAAGGATTATTCATTCTAGCAGCTTTCCTGGGTGTCTGCATCGTAGCTCTCGCCCTTCTCATCACCGGGGCTGCAATCATCCTCGGTGAGCCCATCCACTTCATGGCCGAAAAGTTTCTGACTATTTTAAAGGATTATTCATTCTAGCAGCTTTCCTGGTTACTTGCACCGTAGTTCTCATCACCGGGGCTAGATTCACGATAACTGGGGTTGCTGTTGGTTCTATAGCCGCCGAGCTGCAATCCACTCTAGGAAACGTGGTATCTGGAAGTGTATTTGCAACGCTTCACTCTCTGGGTACCGACCCGCTCGTCACTGCCAGCATCGGTGCTGCTGCTGGTGCGGGTGGTCTGGCTGCTGGATGCGCTTCTGTAGCTGCATCGTCAGTGGTTGGAGCTCTCTCAGTGTTAAGGTTGAGACTGAGATCGGAGCGACCGGAGAGAGCTTTAAACCGACAGTATCGCTATCTGGCGACAAGGCCAGCCGGGGAAGTGAGAGCGAGAAGAAGGGGACGAGCCTATGACTACTGATAAACAGTAGGAGTCTTGTGTGATTGTTCGAGCTAAGGTACTGACGGAACGAGGTCTCGAGTACGGAGACGACGTGAAACGAAACGTTACAATAACGAAAGGTTCCGCTCATCGTCAACTTGGTTGGATTTACACCTGCGGGCGTCACAGCACGTGTGTTCTTTCGTTTTCGCTGATTCTCACGGTCAGTACATCTGACATAAAAATCTTGGAAGGCTCGCTGGCGGCCCTATTGCACGCCAACATAGGCAATGTGGCTGCAGTAAGCCCCTTCGCCATTTTGCAATTATTAGGTACAGCTCCGTGGTTGCTTGCAATCACTGGTGCCTTGACCGGTGCGGCCGGTTGCTTCCTTCATCACCTTTGGAACCTTTGGTAAAATATCTGGAAAAATACCTGGAGTGACGACCAAGATGGCGAGAGCCCCTATGGTGGGCCGGAGAAGGCGTAGAAACGGTTGGAATGTTAAATCCTTGATGTGACACTGGCGAATAGAGACAGGCCCCACTTCTTAAAGGGGCGGGTACTTCGCACAGAGATAGAAGGAACCAATTCATGATAACATTAATAGTGTACCGATTGATTCAGAATCAGTGCTCGGTATGCGATAGGTAGGTAAGGAGAGTGGGTTCGGCGAGCCGGTGAAATTTTAGGGGAGTCCGCAACCGGCTCAGCCCCGCCAACAGGGAGGATTTCGGGGAGGTCGTTGGAGGTATAGAGACATTTGGCTTGGCTACGGTCATTGGAACACGGGCATAATCAGGTGCACGATGAGGGAGGAGACTGTCCAGAGTGAGCCCCGTATGTATCAATTCGCGTTTGCTGAAGACATATGGGTGCGTAGGGTTGTACTCTGGTCTTATAGGAGTTGTAGATAGTCTGCCGAGTACGGTTGTATCATACATCTAAAGAGCGGGACAGGGATGAAGAATACGCACTGGATGGCACAATGCCAATTGTTCCGTCTTGCTTCCTGGCTTGCCACCACTTTCCAGAGTTATCGATAACGTCAAGTGTATCATTTTTGGCGAACGAGATTTCATTCGGGTCGTCCGGGGAGGCGGTATCTGAACCATGATCACCTTCGGACTGAATCTAGTTGGTGAACTTCTACCCACAAGCATAAAGCGCTCGCGCACGATACTGCGACACCCCAGTATTGGTAGTGTCAGTAGGGGCGTTTGGTGGGCTAACTGGCAAGGGCATCTGTTGAAATTTCCGCTTGGTTGTTAACTCGGACGAAAATGAGTGTGTTTGTTGGGGCCCGCTATAAACACGTAAAGACACAAGAACGAAGATGTGGCCCTTATATACATGTCCGTGTAATACCGGGCTCCACACCCCGAACAATCAGCGCACTGAGCGCCCGAATAAAATCTCAAATTCCGACAGCATCAAGCACCAGGGATATTGGTGCTGCCACCACCCATTCCACCAGCACCAACACCACTCGTAGGACTTTCGTCCCTGCATTGGTGGGCACGGACAAGACCATCTTCCTTGACCTTTTGGGTAGGCTCTCTCGTGCGAATTCATAGCCACCTTTGACTTATCCTCGACAGCCAAAATCACCACGGGTCCTTCGGCGAATATCTTCACCAGCTGCGAGCACGAGGTTATGATTCGCCCCCTCAATTTACGACGGCTTTCATTCGTGCTCTTCATAGAACGCAATCATTTCTTGGCGCAACTACCGAGCATTCAGGAGAAGCTTTTGGAAATTCTCAGAAATCCGCCGGAAGCAGTAGTGCAGAGCGAGGTGCGTATTGCGTAGAACAGAATGCCTTCGATTTAACCTGACAGTCATCAAGGTCTATCTCTGCATGCGCGTACTCATGTGTCGACTTTCACCTCACAATTTGTCAAGCTTCTGGCCGACCATCTTGGCTGAACTCGTATGTGTACCCCTGGTACTTGATGTGATTCTGACAACCTGTATAGTTCCGTGTTTTCCAGGAATTGATTATTTCGGTACCTGCAGAAGGATCCGAAGATCTCCAGATTGTACTTGCAGCGAGCAAGTTCTTGGATTCACTTCTTGTCCTTCAGAACCAAGAGTCCTAAATGTGAGCGTCTACTTCCACAGTGTCTCACTCGATTCCTGACACTCCTCGATAGCCACCAGTGGATGTTCGTAACTGATACCGTAGATGCGGTTTATCGCCCAGAGTACTGGTCTCCTGAGTCGCTCCTTGATCAACTCGCAGAGCTCGTGCGAGATTTGCCTGAACCGAAGGTCCGTCTGTTACTCGCTAGGTGATCCCGCTTACCTCTCGTCCAGAATACGGGGGCTGCAACAGAACGGACAACAACCATCAATACCTGGTTGAGCATTCTGGAACCCCCTGGAACCACTCGTCTTTCGAACCAGAACTTACGACGGCCCATGCTCGCCTCTGTCTACAGGATCAACCACATTCGCGACCTCCTCCAGTTCTTTTTTCACCGTAGGCATTACTTCATGTGAAAGTGTCTATGGTAGTGGGCCTGTTGATTGGGAAGGAGTGGAGGCGGGATTGCTATCGGAGATGTCTGAAGGTCAGAAGAATGATGAAGGTTTACGGGGATAAAATGTATTGCTTAAGAGTATTTATAATCACTGTTCGATAACCTTGTATTGCATTAGAAAGAGTATCTCTTTGTCGGCTTGCGCTGTCCGGAGCCTGATTGGACCCTAACAGGGGGGGTCGGTCATGCCTGCCAAACCTAAATCACGGGTGTGGCGCCTATATAAGCCGCGAATGTTCCCTTCCCAACTTGATCCCTACCTCTTCGGTATATTCATCATGGGTGAGCCCATCCATTTCATCGCTGAAAAGTATCTGATTATTTTAAAGGACTCCTCATTCCAGCAGCTGTCGTAGTCGCTTGCACTGTAGGTCCTCCCCTTCTCATCGCCGGGGCTGGATTCACGACAGGTGGGGTCGCTGCTGGTTCTATAGCCGCAGGGGTGCAATCCACTATAGGGAACGTGGCAGTTGGAAGTGCCTTTGCATTTCTCCAATCTGTGGGTACCGCCCCGCTCGTCACCGCCGGCGTCGGTGCTGTCGCTGGCGCGGGTGGACTCGCTGTGGGATACGGTGCTGCTGCTGCATCGTCAGTGATTGGAGTTCTCCCGGCCGCTGTTGCTGGCGCGGGTGGACTGGCTGCGGGATACGGTGCTGTTGCTGCATCGTCAGTGATTGGGGTTCTCTCGGCCGCTGTTGCCTTCGCTTGATTTTCATTGATTGTTGATTTCCCTGATACTTCGTGTTCCCAAGAGAAGTCGAACCTCGAACTTGTATGCGACCTCATAACCTAAATAGCACCATTTTGAGGTGGTCACACTAGTACTCTAGGATTATGATTCGGCGCCGGAACGAAGATTACAGGACTCTTTCAGATACGTTCCGATCTGACGGTCCACGAGACCCCACGTTGGTCCAGAAAATGCAGAAAATGCGGCGGGAAATATATTAGCAATATGTAAGCTTAGTATAGTAACCGTTGCCATATTTGACGGTTGTGACTCGCTGTGGTGCATCTGCCGAGGATTGTCCATACTGCTAACATGCGGGTCCGCCCTCCAACAATCATTAGGGTGCCGTTCAGTAGCACATAAACCTGAGGACGGTATTAGCAAAGATAAGAATGTAAGATTCGTTGATGCGATCATAAGCGCCATCGTTTTAAGATCGTAGAACGGTAGGTCAGAGGTCACTTTAGCCCTCCACGAATTCACGAGGTACCACTAGTCAAGCACGATGATTACTTTTGTTCCCAACACGCGACTCGCGCGTGTTCGAGAGCCTGATCAACCACACACACCTGCAACTTGGATTCCTACCATTGCCAACGACGCCATCACCATGGCCCAGAGTAAGAAATGGAATCTATCTTCACGGGTGCCCGTCTCACAAGTAATTAGACCTTTACAAGAAAGCGGCAATTTATCTCTGTGGGGCTGTCTGTGGGGCTGTCGTTGCTGATCCGACCTTGGCCATGATTGGGTTCGGTACTACGGGAGTCGCAGCTGGCAAGAACCTCACCCGTCCTCTCCATACCCGTGGCTCACGAAACTATTCACAGGTTCCATTGCAGCGGGGGTTCAAAGTGGAATAGGTGCTTCAACAGCCAGATCACGCTGTACAAACTGACCCAGAAGCTTGATAGGAAATGTTGCGGCTCAGTCTCCCTTTGCGTCTTTGCAGTCTGCTGGTGCTGGAACTGCGCCACTCGCAACGAAGGTCGTCGGTGCCGCCGGGGGAATTGCCGTCACATTCGCTGCCAGGCACCTCCGCCGCCGCCGCCGCTGAGGTTCCTCACCTGTATTACGTCTTGTGTCGATTAATCCATCGAATGTATTGTCCGATTCCTTGGACCGCACTGCATATCCAATAACTTCTAAACTACTACACATGCTAAGTGAATTATCGTCGTTAATCCCACAGTCGTTACTATCAGGTGCAAATTGGATTCCTGAGCGCCCCAGTAGCAGGTCTGCTGCCTCGAGCTTGGTGCCCAACAAACAAATCAACAAACAGAACTTAATTATACGGCAGACTTGAATGGAATCCGTTACCTGAAGTGGTGAAAGCGCGTTTCTTACTCTCAAAGGTGTCGAGGATACTTTTGTGTTATCTGTGAGCCCTAACATAACATTTGCCTGGATAAGGCTCCAGCCGGTTAATCGATTCAAAGGGGAAATGAATACATAGTATAATCTACTGTTCTGCTCTTCAGGTTGCAAAGGAAAGTGAACCTCTACCCACAAGCATAGAGCGCTCGCGCACGATACTACGACGCCTCAGTATTGGCAGTGTCAGTAGGGGCGTTTGGTGGGCTAACCGGCAGGGAATCAACGAGGCACCAGGAATGTTGGTGCTGCCACCGCTCATTCCACCAGCACCAACACCATTCGTAGGGCTTTCGTCCGTGCATGGGTGGGCACGGACAAGACCGTCTTCCTTGACCTTTTTGGTAGGATCTCGTGTGAATTAATAGCCACCTTTGACTTATCCTCGACAACCAAAATCACCACGGGTCCTTCGGCGAATATCTTCACTAACCGCGAACACAAGATTATGATTCGCCCACTCGATCTACGACGGCTTTGTTTCGTGCTCTTCATAGGCAAACACAATCATTTCTTGGCGCAACTACCGAGCATTGAGGAGAAGCTTGTAGAAATTCTCGGAAACCCGCCAGGAGTAGCATTGCAGAGTGAGGTGCGTATTGCGTAGAACAGCATACCGTAGATTCAACTTGACGGTTATCCAGGTCTATCTCCGCATGCGCGTACTCATGTGTCGACTTTCACCTCACAATTTGTCAAGCTTCTGGCCGACCACCTTGACTGAACTCGCATATGTACCCCTGGATAATTGATGTGATTCCGACTACCAGTATAGTTCCGTGTTTTTGAGGAATTGATTATTTCAGTACCTGCAGAAGCATCCGGAGATCTCCAGATTGTACTTGCAACGAGCAAATTCTTGGATTTACTTCTTATCCTTTAGATCCAAGTGTTCCAAATGTGAGTTTCTACTTCCACAGTGACGCACTCGATTCCTGACACTCTTCGATAGCCACCAGTGGATGTTCGTAACTGATACCATAGATGTGGTTTATCACCCAGAGTACTGGTGCACCGAGTCGCTTTTTGATCAACTCGCAGAGCTCGTGCGAGATTTGAAGGTCCGTCTGTTACTCGCCAAGTGATCCCGCTTACCTCTCGTCCAGAATACGGAGGCCACCACGGAACAGTCAACAGTCATCAATACCTGGTTGGGGATTTTGGAACCGCCTGGAACCGCTGGATTTTCGAACCAGAACTTACGACGGCCCATGCTAGCCTCTGTCTACAGGATCAACCACATTCGCGACCTCCAGTTCTTTTCCACCATAAGCATCAATTCATGTGAAAGTGTCTATGGTAGTGGGTCTGTTGATTGGGAAGGAGGTGGAGGCGGGATTGCTATCGGAGATGTTCGAAGGTCGGACGAATGATGAAGGTTTACGGGGATAAAGGTACTGCGTAAAAGTATTTGTAATCACTGTTAGATAACTTTGTATTACATTAGAAAGAGTATGTCTCTCTTCGGCCTGCGCTGTCCGGAGCCTGACCAGAGCCTAACGACAGGGGCATGCCTGCCAAGCCTAAATCACAGGTGTGGCGCCTATATAAGCCGCGGACGTTCCCTTCCCAACTTGGTCCCTACCTCTTTGGTACAGTCATCATGCGTGAGCCCATCCACTTCATCTCTGAAAGGTATCTGACTCGTTTAAAGCATTCCTCGTTCCGGCAGCTGTTGTAATCGTTTGCACTGTAGCTCCTCCCCTTCTCATCGCCGGGGCTGGATTCACGACAGGTGGAGTCGCTGCTGGTTCTATAGCAGCAGGGGTGCAGTCCACTATAGGAAACGTGGCAGCTGGAAGTGCCTTTGCATTTCTCCAATCTGTGGGTACCGCCCCGCTCGTCACCGCCGGCATGGGTGCTGCTGCTGGAGTTGCTGCTGCTCTCTTTTGATTTTGATTGATTGTTAATTTCCCTGATACTTCTTTTTTCCCAAGAGGGGTCGAACCTCGAACTTGTATACAACCTCATGACTGAAATAGCACCATTTGAGGTGGTCACACTAATACTCTAGGTCTAGGATTACGAGTCGGCGCCGGAACGAAGGTTACAGGACTCTTCCAGAAACGTCCTGACCACCCATGAAACCCCACATTGGTCCAGAAAATGTGGCAGGAAATATATTAGCAATACGTGAGTGTAATATAGTAACCGCTGCCATAGTTAACGGTTGTGACCTTCTGTGGTGCATCTGCCGAGGGTTTTCCAAACTGCTGATATGCGGGTCAGCCCCCCAAAAATTTATTAGCGTGCCGTTCTGTGTCCCACAGACCTGAGGACGGTATTGTCAAAGATAAGAATGTAAGATTTGCTGATGCGATCATAAGCGCATCGTGCCATGATCGTAGAACGGTAGGTCAGAGGCCACTTTAGCCATCCCTGGTACCCTCTACGAATTCACGAGGTACCACTAGTCAAGCACGATGATTACTTCTGTTCCCAACACGCGACTCGCGCATGTTCGAGAGCCTGATTCGACCACACAGGCCCCACTCAGACTCCGACCACTACCCATGACGTCCATCACCATGGCCCAGAGTAAGAATGGAATCTGTCTTCACGGGTGCCCGTCTCACACAAGTAATTAGACCATTATAAGAAAGCAACAATTATTCTCTGTGCGGCTGTCGTCACTCCTGCAACCTTGGCCATAGTTGGGTTCGCTCTACCTCACCCATCCCTCTCCATACCCGTAGCTCACGAAACTATTCACAGGTTCCATTACAGCGATGGTTCAAAGTGGAATAGGTGCTTCAACAACCAGATCACCCTGTACGAACTGACTCAGAAGTTTGATAGGAAATAGTTGTGGCTGGGTCTCTCTTTGCGGCTTTGCAGTCTGCACTCGTAACCAGTGTTGCCGGGGGAATTACCGCGTACCTCCACCTCCGCTGAGGTTCTTCACCTGTATTACTTCTCGTGTCGATTCATCCGTCGAATGCATGTATTGTCCGATTCCTTGGACCGCACTGCATATCCAATGGCTTCTAAACTACTACACTTGCTAAGTGCATTATTGTCGTTAATCCCTCAGTCGTTACTCTTAGGTGCAAATCGGATTCCTGAGCGCCCCACTTGCCACCTTGAGCTTGGTGCTCAACAAACAAACCCAATTAATTATGCGGTGGACTTTCATGTAATTTGTTACCTGAAGGGGTGAAGGTGCGTTTAATTCTCTCGGAGGTATCGAGGGTACATTTGTGTTATCCGCGAGCCCCAACAACATTTTGCTGGATAAGGCTCTAGCCGGTTAATCGATTCAAAGGGGAAATGAATACATAGTACAATCTACTGTTTTGCTCTTCAGGTTGCAAAGAAAATGATCCATCCATTCATGGGTCCAGAGGACGCCAGGGCTCTTCGCGTTGTATCTACCACTCATTTGGCCTTGAGAGCGGCACACTATTAAGTAGGCGATACACAAAATCTCAATTCCTTATCAAGATCCGCTGGTTTGGGTTCGACTGGAGAAGGCCCCACTGGAGCCTGATCAACCTCGTTGCAATGAGCAACACACCACACCCCCAGAGCCTAACAGGCGCCGACGAGCAATATATAAATGGCCCCATTCGAGCTTCGTCTCTTGCCTTCTACCACATCCCTCCCATTCACAGAAACATGGGTGCGCTGCCCAGCAGGATCAGAAACATTGTTCGCCAGACCACAAACACCATACAGAGGATTCCGAGGCGTTAGTACATCCTCAGCTCAGTCAGCATCGGAGGCCGTATTACTGATGTGCTCCATAGAACAAAGAATCTACATTTTGGTTATAGCGGGAAGCGCGATTGCAGTTCCACTCATTGTCTGCGTCGTTGGATTTACACCAGCGGGCGTCGCAGCAGGTGTGCTCTTTCGTTTTCGCTGATCCTCACGGTCAGTACATCTGACATAAAAATCTCGGAAGGCTCGCTGGCGGCTATATGGCACGCCAGCATAGGCAATGTGGCGGCAGGAAGCGTCTTCGCCATTTTGCAATCATTGGGTACAGCCCCGTTGTTGCTTGCAGGCATTGGTGCCTTGACCGGTGCGGCCGGTTGCTTCCTTCATTTCCTTTGGAACCTTTGGAGAAGTCCCCGTTGGTACCAAAATATCTGGGGTGACGACCAAGATGACGATTATGGGTCGGGGAGAGACAGTGAGAAGACGTCGAAACGGTTGGAATGTTGAATCCTTGATGTCACACTGGTGAATAGAGACAGGCCCCACTTCTTTGATCTGATCTAAAGGTGCGGGTACTTCAGAGAGAGCGCACAGATGAGATGGAAGGAACCAATTCATGATAACATTAATAGTGGTGCGCCGATTGATTCAGAATCAGTGCTCGGTATGCGATAGGTAGGTAAGGAGAGTGGGTTCGGCGAGCCGGTCGCGCTCCGCCTCGAGTCTTGAAAATCTAAAGGAGTCCGCGACCGGCTCGGCCTCGCCAACAGGGAAGATTTCGGGGAGGTCGTTGGAGGTATAGAGATATTTGGCTCGGCTACGGTCATAGGAACACGGTCATAATCAGGTGCACGATGAGGAGATAGAGGAAGGAGACTGTCCAGAGTGAGACGTGTGCGTGTCAACCCACATTTGCTAAAGACACGTGGGTGCGTAGGGTTGTACTCTGGTCTTATAGGAGTTGTAGATAGTCTGCCGAGTGCGGTTGTATCAAATATCTAAAGGGCGGGACAGGAATGAGGGATACGCACTGGATGGCGCAATGCCGGTTGTTCCGTCTTGTTTCCTGGCTTGCCACCACTTTCCAGAGTTATCGATAACGTCAAGTATATCATTTTTGGCGAACGAGATTTCATTCGGGTCGTCCGGGGAGGCGGTATCTGAACCATGATCAGCTCCGCACTGAATCTAGTTGGTGAACTTCTACCCACAAGCATAAAGCGCTCGCGCGCGATACTGTGACACCTCAGTATTGGCAGTGTCAGTAGGGGCGTTTGGTGGGCTAACCGGCAAGGGCATCAACGGGGCACCAGGAATGTCGGTGCTGCCACCATTCATTCCACCAGCACCAACACCACTCGTAGGACTTCCGAGCCTCTTCTCGGTTTGTGCGTTGCTTTGTCCACCAATGGACTGCCCTCCAATACTCCTAGCGTCTGCGGGCCTGTTAGAAGGAGGGTTAACCGAATACTGGCTCTTGCTCTCTTGGTTAACAATGGCCTGTCCACCGAGTCCGCCGAGTCCCATCGGGTTTCCGAACCCACCCCCTCCGCCACCATAGGGTTGAGAAGGATGGGGAGAGTACGGCATAACACCTGCAATATAACCGTTTGAGGGTGAGCGAGCGATTCCACCGCCCCCGACGACGGTGCGACGTCGGCCGGGACCGGTGAGTCCGCCAGTGCCAAACGTATTCATGATGTCCAGGGTGAGTGATCCCTCCTCAGCCGTGAAATAGAGAGTCCAAATAATCTGAAATGGGGTGTGAGTGTCTTCAAGGCTAGAATGGAGCTGAGACACATACGAAAACAAATGCCAATAAAAGATAACCCGCCCCCATTGCTTGCGCTGCACGGGATAAAGAATATAGCCCTAGATTTGCGCCTTCGACAGCATAGTAAATGGAGAGACCAGCAAAAACAGAAATCTGTCAAGAGTGTCAGCCAGTGTGTACCGATTGGAACGGTCAGAGTCGACATGCTGCCACGTCCCGGAGTGTGACATCCAGTGCGGGGAGACTCGGCTCAAGCGCCCTCCCTCACTCCGACGAGATGTACGCCAGCGACTAGCAAGTTCAGTTCCCCATGAGGTCAATGCCGTCAGTGGGCCGAACGCGGCCCTTGGCCAATGGAAAGAGCTGACACGAAGCCGGATGGTCGCAACCGTGTCGAGCTGGTGATAATGTGATGTGTGGGCCGTAAGTTGTGGCTGGCCCACAGAAGCGCCGGCTGCGCTGGACGGGATTTCCAAGGGATCGTCGGATCGCAGTAGAGGGCAAAATCGAGGAGTTGCAAAATGGCAGCCAGCGAGTCCCTGGTATTGTTAGGGAAATGCATACCTGTAGTCGATTGAGGGCAATAGAATCCGTAGCAAGGGTCCAAGCGACACCTCCAATGACGGCCAGGTGAAGGCTAGAAACGCGTAGCAAGACACGTCAGCGAGTGGGCAAGGGTATTCACTGTTGTATTTACTTACAAAATACCGAACCAAAGAGAGCCCGCCGCGGGGGGATCTGCGGTATACCCATAAGGGGAGTCCAGTGAGCCCACCGGCGAGAAGGGACGTACTAATCGCAATAATTGCTTCGAATACGACTTGACCGATAAACGCAGTCATCCATCCAGCCTGTTTGGTTGTGGAATTTGCGTCAACTGGGGGACGGAGGCGCCACTGTGCAACGGAGAATATTACTGACAATAGCGAGGATGAAGGTGACCAGGAAGACATAGTGGGTCAAAATGGGTGTTAAGTCAGGTCCGTCTCCTCGAGGCATTGCGTGCTGGTCCGTAGCGGGAGCAGAAGTAATCGGAGGAGGGGCTGCGGCGACGACGGGGGAGGGGGCGAGGGCAGGACCAGAGGCAGGCACGGTGCGACTTTCGAGTTCGTAGTTATTGTCCACGACGGCGACAGGCGATTATCCTACGGTTACAGCACAAAATTATGTCCAAGTCCAAGAACAGACAACAAACAGACAACAACAAATACATTCACTAACGGTGATGACAATCTGTCCGCCACCCAATATCTCACGCAAAAATTAACACCCGCACAGCTTGTATTCCCCCCAGAAACTCACTGCTGATGCCCTCCGTTTGGTGCTCCGCTCGGTGCTCCGCTTGGTGCTCCTCCAAATGGTGGCCCATACCCAGAACCTGGGGTCACGCCACCAAATTGCCCAAAGAACAGCGGATTGAAATGCCCGCCACCCTCCCCACCATTTTGCACTTGCATAGGCGGCCAGGCAGGCACAGGCGCCCCGAAGTTAAAGCTGAGCGGTGCAGGGACTCCCATCCCCTCACCCCTGCCCCTCCCATACATTCCAGGGTCGTATTGCTGCTGTGGTTGATAATGCGCTTGATATCCGAATTGAGGTTGCCGTGGTTGTGCTGGAGAACCGGCAGCCATACCCGTCACCCGAGCGATATGCAGCGATGTAGGCGACAGCGCCCGCGGTGGTGGTGCATGAGGAGCAGGCCTTGGGCGATAAGGACGCCGTGTGCCGTGGTTTCCTGAGCCAGGCAAGCGATGATCTCGTCCCCGACCCCGACCCCGACCTCGACCTCGACCTCTGCCTCGTGGCGCACGAGATGGATCTACGCTCATTGTGCTCCCTGATTCGGAGGCGCCATCGTCCATCGTGTCGTCTGCATAAGGATCGCGGTAATCGACAACTGTTCTCCCAGCTTGTGGCTCATCGTATGGGGATGCACCGTACATGTCCTCTCCAGATATGCCATCGTTCCCTTCTCCCATTAAAGGGAGAGGTGTTATCCCTCGCGAAGAGGAAGCGACACTTGAAGTCCGACCACGCCTGCAAATGTCATCATCAGCAACGAATGAGTTGCTGAGGTTCCTCCCTGAGGTAAGCAGTGAACGAAGACGTGACGACACTTACCCCTTCCCTTTTCGTCTCTTCCACTCTGCCTCTTTCTCATCATCCGAAAAGTCAAGCTCGTCCTCGCCGACCTCCTCGTCGTAAATATTGCTCGCATCGTTCCCCTGCTGCAATCTTATTGCACTCGTGTACGCAAACGTGCTCCTGCCGGGACAGTAGTACACCTTCGTTCCAGGTTTGATATCCGGATGTCGAATGTGCAAGTCGGAGGCGGAAGGGAACCGAAGGGAGTAGAGAGGTTGAGTTAGAGGACCAAAGGTTTCGAAGACCTAGAGGACAGGTCACTCTGAATCCTTTGATAAGGTGGCAAGAGGGGCGTACCAATCCAAGGACCTTACGATCCTCCAACACGAACAAACTATCCGTATCAAGCACCTTGTACTGTCCATGCTCAAAGCTCTTCACCACGACGACCGAGTCAACGAGGCTCAGCACCTCGCCAACCAGCTCGATTGTCTCGCTCGGCTCGACAGAGGTAATGGAGGGCATGGTCACCTGTGGGGCAAGAATCTCATGTATCGTAGCTGGAGTGTCACCTGTTTTGCGGTTTTTGCGGTTCGAGGCAGAGTCATCGTCCGAGTCGCCGTCGGAAATTTGAGCGAGGACCGCTCCCAGGTCAGGTACAGAACCTGGTGCTTCTGAGGAGGATGAGGAAATATCTGTGGACGAGTCCGATGAATCGGAGGATTCGTCTTCTAGCGATGGGGCTCTTTCCTGTGATACGTTGGTGGTCGTGGGAGGCAGATATTGGGTAGGTTCTCTGTTCCGATGCATACGTACAACGTGATGAGTATCGATAGGTTATGGGACACTTTTACACGCACTTTGCTTCTATTAACGCCTCGATGTGGGGTTGTTGGGGCTCTACCTCCAGTTGGATATCTTCATTTAGTGTCTGCTCAGGCGTCTCGGGTCTGAGACAACATCAGGATCAAATACGAGGACCCCATGAATACCTTATCCATACATTACTTCTTTTGGTTCTTGTGAAGAGGTCTGTTGTAGCTGGTGCGCGATCGAGGCGTCATGGTTGAGTAGACATGTTGGAATTTCGACTCCTCTGTGGGGCAGATA
>Ga0307513_10001277_pt1 | contig 36413 bp, 44 predicted proteins | sample 15_EM_MG_FD_202174 | JGI IMG/M metagenome (GOLD analysis project Ga0307513, IMG submission 202174) | Populus trichocarpa ectomycorrhiza microbial communities from riparian zone in the Pacific Northwest, United States - 15_EM | ecosystem: Host-associated > Plants > Roots > Unclassified | place... | reverse complement strand
GGGGAAACTTTTCGCCAGAATTTGCTTCCGCTTGGGACCGTCAGCTCGAAGCAGGCTGTTGTTAACAATCCTCCTCGTCCACCCAAGGCCGACATTCTGTCTTCCTCGGATTTCTTTAAATATGCTCAAGAGCACCCACCCACTATCACTTCGGCATTGAATGTAGAGCCTAACGACTCACGCCGTCCTTCGATGGGCAGTGACCCCGTGACAACTTGGAGAAATAATCAGAAGGCGCAGGAACTTAGGAAACTAGACGGAATGCTGATTCAACATATGGAAGACGAGAAGGACACTATAAAGAGGATAGCCACAACAATGAAGCAGACGGTTGACTCGCACTCTTCCAATCCTCCTGACAGACCATAGACATTTCACTCACTACCATACCACACTTTTGATATACCAGCTTGTTTTCATGTATTTCTTTGCACTCACATATCTACACCGTATTTACTCAGTCATCGTTTATCTACCCTCCTGTACAATACTCGAAGTTTGTTCTGAATCTCAGAGTTGGCTTTTTCGCGAACACGTGGTTGATGGAATACTGCTTTAGAGCCCCAAACTCGGTTCAAGTTGGCACAATTCCGAGTCACTGCCACTGTCCTTTCTTCTGTCACCTATCCCCTCCAATGGATAAATACAACGAACGGCCCTACTACCCGTATTCGTGGCACCAGGTCAGGCCCTATACTATTCTTTCACTCGCATCTCATTGAGCCCATTTCTTAGTCCCATGATCAGGTAAATGGAGGATACAATGTGAAGATGTCCTAATCACCCAACCCTCACATAAGGCTACTGTGCTGCTTATGGTTCCCTACAGCGTCCAGGACGAGGATCTATCTGTGTGTACAGTTATGGTCCTTGGTCTCGTCTCACACTGAATCAAATGTGTAGGTGGTCATTGACCAAAACCACCTTATGATCGGCGTTAAGGAAGGCCCACCGATTGTCAAGGTAGGAAAGCAATTGTGTGGTTGTATCGAACTTGCACTGAATTCTATACCTAGGGTAGAATATATGGGCCAGTTGACACCAATAGTTCTGTGTGGCAGCTAGAACCCCGTACTTCACGAACAGGGACTCGGGAACGCACTACATCCACCGCATCCACTGCTTCAACTCACTCTCATTCGTCATACGCCTTCGTATCCGACCCAGATATATCCAGCAGCTTTGCGGCCTCATTAGAGAGTGGACCAACTTCAGATGCCGAAGAGGTCTACTCTCCGTCACCAGCGCTGTCTTCACCTAACCTTTCATTCGCCGACGATGGTTTGTATCCTCTCCCCCGACGGAAGCTCAACCCCAACCCAACCCACTCTCGGTCCGTCTCGCCAGGACATACCCAGCCTAGCATGACCTCTTCCTTTTCGTCTCTTGAATCTCACCAGACCCCACGATCCGGCAGGCTGTTGACAGTTCACTTGGAAAAAGAAAAATCCATAATTTGGCCGTCTCTCATTATTGGTCCGGTGCCTGAATCTCTTTCTTCAAGCATCACGGATACTGTTGTGGTTTTTGATTCTAGTGAAGATGCAGACGACAAATATAATATGGATCCAACAAGTTTGGCGCTTATTGGTCTGGAATTATGTGACATCCGTAAAGAGAAGGAAGCAGCCTTTGAGTACTTTCTGTGAGTTCCCCTCTACACACCTCTGTGCAATCCCTCACATCCGTTCGTCTAGCCGTGCGTGGCAGCAAGCACACGTACCATCAGCAACGATGCGCCTCGTTTCCCACTATTTACCCCTTGAAGCAACGGGATCAACTGACGCATTCTCGGACCCTCATACCGGTTCCTTCGACTATTATTTCAAATCTATCGGTGGAGCGAGGGGGCTCGCTCAGTTGTATCTAGAAGCAGGATTGTTACATTTGGAAGGTGCTGCTGCTACTCTCTTGGCCTCTTCATATTCGAGTTTGTCCTCGATACGAATCCCTCTTCACGCACAAATTGGAGAAGGTGGCACAGAAGCTTGGAGGCGAGATCGTCAGGCTGCTGCCCAATTTTTCGAGCGCGCCCGAGTTCTGTATCCTACCCTTGATATCCCTGCCCTTCCAGCAGAAGAGGCACTGGAGTTGGAGATGCCGACTATGAACCTCGCAGTGTCTGCGCCGGACAGTGTACAAACCAAGGAGTCAATTTCTGTCGATTCGGAACCCGAGGCGCCAATCGTTCGCCGTCGTAGAAAGAAAGAGGAACAACCATTAATTGAAAAGACCAACACGGATTTGGATGGCATGGACAATACCTGGTACCTCTACATACCTGGTATTATTGGAGCAGGAACAGCACTCCTCGTAGTGGGGATTGTGGGAGCTCTCAGTTTTTCAACGTGGTCGAGAAGGAACCAGGGATCTTAGGACTGTAAGGACGGAATGTACAGTACTATACTTAGTGTTTGTCGATACGTAACTGGACTTCGGCCATCTCCGAGTACCTGCCAACGGCTTCCATTCACAATGCCTGCAACTGTATGGAATGTTAAATTTCTCCGTTCACCCCAGATAACCGGAATATATGGCCATTCGACCCATGCGCTCATCATCTTGAACCAACCCTTCTCATTTCCACTGCTTCACAGGCTATGGTGGTCAACTCAATGGCATTGTTGTGCTGATGGGGGAGCAAATCGTCTATTCGATAGTTTCTCCAACAACCACGATCGCTTGAAGTGAGCTACTCAAACCTCTGGAGTGTCACGAGGAAGAAAACTGAGAACTTTGGAGCCCAGATTTCTTCCTGGCCTGATTAAAGGCGATCTTGATTCAATACGTCCAGACGTTCGAGAGTTTTACGAGGATCAGGTGAAGAGACACAGCAAAACGCGCTTATTGTGAGCTCATTGTGACAATTCAGGGTGTTCTCGTTGTCCGAGATGAGGATCAAGATTCAACAGACTTGATGAAATGTGTAGTTGCACTAGAGGAAAAGGAGAGGGCAGAGGATTTACCAGTTCGTCCCTGCCACCATGCAGATAACCTCGTATTGATTCCTGATGTGCAGCAATACCACATCGTTCTGCTTGGTGGTCTGTCTGGCCGTTTGGATCAAACTATTCATACTCTTTCGTACCTTCACAAATTGCGCAAAACACGCGAGCGCGTTTTTGCTGTGACGGATGAAAATGTCGGTTGGGTCCTTGACGCTGTAAGCTTATTTACCACTTCCCGCCTGCAGCACCCACTCATCGCGTTTCGCTTAGGGAGAACATGAAATAGAGGTTGATCACAGCATACTGGGACGGACATGTGGCCTCCTTCCTGTCGGGGTTGACTCGACCATCCTTTCCACCTCTGGTTTGAAATGGAATTTGAGTGTGTCTCTTTAATATGTGACTCCTTGTCCTGACTCTGATCTGTACTTCAGCAGACTGCCCATCCTCCTTTGACGGTTTGGTGTCCACTTCCAATCATCTATTGACAGAAGAGCATGTGGTTTGGATCAAGACCTCTCAGCCCATCTGGTGGACAGCCGAATTGAGAGGATTCCCCAATATTTGTTGACGCGCATCAACCAGGGAACGGCGAGATGGCCAAAGGAGGTTTACTTTATAGAAATTCTGTAGAATCGTTGCCACCATATTATACATTATGTATGTAACCCCCCCAAACCCCCAACTTGAGGTTTAGATCGGTGAGAAATGCTAAATTCTAAAAAGAGTGCCTCTCATCAGTACTCCTGCCTTTTATCCTTACGATGTCGAACCTGCAAAAACCCATTACTGTGCTCTACTTCGCTGCAGCATCCACAGCAATTGGAAAAACATCTGAAGAGATTATCCTTCCCGATGGCGGCATCAAGCTATCAGAACTGGGCGTACTGTTAACTTTGCGCTATTCTGAAACTGATCTTGGAATAATCTTGACCACTAGTCAGTGGAGTGTCGATCTTGAAATGGTGGATGATCCAACTACGGTTTTCCTGAAAGGTGGGGAGGAAGTCGGGGTTATTTGTCCAGTCTCAGGAGGGTGAGAGTAACTGGTGACATGGGATAGCAATGAGAATGGGCGATAGAAGTTGTGAGTTTTGCTTCCTTCATGTTCAACGGTTTTGTGACGCTGAATTGGATAGTTGGTGGATGCTTCATAGCTATCAGCTACCTGCTGTATTCCAACACCCAAGCAACGAGTATTGCTGCATTCCACGCATCTCGATTAACACGCACTACTTTTCTCATCAAGGAATACAACGATATATACTCTGAGCGACCTCACATTTATGCAAAAACCATACAGGCCGCGAATAAGTACCATCCTTATCATTGACACCGGGTGTGGTGGTGCGACGAATGACGCGAAGGTCAAAATCAAGAGCTTGAGACAGTTTATCGAATCTTTCAAGATCGAGGACAACCACGGGTTGCCTTTAAACGATAGGGGTACCATGGATTATGTAGTGGTATTGACACATTGTCATTACGACCACATCTGTATGTGTATTTCGTCGGTATTCTAGATTCGAACTGACCGTCTTTACTAGTGGGAGTTGAGGACTTGTGAGCCATTCTTCAGACCTCTTTCTATTCACATAGCTGAATACTCCCAATTTATATGATAGCAGCAACGATTCCCCGATCCTGGCGTCGGGATATTCACCCAGTTTTCTAGACAAAGCAGCGATCCCAGAACATTCTCTCTGCAACACATTGGGAATCCAGACCCCCCAATATTCACCCACCCTTGTCCCGCATCAGTATGCTGTCACAAGCTCTAATGTCGACAGAATTCCTCTCGGCGTGACGATTCTTCATACTCCTGGCCACACACCAGATGAGGTTGCAGTTTACGACGAGGCGGAGATGATGCTCTATGTTGGAGATTCGCTCTATGAATATGAGCCTATCATTTTTCCGAGCGAAGGATCGATCGTAACTTGGTTCTCATCGGTGGACTATTTGATCTCTTTCGTGGAAGAAAAGAATGCGAAGTTGCCAACCTCGACTAGGAACAGTTCAGCACCGATGGAGGTTTTGATAAATTCAGGGCATCGCACAACTCTTCAACCAGCCCTTGAAGTCCTTGTAAGTGCGAAAGCCTTCATGGAGGACGTTGTAGCAGGAAGGGAAATGGAAAAAACACGCGGTTGGGGACGAGGCGAAGAAATCGTTACATATGAACAAGTGGGAGATCGATTCTCTCTTCGTTGTCCTGAGAGGCTCCTAAAAGAAGCGAGAAACAGAAACAAGGGGAAAGCTGACCACGCTTTTATTAGCCATGAATTGTAAAAAATGAAAGTTATTCTAACCATTTCTCAAAGTGTTGGACTTAGGTCTGTGTCCCAAACCTTGACGCGAGAAATTCCTCCTCCAATTGAGCCAAAAAAGAGTCAGTCTCGTTTGGAGCGGGTCCTGCTTTCATTTTCCCGCTGGCTTTCTTTGCTAGATTCGTATGTTTTTCCAATTGAGAAAATGGGTCAAAGGAAATCCTGGTCGGTGTGTTTTTGCTTGGTTGCGGCTTCAATGGTTGAGCTTCCAGTGAAGAAAAGGAGTCTTGCATGATTGTTGGTGCGATCTTCGAACCAGTTGGCGATGTCTCCTCTTTTGCCCTCGAATCTGATAACAGATCACTTGAGGCTGCAGTCGAGATAGCAACGGAACCTCCGTCGGCTCCTGTTATTTTTTTTCTCTTTGCTTCCAGCATTTGCCTGCGCTCATCGATCTCTCTTTTTCGTTTTTCCATGGCCCTGCTCCTGACAGCGCCAGATGCTAAAGTTCCAGGATCCTCGCCTTCTCGCATGCCCTCCACTTCCCCCGGCCTCACGTCTGCGGCCCCAGATTCTTGCCTTATTCGGGTTGTCTCCTCTCGTGAAGCCTTAAGTTCCGCCATCTGGGCCGCCCGAGTTTCTTCGTCCGTAGAGAATTGGTAAAATCCAGCTCCTTTGGCGCGAATCTCCGTAGAAGCATCGTAGTGGACACCAAGCGGGTTGTTTTCCTCAGCGTGTGCCTTGGCGATTTCCGCTATCCGTTCCTCGGAAGGCTGGTATGTCGGGAAGTGGTTCACCGGATTGCCTGTAAGGTTGTAAGTATCAATACCACAAGCAGAGGTAAATTAAATTTTGCTCACGTATAATTATATCCCTAAGAGTGTAAGATATCAAGTTTAATTCGGTTGATAGGATAGGAAGTGTGGCTTACTCGTCCTCATCAACCTCGTCCTCACGGTTCAGCACAAGATTTCGCGGCACTTCAGACCGTCGTGCTGTCCGTACCCGTCCGAATTCGTCTTCGTATTCCACAACAGGATCATCCTGGGCAGTATAAACGTCATTGGTTGGTTGACATACACAGGAAACTCGCAACTCACATCATTGGTAGGGGCTTGAGGCACTGTCAAGCTCTCGTCTTCATCTTCGCTATCTTCTTCGTAGTATTTCGAGGTTGCCGTATTAGTGTCAAACTGAAGAGTTGTAGAACATCAGCACGCTTTTCGCAGAGTGAACTACACAAGCTGATCATGACGCACATCAACCAATAGGGCATCATATTGTGCATCGTTTAGCCCTCCAGTCTTCCCTTTCCGGAGCTTTTCATAGATTTTCGCCTTTCTCTCGAGCACTGCTCGGGCTGAATCAAGTGTAGGTCTACTAATTTCCTCGAGTTCCACGTCGCGACTTGCACGCGCATTGACGCCTCTATTTTGGCGCGCCCATACGGTTGGTTTCTGGAAAACATTCCCTCGGTTTTCGTAGTAGATTTCTTGGAAGAATTGTGCCTACTTTGTCTGGACGTTTCACCCCTCCGATAATCTTGGTGCTGCTACCTGCGGCCTTTGCTTTGGCGAAGTCGGTCTCTTGCTTCGATAGCTCCGCTTTGAGGTCAAAGAAGGAACTCGCGCTTATTCCTTTCGCTCTTGATTTGTTTGCATGAGACATTCGCGAAATTGCGGCAGACGACTGTACCAGAATATGATGGGTATGACAATGATTGATCCCCTAACGTCGACACGTGACTCCGAATATCTCTTTCGAAAATAAATGACGGTATGTCCTCAAAATAAATACGTAGATGGTATACAATCAGAATTTGGATGCGGCCTAAGCGGCCGCCCTCGTAAACCTACGATAATTAATTAAAATATCAGGACGTAGGGAACGGATCAAGATAAATTTGTGAACATACGTAGCATCTATTTGCTTCAACTGCGGTAATGCAAGCATTATCTTCCTCCTGTATCCGGTCATATCATTGCTTTGACATGGGTTCGCTTCCAGGTATAGGGTGGTGAGCGAAGATATTGACTTGAGCTCTGGTTCGAGTGCCTGAAGATCAGGGATCTTATTTCCGTTCATCTTTCACCAAGGATGTTCGTCATTTGAAGTGTTGTAGAGGAAAATGATTTATTTACCCAGAGTTCTTCAAGATTTTTGAGATGTGATACATTTTCAATGGCAGGAATAAAGTTGTTTCCGACGTCAAGAGTGGTGAGTTGCAACTAGATTCGCAATGGATAAGGTTTAGAGAGATATCAGATTCGCGACCGAACGTACATTGTTGTCCAGACCATCCAACCGTTGGATACCATTATGACTGAGATAAAGTTGATTCAACTCAGTAAGCTCCTCTAGGCCCTCTAATTTTGTTATCCTGTTCGATTGCAGCGATAAGACCTGCAATTTTTTCAAAGTTTGCAGGCCCTGAAAGGAGTAGTGAGCCATAGCTGTCCAACACGAGGAAAAAATTCGCACCTCGAGTTTAGTGATCTTGTTCTTCCCGAGCCACAGTTCCTCTAGGTTTACCAGGTTTTCCAAATTCTCAACTTTCTGTCGCAAGGTTTTCCGGGGTTAATGAAATCGAGAATCGAGAATGACTCGGAGCACAGCACTCACGCGGATTTTATTACCCCCAAGCTCCAGGCTTCGTAAATTCGTACACGAAGCAAGGCCAGTAATTTTGCTAATCTTGTTTTGTACAAAGTAGACCGTGTGGATCGAATTCAAAAACTCGAATCCGTCAGGAACGGATCTTAACAGATTGAACGAGAGGTCAAGCACGCTAGATGAAAATAACGACGATACATCCAGTCAGCGCTTCAGATGGGGGGACGCACAACACATCCACTCAGTAGATCACCTGAGATCATGCAGTTTGACCAGCGCGTTTCCAACAGACTTCAATTTGTTATCGTATAGATCCAATTCCTCCAGTTTTGTCAGTTGGTGGAAGGTCTCTGGATCCAAATGGGAGACAAAGTTTTGCCTCAGGCATAATTTCTTCAAAGCGTCTGCAAACCGCGAGAGATGGAGCGGAGCGAGGGATCCTATCCTCAAGTGTACGAGTTCGAGTTCCTGATAAAATATAATAAATGTAACGATAGGTAGGATTAGAACGATCAATGCACCTCCGTATCATCAGGAAAGTCCACCAAGAAATCCGAGTCATCGGTGGCTTCCTCATTGGGTTTCTCCGGCGCCTCCTCATCAGTATCTACATCGTCTCCTGCTGTAGAAAGTACCACTCTTGCGTTAGCACTTGACCTATATCCGTAGAAAATGTAACTTGATCAACTGGGTTGCGAGTGAGACAACTCACTTTTGCTTCGTCTCCGATGGCGCTACGCTGGCATCGTGTATTGCAACAGTTGGGTCGGATGCCATTGTACTTATAGATAGAGAAGGTTGGCATCAGTGAAGAATCGAGTCACCCGTTCCAAGTTGGTTCTCACAATCATTAGATGACATCATTTCGCGTTCCACTTGCTTTCATTCTAGGATACTGTAGTCAAAGTAAACTTGGTAGTAAATTCGAACAAAAGTATCAATACTCGGTGGTACCAAACGGGGCGATGGTCGACGCTGCAGTGCTTGCCAAAAATTGTGCTATGGATTAAATTTACGAGAATACAGGACCGAGTGATGGATACAAAAAAAGCGATTTACTTGATGCCTACACTGTAAAAATGGGCAATGAATATAAGGTACTATTATCGTCCATCGCGAACCGAAAGAGTAAGATGATGGTGTTTTAATGACGAGCATAAGCGGGCCGAGGAGGATGGGCGCAAAAAAATGGGGAGGAAAGTTACACACAAGAAGAGTCGGTGAGAGGTGACAACATGATGCTGGGGCAAAAAATAATTATGGTTTCGTCACTTGATTTAATGTTTATGGTAAATGTTCTTTATGTGGACGGTTTCATGCTGGGCAAGTCATGCGGGTCGTTCAATGGTTGCGGGAAAAGAATGGGTCATTAAAAGACCTAATTATTGATGCGACATGATTGACCTCCGGCTGGCGATCCGCGGTTCAGCGGCAATCGGTGTTGGGGGTAACTCGCGATAGTCGCGTTCTCGTTCCCTCTCGCGTTCGTATGACGCAGCCGGCAAAGTCGACGACATCGATGAATGCGAGGGCGACAATCGTTCGGCGTATGAGGAAAGCTGACCTAAAGGAGGCAGCTGATTCGCGCTCAAGTGTTGCGACGACGACGGGTGCTGTTGCTGCGGGGGGTGGAGAACATGTGTATTCGAAAGGGGAGATGGGACGGAGTAGAAATTATTGCCAGCAGGTCCAGAATAAGGTTGACGATTATCGGATCCGCCAGGTGCATAATGTACAAAACTCATGTTTGAAGCCGGGGGAGAAGGAGAAGGGGTAATATTCTCTAGTACCTGATGTCCGGGTTGAGCATAGACTTCGCTACCCGAAGCAGAACCCGCAGAGGATGTTGAGAAAGAACTTTCAGTATAATTCCTGCGGATGGCCGAATACGCGGAAGTTGGAGGTGTTGCGGAGTCGCGTTTCGTAGATAGGCCCTTCTCCTTACGTCGGCGCTGTTGTTGAGCCAGATTAGGTCCCTCTTTTTTGGCACGGGAACGGGCGTATCGCAGCCCACACCTAAAATAACAAGCGAAGTGTGGGCAACCAGATACAAAAAAGCTTGCACAAAATAACTTACGCGTTACAGAGCTCCTTCTTACCACTGGGACCTTTTCGCCATTCAGGGCTCGAGGTCGCTTTACAACTGGAACACTTTTGGACACCACTGGGCCGATTTCCGGTAGCACGAGCTGGGCCGCTTTGATCTCGAGAAGACCCAGGGCTGATACGACGCCTCGGGGGTGGGACGGCATCCGAAGTAGGCGAAGGCCCTGCGCTTGTACCAGCAGTAGGCGAGTAGTTGTAACTCGGTGAGAGGGGACGGTTAAAAGATGCTGATGGACCTGTTTCTAGGTATGGGGCAGAAGACGGCGCTGGTGCCCACTGTTGATTCGTTTGGGAGGGTGAAGATTCGGCATAGGACCCTCTACTGGGGGCCGGGGGAAGGGGTGCTGCAAGAATATTGAGTTCGGTGTATGGGGATGGGTAGGAGTGGCTTACCTTGTGCCCATCGGTGAGGAGAATACGGAGGAGGGACGCCCGGCCCTTGTTGAGGAATGAACGTGCTATTATATGCTTGAGCTTGTGGAGAGAGAGGAGGAAGGGCGTAAGACCCTCCGTGCTCATAATACGATGGATTTTGGTGGCCATTATAGGTTGACGGGGCGTAGTCTAATTGCTGCATTGGTGCGTTGGGGTTTGCACTGCTGCTGCGAGGGGTCGAGTTGACCTTGTGGCAAGCAAAAATGATACTCCCTAGTAAAAAGAGAGGGGGTTCTAGTTATAGCCGGAACAGGTGTGATGGATTCAAAAAGAGTCTGCTTACCATGTGGTATGAATATGCTTTCGACCTCACCCCCAAAACCGGGTGGCATGTCTTGCAATGCTTTATACCTGCGTGTACAACTCGTTTTAGCATCGTTTCCCCCCGGAACACCGCTTCCAATTTGCACGTTCTCGACGAGTTTGGCAAAGTCCCTGCTTGATGGTGGGTGAGCAGCATCCGGGGGCCAACTCATGAGCAACGGGCGATCCTGCTGATTAGCCAGAATCTGGAACACCCGAGACATTGTGCCGGTTTGAGGGATGCAGACGAGCAAACGACGATAGAGAAGGCCGATTTGGTCCATAGACATATAGGGGGTACCGCACCAATTTGTCCAGTCAGTTTTCTGGTTTTCGTCGTTGTCGCTGGGAGCGAGATCGGTTGTTGCATGGATGAAACATAGGACGAGGCCCTCAGCGGCCCAATTTATGACAATATCAACAGCCATGTAGTCCTTGTCAAGGGCGATCTTGTCGGCCTCGGACCACTTGACAGGAGGACCGTCATACCCGAGGGCTTTCCGAACCTTGGACAGACGGGAAAAACGGACGCTGCGATTTTTTCGAAAATGAGAAAGATAAGGAGGAGTGAAAACGAAAGGGGAAAAACTACCGGGTTACCGAGCCATGCAAAGTTCTGCTCTGTAACACGCCTCCGAGGTCCTGGTTTGCTGAGGCCTGTTCGTCGGGATGCACGAAGGAGAGCAACGATTTTCCGACCAAAAGTTCGGCTTGATCCTCGAGGTGACTAGCGAGGACGGGGTCGAGGTAAATGAACTCCAAGTCAGCCGACAACATGGCCCAATCTGGGGGACGCTTAGTACTTGGGAGGATGATCGACGGATGTGATCGCCTAGGTATTGACAAGGACTTACAACAGCGAGTTTGGCCAACTTTTGGCAAGGAAACGGGTGGTTGATCGGGGCCATGAGATAGCGGGGTCGGCAGGGCGTGATAGGCGGAGGCCATTTGGCGGGGATGGTGATGGGAGGTGGTAGAGAGATCGACGGAAGAATCGATAGCAAAGGTCTCACTTTTGGTTTGGTTCTCCGCCACTCTTGCCATAATGAATTCCTAAACAAGACCTGCCAACTCTCCGATCGTCACAGATCCGCATTCAGATCCGCTGTCGCTCCTCCCGACTCTTTCCTGTTTGGTCATGCCAAAAAACATTTGGGTCGCTGCAGGCGACGGTGATCTCGATAGAGTCAAGGTATGTCATCCTTTTAGATTTCTATACCTCACCCACCATCGTTTTCAACTAGGAGCTCATAGAGCAACATTGCAAGTTTTCTGCCTTTTGCCTCCAAATCGATTATCACAATCTCCATTTAGCCCACTCTCCCAACACGCCAGACCCTTACACATACACCCCAATGTAATGCCAGTTGCCGCCCCACCTCATGTTTCACGTCGTTCTCTGACCCACAAACAAGGCATGCAGCCGCTTCGTACGGTCAACTACACGTCCTGGAATATCTAATATCTCGCGGTGAGTCTTCTCCAGCTCCTTTCTTCACCCGATGTGGCCTCACTCAACTCAGGTGGGGATGTTAATATCACCGATGATGATGGTGATACTCCCCTCTACACCGTCGAAAACATTGAAACAGCCCGTTTCCTCGTTGATCATGGAGCACTCGTGGCACGTCAAAACATTGAGGGGATCTCGGTGAATACGCGGCCATATGAACTCTTTAATTCGACACTCTGACCCCGCTATTTCAAAGGTAATTGACCATCTGACAGAGGACTTTCCCCAAATTGCCGATTATCTACGCTCTACACTCGATCCCTCTGCCGCGCCCCTAGACCAGGCGGTTCCCTCACCTTCTCAGCATTCACAAAATGCCGCGTCTGAACAGTTGACATCGGGTTTGATGACATCCCTCCAAGAACTCGCAGAGCAGACCGAGGCCGAAGGTCGCGACCCACTTGAGGAAGAACTTCGTCGAGCAGTTGGCAGAGCGGTGTTGGAAGGAATGCTCACCGGGTACGAGATGTCCACTGGTGAAAATGGCGTCAGGGGAAATAGCGTCCGGGACGACACACCTTCAAAACGCTCAAGAACGGATCACGGTCCGGGCTAAATTACGACTTTACGGTCATATAATCTGCGATAATACGATCTGTAGTTTTCAACGCCTTGTCTTATCGTCGGGAAGCGCCAATCCGATCTGATTGCCTGATCATGATCAGAAGTCCTCGATGATGATCGTGATCAGGCGCAACAGGTCGATCAGGGTATCTGTAACTCTTGATATGGACAATCTGCTCTTAGGGAACGGAAAGTTCAGACCGAAATTGGAGAATGAATCATTGAATGTTTAGCCAGGTCAACGCGTCGACCTGTGCCATTTTTGATCACAAGCATCATCTCCAAAGTTACGCTTTCGCTTTCTAGCTAGTAGCCAAGGAGGGTATTTGGCGTCCAGTTGAAGTAGACAAATTGAGAGAATCCACAAGCTTCTCGCAGGACTGAGGCCCAACTGAGGCCGATTCGACGCGTTATTTGTTCGGAGCAAACAAGGTGCATCGGCCGTTTTCTTTTTTTGGCATCTTCAGACCACGACAAATCGTCAAAGACTTCTAAACCCCAGGCTTCCTCTTCGGTGATTATTTTACCGAGACTGGTGAACAATCTAATCACAGTTATCATATATTTCGCCAAATTCAAGACACCATCACGACCTGTCCATGAATTATCAGGAATCGGCTTGGGACCCGAGCGCAACGCTTTCAACATCCTTTACCCTTAATGATCTCTCGAATGCGTCTCAGAACTTTCAATCATCCGACTCTGATACGTACCGGACGTTTGTTCTCAAATTGATTGGAGATGCGCAGGATAAAGGATACAAGCGCGTTTGCATGCCGCTCACAACAGAGAAGTGGAAGAAGAGATGGTCGGAGATGTGCTTGCTTCCAACAGAAAGGAGCGATCAGGACAAGGAATCTGCAGCGCAAGCGGCTGAATTGTGGAGATTGAATCCTGCATTTCAGAAGGATGAGGTAACGATTACTCGGATAGGTCTGTCGGTCAAAATCTTGTGCTCGGCTGCCCAGGCCTAACAATTACCTTGAAGATGAAGCTGAAAACATCATAGTGATGGTTTCAGACTGGCTGGAACTTGATGCTACTGATGATTGGGTTCGCCATGACGCGGAAATCGTGTGTTTTGCCATCGTTCCCTTGTGCTATCGCTTATTCCCTTTTTCAGGCGTTGAAACAAGAACTGGCATATGCTTCCTACCTGAATGTCCATACCGCTATTCTTCCACCGCCCCGGAACCGCGATCATGTCGCGTCTTATGCGCGTATTGTCAACTCTTGTCTCAATAAATCACCTTACATCTACCTTTCTATCCGACTACCTATCTACAATCCTTCATCTGTGTTTCATCCTGGTTCTCCGATCTCTGCCTTTCAACCTTCGTCGTCTTCTGGAGTATCTTCGCCCAACGCTAGAACGATGTCGACTCCTGCTCTTGTTATCTCTGAGAGTGAACAAGTTCCATCTACATCAGGGGGATCTTTGAATGCTACCTGGGAGATGTGGGATGTGATACGTTCGATGTGCGACTATAATTCGCGACTCACTCTAAGTATTGCCAGTTTTACCTTTTCCCTACCTTGCCTAATACCGATTGCCTAGCTCTTGACCTCTCTCCGGCACTACCTACAACTCTTGGTGTACTCAGCAAATGGGCGGCCGAATCTGTGCGACATATATTCTTGCCCTCGTCTACTTTCATTGCGAATATGAAAGGGTATCCCGTCCTGCCGAAGCCGACCCAGCAATTTATCCGGGACAGCATGATAGCAAGTCCTTCCATATCGTGGGCCCTGAAATTCATCGTTTTAACTGCAGCAACCAGCATCGGCCCACGATTATTCTTGCAGAAGTCAATGAGGGACATCATTCGCGGGGTGGTGAGGCAGCATATTCGCAGTATGTAAGGCATTTAGAGAAGACCAGCCCCGCCGTCGAGGCGTCAAAAAGAACGGGAACCGTTGAAAATTTTGCTCAAGGCTATCAGGACTACCTGCAGGCTCCGTTGCAGGTGAGTGCACGAGTTATGCGGTTTGTAGTCCGCGCGTTGATCGTGTCGCTGGACAAATAGCCGTTAATGGATAACTTGCCGAGCGTGACGTACCAGACATTCGAACAAGATCCTATCAAGTATATGCAATATGAAGAGGTTCGCCAGGTCAATTCTATGGAAGTTTTTTTTTTCTCTTAAGCAATTATGCAGGCAATGTGTCGGGCGTTCCTCGATTATCCGGATGGGGAGAAAATGTGCGCATATATCCGCCTAATATATATTTTTATGTCTTTTCCGACCTATCTACAGTGTGGTCTGCGTTGCTGGAGCAGGTCGAGGTCCCCTGGTCGCTCGCTGCTTCAAGGCACTTGAGAGAGCCAATCGCGAAGCCACCATTATCGCGGTCGAGAAAAACCCAAATGCATTTGTAACGTGAGTGTAGATTCTTTAAATGTTGGATTTTGCAGTGGATTGATAATAAAAAAAGGCTCCAGCACCGACAGGCAACAGAATGGGACAATAAGGTCCAGCTCCTCTTTGGAGACATGCGTGTTATCCAGGTCCCAGAACAGGCGGACATTCTTGTCAGCGAACTTCTTGGTTCTTTTGGAGATAATGAGTTGAGCCCAGAATGTTTGGATGGCGCAATGAGGTTCTTGAAGTGTACGTTGGGCAGGACGGACGTTTCTCGTTCATTTACCAATCATTTCTGCAGCAACTGGAATATCTATACCATCTTCCTACACCGCACACCTCGCTCCACTTTCATCTTCGAAGCTCTACAACGAAGCTAGATCCTCCAAAAATGACAAAAGCTTGGAAACGCCATATGTGGTCATGTTCCAGGCAGTCAACATCCTGAGTGGAACGAAAGCGACGATTGACGGTCGATGCGGACCCCAAGTTCAAGAGTGTTGGGAGTTTGAACATCCGCGGCGAGACGCACTGTTGAATCCTAGTGGTATGCTTCTTTGTTTCTTTTTATTGTGCAAAGTACATACCCATACGGTCAGTGTAACAGGTCTCCCTTTCACAAATAGCCACAATGCACGTTCCGCCAAATTGCGGTTTTATATCCCCCATGCCGGAGTACTCCAGTGCGTTGTTTTGTTTTCCTGGTTAACGGATTCTAATACAGGTAGCAATAGTGGTCTTGCAGGATATTTTGAGGCGGCAAGCTATTTTTTGAGCACCTAGGGAAATATCTAATTCGTCTCCGCAGGTCTTGTATAAGAACATCGGACTGAGCATACATCCACAAAGAAAAGAACAGGTCTCGAAGGACATGCTGAGCTGGTTTCCTCTTTTCTTTCCATTCAAAGTACGTGCTGTTATATATGCGCAGGTGTATTTTTCATCAAGACATCTCAAGGAACCATTATATCTTCCGAGCAATTCAGAGCTTCAAGTCTCGATTTGGCGGCTCACAAACGACCGACAGGTGTGGTATGAATGGCACGCAGAGTCCTTCATTTTATTGCCCGCGACTTTGCGAGCAGGTGTGGAACTGCTATTAGGAAGCCCAGGATTTTCGACTGCGCCTTCCTTCAATTCGATGGGCGCCCCTAGCCCATTAATTGATTCCAGAGAGCTCGATACAGGCAAGATGGCAACTACTGACATCGCACATACGGACGGGGAACTGGAGGCAGTTAAAATTGGACACACGAGTTTGCATAACCCAGGCGGACGGAGCAGTTGGATTGGACTGTGAAGCTACCGATACATGAAATGGTGGCTGACCTCGCCTGAGGCCTGGATAATTTGAGGTACCCTTTGGTGGAGTTCCTTCGGTTGGGCTTTGCCACGATATCACGGGAATTATGACTAGGGCGGGCGTCTGTTTTTAAATAAGAACATAAAAATGATTCTGGTTGTACGATCGCGGCGGCGGACCTTGAAAGTGGCTGACCTCCGAAATAGTATATAGACCCAAGCCATCTTCCTTTCCTTCATTCACCAGCTTCTCTCTTCTTCTCCCACATCCAGTCTCATTTTTATCCCCGCCCTCGTTCAACGCCACCCAGTCAACATGAAGTACTTCGCTACCGCCGCTGCCCTCGTCTCTGTCATCCCCGGAATCGTCTCCTTGACCATGGACACCCCGTAAGTTTACTCCAACCCGCCCTTTGTAGATCTGACTTTATGCTACCAATTTAGTACCAACATGGTTCAATGTCGTCTGTGTTGATTCCTTTCTCCCCACCCCGTCAACATTCCTGACCTCCGTGCCCTCAGAACCCCAACTTTTGACGTGGAGGGATGGCGTACCTCCCTACTACCCGACCATCATCCCCGGTACGTACTTCACGGACTCATTGTTTCCTCCTCGGCGGCTAACAGATGTAAAGGTGGCCAGCCAAGCGCGCCCGCGGTATGTTTACATCACCTGCCATCAACTTGGCAAATGCCTAATTAGGCATTTTTCGTTACTTTTTGGGAATAGCTAAAGTCTTTCGATACCACATCCGCTACCAGCCAGACCTGGCTTGTCGACATTGCTGCTGGAACTGTCGTGTGAGTAGCACACTTGCGTTTCATTTATTTTGTTCTGATGGTTTCGTAGAACCATAGCTCTGAAGGATAGCACCGGCGCTACTGCATACACCGACACTGTCACCATCCAGCCCAACTCTGACTCAAGGTATGGTCCTTTGTGTGTATTCAAATCAGTTTCTTGACGAACTTGTCAGCTGTTTGAGCGGTGGGTCATCCCCTGGATCGAATCCTGGCAATAGCGGCAATGCGGCACCTGCGGGACCTCCGGTTGTCACCCAGGCGGCTGACGCCACGTCCGCCACTGGTAGTGTCAGTGTTCGCTCAGGCGCCAGCCCTGCTACCACGTCCGTAGGGTGCGTTGGAACAATTCGACTCTGCTATAATCATATTCAATTAATTTCATAGGCGAGCAACGTCGATCTTGCCACCGACTCAGACCGTCGCGAGGCCTGCGGGCACGGCTGCCTCTACTCCCTCCCGTGCCGCCACTACCAACACATCTGGAGCCGAGTCTCGCTTCAAATTTGGTGGTTTCGGGTTCGCGGGTGTCTTGGGTCTGGTTGGCGCCATGTTCTTGTACTTTTGATTGGAGATTGGGCAGGATTTCTTATTTTCGGATTTACATTCTATCCTTCGTCTAGACTAGACTTTTATAACATTATTACTATTATTATTCACTTTTTTTTTTTTTTTTACGGTTAAATTTTTCGAAATGTCGATTTGACATTGACTTGGTCACGATGATTCTACTTGGCAGAGAACCACTCATGTTCATGGAGAAGTTCGCAGTGTGAGTGTGAGAACCAATCTGTCCCCTTCAATTACATTGGTCACTGTCCGAAGTTATGATGACCTGTAGATCAAGCAGTGCTCATACAAGGCGGGCTAGAAATGCCTTCTTGCTTCCTTCCCCTCCTTTCAGCCATTAATTTATAGTTTAAATGCATCCCTACCGGTATTGAGCCGACCTGTGTTCGAGTACCACTAATACATCGCATGGACCAAGTGCGAGCAGGCCATCTTGTCCCTTTGCGCGTTATGTATTGTTGGGACAAAGCAAATTTCGTTCCGGACATTTCTAACCTGGAAAAAAAAAATTCCGACCTGCCTGGCTCGAACAGGAAGATGATTAGCCAGCCAGCCAATTACAGGATCAAAAGCAAAAAAAAGAAAAAGTCCTTCGAATCGGGATCGAACCGATGGCCTCGGGATGATTAGTCAGCATATTACAGTCCCACGCTCTTCCAACTGAGCTATCGAAGGCATATTAGGTATAATAAAACTATTATGATCACACTCAACATCGCAGAGCAATGCGGTAATTTTGTTTTTTTTTTTTTTACTTGCGCCTTTTGAATGGCTTTGGCGGAATTCATGTAGGTTAGTAGTTGGAAAAGGTGTCTTGTCGGCCTTACGGATCAATTGGGCATCGGTGATGTGATAAAAACGAGATTTAGGAAGCTCAAAGCACGCTGGAGTGTGCCCGTGTTCGATGCTACATTCGATGAGGCGGTAGTCATGCTGGTTGTGGGAAATCATCTTGCTAGTCTTCATGCTGTAGATGGACATTAGAACGTTAACGGTAGATACCAGAGTTTCGAAACTAACTCGGACAGATTCTGGCACCCAAGAAAACCACACTTGAAAACATTGTCGTAAGCAATGCCACCAATTGCAGTGCTCTTTTGAGAGCTCATGCACAATCATACTATGGTCCAAAGCACGGAATTAAGAAACACTCTAAAAAGAAAATTAGTATCGGGAAAGGAAGAGGCTGACTTGAATCTTACGTCGTCATCACCCAAAGAAGCAGATGGGGCAAAACAGCCTCTGGAGAGCACGCCGTGCCCCAACCAACCTGGTCTAACTGAGCCAAGGTCGGCTTATTTGTATAGAGTCCATAATCTGCCCAGATAGGACCAGGCTGACGCGGATGAGTAGGGATGAATCCATGCCAGCATCTAGTCGCACGTTGGTAGAATACAAGATCGTGTTTCATTTTGCACCATATTAGTCCTAAAATATATACAATACAAGGATACCTACATATTAAAGCGATCAACTTTTAAGCTCGACGACAACATTGATAAGCATGATGACTACGTATGTGGCGATCAATAAGGTGCCCCACCGATGCGTGAGGACGTAGTCGTTTTGGGGAACAAATACGAGTGTAGCAGCAAGAAGGAAGAGCAAGCCAAAGGAGCTGACGAATAGGGTATGGGAAAGCTTGAGGGTATATGGCTGGCCTGTTTGATGGATGATGTAGGATCCAGAGACGCCGACACCAAGGAGGATGTTAAGCATGGGTCCTCCGAAGCAAGCTGAGAATCCCATGATCGGAGCAAACGCCTGTGATTTGGACAGCCTTTAGTTTGGGGAGGAACATAAATGTACCAGGAACAATACATACTGCCACACTCATATTTGCAACAAGATCAGCAAGAGAGTTGCCAACAGCAAAGATCGTGAGACCAATGATCGCATCCGATAGACCAAACATGAGGCCGAATGTCTGGGTGGTTGTTTTTTCAAGGAAAGCTATAACAGAGGAATAAGTTCATACCTGAAGCACGCTGACAACCTCGTCCGCAATCGCCATTATCCACACCATTGACACAAGGAAACCCATTGAGCAACGAGTCATCCGGGCGGCCGGACTCGTCCCCCGTTCGGCGAAAATAACGACAAGAACTCCAAGCACAGTCCCTGCGATAAGACTTCCCAGCAATAACCAAAATGCATACTTGGTACCACCTAGTCATCTCACATTGAGTTTGAGATCTGAGATGGAACACTTGAAGAATACCCACCAAACAGGACTCTCACACAGAAAAGGGGCCCAAAGACACACTGTGCCGCCATGAGCCATTTGTTGAATGACAACTGGTGCAAATTGTCCTGTACTTCTTGCTCCGCAAATAATGTCCGCTCCACTCCCTCCTCTTCAAATTCGGCCAGTCTTGTATCGGTGTTATACATCTTCTCCGGAGCGGACCGACCGTTTTCGTAGGGCGTCACAACAACAGGCAGTGTCAGTGTCAGGCACAGCACAGCAGGAGCAGCAAGGACACATGCGACTTTAGACAAGGCAGTTTGTTCTCGGAAGTTGTGCAAAGTCGGGAAAAGAATATGGCAAGCTTGCCCCAGGACACCTAATAAGCCCGACGGGTTGCCGGGTGGGGTATATAAGGGTTCAATACTTGAAACGTCAGAGGTCGACTGCTGCGGTGATGCTGGAGTGCGTAGTATTGGGGGTATGGGACGTGCTGGGATGTTGGTGCTGAAATAATCCTGGGGGTCCACAGACAGCAGATCCCGTGGCTCAGTTCGGGTTCCACTCGAAGGCTGAGAAATGCCTGGTGAACGAGTCCGTTGCAGTCCAATTAAAGTTTCCTCGTCCATACTGGACTGGGGGGAAGTCGACCGCGATCCGGGGAGACGTGTATGGTAGTGGCCACCAGCGTAGGGCGCAATAGGTGATTCGAAAATGCCTAAAGACGGTCCCGCAGCTTGTTTTTTCAACGAGGCGACGACATCTCTGAATTCCAGAGCACCAACCAGGGAAAAGGAAGGAAGCTGAGCAACATGGACTGAGCTTGGAGAAGGTGGTTGTGGATGATGGGTGAGGTTATGAAGATCTAGGCGGGGCAGTTCCGGAGCAGATACCGCACGCACACGGCCGGGACTTAAAAGTGCTGCAAAACACATCAGCGCCAAGTTAAAGAGATCAGTCATTGACTTACGCTCGTCCAAGTAAGGTTCTTGTGATACTGAAATTCTCAGGTGGTTATGTAGGTCGTCCCTCTTTTTACGTTCCGACAACGATCCTCCCACAACCACCGCGACATATACAACATATAACAGGACAAGAGCTCCAGCTTCCCAAGCAGATATTTTGCCATCCCACAATGTGACCAGCACCAGACCTACTGCGAGTGCGAAAAAACCTACATCTCGCAAAAACGGAAGGCGGTGGACCTCGAAGGGTTTGATGATGCACATGGAGCCTACCACACAGGACACAATGAAGGTCGCCGCGCCGATGAGTTCGCCAATAGCCAAACTACCAGAATTGGCACGCATTGCTGAAAATGTGGAGAAGACATCTGGACTTCCGTTCCCAAAGGCCAATAATGTTACTCCGGCGACATTCTCATCTAAACCCAGCAGCTGGGAGATGGTGGCGAGATTGGGAGTAAAGAAATCGGAAGCACTGATGCCGAGGGTGGAGAAGAGAAAGATGAGCCAGACGACAAGGGAGGTGAATACTAAGGGTCGTAGGGTAGATTCTGTGCAATAATAATGGTGAAGATAGTCGATATCAAGAACGGTGTCTGATGGTGGGCAATCTGCATCGACGTGTTGACATTGAGAATCAATCGGAAAGGCCAGAGGATGGCACTGCAAACGTACTTGGATGAGTGTCATGACAAACTAGCTATGCAAATACATACCTCGTGCTCCGAATAAGAGGAAGCCCTTGAATCCAGAGGTTGCGACAGCTCGTATGAGATCCGCTTGACAAGGCTGGCCTCGCCATGGAGGAGACTGGACTGGATGGGCTGGCCGTATCGACCTCGGGACCAAAGCACGCAGTTTACGACGAGAAGAAAGGCGAATATGATCCTGGGACTGGGTGTAGGCATGGGTGAGAGGAGGGATGGCACATGCAAGTCGGCCTCACGCAGGCAACGCCGCAACCCAACTCCAATGATGTCACGTAAGCAGCCTCCATTCCCACAACTAAGATAAGATACACAAAGCCCTATCAATTCACAATCATCTCATGAGCTCCCTTTTCACTTTCTATCCTTACTCCGGTACCGCTGCTGTCTCGTGTTCGGACCTACAAAGACAGATTAGGTATCACTTGGAGGCGCCACCATTCAGAGCGCACCTGAATCAGACTTGTCCGATGATTCGCCACCGCAGACGCAATATTAAACCTCGTCGACATCTCCGTACCACTGCAGCCTTCCTGTGATTCTGCCCGGAGCGTTGCCCGAGAGTTAAGAACAGCTAATAATGAATTTGCATACACTTCAAGAAAGTCACTTGTCAGTGAAGCCAATGATTGAAGACAAATCACCTACGTTTTCCAATAACGAAATCGATGGCAAACGAGTAAAAAGAATTTGGTAGCACGCTGAACACAACGGTCTCGACGATAGCCACAGCCCTGGTCAGAGAGAGATTAGGCCAGTCATAATTTACAGGGAGAAGACTCACGATGTCAGAATACACCTGTTGATGGCAAATATTATCAGCCTGTTGATGACACTGTTTGTGTCCTCAAACGACGACCGATTGCCATCCAGGAGCACACATAGAGTCGCTGCAATCAAAATATCGGACAGAATCGCGAACGTGCCGAATGGAACGACAGAGCTGAACTGAAGGATGGAATGAGCCTTTGGATATTTTAAAGTCGGACATTCTGACCGATATTTCCCTCAGCCGAACAAATGCTCTTTTCTGAAATCTAACACAAGGATTCAGCACAATATGATTGCAGAAGAAGACTGAACATTGCACCAACAAATTCACAACGGTGTCTGGAATCAAGTCGCGCATTAGCATCGTTGTTTTGTGTCACTTCATAAACTTACTCATCCCCAAACCTGTTGCTTATCAGCCTAGCCTCGAAAGAAAAGGATGCGGCTCACCAAAATGGGCAACAACACAGATACCAATCATACCGGTTACCCACCATCGTCCTTGTGGAGAACACACTGCACAGAATTAAGATTTTGGTCAGAACAAATGTTTGGTGACATACGTAAGAATATTCGATGGGTGAAAAATCTAATTCTCAGTCAGCTCCATGTTGGGCTTAGGTTCAAGTTTACATACAGTTGAACGATAAATGCGAGGAGAATCTGCCCGGAATGATGTTAGGATCTGCCGAATTTAAGAAGAGAAGTATCCATACATTAACTGTTAAAGACATCTATGGTTTTGTAAGTTCTTATTTAATTTCTGCAGACATAAAAGACCATACAAATAGTGTCCTTTAAACCGGAGTCATCTATGTGAGCCTATGTGACAATTTAAAGAATATGAACATACCAAGTTGCGTCAGCGAGAACACTGTGATCCACAAAGCCAACAATCTGGACAGGATAAGCTCCTGAGCGAAGCCTCCGATGAGAGATGGCTTACAAGGTAATAGTGTATTGCATGACACACTGGGGTTCCAGGTCAATTCTAAGTAGGAACATGAGCATCAACTACGCACTGCAAATGACATGGAATGTATCCAGGCCCCTAAACACTTCGTTAAATTTTTATTTTTTTCGGCCACGGATAAGATACTGACCATATTGATGCGACCTGAATTAAACAATGAAGTTGAGCTGACATACAGCAGGGATACTGTAATCTTACCAGCAATTTCGTTGCCCTTCCATCCTTAGGAAACGAAATATAGTATAAATAGGTCTATAGTTTTAGAACACGCTCAGCGGGACCGGGGGGATCAAGAGAAGGCGGCGGGAAACTCACTTGAAGCGTAGTAATTCCATATATCGTCATTGTAACCAACGCCCCAATAAGCAGAGCACCTGTAGATAGAAATATACATCAAGCCACTTTCCCCCCCCTTATATTATCCGAACGAACCAAAGGTATCAGAGATGTCGAATGTGTGAGGGGACGCCATTTCTCCAGGCCGATCAAGGAAAGGGAGATATCTCGCAGAAACCGAGGGAAACAAGTAGGGTTCGCGTATGAATAGGTTATTGGCACTCAAGAAGAATCAGAAGAGAACTCTCTGATCACATAGAAGAAGGCCGCCAGGATAGTTTCGAACGAGATGAAGGAAGAAGACACAGCACCGCGACGCCTACGCCCTTCTTGAAAACATTTATTCGATACGAAAGGGGATGATCGGTACTCAATTACACGGAGTGACTGTTGCAAATTTCATCGCTGGGTTCAAATTCCCCAATGTGCCATGCGTTGGCATTTCCATGTGAAGTGGTCAACGGATAGATCTCAAGATCATTTCCCACATCGCAGACACACCCCCAGAATTAAAATAGTTCTCCTAATACATATATATTGCTCTCAGTGATTGTTATAACTTTTTCCAAAATAAAAGTACTCACCAAAGCGGTATATATCAAGCGGGGTGCTAGATGGCCGACATAATCATCCACGAGTCCAAAACAAACTCAGTTCTGCGGGTTATATCACATATTTTCAGAAATGGTTAGATGCGGCTTCTGGTTAGAGTTGGGTGTTGAATGACAGGAGAAGCAAGTGCAGATGCGCAGGGAAGGCGCTTCTTATGTATGTTCTCATGATCACCTTTTTTTTACTCAAATCATGACGAGATCATTCTGTTTCATCGGCGCTGTGGCCCGGGAGATCATTGACAGCAAACGTCTGGTTTACCCTCCCATTCCTTCTAGTCCCATCCGAGTATTAAGGCTCAAAATACTGAAATGGAGGAGGCACTGGCATGTACGTAAGTATGCTAAAAGGCTCTCAGTGGCGCGCGAATGCCCACCTTCTTATGTGTCTGTCATATGTTTACATAATTTTGTTGTTACCCATCTAAGTCTACAAGAGACTCAGGTTATTCTAATAAGGTAACCTCGATAGACCAATTGGGGTGGGTGGGGGTATTTAGAGTAAGATGATCTTGAGATAATCAGTGGAATAACTCGGAATGTTTGAGGTCGCAACGAATCGGGTGCATTAAAACCCAGTGGGATGAAAGCTACGGTTTGGAGGTACGTAGTGAAATCAGCGTCGCGCCTGTGAGGGGCAGCTTGGCTGCCATTCGTTTTTGGAAGTCTCCAGAGATTCGTCCTGCAAGTCGGATAGCTGTTGTATGCCAGTCAGATGTGAGGTGCGATTTGAGTCGCCTTTTCAGTATTGAGCTGATTTTGGGGTTGTTGAATTTGCTGATATCAGAGGACGAACTTGGCAGGATGGTTGTCGGTCTGTCGTGCTGAAAGAAACGATGAGACTAGAATCAAATGATGACGAAACTTTCTGGCCACCGGGGTAGCCCTTTCGCCGCCCCCGAGAGATCTGAACATATCAACAGACTCAAACCCCTGGCCTCAGGTGCTCTTGCGCCTTCCTTCTTGACCATATAATCTTGTAGATAGGTGGCCTTGGGAAATACCATGTTATCTTTGAGAGCTTTGACGAACATTTTTCTAGTCTTGGTGAGTCGCCGCTCTCTGAACCCGGCTTTTTACACCTTCCAGATGTCACCTTACCATTCATTGTAGGGAATAATATGGTATCGTAGCGGGTCCCTCATCAAAAATTCTATTCTCTTCCGGTCCCCCTTCCCTCAAGGGTACATTGCGAATGGGGACTACGCGTCTGACTGCACGACCATCCGTGATTCCGCCCACAAAACCGAGGAGAGTCTGAGCTCCTGTGAAGACGAGACCTTTTGGGAGCTGTATGACGCCGCGGGCAAAGTCGTCCAGCGCCCCGTTATTGTCAGCTGCGATCCCGGACGCAGGGCATGGAATACCGTGATGGGACCCCTTCGAAACCCCAATCCTCGCGGTGCTTTGTGGCTCTACGTTCCGGAACGCACCCCCGGGAAAAAAAATAAATTTCTTCTTAATTCTGCTGTCGTAGCAAACCAGGCTCATCGAATTACATTCAAAAACTACCCAGCGAACCACGACTTCCACCCTCTAGGAGTTGAAATTTGGCCCTCACATGCAGGCAACTCCTCCAACCTTTATGTGGTCAACCATGCGCGCGAGAGGACCGTGATTGAACAATTTACCATAAACCCAGCCAAGCCTACAGAAGCCGTGCATGTGCGCACCATCAGCTCCCCATATTTCATCTCCCCAAATGGTCTCGCCCTCACGTCCCCCGACTCATTCTATGTATCGAACGACCATCTTCTCACACGTCGTCTACCTGTCGTAGGCCACATCTTTCCATTGATCGAGTCGGTTCTCGGTCTACCCTTGGGATTCGTCTCGCATGTAACGCTCAATAAACCGACATCCTCTGGGGATAGTGCCATTGCAGAGCACTCCTTCGCTAAATTATTCATCCCATTCCCCAACGGCGTCGCACTATCACCTTCAGGCGACGAATTGGCAATTGTTTCTACCTCTCTCAGCCAAATCCTCTTCTTTGAACGGGATGCAATTACAGGAAAACTCGGGCAGAGGACAGATGTTGTCCATGTCCCATTCGCACCTGACAATCTGCACTATACTTCCTCCACTTCCGGCGGAAAACGCGATGAGCTGATTGTCGCGGGTCATCCCAACTTCCCCGACCTTACAGCAGTGGCTGCGAGCAAGCAAGGCGCAGCAGCAGCATCATGGGTTGTGACAATCGTACCCAAGGAAGGAGAGAAAAGGATGGCCGAAACTGGCTTCGACACAGAAGCTCCCGTGTCGATAAGCACCAAGATACCAAAGGACGGCATTGGCTGGACTTTGAAGACGCTCTTCCAGAGCCATGGAATCGAAGACCAAGGCGGTTTCGGCAGTTCAACCACTGGGTTGAGAGATCCTGATTCAGGTGCGATCTATATCTCTGGGCTTTATGCGGCTGGAGGTCTACTGGTATGCAAGCCTGGTTCGGGGATTGCAAAGGGCTAGGCCACAACATTGCTGGTATTTCGAACACTAAAAATAGGAGATTTTGTCAGAATCTGGGATTCGAACAGAGGGCTAAACAGCATTATATTTACCTTCGTTAGCGTTGCTTTATTTTTGTAGTCATCTAGGCATGCGAAATATCAAAAAATGAGAAGAGAACGTTCAGAAAATATACATTGAAATGAAAGAAATATAAAGACTGATGTATATAAGGACACAACGAAAAGATCCACCACGGACCATACATCAGGAGTGAAAGAGAAAGACTAAATCTAAATAATAAACATGAAGGGGATGTACATCATCTTTCAAGGCAAAGGGCAGGATGTGTCGCTAACAGCTGAGCTGGGTTGTTTATCGTGCAGTGGTTTTACAAACGAAAAGGAAAAACCGGATTATTAACGCTGTATGGACAGTAACAATAATGGGAAGCATGGCAATAGATAATGGAACCAGAAAGAGAACAGAGCAAAGAGATAAAGAAGAAAAATCAAATTCATTCCTCCTTTGCTAGAAAAAGGATGGTAGGAAACTGCCCACCAGAAAATGGTTAGTAAAAGGAAATAACTTGTGCGTAACCAACTCACACAGCGCCCATGCCCACAGCAAACGCTGCCACTCCCCAAGCGAATGACTTTGTTCTTGGTTCGAGGTGAAAACGGCCTACACGACTATTCGTTGCAATCGCACGTTCCTCGGTTTCAGGTTCCTTGAACTGAAATTCTAGAGGCTTATCCCCTTCTTCGCGATCCCTCTTCTTTGACGAGGATGACTCCTCGGTATCCATCTGGCCCTCTTCTTGATTCCTCTTCTGCTTAAGACTTTCGATGAGCTTCTTTTGCTCCTCGATATCCTGTTCCCGCAGCTCGGCACCAGCCACATCATCCTTCACTAACTCGCCCTCCTCGTCCACGGCTGTCAAATCCGAACCTCCAGGAGTAAGTGAGGTAGAAGCGATGGCCACCTTCTTGGGAGAGGAGCGAGGGGCTTTTGGAGTCCGGTTGATGGAGGTAAGCGGTGGAATAGCGGCAGCAGAATGTGGTGCAGGACTCTTCGTCCGTGTGGATCGTCGAGGAGCGGCCGTCTTTGATGGCGCTGGAGATGCTCGCGATGGAGGTTTGCTGCTCTGAGGGGTAGGTACAGGGGATGATTCTTTCCGGCGCTTAGCTGGAGGAACGGCTGCCGTTGGTGACGGTGTGGGGAGGGACTTTGCAGCTGGAGGTTTGGATACCACCACAATCGTCGCTGAGGTATTTGTTTGCGTAGAGGCCGTTGTTGTAATGGTCGCGGTGGCCGCTTTAGGGGTACTTGTCGAGCTAGCGGCAGCAGCTTTCCCCGATCTCCGATAGTTACCATTAGGATCAGGAGACGCTTCGACAACTGCGTTAATGAGGCCCCCCAGGGCGTAGGCATTTCCCAGTTCCAACGCAACCTGCGGGCTGACCCATGTTCCGGCCAGGCGAGTAATCTGTGGTTCTTTGACAGAGCCATTATTCCCACTCAGGTCATAGGTATCCTTGACCCATTGGATTTCCTGCTTCTCCTCCATGTCTGTCGCTTTTGGGAAGGCGGCGCGGAACATGGTGGTAAGGCTGATGGCGCCGGTATCGAATCTGCGAAGGATGAAGGCATGTCCAGTATCCTACAAATATGTGTCAGATATTGGAATTTACGAATGGCGAACGTGGCATACGGTTGGTGTCTCGATCTTAAGTCTTCCAACCTGGTATGATACGGTATGAGCATAACAGCCGAGAAATGAACGAGACCACGCACGAGGATGTCTCTTCCTTGGCAGCTGAGGATCTGGTACTTAACAGGAGGCAGGTGTGGTGCTGCAACTAGAAAAAATGTAATGACAAGAGAAGAAAAGCAGAGCAACATAAATACTAACGATGATCTTTGATGTTTGGGTTTGCAGACCTGACGGGGAGCGGAGGACGGGCAACCATGATAGCGGCGGTCAAAAGTAAGGTGGTGATCAACAAACAAGTCAACAACAGAAAACAAGGCCGCGTGTTATTCCCACGATCAGTTCATTAAACAAGTAATTTACACCTTTGCGCTTAGATCGATGCCTTTCAATCCCAAGAACTGCGGCTTCCCCGCCAGCTGCTCAACCAGATCTTTTATTCCTGCCCACCAGTATGTCTTCCCCCGGCGGTTGACCATGTCTGCATGTTTCAACATTTCTTGCACTGGCACCATCTCCACACCACCAGACTGAACGGTAATTACCGATGCCGACTCTGGTCCTGCATGTCGCGTCTTGTGAGGGGGTTGCTTCGAAAGCTTCCTGTGATGCTCCTCTATGAATTCCATGCATCTCAGTGACAGTCGCGCTGCACGGGCACGATCCATTGGTGATGGAACACCTCCCTGCAGGGTGTGGCCAAGTGACGCCGAACGGGCGTCAAACAGCGATCCACCTTCCTCGATCAACATCTTTGTCAGCATAGATGTCGTGTACACCTGCGATGCCTGTTCACTTCTATTTTGGCTTTATTAACACCGCATCCCGAAAATAAAATAGTAAAAAATTTACCTGATCACAAGGCGGCCTTCGCTTCGCCCTGGAACATCCAGCCTGTATCTTGTTTTCAAGAACCGGACGTCTCTTCTCAGCATATCCAGACCCATCCCTCCCTCTGGTGTGTATACTAAGGTCGCGCCGACCTATTTCAAGCCCATCAACACCTTTCAAAAATCACCATGAAGCGACTCACCGCTAATGCGCCCATGGTCGCGATATACCCGCATTTGCCACCTTGTGTCTCAACAACGAACACACGGTCTCGGCTGGCGCTGGCACTCTGCTTGATGGCGTCGCACGCATCCACGAGAGCATTCAAACTCGTATCGCTCCCCAAGCTATACTCCGTCATTGGCACGTTGTTGCTGATTGTGGCTGGAAGGTGCAGCATAGGAATGTGAAACGCAGGATAGTGCTTCCTACCCTCATCCAAGAGTAAAAGGGCATTAAAGGCCTCGAACCCGCCAATAATTAAAACTGCATCAAACTTGAAATCCTGGAATTTAGAAGCCACTCCACCAATGTCGAATGATGGCAGAATACGATTAGTGCCTAGCTCAGAGCCACCTCTTGCCATCCACGCGTCCACTCCAAGCCAAGAGAGTTCGTCAACATTATCATCCAGAAGGCCCCGGAAGCCGTTATGAACGGCCAGTGGGGTATGACCTCGTGTAATGCAGTATCGAACGGCCGACCGAGTGGCCGCGTTCATGCCACCTGCAGGAGCGCCCATGCTGATATCCAGCGTCAGTCTTCAAAATAAGTCGGGCACTTGACCAAGATCACACGCACTGGATAATCCCGACTCTCATTCGCTACAATCACTCATAAGTCAGAACTTCGAGAACCTCTTCCGAGGAAATGCTTACCTTGTTAGCAGGAAGTTTATCTTCTTCCTCTTTAAGAGACGAGACCGCGCTGAATCCATGCAACATCTCAAGGAATTCCGGTCCTCTCAATTCTAGTGCCTTGTCGAAATTTTTCGACTTCATGGCCTTTGCCACATCTCTGGTCTGTCGAATTATGGGTGTCAGCAAATCCAGGGACGACCAGGCCACACATACCTGCTCAACCGCATCCATTAGTGGGACCCGTATGATTTTGTTTTCTCGGATGCCAATCATGTATGTCGGAGTCCCAGGCTGCGAGTCCAGTAAAGCTTCGACTGCTTCAACACCTTGCAGCGTCGGCTAATGGCAACAAAATGGTTACTTTGCCTATTCGCAGGGCATAGATGATATTTAACTCTCACCCCAATCCGATCCAAGGCGCATGGTCGGCCACCTCTTTGTGTATGCCCCAGCGTCGTAACTCGCGTATCGAGGCCTAGGCGATCAGTCAAAACGTCCTTGATGTATTCAGCGCGAATAGGGTTTAATTCTTTGTCGTGCGCGCCTTCTGCAACGATGACGATGGTTTTGCGTTTTCCAACTGCGCGATGCTGGTATTATAATCCTCAGAATTGAATCAATAGGTCAAAGGAAGACACCCCACGCGGTGAATCTCAGCACACATAGCATCCTCCCAGGGCAATGTAGGGGGAGGTCGTTCTGGGATAAAGATAAAGTCGGCACCACCGCTATAGACACGCATATATTCGTCAGATATACATATTTTTCTTCAGGAAGATTGCCAAAACTTACGCAACGCCGGCTAGCAATGCGAGCCAACCACAATCCCGACCCATAACCTCAACCACAAACGCGCGGGAATGGCTGTAAGCGGTGGAGTTAATGTTATCAATCGCTTCGCAAATACGTTGAAGAGCGGTCGGGGCGCCGATCGTCAGATCTGTCATACACATATCATTATCAATTGAGCCGACAAGGCCAACGAGCTTGAGGTGCGAGTGGGTTTCCAGTTGCTCGGCGGTGATAAGATCTAGGAGATGTTTGGGTTAGATTACAGATTACAGCGCATTACAGCCGAATACACACTTTCTGATCGAAGTTTTTGGATGATAGTGGGCCATTCCGAGCGGAAGACGTCTGCACCGGTAAGGGAGCCATCACCACCACATACGACCAAGGCATCGATGCCCTCTTTGATAAGATTGAGCACGGCTGCGGTACGCCCTTCGATTGTCCTGAAAGTCGCAGATCTGGCAGTTCCAATGAGAGTACCACCCTTTGAGGGGAAATTGATTTTGAAATTTGCGATCGATGACAAGAACAACGCACCTCGGAGAACCAACCTCGTACGTCATCCCAGCCAACCCGAACGATGTACCTCCCTTTCAGCGTCCGACCTCCGGCATACTCGCTAGTGCCATCTTTGAGCAGATCCCCGTCCCCGAAACGCAAGTTATGCAACAAATACTCGTCGGTCGGGCTCTTGGCGGTCACTTTATTGGCCCTGTGCTCAGCTTCGTCTAAGACGTCCTCGTCTGCTGCTGTGTTGACTTGCTTGCGAATCTCCGTATGTTCCTGGTTGCCGCGGACCAAACCTTCATAACCCTCGCGGACAATCCACATTTCACATCCTCTATCGCAAGTTGGGATTTTAGAAATATAAACAAGACCTCGGGCAAGGATGAAGCATACTTGAGAATACCAGTTTTGACGATGGAACGCACCGCGGCGTTCATCCCGGCGCTGTCACCTCCCGATGTTACAATTGCGATCTTCATGGCTGGGGGGCGTTTCTGGGGACAATCTATGTGGTGAAGCGGTGAAAGACGGAAAAAGAGCGATGCGGGATAAAACGCACGTGCGCATACTTAGCCCCATCTCTTTCGGAATTCTCTCGCACTAAGTATACCGACGAACGAGCTAGAAGTAATTATAAATTAAGAATTAGCACCGTTCGCCAAGCCTTTTTTCAATACCGTGGAATCTGAAGCAGGTATCCCAATCTCTACATAGGATTGCGGAATCCGAAATACGAGTTCCTGCGGATATTCTGAAGCTCATAGTTTTCAAAGTTTTGAACGTGTACAGCGTGCCTAGCCCGGTCACCTGGCTTTGTAGGTGGCGGACTCCACCGTACTCCTCCTACTCCCATTCATCACCTCCCATAAATCTAAACGATCTCGCTCGCTCGACGCACGGGTATGGAAAAGGGCCCCAACAAGTTGCCCCAGGCATCCTTCATATCCCAGCTTCCACCAGAGATACTCTCGGAAATTTTCTTATACTGTATACCCCACGAACAATTCCCGGTCGCCTGTCGCACCCAAGCACCACTCCTACTCACCCAAGTGTCTGCTAGCTGGCGAGCTCTCGCCCTCGTTAGTCCCGACCTATGGACTGCACTCCACATCAATTATAAAGATCCGGTGGAGGATATTCCTGCGACGGACCTTTGGCTCTCGCGCTCCGGAAGCAAGCCTCTGACGCTGTCCATTGCAATTGACTTTGGAGAGCAACCCCAGCAGGAAATTATAGATGCCATATGCAGGCACTCCAAGCGATGGAAGCATATTCGTTTCGACTTTCGCCATCTCCTCTGCCCCCAAATGTATAACCTCGACCTCGCCCAGGACCAGATCCCCGAATTATGCACCTTCGAATTCCATGCCAGAGATATTAGCAACACAAACGTATTCCCTATAACTCGCCTTCTCCATTCTGCCCCAAAGCTGAGGGAATTAACCTGGGTAGATGATCTCGCCGACACCGATACCCTCCTGGGGTTACCTCTGAGACGCCTTACCCGGTTGTCCTTGGAAATGGATCATGGGACGCTGGATTACCTTCAGGTCCTCAATGAGTGTTCCAACCTTGAACACATCAGGATCACCAGACCATCTGCGAACATACCTCAAACTCGACCGCCGCTTTTCCTCCCCAAACTTACCTCGTTAAACATATCATCTGACCTCACAGGTATTTTCGACTACCTAGTCTTGCCGGCTTTGAAGGAGGTTCGGATATATGCAGAGGGCGACAAGCAGGCCCAGTCGCATGCACTCGGCCACGACCCTGAACCTTCGTCACATTTCCAGATGATGTACCCTGGGCTGCCACATGCCCACCCCTCTCAATCATCTCCCTCATCCTCCGTGGGAGATTGGGAACCCGTTGCCTTCTTATCCCTCATTGATAGGTCAGCGTGTGCGATCTCCAGTTTGTCCGTCACGCCGCCCATCACAGAGCACGCCTTGTTGACATGCCTACGCCGGGTGAGCGACTCGCTTGTGAAGCTGTCAATTGAAGGCATCGGCGTAGGCGACACGCTTATTGCATCTCTCACCCGCCAACCTACTCTGAAAAGTGTGGGTGCGGATGGCCTACACGATGGGGCGGGCATCTCGGAAAATAAGGGTTGGGGAGATGTGGATGTGTTGTGCCCGGCGCTTGAAGAGATCAATCTTGACACCCGTGTGGCTTGCGCTCAGGGCGCGTTAGTTGCCATGGTTGAGTCGAGGCTTGTCCGCTCTTCGTCGTGCTTCAATGGACAACGAACCAGGGGGTCCATCAGCAGGGTTAGGGTGATAGACGGGCACAGAGATTTGGAGAAGTTGAGAGACCTGGAAGCGCGTTCCAGGCAGCAAGCAGACACCAGTTTAGGGACACGAGCAGCTTTTACTGTAGATGTCATCCCGAGGAAACCGAAGAGAGCACAGGCCAGGAATTTTTTCTTCAGGAAGAAGTTATGTGCCAGTCGGTGATCAATAGTTGGCGTTGTCGGGAGAAGAGATCTCGAAACGTGATACCAGATCTGATGGTTCGAAACTGGAGGTCGAGTTGCTCTGGATTTGTCTGCTCAACCAGATATTTGCGATCCTGTTGGCCTCCTCATTCAACTCGGAGGGAGAACATCAAGTCCTTCATATATCCTCATTGGTCACAAGATTCGATCAAACATGCTTTGCTTTCCATTTCCCTAACATTACAGTCCACTACTTTTTTCGCTTTCGCATTAGCCTTCCAACTTTCTAGAAAACATACAGAGCTATTTCAGTAATGCTGTCCGAACAATAGAGGGTTGGTACCAAGACATCAGTTGCATTATGTATTTATCTGAATCTGGGTAAAGTACTGCGTACAACAATATCACTAGAGAATTTGGAAGAACGAAAAACCGAAAGGAGAATTGCGACAGGTTAAGAAGGGGATGAAGGACCAGGTTCTGACCGATCAAGATATGGGGGTGGCAACTCGCGAACAGCGCCTCCCCCGTCGCGGTGTTGGAACACGACCTCACCCTCTTCCGCCCCAGGCGATCGAGCACTCATAGGAGACTCCGGCTCAGGCGATTGAATTGTGTAACCAGCTTCTACTGCCTTGCGATTGCGTCGTATTGAAGCAGTGGGGAAGGTGGCGAACCCGGAGGTAGATTGCGAGTCAGCGTTGGTAACTGTGAGGGTGGTACTTGTGTTGGCAACGGCGTCACTATTAGAAGGTGATAAACCAGGTGCAGTCGAGCCTTGGGAAGGAGAAGAAATATGGGATGCGCCGACCGCTGCCAATGCTGCTTTTTCGGTTCTGGGTGATGAAGTAAGATCTGAGCCGACGGAAAGCACTTGATCAGGCGATTTTGGAACCTCGACGAATTGGGTGGGGGCAAGGTTCGCTTCTTCTTCTTGTTGAAGCCGTTGGCGTCTTCGCATCCAAAAGAATGTAGCGGCGCCCAGCCCAAGTAGAATTAGACACGCCAGTGTCACACAAACACCAATGATTATCGACCGCCTTCGCTTGCGTGCAGAAGCGGCTGCGTTTGCTGCATCATTATTTTGCTTGATGATGGTCGAATTTCCACTCGAGCTCACAAGACCCGTGCAATCAACGTTAGTTGATCCTGTTGAGGTTGAGAGATAATTGGTTTCGATATAAATAGACGTAGTCCAGAAAGAACTTTACCTCGAGTTTCAACTAATGGTGTTCCTGTCGCCCATCTGCCCGTGCTGAAAAAGAAGGTAAGTCATCCCAAATTATGACGATCAGAAGAAAAAGGTACATACAAGTCACTGATCGCTCCTGTTTGAAATGAAAAGGATTCAATCATCAGAACATTGTCAGTTCGCCATCATGACTAGACGCACCAATCAGTTCGCCATTTGGATCCGCACGGTCAATGTACGTAAAGGCATCGTCGCCGTAGGGAAGCGTGACATTGGTAACTACTGGCGAGTTGAGCGCTGCCAGCGTAATCACGTAAGGCGGCACCCCCCCTTTCACGGTAAATCCCCACGGCTGGCAGGTTTGCAACGTATTGGTAACATTCGCCGTGACCGTGAAGGGAGGCGTCAACGACGGGGAGGTAACACATTGGGTTGTTTGTCCGGCTTCGAGAATTCTTGAATAAGACGGCACTGAAAGTTGTGAAGACAGAAGGCATACCAATCACGGTCATTTTATTGGGCGGAATCCCTCCAGCACTGCCGTTTGCGTCGACTACACTCAGCAACAATTGAGTTCCTGTTGCTGTGTGAGTTGATGGGCGAGATAACAAGTCAATATAGACGCACCAACGGGGTGGGTAATCGTCCAGCTGAGATTGTTCTCATCTGAGCCAATGAGGGATGTTATTGGTGTCCCTCCTATCGCGAAAGCCATCATGTAGTATGGGGGCGTTCCATGAGTGCTGTTCGTGGTAGGGTCAAATGACTTGACAATAATCGGAAGTGGTTGACATGTCGGTAGAGATGTCGAGAGTGACTGAGGAGACGAGGCAGTGGTCACGATGAAGGTAAGGAGAGAATGAAGAGGTAGACTCACATTAGTCGCAAACTGCCATTGGAAAAGCTTATTGGTCTGGGCCAAGCAGGGTATAATGCAGGTTGCAAGATAAACGGAAAGTAAATAGAAAGAAAGAGGTATTGGCATCCCTGGCCGTGCAGTTCGAGAGCGTAGAGCTTGAGCGCTGTCTAGCATGGCCGTTCGCCTAGTATGAAGGTAAGGAAGAAACCCGCCCGCGGAAGTAATACGAAGACCGAATAGTCTGGTGCCAGCCAAACACAGCGAAAATTAGGACAGCAGGTATGGTACCGGGGGGAACTTGTCACGAAGCCTGAACTGTCGTAATCCCCATAGAATTAAAATTAGGTCACGGCAGAAATAACCATGGGAATGAGATCCCGAAATCCACTGATCATTGACGATAAGTGAGCGCCAACCAGTGATGAGTG
>Ga0307513_10001276_pt1 | contig 36430 bp, 17 predicted proteins | sample 15_EM_MG_FD_202174 | JGI IMG/M metagenome (GOLD analysis project Ga0307513, IMG submission 202174) | Populus trichocarpa ectomycorrhiza microbial communities from riparian zone in the Pacific Northwest, United States - 15_EM | ecosystem: Host-associated > Plants > Roots > Unclassified | place... | reverse complement strand
ACGCCCTCACGTCCACCCATCACAGCCCCAAAGAGTGGCGTTCGGCCATATTCGGTGTCGGTAGTGTTGGGATTGATATCTTTTCGTTCCAATAGTAACTTTACTACGCTCTCATGGCCGCGCTCTGCAGCCCACCAAAGCGGTGTTCGGCCATATTCGGTGTCTGGGGTGTTAGGATTGATATCTTGTTCCAATAGCAATCTCACAGTCCTCTCATGCCCGCGCTCCGCTGCCCACCAAAGTGGTGTTCGGCCATATTTGGTGTCAGCAGTGTTAGGATTGATATCTTCTCGCACTAGCAGTAACTTTACAACGTCCTCATGCCCGCGCTCCGCAGCACACCAAAGCGGTGTTCGGCCACATCCGGTGTCTGCAGTGTTGGGATTGATATCTTCTCGTTCTAACAGTAACTTTACTACGCCCTCATGTCCACCCATCACAGCCCCAAAGAGTGGCGTTCGGCCATATTCGGTGTCGGTAGTGTTGGGATTGATACCCTCGCGTTCCAATAGCAACGTTACAATTCTCTCATGCCCGCCCCCCGCAGCCCACCAAAGCGGTGTTCGACCATATTTGGTGTCTGCAGTGTTGGAATCGGTATCCTTTCGCTCCAATAGCAACTTTACTACCCCCTCATGTCCACCCATCGCAGCCCCAAAGAGTGGCGATCGACCATATTCGGTGTCGGCAGTGTTGGGATTGATATCTTTTCGTTCCAATAGTAACTTTACTACGCCCTCATGGCCGCGCTCTGCAGCCCACCAAAGCGGTGTTCGGCCATATTCGGTGTCTGGGGTGTTAGGATTGATATCTTCTTGTTCCAATAGCAATCCAACAGTGCTCTCACACCCGCCCTGCGCAGCCCACCAAAGTGGGGTTCGACTATATTTGGTGTCGGCAGTGTTGGAATTGATATCCTCTCGCTTCACTAGAAGCCTTACTATTCCCTCATACCGACGCTGCGCAGCCCACCAGAGCGGTGTTCGGCCACATTCGGTGTCTGCAGTGTTGGGATTGATATCTTCTCGCTCCAACAGTAACTTTACTACGCCCTCACGTCCACCCATCACAGCCCCAAAGAGTGGCGTTCGGCCATATTCGGTGTCGGTAGTGTTGGGATTGATATCTTTTCGTTCCAATAGTAACTTTACTACGCCCTCATGGCCGCGCTCCGCAGCCCACCAAAGCGGTGTTCGGCCATATCCGGTGTCCGGAGTATTAGGGTTGATATCTTCTCGTTCCAAAAGTAACCTTGCAACGCCCTCATGCCCGCGCTCCGCTGCCCACCAAAGCGGTGTTCGGCCACATCCGGCGTCTGGAGTATTGGGATTAATATCTTCTCGTCCCAAAATTAACTTTACAACGCCCTCATGCCCGCGCTCCGCTGCCCACCAAAGCGGTGTTAGGCCATATTCGCTGTCGGCAGTGTTGGGATTGGTGTCCTCTCGCTCCAATAGCAACATTACTATCCCCTCATGCCCGCCCCTCGCAGCCCACCAGAACGGTGTTCGGCCATATTTGGTATCGGCAGTATTGAGATTGGTATCCTCTCGCTCCAATAGCAACGTTACTATTCTCTCATGCCCACCTCTCGCGGCCGACCCGAGCGGTGTTCGGCCATATTTGGTGTCGGCCGTGTTGACATTGGTGTCCTCTCGCTCCAATAGCAACATTGCTATTCTCTCATGCCCGCCCTTCGCAGCCCACCAGAGCGGTGTTCGACCATATTTGGTGTCGGCAGTGTTGGGATTGGTGTCCTCTCGCTCCAATAGCAACATTGCTATTCTCTCATGCCCGCCCCTTGCAGCCCACCAGAGCGGTGTTCGGCCATATTTGGCGTCGGCGGTGTTGGGATTGGTGTCCTCTCGCTCCAACAGCAACTTTACAACTCCCTCATCCCAGCACTCCGCAGCCCACCAAAGCGGTGTTCGGCCATATTCGGTGTCGGCAGTGTTAGGATTGATATCCTCTCGCTCCAATAGCAGCTTAGCCACTCCCGTATGCCTACCCTTCGCAGCCCATAACAACGGCGTTTGACCATACAAGGTATCCCTAGTATTGGGATTGATGTCCTCTCGCTCCAATAGCAACTTTACTACTCCTTCATTCCCACCCTCCGCAGCCCACGCGAGTGGCGTTTGACCGTATCGGGCGTCTGCAATGTTGGGATCGATATCATCTCGCTCCAATAGTATCTTTACTACTTCCTCGTTCGCGCCCCCCGCAGCGCACCAGAGTGGTGTTCGGCCATATTCGGTGTCGGAAGTGTTGGGATTGATATCTTCTCGCTCCAACAGTAACTTTACTACGCCCTCACGTCCACCCATCACAGCCCCAAAGAGTGGCGTTCGGCCATATTCGGTGTGGGCAGTGTTGGGATTGATATCCTCTCGTTCCAACAGCAGCTTTACTACTCCCTCATGTCCACCAATCGCAGCCCAAAAGAGTGGCGTTCCACCATAGCGCGTGTCTGCGGTGTTGGGATCGATATCTGCTCGTTCCAATAGCAACCGTACTATTCCCTCACACCCGCACTGCGCAGCCCACCAGAGCGGCGCCAGACCATATCCGGTGTCTGGAATGTTGGGGTCGATATCCTCTCGCTCCACTAGCAGCCTTACTATTCCCTCATACCCGCGCTGCGCAGCCCACCAAAGCGGTGTTCGGCCACATTCGGTGTCTGCAGTGTTAGGATTGATATCTTCTCGCTCCAACAGTAACCTCACTTCCTCCTCGTGCCCGCCCTTCGCAGCCCACCAAAGCGGTGTTCGGCCATATTCCGTGTCTGCAATCTTGGGGTTGATATCCCCCCGCCCCAATAGCAACTTTACAATTCCGCCATGCCCGCTCTCCGCAGCACACAGGAGTGGTGTTCGATGATAGAAGGTGTCGGCGGTGTTAGGATTGATATCGTCTCGTTCCAACAGCAACTTTACTACACCCTCGTGCCCGCGTTTCGCAGCCAACCAAAGTGGTGTTCGGCCACATTCGGTGTCGGCAGTGTTGGGATTGATATCTTCGCGTTCCAACAGTAACTTTACTACGCCCTCGTCCCCACCCTCGGCAGCCCACCAAAGCGGTGTTCGGCCACATTCGGTGTCGGCAGTGTTGGGATTGATATCTTCGCGTTCCAACAGTAACTTTACTACGCCCTCGTCCCCACCCCCGGCAGCCCACCAAAGCGGTGTTCGGCCACATTCGGTGTCGGCAGTGTTGAGATTAATATCTTCTCGTTCCAACAGCAACTTTACTACACCCTCGTGCCCGCGTTTCGCAGCCAACCAAAGTGGTGTTCGGCCACATTCGGTGTCGGCAGTGTTGAGATTAATATCTTCTCGTTCCAATAGTAACTTTACTACGCCCTCGTCCCCACCCTCGGCAGCCCACCAAAGCGGTGTTCGGCCACATTCGGTGTCGGCAGTGTTGGGATTGGTATCCTCTCGCTCCACTAGAAGCCTTACTATTCCCTCATACCGACGCTGCGCAGCCCACCAGAGCGGTGTTCGGCCATATCCGGTGTCTGGAATGTTGGGGTCGATATCCTCTCGCTCTACTAGCAGCCTTACTATTCCCTCATACCCGTGTTTCGCAGCCCACCAGAGTGGCGTTCGACAATATTCGGTGTCGGCAGTGTTGGGATTGGTATCCTCTCGCTCCACTAGAAGCCTTACTATTCCCTCATACCGACGCTGCGCAGCCCACCAGAGCGGTGTTCGGCCATATTTGGGGTCGGCCGTGTTGGGATTGGTGTCCTCTCGCTCCAATAGCAATGTTACTATTCTCTCACGCCCGAGCAGAGCAGCCCACAAGAGCGGCGTTCGGCCATGTTCGGTGTCGGCTGTGTTGGGATTGACATCCTTCAGCCGTAATAGCATCTTTAAGACATCCTCATGGCCTCTTGTAACCGCCCATGCAAGCGCCGTTCTACCCATGGCATCTGTTGCATTAATATTACATTCCCTTAATCCTAATAAAACAGCAACCATCTCCCCGAGCCCAAAAAATGCAGCGCCATGGAGCCCTGTAAACCCATTATGGGAGACGCTCCTATCGAAACCCGGCTCCGACCAAGGCCTATCCTTATCGTAATGTAGCAAGAGAAACCGAGAGGATATATGCTGTTCGAATCCAATCAACAGCCCCAGTGCAAGGGGAGTCACACTCTCCGCCTTCTCTCTTCCTATGTGCTCCCCCCAATAGCAAGATGCATATTCAATAAGAGGGAATATCGGGGGAGCCGACCGAAGAGTCGGAGAAAGCTCCCGAACGCACTGAAAATTGAGGTACGTCAGGCAAACCTCCGCTATCATCGAGTGTGGGCTTTGAAATAGGTTTGGATTATTCGATAAATACTCTTGCAGGGTGAAGTGGACGAGCCGGACGGTGAAGGAGGATACCTCAATGGCGATAAGCCCCAAAGAACACCCCAGGATTGTTCGGATTTCAGGAACGTTCTCTTGATCCAGATCTGTGGATCCTATCTTTACTCCTAAGGCATGGCATAGCTCGCTAGCTTGTAATGGTCGCTCCGAATTCGATACCCACATCAAGGCTTCCATTCCAAGCCTTGACCTACCCCCCTTCTGTGCCTTCATTCGGTCTAGGGTTGTCGCATACGCATCTCCCAAATGACCACCCTTGCTCATCTCGTTCAACTTTTGCCCCCGCGCAGAGATGGTAACTTCTTCCAGGATAGCGTCGATGGTTAGCGAAACAAGGAGGAATCTACAAACCATGATTAGTCAATATAAGATCATGCATGAGCTGGGGATTATGGATGCTCCTACTCACATTCCCGAGATTCGTTCCGGAATAACTCTCAGGATATCCGCTCGTAAACGATCCGACATCGCATACTGCTCCGTGTCCATCTCCAACTTCTTCTCCAAATATCTTTTTATGTCGTGCGCCTTCGGACTGATGGGTATTGTGACACTGGTGGTGAAAGCTCTTGTAATCTCGGCCTCAACCTGAGGCCTCCCAGTGACAAATATTCGCATCCTCGGCGACTCCCCAAGGATATCATTTATTGACCCAAGGAGCTCGAGTAGATTCTTAGGGAGGCACTCATCCAATGCATCAATACAGATAAACACCTTAGGCAGTATGGCAACAGCCTGCTTCAGCATCTGCACCATATCCGGGAGTCGCAGACCCCGACCCCCAACCTCCACCTTGGCTTTTTGAAATGCCTTTCGCACGTGCTCCAGCACTTCCCCTCTAACCAGCAGCTGCTTAAGGATAGCTCCCATGACGTTGATAGTTGTCTGTTCCCCTTTGTCGCGGAAGTCACAGTAGAACATTGCGATCGCGATCTCCTCCTCGCAGGGTTCATCGCACAGGGTATCGATCACTAATGAGCTAAGATTTCCGGCCATCAGCGATAATAATTCCTACTCATTTCAGATACCAAGCACTTACCTCAGATATGTCTTCCCCACTCCCGGATCGCCGTAGCAAAATAAGACAGCCCCACCCGCTCCACCTTCACCCCTCCTCCACTCTTGAAACTCGTTCGTCTCCAAAAGCCACCTCCCCACACCATCGAGCCTGTCAATGCGCACATCCTGATGCCTTCGCCTAGGGTCCAGTGGCGAAAGCCACCGCATGATTTCTGGGTTCTCATCGGCTATGATTTTGTTCACATTGACAGTATTGTTACTATTCGTTACGTTACCGCAGTTGACATTACTGTCACCAATCGAGATTGAGTGCGGATATGTTGTGTAGTCCATGCTGTGTTCAAAGAGTTGGTCGAGTGCAGATATGCTATACCGGTAGTCGACGATGCTGGCGATATTGGATATTGGAGGTTTTATGGAACTTGGACCAGCAGAGCTGAAAAAAGAGGGGCGGCTCCAACAGCCAAAGTGGCTATCCACTCATCTCCTGCTGAGTAGGCGCCAAGAGTTCGACAGCTCTGAGCCTCAACATCCCTGACTCTAATACCTTTTCTCTACTCGAGTAACGGAGGGACAATCCGTAAGAACTAAAGTAGAATAATTTACTGGGTGTCGTATCAGAGAAGGAACAGTTCGTTACTTTACATGCCGGGGCTTGCTCGCCTTTCCTGAACACATTTTTGGGGAACTCAAATATGTCACTTGAAACGCTCTGATACAATTGGCTACAGTTGATATGTACCCTAATGCACGCTAATGCATGGCTGCGTGCTGATCGTTTTACCATTGTCTGTCTTCTGAACTTTGAAAACCCCTACTGTATGGAAGAACAGGAGTGAATTAGTTCGCTACTCTCTCCGCTAGCTAAGGACAGGTTAAGATCTCCATCTAAAGTGACTGTGACTGGACAAAAGCCTTAGTGATTGCCGATTTCCACACCAAAAATGAGCAAAAGCCTCACTTTTCAATAGTTGCTATCTTACTGAAAACTCGATCTCATTTTTCCCAAACCCCCGATTCAAAGTCATTTCCTCCGTATCATACAATATCTCATGATTAATTTGAAGTATACTCATAACTAACTGAAGGTCCCACAAGCATTTGAAGCTCTTACCGTCGCTTAAAAGTCATCACTAGCACGAATTTACTAAGATAATTGCCCCAGCAACCCCACGCACCATCACCAAGACTTTTGTCTAGTCAGTCACTTTAACTAACACCGCAGAACTCCCAAAACTCAAACTCTAAAGAACCACACCAAACTGACAAAACCTAAACCCTAGCGATCACAACCAACCCTCAACCATCCTCACATCTTATGATTTTCCGTGGTCCCTAAGGCCTATGCCCTGCCTGCGTGCCACTCCTGTACCCCCGAGAACAAACGGCGAGAAAGAAACATCATGAAACCAAAAACCGGACACCTAATACCCAATCACAATGGGTATCAATAACGCTATAAAAAACCCAATTCCCTATGCCGACGTGAAGACAACAACCCAGTGCTAAGTGCCTAATCACCGTGCACCACAAAGCCACATGCCCTATACCGTACTCGAGTAGCCGGATATCTCCTAGTCCCATATCTGCCTATCCGCATATGATATGATATGATACCCGCATATCTGCATACCCGCACAACCACCGAATCACACAACCGCCTAACCGCATGCCCTGTAGGCAATTCAAGATTGCCTATGATATTCCTCTGCAGAGAAAACTTGAGATTGGCTCATTAGAAACTGTAATAACTAACTACATAGCTTAATTATTGCAAGATGCCCGACCTCCCTCGGCTATCGGTGTACCGTCCCAATCATCAACTCAGCTGTCTTTTTGAGCTGCCATATTATCCTACTTGCAGTAGCACCTTCCCTGCCGTTGTTGTGACGAAACAAACGCACCTACGAGTACAACCCAAGAAATTCTGTCCTTATGACAATCACTGGGATACCGATAGGTTGGCATCTGAGTTTCACTAAGGCAAACCAGCTACCTATTGACTCGGGTGCAATAAATGTAATGTCGCATACTCGTGGATAGGCCTTTAGTGATAACCCATATAACTCAGATCTCTCGGCTACCATAGACCTTGAGATCCCACAAATCATGGCCTCCCTTCGAGCGGGAGGCTCAGGATATCATGGAACTCCCTCTTGTTATGATATCATCCCTTCGCCTGAAGCGAAGGAATTTATCGAGTTCTCTGTTAGTCAGCAGGGGAATATCCATCGTGTTACCTGATACTCCACCTGCGGCAATCCCTACCAGGCATCAAACAGGCATCTACGACTAACGCGTCGGACCGAGCCAAAACTACAAGTGGCAGCCATGGCCCAAATGACCTCTTGCAAAGCAGAGAGCGCCGGCGTATATCCTCCCAATTTCTACCCCTCATATGTCTCCTCACTTCTGCCCCACCAACCTAGGCCTCCCAAGCCAAATACTCCTTCAATTAAATTACAGTTCAAATCTACCGCTATCTTTTAGGCGTGGATCGACGACAACGACAACGAAACGAAAGGGTGACTGGGAAACGAAACGCCAAGAGTTCACACACGAAAACGATCGCACAACTCAGGAGCGGAGAAGTTCACTTCTTCCCCTCAACTACGGCAACTAACTCACGGCAAGGACAGGAGTATATATATCGACCACAAAGTCTTCCTATCCTTCCATAAGCCATCACACATGCCCATGCTATTCCATATATTTATCCCCCTTCCACTTGCTCATTCCCGTGCTAACAAAGGAAAGACAAACTCCCGTTGCCCACGGCCTTCATGTATCCGACTCTTTCACGCTTCCCTTACACCTTTTCCACTTTCCTTACAGCTCCCCCGGCAGATACATCGATCCAAAGCTCACTCGCATTCCTGCAGCCCAAATGTTTCCCGAAAGCCCAAACACATGCCCAATACCAAAGCGCGTTCCCTGAAGCTACCCGAACAACGAGGAGCTATCATGAGAGCATGCCTAGCGGCATCTCGCGAGTTCCAACACTACCTCCCTCTCCTATGCCGCTCCCTGTCCTTCCCCATTGTGACTAATGCCGCTAGCCCGAGCCATCCAATGCTCACGAACTAACAGTTGAAAAGTCGGAGCCAAGTGTGGACTTTAAAACTAGGAACCCTAGCGCAACAGCGACCCAACTACTTTCTCCGAGAGGATTACTACCTGGATCTTGCACGGAGCTCTCATTCAATACAACACTATTTCTATAAACGCTGCCACTACCGAGGCCCTTCCGATAAATTCCAGTTGCATAAATGATCCACGAGTTTCATTTTAGCGAGCGATACAGCCACCGTGGTTCCCATTTCTTTGCAGCCCTCCGCACATTCTACATACTATTCTAGCGAGACTCGGCCGATTTATTTTCCCCTCCCGGCGTTGGAAAGAGCGATGGGGGTAAGTGGACTCAGCACGGAGTTCCGAATGTTGCTTTCCCTTGTGGCCTTATCGCTTAATTTTGCATCAGGGCCGACAGTTAGCAGTCGGACGGACAGAGGGACGTAGTCAGCGGTCGGTGGGTACTCAGGTAGAGGACATAATTTAACTCCTAAGATCAATCGACCGGACTACTCGCTTGTTTGTAAAAATAGACTGTGTGGGGGGGGAGGGGGGTGACAGCAACTAATTGAGTTATGTACATCACGATTCTCCGAGTGCTCGAGTAGTCCAATGCATTATATTCCACGACCACAACCAGCCACCGATAGCCTAGTAGGAAGGACTAGTAGGGAAGCTTGACGCTGGCTCATGTACACCAATTTTGCCACGAGCCGGCTCATGGACTTATCCCGCCCATTACAGCTCACACGCGGCCTAGAGCCTAGCCGCTTCAAGCTCTAAGACAGTCAGATATTCAGATTCACTCAATTCTCTAGTGGCAGAATCTATTGAATCGGTATGAGATGAAAGGGATAACAGTAGAGTCACTTAATTGATTAAAGAGATAGCCGATATGACAAGTATAAAGAATAAAGAAGTCTGAAGACCGCCGAACATTAAATATCCCCAAATACAACCAGACCAGGTAGCCGCGCATCGTACTCTTCTAGGATAAGACTCATGCTTCCAACTCGATCTCAGATGGATCCGGGGCTAGGGAGAACTCTCCCAACTCGGCCTTTAACAGAGAATTGTGTTCGATGTTTCCCCCTAATTACCATAAGAACCAGCCAGCGGATATTATCGCATGCTAGGTAGCCCAAAATTTCCTCCACTGGGATATCGGAACCCGCGAGATGCTACTCGGCATGCTCGTGCTATTGTTTCATCGCTCGCGTGGCTTTGGAAACGCGCTTTGGCTCGGGGAACGCACTGGGTTTTGGATCGATGCATCTGCCGGAACGAAGGCCGGAAAGCCCTAAGGAAGCGGTAGTAAAGCGGAAGCGCCAGAAGGGGGCTTAGGGGGACTAGGTGTGTCCGGAGGCTGCGAACAGTGGAAGTCTTTTGTCTTTCCCCTGCTAGCACGGGAGTGAGCGGGGGGGAGGGGAGACATACGTGCAATGGTGTGGACATGTGTGGTGGTCTATGAAAGGATAGGAGGACTTTGCGGTGGTTGATATATATACTCCTGTATTTACCGTTAGCTATCTGTGAGTGCAGCAGTAGTGAGAGACGTTGTTGTATAGTAGGAGAGAACTTCCCCACTCCCGAGTTGTGCGATGGTGTTTTCGTTGTGTGAACTCTTGGCGTTTCGTTTGGTTGCCGCCGCCGACGCACCTCTCACTTTAAAACACACCTCACCTAGTTCATATGCCCACAGCTCTCTACAAACTCCAGGTAAAAAACTGGAATAAATATATATTATACTTCAGACATGCTAAAATTTCTCAAAAGACTTCCGTACCCGAATTTCAGGATGTCTGGAAATATAATAGCTAGAAAACCTGCGATTTTGGCCTCTGGCAGGATACTAGACGACCCTAACTTATTGGGATAAAACTCGTGAGTGATAATATATGGAGATGAAGAAATATTCAGAAAATACGCCACTCGGCGGTAGTGTTCATGATTTTAAGACACACCGCACTCGTAGCTGGGTTGATGGTGCCTCAAGAAAACACCCCCTCGCCGACTACTATGATGTTTTTTTTCTTTTCACTTCACAGAGCTTAGGCAATAACGGTTGCCCCGATACTTCTCGTACTTTTGGCAACACTCAACCACCACACAATTCCCCCCCCCCCGAAGCTGGAACCAAAAGGCCCAAACTGAAAAAGGAAATTATCAAGATACCGAGAAGGAAGATGAACCATGTGAAAAATGGGATGATAATTGCCTCTTTTCATTACTTCAGGAACATCACACTTCTGGACAAGATCATAGGACGTATTGCGGGAGACAATTCCTATAGAGTATTTTAAGAAGTTGTGGAAATTAATGCCGAATAAGGTCGCCGTAGTTTCGGAAGCAAGAGTGGTTATGCTCCTACAAGATATTAATTAGCTTCGCGTTCTTTCACTGTCATCTTAATTCTTTGGTCTACAGCAGTTGATTATAATATATTCTGTTAAAATCTTTAAGGGCAGGTCCTTGTTCATTTATTCATTTATTCATTCATTCATTCATTGATATCTCCCTTCGTTCGTTCTCTTGTCCATCCTCCCATTTGCACGTTCGCTGGTTCACTCAACGCATCACCCTCTTGTCCTTTCACTCTGTGGTTCTCTCGTTCCTTCCTTCGGCCATCCACTTCTCCGCTCGATCGCCCCTATTGCGGAATCGTTGTTTGACCTGGCTGGAGTCCCCGACGCTTCTGCCGGGTGACTGTATGCACTACCGAAAGAGGATTGGAGGGAAGGGGCTTCGATAAACGAGGGGCTGTCAGACTATTTTGGTATATATCGTGGTGGGAGGGGAGGATTTCGGTTTGGAGAGTATTTTCACAATTCCTCTATGCTACCCGGAAGTAACTAAATTAAAGGCAGTTTTCGCCGCTGAAGCCTCGCATGTCGGGATTGAGATCCTCTCGTTTCTATAGCAGCCTTACTACTCCCTCATGCCCGCCACTAGCAGCCCACACATGAGGCGTCTGACCAAATTCAGTGTCTGCATTATTAGGATTGAAATCCTCCCAGCAACAGCAACTTTACTATTCCCTCATACCCGCCCTTGTCAGCCTACTAGAGCGGCGTTTGACTATATTTTGTGTCCGCAGCGCTAGAATTGGTATCATCTCGTTCCAGTAGTAACCATGCCACTCCCTGATGCCCACGCTCGCTAGCAGCGAAATCCTTCCATTGCAACAGGCTCCCGCGACATCACCATGGCCTACTAAAGCCCCTCATGCAAGCTCCGTTCTATTCTGGAATCGTCGCATTGATATCCCATTCCTTATGGCCAATAAAGCAGCTATTATCTCCCCAATCCCGAGAAATGCCACCCCATGGAACTTTGCAAAGCCCTTAAGGGAGCTAGACCTATCAAGGCCCACCAATGGTTATTCTCAAGGTAATGCAGCCAGAGCACCCAAGAGGATATATGCTCTTCGGACCCAACCAGAAGGCCAGGTGCAAGCGGAATCGCACTCTCTGCGCTCGCCCTTCATGTACGCTCTCCTCGGTAGGGAGGTGCATATCCGGCAAGCGGGAATGTTGGCGGGGTGGAGCCAAGACTGGGCTAAAGTTCTCGGACACACCGGAAATTGGGGCCTGCCAAACCAACCTCTGCTGTGATCAAGTGAGGGCCCCGGGACAGGCTTGGGTTATTACCAGACAAACACTCGCGTAGGGTGAAGTGGACAAGTCTGGGGGTAGGGGAGGGTGCTTAACCGTGATAAGTTCCAATGAAGGCCCGAGGATAGTTCGAATTTCAGGAACGTTTTCAACATCCAGATCTGTGGATTCTATCTTTACTCCCAAGGCATAGCATAGTTTGCTAGTCTGTAATGGCACCTCCGAATCCGATACCCGAATCAGAGAGTCCATTCCGGACCTGGATCTGCCCCCCTTCTGTACCCATATGTGGGCAAGGGTTGTAGTGTACGCATCACCTGAATAACTGCACTTGGTCATTTCCAACTTTTGCTTCCCCGTAGAGACAAGGAGGAGTCTAGGTACCACGGTTGGCCAATATAAAATTATGCATGAAGTGGGAACTACGGATTCTCCTATAAACATTCTAGAGATCCTTTACAGAATAATTCTCAGGATATCCACTCGTAGACCGTCGGACATCACGCCGCGCTCAGTTTCTATCTCCAGCTTCTTCTCTAAATGTCACTCTGTCGTGCGTCTTCGGACAAACCGATAATATAAGACCGGTGGTGAGATATCTAGTAATTTCGGCCCTTCATAGACTATCACTCACACTCTCCTACCTTTAGCCTTCCCTCATGACCGATATAAGTTATAATTCGCTCTATCATAAGGGTATCACACCCAGAAAAAGTTACCTACCTAGCCGATATGATATCCTGTTCAAATTGGCTACCTGGCGACTGGGATGAAACATATAGTACTGTATCATCAATGTTTCTAGCTAAATATCGAGTTGGAGGACTCTATCCAGTTTACGATATATTACCTCAATAACCCTAGAAGGACGAACATCTACCGGTACGAGAATTCTTATCAACAAACCGCCGGTAATTTTCTGACCCTGGCCCTGCGGAAGAGGGCAAATGTCCTATGAAAACGGCAGCTCACGGAAGCGCACAACATAGGAGTTGATTGCACGGCCCTTAACTATCATACCACAGTAGACCCACACTCTATGACATTGCCTTCATCCAGCCTGTGTATTCCGTTAGTTAGTCGGAATCTGGAATGTTCCAATGTTTAATATTTAAGCTTGCCCGGTAACAGACGAAGTTCACCGAATCGATAGCGAGACATGGCTATCCGTAACTGTATGGTAATTGAAGGACTAACGTGCGCGGGGTGATGCGCATATGGCACCTGCTGTGATATGGATATTTAATCTTGAGCTAGATACTCCCACGGGGCCTTTTGTGAAGGAACCTAGAGTTCAAGTGTAGTGTCCTAAACGTAGAACGAGGTTGTAAGTATAACAGTAAGCTATAAAAATCACACCAAGACAGTTTAGAATGTTATTTTGATATACCAGTTTGCGAGGGGGCGACTGATGAAACATGAAAGAAGCTGAAAATCTGCTGATATAGCAGACTACCCATATGGCACTTCTGAACACCGCCACAACTCTACGGATTTTCCGGAGGAGCCGGGCGGGAGGGGGGAAGAATATCTTAAATCACTCTCCACGTTGGCATGCTGAAGCGGTAACTAAGGAGAAAAATCCAAGAGGTATTGTGTATATCCAGGAACCCGTACGGAAGATGAGCTGAGACTCTCATTGGTGGGATTCATGACCCATCCCAGTGAGAGGGAATACAGAATTTAAGAGACCGGGAAAAAAGAAGAGGCGGTTCACGAACCAATCCCGTTTTCATCGTGCCAGTCAGGACTGGATTTATCTTCCATCCCGGATATCCCTTCATTCTGTGAGAATATTGTTTTTTTAGGCCCCCTAGGGCCCCCCGAGGTTAAGTTGGGTCATTTGTGCTAGAAGCCGTCATTACAGAGCACTCGTGTTTAGGTTATGAGCAAGGCAGTTAACAGGCCTCTCTGATGAGTGTGTTCCTTAGGAAAGTGAGTACCTCATCGGGCATTGCGGCTAGAGGTGATCGCAGATAGGCCCCGTCATTGCTTTTTTGTTTATGGAAGGTGAATTATGAGCGCAGTTGATGAGATTGGTGAATTTCTAGTTGGGGAACCCAATAAATGATACTTCCGGAAAGTCACCACCTTTGGTATGATACCTGTTGAGGGGTATATTACTTGAAGGAACTCCGCGGGGGAGGCAGAATAAATTGCCACGATAAAATATTCTAAAAACAAGAAAGAAATGAGGAGAAGAAAACGAAGAAAAGGAGCGGCCCCGATAAAGGAAGATAAGTAGTGATGAACAGCGTAAGTGAGAGACGAAAAAGAACAATAGCAAGGAAGAGCAAAGAGAAAAGGGAGGAGTTTAGATTATACACCATAGACCACCACAGGACCTCATGAGTTAATTTCCATCCACGCTCGCACATGAGCTCGAGTTTATGAATCTGATAAAGAGCAGTAACACTTTTGTCCACGCCCACCCCCCATGCGATCACCTGCAAAACGACAATGATGAAATTCCTGATAAGGATGGGCTGGTAAGAAGGAGAATATAGAAGAGAAAAATCAAAGAGGAAATAATGAAAAAAATCACTCTCACAAGGGGGAGGAGGAGATTCCATGGTGGAGAGCTGGCCGACAGCCTAGGTGAGGAGCCCTCCGAGACATTGTTGGAGTCAATTGGGATGGAAGGGGAGGGCCTATGATCGTATAGTAATTGCACAACTCCTACGTGGCTCCGGAACGTAGCTAACTGAAGGGCTGTCGTGCCAGTTAGGGCTGGTGTGTCGGGATTGATATCCTCTCGATCCAATAGCAATTTTACAATTCCCTTATGCCCGCCCCCCGCAGCCCACCAGAGCGGTGTTTGGCCATATTTGGTATCTGCAGTGTTGGGGTTGATATCCTGTCGTTCCAATAGCAGCCTTACTACCCCCTCATGCCCGCCTAGTGCAGCCAACCAGAGCGGCGTCCTGCCATATTCGGTATCCGCAGTGTTGGGATTGATATCACCCCGTTCCAATAGTAACTTTACTATTCCCTCATACCCGCTCTCAGCAGCCCACAAGAGTGGTGTTCGATGATAGAAGGTGTCGGCAGTGTTAGGACTGAGATCTTCTCGCTCCAACAACAACTTTACTATGCCCTCGTGCCCACCCTTCGCAGCCCACCAAAGCGGTGCTCGGCCGTGTTCGATGTCTACAGTATTGGGATTGATATCTCCTCGGCTCAATAGCAACTTGGCTATCCCCTCACACCCGCTCTCTGCAGCCCACAGGAGTGGTGTTCGATGATAGAAGGTGTCAGCAGTGTTGGGACTGAGATCTTCCCGTTCCAATAGCAACTTTACAATTCCCTCATGCCCGCCTCCCGCAGCCCACCAGAGCGGGGTTTGGCCATATTTGGTATCTGCAGCGCCGGCATTGATATCCTCTCGTTCCAATAGCAACCTTACTACTCCCTCGTGCCCACCCAGTGCAGCCAACCAGAGCGGCGTCCTGCCATATTCGGTATCCGCAGTGTTGGGATTGATATCATCTCGTTCCAATAGCAACTTTACTATTCCCTCATACCCGCTCTCAGCAGCCCACAAGAGTGGTGTGCGATGATAGAAGGTGTCGGTAGTGTTGGGGTTAATATCTTCTCGTTCCAACAGCAACCTTACTATTCCCTCACACCCACACTCTGCAGCCCGCCAGAGCGGTGTTCGACCATATTGGGTGTCTGGAATGTTGGGGTGGATATCCGCTCGTTCCAATAGCAACCGTACTATTGCCTCACACCCACGCCGCGCAGCCCACCAGAGCGGTGTTCGACCATGTTTGGTGTCAGCAGTATTGGGATCGATATCTTCCCGTTCCAATAGCAACTTTACCATTCCGTCATACCGGCGCCCCGTAGCCCACCAGAGCGGCGTCCGGCCGTATTTGGTGTCGGCAGTGTTAGGATTGATATCTTCTCGCTCCAACAGTAACCTCACTACCTCCTCGTGCCCGCCCTTCGCAGCCCACCAAAGCGGTGTTCGGCCATATTCCGTGTCTGCAATCTTGGGGTTGATATCCCCCCGCCCCAATAGCAACTTTACAATTCCGCCATGCCCGCTCTCCGCAGCACACAGGAGTGGTGTTCGATGATAGAAGGTGTCGGCGGTGTTAGGATTGATATCGTCTCGTTCCAACAGCAACTTTACTACACCCTCGTGCCCGCGCTCCGCAGCCAACCAAAGTGGTGTTCGGCCGTGTCTGGTGTCGGCAATGTTGGGATTGATATCTTCTCGTGCCAACAGTAACTTTACTACCCCTTCATGCCCGCCCAGTGCAGCAAACCCGAGCGGCGTCCGACCATACTCGGTATCCGCAGTGTTGGGATTGACATCTCCTCGCCCCAATAGTAAATTGACTATTCCCTCATGCCCGCCCTCTGCAGCCCACATGAGCGGTGTGCGAGGATAGGTGTCGGCAGTGTTGGGGTTGATATCGTCTCGTTCCAATAGTAACTTTACTATGCCCTCATGCCCGCGTTCCGCAGCTAACCAAAGTGGTGTTCGGCCATGTTTTGTGTCGGTAGTGTCGGGATTAATATCTTCTCGTTCCAATAGTAACTTGACTATTCCCTCATGCCCACTCTCCGCAGCCCACATGAGCGGTGTACGAGGATAGAAGGTGTCGGCGGTGTTAGGATTGATATCGTCTCGTTCCAACAGCAACTTTACTACACCCTCGTGCCCGCGTTCCGCAGCCAACCAAAGTGGTGTTCGGCCGTGTCTGGTGTCGGCAGTGTTGGGATTGATATCTTCTCGTTCCAACAGTAACTTTACTACCTCCTCATGCCCACCCAGTGCAGCAAACCCGAGTGGCGTTTGGTCATATTCTGTATCCGCAGTGTTGGGATTGATATCTCCCCGCCCTAATAGTAACTTGACTATTCCCTCATGTCCACTCTCTGCAGCCCACATGAGCGGTGTACGATGATAGAAGGTGTCGGCAGTATTAGGGTTGATATCGTCTCGTTCCAACAGCACCTTTGCTACACCCTCGTGCCCGCGCTCCGCAGCCAACCAAAGTGGTGTTCGGCCATGTCTGGTGTCGGCAGTGTTGGAATTCATATTTCCTCGTTCCAACAGTAACTTTACTACCCCTTCATGCCCGCCCAGTGCAGCAAGCCCAAGCGGTGTCCGGCCATGCTCGGTATCCGCAGTGTTGGGATTGATATCTTCTCGTTCCAATAGCAACTTTACTATTGCTTCATGCCCTGCCTCCGCAGCACACATGAGCGGTGCCCAGCCATATTTGGCGTCCTCCATATTTGGATTGATATCCTCTCGCTCTAATAGAAACTTTACTATTCTCCCATGTCCACCTTCTGCAGCCCACCAGAGTGGCGTTTGGTCATCTAACGCGTCTGCAGTGTTTAGGTTAACATCCTCTCGATCCAATAACAACTTTGCTACTCCCTCATGCCCACCCTTCGCAGCCCACCAAAGTGGTGTTCGGCCATATCTCCTGTCTGCAGTGTTGGGGTCGGTATCCTCCCGCTCTAATAACAACTTTGCTACCCTCTCGCTCCCACTCTCCGCAGCCCACGAGAGCGGTGCCCGGCCATATCTCGTGTCTGCGATGTTGGGATTGGTGTCCTCCCGCTCCAATAGCAACTTTACCATTCCCTCATTCGCACCCTTCGCAGTACGGTTGAGCGGTGTTGTTGGATTATATTGAGAGGCCATGGTGTTGATGCTGATACATGTTTCTGGCCTCAAATGCGACTCCACTGCCCCCTCATGTCCACCCCCTGATGCCCACCAGAGGGGAGTTCTACCATATTCAGTGTCTGCAGTGTTGGGATTAATATCCTCCCGCACCAAAAGCATCCTTACAATTCCCTCATGCCCGCCCTTCGCAGCCAACCAGAGCGATGTTTGACCACGTTCGGCGTCTGCGGCGTTGGGATTGATATCCCTTCGTTCCAATAACAGCTGTACTATTGCTTCGTGCCCTTCCTCTGTAGCACATATGAGCGATGTCTGGCCATATTCGGCGTCTGCGGTATTGGGATTGATATCCTCTCGCTCCAATAGCAACTTTACTATTCCCTCGTGCCCGCCCTTCGCAGCCAACCAGAGCGGTGTTTGACCATATTCGGCGTCCGCAGCGCTGGGGTCGATGTCCTCTCGCTCCAATAGGAACTTGACTATTCCCTCATGTCCACCTTTCGCAGCCCACCAGAGCGCTCTTTGACCATATTCGGCGCCCGCGGCGCTAGGATTGATATCCTCCCGTTGAAATAGCAACTTGACTATCCCCTCACGCCCGCATTGGACAGCCCACCAGAGCGCTGTTTGGCCATATTCGGCATCTGCAGCGTTGGGATTGATATCATCTCGTTCCAATAGCAACCTTACTATTCCTTCATGCCCTCCCTCCACAGCGCACATGAGCGGTGTCTGGCCATACATGGTGTCTGCAGTGTTGGGAATGATATCCTCTCGTTCCAATAGCAACCTTACTATTCCCTCACGCCCGCATTGGACAGCCCACCAGAGCGCGGTTTGACCATATTCGGCATCTGCAGCGTTGGGATTGATATCATCTCGTTCCAATAGCAGCTTTACTATTTCTTCATGCCCTCCCTCCACAGCGCACATGAGCGGTGTCCGACCATATATGGTGTCTTCAGTGTTGGGCGTGACATCTTCTCGTTCCAATAGCATCTTTACTACTCTCAAATGCCCACCCTTCGCAGCCCACCAGAGTGGGGTTTGGCCGTATTCGGCGTCCGCGGCGCCGGGATCGATATCCTCACGCTCCAACAGCAACTTTACTACTGCCTCATGCCCCTTCTTTGCCGCCCACCCGAGTGGTGTTCGATAATATTCAGTGTCTGCGGCGTTGGGATCGACATCCTTCAGCTGTAATAGAATCCTTACGAAATCCTCATGGCCTCCTATAGCTGCCCCTGCAAGCGCCGTTTGGCCCACGATATCTCTTGTGTTAATATTCCAGTCTTTCTTCCCCAACAAGGCAGCAACAATCTCCACAATCCCGAAAGATGCCGCTCCATGGAGCCCTGTGAAGCCCTTAGGAGAACTCCTATTAAACGCCACGCTTTGCCAATCTATATCCTTATGATTATGTAGCCAGAGAAGGTGAGAGGATATATGCTCTTCGAATCCAACCAGAAGTCCAAGCGCAAGCCGAGTCAAACTCTCCGTCTTCTCCCTTCTTAGGTGCTTTCCCCAATAGCAAGAAGCATACTCAATAAGGGGGACTACTGGCGGAGCAGGGCAAATATTTGGCGAAAGTTCCCGGACACATCGAAAATTCAGGTAAGTCAAGCAAACCTCCGCTATCATAGAGTGTGGGCTTGCGAACAGGCTTGGATTACCGGATAGATATTCTTGCAAAGTGAAGTGGACAAATCGGACGGTGGAGGAGGATGTCTCAACCGCGATAAGCCCCAGGGCACACCCGAGGATAGTTCGAACCTCAGGAACGTTTTCAACATCCAGATCTGCCGATCCTATCTTTACCCCCAATGCGTGACATAGCTCGCTAGTGTGTAATGGGCGCTCCGAATTCGATACCCACATCAAGGCTTCCATTCCAAGCTTAGATCTACCCCCCTTCTGCGCCTTCATCCGGTCTAGGGTTGCCGCATACGCATCTCCCAAATGATTGCCCTTGGTCATCTCGTTCAACTTCTCCCTTCTTGCAGAGATGCTAATCTCTCCCAGGATAGCGTCGATGGTTAGCGAAACAAGGAGGAATCTATAGACCATGATTAATGAATATAAGATCATGCATGAGCTAGGGACTATGGATAATCCTACACACATTCCTGAGATTCGTTCCGGAATAATTCTTAGGATATCCGCTCGTAAACCATCGGACATCGCAGAGGGCTCTGTGTCCTTCTCTAACTTATTCTCCAAATATCTTTCCACGTCATGCATCTTCGGACTGATGGGTACTAAGACACTATTGGTGAAAACTCTTGCAATCTCGGCCTCGGCCTGAGGCCTTCCAGTGACAAATATTCGCACCCTCGGCGACTCCCCAAGGATATCCTTCATTGACCCAAGAAGATCGAGTAGATTCTCAGGAAGGCACTCATCCAACGCATCAATACAGATAAACACCTTAGGTAATGTGGCAACCGCGTGCTTCAGCATCCGCACTATGTCCGGAAGTCGCAGACCTCGACCCCCAACCTCCTTCTTTGCTTTTTGAAATCCCCTTCGCACCTGTTCCAGCACTTCCCCTTTAACTAACAACTGCTTAAGGATGGCTCCCATGACATTGATAGCTGTCTGCTCCTCTTTGTCGCGGAAGTCACAGTAGAACATTGCGATTGCGATGTCTTCCTCGCAAGGCCCATCGCACAGCTCATCAATCACTAATGAACTATTATTGCTAATTATCAGCGGCGATTCCTGCCCGCTCTAGATGAACCTACCTTAGATATGTCTTCCCCACACCCGGATCCCCGTGGCAAAAGAAGACAGCCTTTTCCGCTCCACTCTCATTACTCCTCCACTCCCGAAACTCGTTTGTTTCCAAGAGCCAACTCCCCACGCCATCGAGCCTACGGGTACGCACATCCTGGTGCCTTCCCCCAGGGTCCAGTGGCGAGAGCCACTCCATAATTTCTAGGTACTCATCGGCTATGACTTTGTTCACATTGACAATTTTGTGATTATTCGTTACGTTATTGCAGTTGACATTTCTGTTACCAAACGAGGTGTTGTGCGAATATAATGAGTAGTCCATTGTGTGTCCAAAGTGGTGGTCGGGTGTAGAAGTGCTATCGGCAGTCAACTGGAGATACTGGTATTGGAGGTCTTATGGAATTTGGACCAGTGCGGCTGAAGAAAAAGAGGGGGCGGCTCCAACAGCTAAAATTACTATCCAACCATCTCCTGCTGAATAAATATCGATAACTCTGAGACACCAGTACTGTACCCATAGGTGCTCAACATCACTTCCGCTAAGCCAGTTACCCTGGTGGGGGGGGTATCCATACCGTATTTCAGTGCCCCATGAAAGGTAGTCCGAGAACCCATCATGCAGGCCCTACAGTATATCCGTGCACACCTTACAGTATCGGTATTTATTAAAATCGAATCATTGCCTACCCCTACAGGGAAAACCTGAGATAGTCTCACTAAGCACTACAATAACTACCGGTATAGTAACTGGTTTAAGTATCGGAAGGGCGCCCAACCTCCCTTGGCCCCCCCGGTATCGGGTTTCCTTTCCTAATCATGGAATTAGCAGCTGTTAGAGCGGCCGGATCCCATCCGCCGATAGTAATGTGACGAAAGAAAGGCATTACAAGTACAATTCAAGAAATTTAGTCCATACGGAGGTATGATACAGCGCCTAAGTTTTGTAGGTTCAACAAGCGAGGTTTTCTGCCCTTACCCCCTGTGGAACATACAAAACTTAGGAGCTGTACTAGTACCTCCGTAGTCACTGACATAGGTCGGTACCGTAAAAACTCGTGAAATCCACTAAGTTATCTCCGTACTGCCTCTAATCTAAAGGTTCAAAAGCTTTTGAAAGGGATTAGTGTTTTCCCAGCCCAGTAAAAGATCTGCCCACCGGATGTGTTGGATCTTGTTAACTGAAATTCGCAATTCTATTAACCTGTCAAACTAAACCTATAGGCTAATGCAGGGATTGATGGAGATTAGAGGCCAGGCGGAGATAGTGGATTTCACGAGTTCTTTTTCTTTTTTCACTACAGCTAAAGCCAATTTCTCACTCAACCAAAGGAGCTGCTTAATAACTAGGATAGAATAAACGTAATATCAGATACTCGTGGGCAGACCTTTAGTGATAGATCTCTCGGTCCCATAGACTTTGAAACCCTACATCATAGTCCCCTTTCGGGTGGGAGGACCAAGATATCATGGAACTTCCCCTCTTGTCACTATTCCCATACGGTACCAGAAGCGAAAGAATTCACAGAGCTTCCTGTTAGTCAGCAGGGGCTGATCCATCGTGCTATCAGATCCCTACTTCACCTACTTCACCCTTCTACCGGACACCAGACACTGATGTTCGGCAATCACATATCAGACCGAACCAAGACTCCCGTACGAATGGCAACCATAGCCCAAATGACCTCTCACAAAATAGAGAGCGCCGGTGCGTACCCCCCCATTCAACCTTTCATATATGTCCTCTTATTCCCGCCCCGTCAGCCTACATCTCTACACGCTTTCCAAGCTAACTACTCCTTCAACCAAGATACAGCTCTAATTTAGCGATCGATACACTCACCATAGTTCCCACTTCCTCAGAGTCCTCCGCATATTCCCCATGCCATTCTAGCGAGACTCGGCTGATTTAATTCCCCCTCCCAGGAGTTGGAAAGAGGGACGGGGGTAAGCGGACTCAGCATTGAGTTGCGAATGTTACGTTCCCTTGTGGCTTTATCCCTTAATTTGGCATCAGAACTTACAGTTAGCAGCCGGGCAGATGGACGCAGTCAACGGTCGGAGAGTACTCAGGTAGAGGACACAATTCAACTCCTAACATCAACCGACTGCGGTTGGTCAACCACTTGCTCGTAAAAATAGACTGGGGGGGGGGGGTAACAGCAACTAACTGAGTTACATTACGATTCTCATAAGGAGTAATCTAATGCATTATATTCTACGACCACAACCAGCCACAATCTACCGGTAGTCTGGGTAGGCAGCACTAGTAGGGAAGCCTGACGCCAGCCTATGCTTAAACCCATTTTCGCCTTCTGTTGCCGCCAAGCTCCACCGAAGTACTTTTGGATCAGCGAGAACTTTTTGGACACGAGTGTACGGTACATGTATGACACTATACATCTGTCCATGCCCTAGTGTACTTACACGTCTGCACTTTAATGTTCCTCATACTATCGTACGTGCGCTTCCTGTCGCCTGTGCTGCTAATACAGGACTCTATGAGCACTACTGGGATTATTATACCATCAAATTATTCCGGCGATCACCACATGATCTAGGCGTAGGCGACTTCACAAGTCACTCGGACGACTAAACTTGAACAGGAATGTTTGCCGCAGTAAAATTACATAAGGTGTCGCAACTGAAGAGATCATCCCAGAAAATCAGTCAATTAAATTTAGCATCTGCCCGAGTGGCTTGTAAATTCGTCCACGAGTAATGGCATGAGTACCGCAGGTGTCTGAGACACAAGGAAGGTCTTTCCCCCAACTTTCTCCTGTTCCTCGTGCGCCTTACTAGTAATTAAGGTTGGGAAGCGTCTGCATGGAACAATAAGGACCATCCGCATCACTCCCCGGAGGCGTGATACCGCATTAACTGGTTATATACGGAATGGCGCTATTACCAAAGTAGATAGAAAAGCGAGTTGCCACCAACATGGCTCTGTGGAAACTCAGCCCAGTCAAGGAGTCACCCAACCTTCTTGTGACAACAAATACCAAAACCGGAGATCTTGGAGCAGTAGATTGAATTTTGAACGAATGAGCCATCAGGTTATGACAAATACAGGAAATTAACCAAGATTAATCAGTCACCTTACTCTCGCTTGCTCTCTTTTTTTTTATATTCGCTTGGCCTCAAAATTGCGCCACACGCCGATCTTTCGTGTTAGCGCCATTCCGAATATAACCAGTTAATGCGGTATCATTAGTTATCTTCAAATTGGGATTGGTTCAGGGACTTGGCGTCAAAAGACCCACAGGTGCAGGTTTTATAACAGAAGTAGGTTTGCAGTAACTAATAATAATTGTACAGATACAGATACCGGTATGAAATCAACAAAATAAATCCGGATCCCACCCCCACCATGCCGATAACACAGGCTACAACTCCCGCCCCCCAACAAAACAATATAGTGCTTCAATTCCTTGCGGGCTCCACCCCCCGCCGCCGCCAGCCCATTGACTCGTACTCGGATACCAGGGTTAGTCCGCGAACATCAGGATTCATTCTGAGCATGAGCTAAAGTGGCAAATATCCAATAGAAACCGTGAATAGATAGTTCAACCAATAGTAAAGCAGAAAGCGTTCGAGGAATTCTTCTGGTTTTCAACCCACACCCCTTAGTCCCTGCGCTATTCCCAATATCGTCGTTAGCTTTGTCAGCCCTGTGTTCGCGGACTAGCCCTGGTATCCGAGTACCTGATCACGAATTCCCATCAGCTAGTCCGTAACGGTATTGATCTTGAGTATCGCCGCCGGAAGGTCTCTTTGGAGAGCAGGGACCTATCCGAGGCCGGGGGGCGGGTCTGGTAGGACGGGACTGGAGCGGTGGCGGCGGATCCACTAATTTAGCACGAGGAGGAGCGCCCCCACCGGAAGCCACTCACGAGAGTGGCTAAGGCAGTCATGCAGAGCGAATAAAACTAAAGAATGTAATGAAATCAAGTCAGTGGACAAGATACTTCGGCAATCCTCCATTCCTACGGAGATACAGGGCCTAAGTTTTGTAGGTTCCACAAGCGCGTTTGCTGCCCTCACCCCCTGTGGAGCCTTCAAAACTTAGGCCCTGTACCTCCGTAGAACAAACCAGGACCCCCCCCCCATAGCGGCATCACGAGTGGGCGGGAGCAATAGGAATACATTTTCAGGTCCTTCTGAAGTGGGGATGAGGGTGTTGCTGAAGTGGAAGTGTGGGTTGTAGTGGAGGGTTCCAGGTAAGCAAGGAGCCGATACCCCCCCCCTCTGCACTCCTCGGGTGCCGCCCGCCCGGGGGAGTCGTTGACTGGTAACTTAGCTGGTCCATGCATGGGAGTGAGCAAAAGGAAGGGGAGACATACGTGCGGTAGCGTGGGCGTGTTTGGTGGCCCATAGGATAATAGGACTTTGTTGTGGCTATCTTTACCGTTAGTTGGTATGAGGTGATGTTGTTGAACTTCCCCGCTCCCGAGTTGCGCGATCGCGTTTTCGATGTGTGAACTCTTGGCGTTTCGTTTCTGATAACACCCAACATCTACTCGCGGTGTCGAAGCGTTTTTAAAAAAGACTGCTATTGCATACCACCAAAATTCGGTCTTTTTGCTTGGATTTGGGCGGTATGCAATAGCAGTCTTTTTTTAAAAACGCTTCGACATTGCGAGTACACAATGCCTCGTGAAGCTGGGAACAAAAAAACCCCAAAACTGAAAACAAAAGCTGTCGAGGCGCCGAGGAGGGAAACGGATCATGTGATGACAATTGCCTCTTTTCATTACTTCCGGTACATCGCACTTTTAGACAAAAGTATAGGCACTCGTAGTTCGGGACACAATTCCCATAGAGTTTTTTTAAGATGTTGTAGGAATTAATGTCCAATAGGTCGCTGCAGTTTTAGAAGCAAGAGTAGTTATACAAGATATTAATTAGCATTACGTTCTTTCATCTCATCCTTATCCTAGTCCTTTAATCTACAGTAGTTGATTATCATAACATTATATTCTGTTAAAATCCTTAAAAGGCGGTTCTTGTCCATTCATTCACTCCTCGACATCCCCATCCGTTCGCCCGGTTTTCCATCCCCCCGAGAGCACCCCCGTTGGTTCACCCTTTTGTCCCCTCACTCTATAGTTCCCTCGTTCCTTCCCGCAGCCACCCACCCCTTTGTCTGTTCCTTCGCTCATTCTCCAATCCCTTCACACTTTCATTCATTTGTTTGTTTCTAAACAAACAACTATTACGAGCCAACGGAGGACAACCCCACTACCCCATCACGCTCCCCTATTGCTCAGTTGGCCCTATTGTGTAACCGTCGTTCGACCCAGCTCGGGCCGCCGACGCTTCTACCGAGTGGCTGTATCCACTACCGAAAGAGTGATGGAGTAACCTCATCGTGGTATGTTAGGTTAGGGCACACTTGTAGGTGTGAGCAGGGCTATGACCAGACCGCGCGGCGGTGACTGGTGTTGTGTGGTAGGAGCCCACTGTGCGGGCCGACCACAAACTGTATCTAGTCTGAGCTGCGTTCCTTTCTTTGTACATCACACTTCTTACCTTACACTCCTTTGCGAACACCCTTGTCATATACATCGAATATCGAACACATCTCAGTTTTCCTATCAGCGACTGACCCGGGTCTTTCTCATGACGACAGTTCGGCTCATAGCTGTGTCATTGCGGTGCTTGTACGACGGCATACTTCCCTGCGCATAAACCAGACCTCCATCAAAGAGCACCGGAGGGAAGGAGCTTCGATGGTAAAGGGCTTGCTGACGACTTAGGCGAGGGGACGTCAAACGACTTTGGTATATGTTGTGGCAGGAGGGAGGGGAGGATTTGGGTTCGGAGAGTAATTTCACAGTTCCTCTACGTTCCCGGGACGCAACTAAATCATGGGGAGCTTTCGCCGCTAAGGCCTGTTATTTCGGCATTGAGATCCTCTCGTTTCAATCGCAACTTTACTACTCCCTCATGTCCACCACTAGCAGCCTACACAAGGGGCGTCTGACCAAATCCAGTGTCTGCAGTATTAGGATTAAAATCCTCCGATTCCAATAGCAACCTTACTACTCCCCCATACCCGCCCTTCTCAGCCCACTGGAGCGGTGTTTGGTTATATTTTGTGCCCACAGCGTTATAACTGGTATCCTCTCGTTCCAATAGTAACCTTTCTACTCCCTGATGCCAACACTCGATGATCCATAAAAGCGCTGTTTGGCCAAGTCCCATTTTGCAGCGTTAGCAGTGACATCCTTCTATTGTCACAGGATCCCCACGACATCACCGTGACCTCCTGAAGCCCTCCATGCGAGCGCTGCTCCACTCTGGTATCCCAGCATTGACATCCCATCCCTTATCGCTAATAAAGCAACCACTATCTCCCTAATCCCAAGAAATGCCGCTCCATGGAGTCCCGTAGAGCCCTTAGGAGAACTAGATCTATCAGGGCCCACCAATGGTTATTCTTACGGCGATGTAGCCAGAGCAGCCGAGAGGGTATATGCTCTTCGAATCCAACCAGAAGGCCGGGTGAAATCGGAATGGCACTCCCCGCTTTCGCCCCCTATGTGCCCCCCACCGCAGTAGCAAGACTCATATCCAGCAAGCGGGAATACCGGCGGGGTGGAGCCAAGAGTGGGCGAAAGTTCTCGAACACACCGAAAACTGCCACGTTAGACAAACCTCCACTATCATCAAGTATGGGCCTTGGAACAGGCTTGGATTATTGCCGGACAAATACTTGCGCTAGGCGAAGTGGACAAGCTGGACGATAGGGGAGGATGCCATAACCTTGATAAGCTCGAAAGAACGCCCGAGGTGTGTTAGAATTATAGGAACGTTTTTTTCGAGATCCAGTTCTGCGGGCCCTACCTTGGCCCTAAGGTATGGCATAGCTCGCTAGTCTGCAATGGCCACTCCGAATCCGATACCCAAATTAGACCGTCCATTTTGAGTTCGGATCTGCCCCTCTCCTGCGCCCTCATTCGTGCAAGAGTTGTCGTGTACGCATCCCCTAAATCATTTCCCTTGGTCACTTCGTCCAACCTTTGCTTCCCCGCAAAGATCGTGACATCTCACAGGAGGTGTCAATTCCAAAAGAGATAAGGAGGAGTCTACACACCATGGTTGGTCAATATAAGATCATGCATGGAGTAGGAACTATCGATTCTCCTACAAACATTCAAGAGATCCTTTACGGAATAATTCTCAGGATATCTGCTCGTAGACCGTCAGATATCACGCCGCGCTCTGTTTCTCTGACTTCTTCTCTAAATATCACTCCGTGCCGTCCATCTTCGGACCAACCGGTGCTATAAGATCAGTGGTGAGATATCTCGTAATTTCGGCCCTTCATATACTATCACTCACACACACTCTCTCTCTCCTACCTTCATGCCAGATGTGAGTTAGAATTCGCTCTGTCATAGGGATATCGCAACCAGGAAGGGCTAACTGCCTAGCCAATAGGATATCCTATTGATCAATTTAACCACTCATACATGGCGGCTGGGATGAAACATAACTTATATAATATCACCAATGTTTCTAGCCAAATATCAAGTATTAGTGATTGGTTTTGTTTTATTTCTTTTGTTTTTGTTTTGATTTGGGTTTTTATTTGCCATGGGATATTTCCCGAATGCAGCGGTTGGACCCTAGGAAATGCTAGTCATGTACCTAAAATCATACCACGGAATTAACAAAAAAAATCTAGCCAAATATCAAGTCGGAGGACTCTATCCGGTTTACATATAATACCTCGGTAGCCCCAGAAGGATGAGTGTCTACCGATACGAGAATTCTAACAAACCACATAGCAGCAATATTTTCTAATCCTAATCTTGCGAAAGAGCCCAAATATCCTGGGAAAACCGCAGCCCACAGAAGCGCACAACATAACAGTTGGTTGCATGGCGCCTAACCATCATACTTGTACTATGATACAGTATCTACACTCTGACATTGCCTTAACCCAACTTGTGTATTCGGTTAGTTACTTGAAACCTAGAATGACCCGCTGTATAATGTTTAAGTTAGCCTTGTAGCCGAAGAAGCTCACCGAATCGGTAGCAAGACAGGACCCTCCGTGACTATTGTAGTGGTCATTTAAGGACTAACACTCCCTGGGCGATGCGCATACCTACTATAATATGGAGCCCTACTCTTCCGCTAGACACTCCCACAGGGTCAGTCGTGGTAAAAAAGTGGAGTTCACGCTTATGGCTTGTCACTCAGCGAAGTGTAGTAACGCTCTCGATTTCTCAACCCATTGCTCCACAGCGACAAGATCCCTTTCTTGGGTAATGGCAGAAGACAGGAGTTAACCACTCCAGAGAGTGTGTGTGAACATGTATTGTAATAAGTTTCATAGGCATAGGTACAATCATGCTCTCCCGGAAAGCAAAAGTTAGTTGGTCGTTGTGGTTGCCGGTCGGCCAGTGAGAACTCCATTTTTCCCCATTCCTAGGGTCATTAGAGAAGGAAACCCAGAGTTCAAGTCTAGTGCCCTAAATGCAGAGCGATTTTAAGTACAACGGTAATCTATGAAAACCCTACTAAAGCGGTTTAGAATATTATTTTAGTATGCATTTGAGGGGGGGCGAGTGATAAAAAAATGAAAGAAAGGTTGAAACCCCGCTAATAGAGTATAGGCTACCCATCTAGTACATCTACAGATTTTTCAAGGGAGCTAGGAGAGTACCTAGAACTAGTGCTTAAGTTATATGCAGGGCGGCTAACAGGCGTCTCTAAAGAGTACAGCCGCGTTCGCAAAATTCTCGTACCCCTCCTTGTACCTCAAGAACAATACCTATTTACAACAACAGGACAACAAGACGCCTTCTGATAACTATTTTTCGGATATACCCCTAGGGGCATTGTAAACCCTTGTCACCATTTATTATACCGAATAATCAAGGGAGATGGTTAGTAAAGCGTTTCTAATTACTCGTGGTACTCGGGAGGGTACGAGAACTTTGCGAACGCGGCTGTATGTACCTTGGTGGAGTGAGTGCCTCATCGAGCATTGCGCTAGAGGCGAATGCAGATAGGCCCCATCATTGCCGCTTTATTTATGAAAGCTAAATTACGAGCGAGAAGTTGGTAAATCCCTAGTAGTAGGGGGCCCAATAAATGATATTGTCAGAATGTCATCACTTTTGGTATGATACGTTTTGAGGGGCAGATTACTTAAAGAGCGCGGTGGAGAAGGTATAATGCATTGCTATGATATAGTATTCTAAAAGCAAGAAAAAAATCTCGAGGGAAGGGGGGGAACAGGAGCCGCTTTGATAAAGGGAGATAAATGGTGCTGAACTGTGCAAGTGAGAGATGGGAAAGAACAATGACAGGGAAGAGCAAAAAGAAAAGACCACCACAGGATCCCATGGGTTAATTTCCATTCGTTTATGCATGGGCTCGAGTTTATGAATCTGATAAAGACTAGTAGCGTGTTCGTCCACACCCATCCCGCATGCATCATCTATAAAACGATAGTAATGAAATCCCTGATAAGGATGGGCTGATAAGGAGAATACAAAAGAAAAAAGTTAAGGAGAAAATAATGGCAAAAAAAATCACTCTCATAAGGGGGGGATAGAGCCCCGATGGTGAAGAGTTGGTCGACAGCTTATGTGAGGGGCCCTCTGAGACATCTCCGACGCCAACAAGGATGGCAGGGGAGGGTTTATGATCGTATAGTAATTGCACAACTCCTACATGCCCGCCGAACGCAGCGAACTGGAGGGCACCAGTGAAGGCTGCCATGTCGGGATTAATATCCTCCCGATCCAATAGCAATTTCACAATTCCCTCACGCCCGCTCCCCGCAGCCCACCAGAGCGGTGTTTGGCCAAATTCTGTATCCGCAGTGTTGGGACTGATATCACCTCGTTCTAATAGCAACCTTACTACCTCCTGATGCCCGCCCAGTGCAGCCAACCAGAGCGGCGTCCGGCCGTATTCGGTATCCGCAGTGTTGGGATTGATATCACTTCGTTCCAATAGCAACTTTACTATTTCCTCATACCCGCTCTCAGCAGCCCACAAGAGTGGTGTTCGATGAGAGAAGGTGTCGGTTGTGTTAGGATTAATGTCTTCTCGCTCCAACAGTAACTTTACCACGCCCTCGTGCCCGCCCTTCGCAGCCCACCAAAGCGGTGTCCGGCCATGTTCGGTATCCGCAGTGTTGGGATTGATACCTCCCCGCCCTAATAGCAACTTTACAATTCCCTCATGCCCGCCCCCCGCAGCCCACCAGAGGGGTGTTTGGCCATACTTAGTATCCGCAGCATCCGGATTGATATCATCTCGCTCCAATAACAACCTTACAACCCCTTCATGCCCACCCAGTGCAGCCAACCAGAGCGGTGTCCGGCCGTATTCGGTATCCGCGAAGTTGGGATTGATATCCCCCCGCCCTAATAACAACTTTACTATTCCCTCATGCCCGCTCTCAGCAGCCCACAAGAGTGGCGCTCGATGATAGAGGGTGTCGGCTGTGTTGGGATTGATACCTTCTCGTTCCAACAATAACTTGACTACGCCCTCGTGCCCACGCTCCGCTGCCCACCAAAGCGGTGTTCGGCCATGTTCGGTGTCTGCAGTGCTAGGATTTATATCCCCTCGTTCCAATAGCAGCTTCGCTACCCCCGCATGCCCACCCTTCGCAGCCCATAATAATGGTGTTTGACCGTATAAGATGTCTCCAGTATTGGGATTGATGTCCTCTCGCACCAATAGCATCCTTGCTATTCCCTCATGCCCACCCTTCGCAGCCCACCAAAGCGGTGTTCGGCCATGTTCGGTGTCTGCAGTGCTAGGATTTATATCCCCTCGTTCCAATAGCAGTTTCGCTACCCCCGCATGCCCACCCTTCGCAGCCCATAATAATGGTGTTTGACCGTATAAGGTGTCTCCAGTATTGGGATTGATGTCCTCTCGTTCCAATAGCAACTTTACTACCCCCTCATGCCCACCCTCCGTAGCCCGCACGAGTGGCGTGTCACCATATTTGGTGTCAGCAGCGTTGGGATCGATATCTGCTCGTTCCAATAGCAACCTTACTATTCCCTCACACCCACACTCTGCAGCCCACAAGAGCGGTGTTCCACCATATTGGGTGTCTGGAATTTTGGGGTCGATATCCGCTCGTTCTAACAGCAACCGTACTATTTCCTCAGACCCGCGCAGCACAGCCCACCAGAACGGGGTTCGGCCATATTTTGTGTCAGCAGTATTGGCATCGATATCTTCTCGTTCCAATAGCAACTTTACTATTCCATCATACCGACACTCCGCAGCCCACCAGAGCGGCGTCCGGCCGTATTTAGTGTCGGTAGTATTGGGATTGATATCTCCTCGCCCCAACAGTAACTTTACTACCCCCTCGTGCCCGCACTTCGCAGCCCACCAACGCGGTGTTCGGCCATACATCGTGTCTGCTGTGTTGGGATTGATATCCTCCCGCCCCAATAGCAACTTTACTATTCCGTCATGCCCTCTCTCCGCTGCCCACAGGAGTTGCATGGGGTGATAAAAGGTGTCGGCAGTGTTGGGATTGATATCTTCTCGCTCCAATAGCAACCTTACTATTCCTTCATGCCCTTCCTCAGCAGCACACATGAGCGGCGCCTGGCCATATCTGGCGTCTTCTATATTGGGATTGATATCCTCTCGCTCCAATAGAAGCTTCACTATTCCCTCATGTCCACCTTTTGCAGCCCGCCAGAGCGGCGTTTGGTCATCTAACGGGTATGCAGTGTTTGGGTTAATATCCCCCCGCCCCAATAGCAACCTTACTATTCCCTCATACCCCCTCTCAGCAGCCCTCAAGAGTGGTGTTCGATGATAGAGAGTGTCGGCTATGTTGGGATTAATGTCTTCTCGCTCCAACAATAACTTGACTACGCCCTCGTGCTCATGCTCCGCTGCCCACCAAAGCGGTGTTCGGCCATATACGATGTCTACAGTGCTAGGATTTATATCCTCCCGCTCCAATAACAACTTTGCTACTCCCTCATTCCCACGCTCCGCAGCCCACGAGAGCGGCGCTCGACCATATCGCGTGTCTACAGTGTTGGGGTTAGTATCCTCTCGCTCCAATAGCAATTCTACTATTCCCTCATTCCCTCCCTCCGCAGCCCACTTGACCTGTGTTGGATTATATCGAGCGGCTACGGGGTTGGTGATGAAAGGTACATATGTTTCCCGCAATCGCGACTTTCGTGCCCCCCCATATCCACCCCCTGATGCCCACCAGAGGGGTGTTCCACCATATTCGGTGTCCGCAGTATTGGGATTAATATCTTCTCGCTCCAATAACATCCTAACTATTCCCTCATGCCGGCCCCTCGCAGCCAACAAGAGCGATGTTTGGCCACGTTCGGCATCTGCGGCGTTTGGAGTGATATCCCTTCGTTCCAATAGCAGCTTTACTATTGCTTCATGCCCTTCTTCCGCAGCACACATGAGCGATGTTTGGCCATATTCGGCGTCAGCGGTATTGGGATTGATATCCTCTCGTTCCAATAGTAACTTTACTATTCCCTCGTGCCCGCTCTTCGCAGCCAACCAGAGCGATGTTTGACCATATTCGGCGTCTGCGGCGCTGGGATCGATGTCCTCTCGCTCCAATAGGAACTTGACTATTCCCTCATGTCCACCCCTCGCGGCCCACCAGAGCGCTCTTTGACCATATTCTGCATCCGCGGCGCCGGGATTGATATCCTCTCGTTGTAATAGCAACCTTACTATCCCCTCACTCCCGGACTGGACAGCCCACCAAAGCGCTGGTTGGCCATGTTCGGCATCTGCGGCGTTAATATTGATATCATCTCGTTCCAGTAGCAGCTTTGTTATTCCTTCATGCCCTCCCTCTGCAGCACATATGAGTGGTGTCCGGCCGTATTTGGTGTCAGCAGTGTTGGGATTGATATCCTCCCGCCCCAATAGCAACCTTACTATTCCTTCATGTCCTCCCTCTGCAGCACATATGAGCGGTGTCTGGCCATATTCGGCGCCTGGAGCGCTAGGATTGATATCCTCCCGTCCCAATAGCAACCTTACTATTCCTTCATACCCTCCCTCCACAGCACACATGAGCGGCGTCTGGCGATAGCCGGCGTCTGGAGCACTAGGATTGATATCCTCCCGCTCCAATAGCAACCTTACTATTGCTTCATGCCCCTCCCCCGCAGCCCACCAGAGTGCCGTCCGACCGTATCTGGTGTCTGCAGTGTTGGGATTGATATCCTCTCGCTCCAATAGCAACTTCACTACCCTCTCATGCCCACCCATCGCAGCCCAAAAGAGTGGTGTTCGGCTATATTTGGCGTCTGCTCTGTTGGGATCGATATCCGCTCGTTCTAATAACAACTTCACTATTCCCTCACACCCGCGCAGCGCAGCCCACCAGAAAGGTGTTCGGCCATACTCGGTATCAGCAGTGTTGGGATCGATGTCCCCTCGGTCCAATAGCAACTTTAGTACTCCCTCATGCCCCCCCTTCGCAGCCCACCAGAGTGGTGTTCGGTTATATTCCGTGTCTGCGGCGTTGGGATTGACATCCTTCAGCTGTAATAGAATCTTTACAACATCCTCATGGCCTCCTATAGCTGCCCCTGCAAGCGCTGTTTGGCCCATGATATCTCCTGCGTTAATATTCCAGTCTTTCATCGCCAACAAAGCAGTAATAATCTCCACGATCCCGAAAGATGCCGCTCCATGGAGCCCTGTAAAGCCCTTAGGGGAACTCGCATCAAACAACACGCTTTGCCAATCTATATCCTTATGATCATGTAGCCAGAGAAGATGAGAGGATATATGCTCTTCGAATCCAACTAGAAGTCTAAGCGCAAGCCCAGTCAAATTCTCCGTCTTATCCCTTCTTAGGTGCTTTCCCCAATAGCAAGAAGCGTATTCAATAAGGGGGACTTTTGGCGGGACGGGGCAAATATTTGGCGAAAGTTCCCGGACGCATCGAAAATTGAGGTAAGTCAAGCAAACCTCCGCTATCATAGAGTGTGGGCTTGCGAACAGGCTTGGATTACCGGATAAATATTCTTGCAAAGTGAAGTGGACAAATCGGACGGTGGAGGAGGATGCCTCAACCGTGATGAGCCCCAAAGCACACCCAAGGATAGTTTGAATTTCAAGAACGCTTTCAACATCCAGATCTGCTGATCCTATCTTTACCCCTAAGGCATGGCGTAGCTCGCTCGTGTGTAATGGGCGCTCTGAATTCGACACCCACATCAAGGCTTCCATTCCAAGCTTAGATCTACCCCCCTTCTGCTCCTTCATCCGGTCTAGGGTTGCCGCATACGCATCCCCCAAGTGGTTCCCCTTGGTCATCTCCTTCAACTTTTCCCTTCTCGCAGAGATGCTAACCTCTCCTAGGATAGCGTCGATAGTTAGAGAAACAAGGAGGAATCTATAAACCATCGTTAGTGAATACAAGATCACACTTGAGCTAGGGACTATGGGTGCTCCTACGCACATTCCCGAGATTCGTTCTGGAATAATTCTTAGGATATCCGCTCGTAAACCATCGGACATCGAAGAGGGCTCCGTGTCCTTCTCTAACTTATTCTCCAGATATCTTTCCACGTCATGCATCTTCGGACTGATGGGTACTGTGACACTATTGGTGAAAACTCTTGTAATCTCGGCCTCAACCTGAGGCCTTCCAGTGAGAAATACGCGCATTCTCGGCGACTCCTCTAGGATATCCTTCATTGACCCAAGAAGCTCGAGTAGGTTCTCAGGAAGGCACTCATCCAACGCATCGATACAGATAAACAGCTTAGGTAATGTGGCAACCGCGTGCTTCAGCATCCGCACTATATCTGGAAGTCGCAGACCTCGACCCCCAACCTCCTTCTTCGCCTTTTGAAATGCCTTTCGCACGTGCCCCAGCACTTCCCCTCTAACTAGCAGCTGCTTAAGGATGGCTCCCATGACATTGATAGCTGTCTGCTCCTCTTTGTCGCGGAAGTCACAGTAGAACATTGCGATTGCAATGTCTTCCTCGCAATGTCTGTCGCACAGTTCATCAATCACTAATGAACTAGTATTGCTGATTATCAGTGGTGATTCCTGCTGGCTCTAGATGAATTAGGAACTTACCTTAGATATGTCTTCCCCACACCGGGATCCCCGTGGCAAAAGAAGACAGCTTTATCCGCTTCACTTTCATTACTCCTCCACTCCCGAAACTCGTTTGTTTCCAAGAGCCAACTCCCCACACCATCAAGCCTGCGTGTACGCACATCTTGGTGTCTTCTCCCTGGGTCCAGCGGCGAGAGCCACTCCATAATTTCTAGGTTCTCGTCGGCTATGACATTGTTCACATTGACAATCTTGTTGTGATTATTAGTCGTTACGTTATTGCAGTTGGCATTACTGTCACCAAACGAGGTGTTATGCGAATATGCTGAGTACCGGTAGGACATGATGTGTCTGAAGTGGTGGTCGAGTGTAGATGCGCTATCTGTAGCCAACTGTGGTGGCGATATTGGAGGTTTTATGGAATTTGGACCAGTACGGCTGAAGAAAAAGAGGGGGCGGCTCCCATACGGTAGCTGAAATCCAACCCGACCATCTCCTGCTGAGTAAACATCGATGACTCTGTGATACCCATATGTGCTCAATGTCACTTCTTCCAAGACAGCTACCAGTACTCTAGCAGAGGAGCAATCCATACTTCAAGTGCCCCATGAAAGGTAAAGTTAGTCCAAGAACCTACCATGTACCTGTAGACCCTGTATCCGAGCGCACCTTACAGTATCTATTCAGGTTGAATCATTGCATACCTCTGCAGACAAAACTTGAGTCTCACTAGACACTACTCGTGCGTCTTTGCCAAGAATACCTCCGTTAACCGAAAGTGAGGTACTTTCTAGGCCCAGCCCTGATTGCGGGACATGAAGAATACGGACCTCCACAATAAGGCATAGTAACTGATAAATATA
>Ga0307513_10001275_pt1 | contig 36453 bp, 35 predicted proteins | sample 15_EM_MG_FD_202174 | JGI IMG/M metagenome (GOLD analysis project Ga0307513, IMG submission 202174) | Populus trichocarpa ectomycorrhiza microbial communities from riparian zone in the Pacific Northwest, United States - 15_EM | ecosystem: Host-associated > Plants > Roots > Unclassified | place... | reverse complement strand
TTATACGATCAGCCTTGACCTGAGATTGTCATCTCCGAACCCTCACGCTAAACGAGTGTTATCGTTTGGGACCTTCCTGTCGTTGTGTGCCTTGGACTAACGTCCAGTGCCAAGACCCCGTTACACATAGTCCCCTAGAGTCCGTCCTCACATACCCAAATAGACGCACTATAGGCTGTAGTCGGTCCCATCCTCCCCCGAAGATGGAAGGACTAAACAGTTAGAACCACTGTGTAACCAATTTATTGTAGTCCCTTGATCAACTCATTCCTCCTCCCCCCCTCCCCAGCCATACACACTCTTCCTTCCATCCATCCAAGTCACAAATCATGACTAAGCAAGGAAGATTTCACATGACTAACACTTATTAGTCATAGGTATATTGTGTTTCATACTATGATATCACTTGACTCATAGTATCTCATATGACTATGTAGTAGCATGTTATTATTATGTAATAATTGGTTGATTATTTATGACTCAGGATTATGATGTTAGATGATGTAATGACTTTCACACATGACTTATATTATGAGTGATAAGTTTCACACATATGAGTGTGGTTTTTTTGAAACCCATACATTGGCCTCCAACACTAAAACATTTATTTTAGCATAACCACATAGAGTACCCTTTAGAGTATACTCCCAATAGCTCAAAAAATATTTTTGAAACTCCAATGACCACTGTAGCATATGTTATATCCAAAAATATCAAATATCCCAAAAATGACTTTTTTACATAGATATATACTAGAGGCTTTTGGTTACTTCCTTAAGAGTGTTTCATGTCAATCGGACAACTGGTTGTGATACTATGAGTTGTTAAAATCAAGATATCCATTTGTTATTACAATATGTTATATAAAAGACAGCTTAAAGTTGTACTAAAATAGGTGGAAAATGGCGCCAAGACCAGGAAAATCTTGGCAGATTAGGGCTGGTCAAGGATTATTTAGGTTAAAAGCCATATTAATCAACTATCTTTTATCAATTTTAATTCATAGATATATACCTCTTATGCTAAATTAAATTTTAATGAAATTACCTTTTTTTAAACATTTTTCAGGTACCTTGGAAGGCATTTTGCAGTGAAGAAAAGTAAAAAGGCTTTTATCACAAGAAGGTTTTTTCCGGTTGCTGCACATAAAAGGTGTTTCCCGGTTGACAGCTACGAAAGCCCAAGTGTGGGTTTTAACAAAATCAGACTTATATAACTCATTTGAGCATTATTACTTATTTTATAAGTTTTGATTAGATAAGAATGTTGCACAGTTGACTCATAGAAGTCAGCTGATAGATTTCACACGATGTCTTACTTTGGGCCATAGAAGTTACAGGACATGAGATTATGAGTCACCAGGGTAAATGTTGGAGGAAGAGGTCTGTATAAGGAACAGACCCAGGTCAAGCAAACAGAATCTTCACTCAACCATCTCCGTACTTTTCTATACTATACTGGCAAGTTGCAATTCTAGTATTCTTTCTCCCTTTAACTACTCCACCCATTTATGCAAATCTACTCTTCAAACTACCATCTCCTACCTATAGGAGTCACTAAGATTATAACTCAGCAACTATCGTGATAGACCTCAGAGTTCAGGCCCCTGACGTTGAACTATTCACCAAGTCTTATCCAAGGTGAAAGAACTAGTCTTATACTATCTGAAGGGAAAGTACCTCATATCTTCATAGTAGAATAAAAGGAGATTCATATATGTTCAAGTTGTCTCCCCATCATTACTTGTTGCATTAGATGCTTACAAGACAGAATTGTTATAACCTATTACCAATCTCTCATGTGCGATCTATACTTACTCAATTCTCATTCTCTCCCTCCCCCTGCCTGGGCCTGAACATACTAGTTTCTTCAAGTTTATTAATTATAGAATTCAATAAAAGGTGAATTTTATACTTAGGTATACTAAGAACAATCTTGAGCTATAAGCTATGGCTTATCAGAGTATGGTAGTTTCAAGGACGGGTATCTAGGCAATTAGGGGTTTGTGCTCAGAACACTGGTTGTGCATAATCAATGGCCCTCCCTAATGGTAGAGGTTCGCTACTCGGAGAGCTAGATATGCCTTAAAAGGGATGTAAGGTGGTGGTTAACCACTCGCACCTCAAGCAGGCAAACACAATTTATAATTACTGTCAAAGTGAAAAGAAACCCACGGCACCTCAAAATCCACTTTTGGAGGATGACATCACACTACTCTAACCTGGGAAACCTCCCCCTCTTAGTCTTTACACTTGATCCAAATTTCAAGATCGATGCAGCCAGGAATATTTTATCAGAAATGGGATCTACCAGGCTCCAGATCCTATATATCTGTATATTTGGCCAAGTTGTTTGGAACACCTCAGACATCAAATTTAGATTTGCAAAACTTGATCAACTTGCCGTGGCTAGATTTGAATTACTGGTGTAATAGGTAAATTAATTGCTAGCATTCTAAACTAAGACTTATACCACTAATCTCTTAAGTACTCTAACAAACCAAACTATAATTTTTCTGCTTTGGCTAGTATTTTATGAAGGTTTTGGTCTTTTCTTTTCTTTTCATTTCATAGCCTTTTCATTCTTTAATGCATACTTGTTACCTGGCTTTCCAGAAACGTCTTATTATTGCTATGCACTAAGGTTCCATTCTGACAGGCATGTAAGTATTATATTAGTCTCACTAGATAGAAGATAATATGAAACCATACATCATGACATTGTAATAGTAATCAAATTTTCCCAAGCCTTAAAATATGTCTTGGCATTGAAATTGTACATGCTATAAAAGGATATATACTTAGTTGACAAAAAGCTTAAAAGATCAGATTGTATTCTATTCTAAAATATTACTTTTTAGTATACACTGTATAATACTTATATACCAAGCATGAGTAGCTAGACTTGGGCAAATTTTGCCCTCTGTAACGGCCATATTTTTCCTCATCCTTGTCTTATCTGCACTGTGAATATCTTACTAGTAGCATAATTAGTATCTCAAATTATCAAAAGTAAAAGATATATTGGCAAAAACTGAGGAAAATAAAAAATAGAAGACAAGAGAAGTTTCAAGAGATAAAGCAATATCAAGAGGAGCAAGATAGAAGAAAGAATGTTGTATGTTTCACAAAAGTGTACTGGTGTGACAAATTGTGACTAAGCAAGGCAGATTTCACATGGCTAATACTTATTAGTCATAGGTATTTTAGGTTTCAAGCTATAAAGTCAGCCTAGTAGGATGTAGATCTTTATACTACCATCTAAGTACTTTCCTACTTACTACCTTTATGAACAAAAGAGTACTTTATATTCTTTTACTTGCTCTGGCTTCCCACCTACAATTGATCTAACTATCAATACATTCTTATAGAACTCAGCAACAGCAAGAACTATCAAGTGGTTCTACATAGTTAATCATCAGCTGATAAGAGAAGAGTGCCTATCTTAAACAACGAAGAGATTGTTAGAAAGGCGTTCCCCTGCTGATCAAGATATCATACTTGCAATACAATACAGACTTTTATCAAATTCTCAGAGAATTATAAGGGATTATTACAACTGGATTGAATATAATAATAAAAGAAAATCTGTTCATTGGGTTGGGAAGTAGAATTTTTCACTAAGTGTTGATAGTGGAAAAAGAGTGTTTTCGGATTTTCAAGTCAATCAATTAAACTGGATGCTTTGTCGTATACCTGGTACAGTCACCCTGGGTGAAACAAATTACAGTCACACTGTGTTAAACGCATTGGTTTGTAGGTTGTCATGATCACTTAGAGCTATTTTTTCTTCACTAATCATACGGCTTCAAAATACCCAAGGCTGCCTAGTAGTAGAATATGGACGTTTTTGTATTGTGAAGCATATCTTAAAGCAGTCCCCTCCACCCTAGTTTCTGCTTGTAGTTGGAACATTTGTTGGTATTGTATGATCTAACTTACTAGTCCCTTTTTTTGTCTCTTTCATTCTTCCCGCACTTGGATGGACTCTGAAATTCTTTTCAAACTAGATAGTAGATTTCTATTTACTGATTCGGTCAGTGTTTCAGGAAAGATGCAGACTCCAATACATGTTGAGTGAAAGAAATAAACCAAGATACAGATAAGTGTAGCTTAATTATCTACCAATTATATTTCTGTCTTGCTTGTTATCTTTTTTCTGTTCTGGAATTCTGAAGTTATACTATACTATGCTTCCTTTGCTGACTCTTTTCTCTTTATATCTGCTTTCCTCTCATGCTTTGCTTCATTGTTGACCGTGATCGCTTGGGTTTTTAGTGTTGGATCTGTACTACCTTTGCATTTATCTCTTCATTCCAGTTTTCTTTTGCTGTTGAATCCACAGGTTTGCCTTTTCATTAGTTGATGGGTGTTTCGCAGGGAGGGGATAGAGCACAACATCAGTGAGAAGAGGTTTGGTTGGAGGAGAAACCCTGAGGAAGGCCAAATCCATTTGATCTTAATGGCTATAGTGCCAATTGGTTCATTTGTTTTTATATTTTTATTGTAGCTATATGAGAAACACATGGCTCATTGTCTACTATCTGTAATTGGTCGCATGGTCGAAGGGTGATTTTCGAAACAGTTATCTTCAAAAGAAGGCAGTGGACACCGAGCGAGTGAGAAGCTGTCATAGTAAATACTAAAGAAAGGATGACGTAGAAGTTCCTTCCACATGAGTTACAGTGCCAGTAGCGACACTCTATACCCTTGTTCTTTCTAGTGAGCTTCAGCCCAATCACCCTCAACTGTCACAACACGAGTATAAGCTCAGCTTCCTCCAAGACAAGCTGGGTCATGCGAACCTGTGTATCATAAATCTCATCTCTATTGTGAGGGTGTAATGACTCTATAGATAGGTTGCTACAGTGGACTAGACTCAAGCCCACATGGTATACCAAGAGGTAACCAGATTGAGGCTAGACCAGTATGCTTAGTATACTACAGGTAGACATGAGTTAGTACAAGTGTCTACAAAGTGACTAGATGATATAGAGTTAGACAGGGTAATCCAGGTAGGCCAAAGTTACCCTACTGGGCAGGGTAACCTTTAGAGAGCATGTTCGCATAAAGTTGTGGACACATAGTAAACATTGCATGAGTCTCCGGGGCAACATTATATGTAGTCTCGTGGGCCAGAAAAGCCAATAAGGCTATGAAGAGGTGAAGTTACCCCACCTTAGAAACATGATTATCCCACCTTGGGACCCCAGTTACCCTACTGAGGAACCCCAGTTACCCTACCTTCACCAACAAAGTCATCTGCGGACTTAGGGGAAAGTTATCCCAGTATAGTGGGGCTCTTAGATGTTTACAGGGCCATCTGGTATTGCACGAAACAGGCCACCAACGGAGCAGGAGTGGTCCGAACCTCCTGTAACTTTGAGAGGATATTCCTAACGCCCCCCTGCGGCCCCAGCCTGGATGCGGTGCGACGGCACTATACGGCTGTGTAGTTGTGTGTTTTCTAGTAAAGTGCGATCTATAGGAACACTCCCACAACACCATATAAGTTGTGGCCGTCTAACAGACCAGAAGCTGTTCACAGGATATATGAGGGGTGTGAGGGCGCCCGCCTCCTGGGGTGCCACCTTAATAATACCTGGAAACCACCTACGGGCATACTTTGACCTCTGGGTAGTGGAATGGTTAACTGTAGAGGGCCTGGGGCTGAACGGAGAAGCTGTAAAGCTTCTGAAACAACCACCCCAATGCCAGTCTCAGGCTACCCCATGAACTGTAGCATCACCATGTGTTATTCGTGGACTCCAGAGGGGTGAGTCTTGTCACGATTTAAGAGGATCCCTCATGGTTGGCTGTGGGTAGCACCCATGCGGTCAAGCAGCTGGAGATTTCTTACCATAGAAGCATGCAGTCAGGTTTAGACGCTTCATATTGCCAAGTAGATTTGCTGATGAACTGTGTAGCTTGAATAGACGAAACCACCGCTGGGCCAGTGACTCTCAATGGATACTATCTTTACGTTGCACATGTCGGTTGGCCACTAACATGCTACTGATACGAAAGAGTTTTCGCTCATGCCGATGTAGTTGGAGAGACATGATCAGGAGCACTTCCAATTTGTTGAGATAATTAATATCTGAGCGGTCTGACTGCCTTCGAGTGTTAGCTCACTTTAGCAGGTGAGTTGGACAGCCCTGAGCTGTGCAGGGTGCTCGCGAGAGGTCAAAATGGTTGATGAGTGTCCTCTGACTTTACATTATTCTACTTAACTAAATCAAGAAACATTCTATTCTGATAACCAACGATCCTTGAGACAACTTATTGAATGAAGCTTTCAGGCTTAACGATATTAAGTTTTACCGCTTGTTTCTGCTTTGAATTATTTTTATCTTTATTTTGATCCTTACTTCTACTTAGAGTCCTCGGTGCAGTCGCAATCTTTTGATCTGTCTTCCTACAGAGTGCTCCCATTACCGAAGGCTAAGGAGATAGCCAACAGGAACTAGTTGCAGTGGCACAAGGTGGCTCACATAGCTCAGGGTGACTCCAGGGTTCTCAGAATAGTGGCTACAGTTGAAAGGTCAACCTTTTGCGGTTTTCCCTCCTCGTATCCATTCCTGTACTGTATCATACTGAGAGTAGATATATTTGTTATATGCTATACTGGGATATAGACTAATACTGCATTGCATGGGATCAGATATCTATTACCCTAGCGGCAATAGCTTGCATAATTATGCGCGAAGTATATGCCACCAGGGGGGAGAGCATATATCCGAACCCAAGCTTCCTGAGTAGAGACTTCCCGGAGGCATCTGGGAGACTACTCACGAACCCCAAAGAGTTCACGTTTCAAGATATGGCTAACTGATTGGAACGATGATCAGAGAACCAGTTCTCTACTGTTACTAATGCATACACATCATGCACTGATAGATGAATATCGGACCTGATCACTCCATATTTATGATACTATTGTTATGTAGACATTGAGACTGCATATTCCATTATAGTCTATAAGGACAAAGAGATCGAAGACTGACTATTGGTGGAGTGAGAATACCATCAGAAGAAATAGCAGTTGGGGGATTCTCAGAGTTGAGCTGGGCAAGTTTTAGGGTCAAACAGTGTTCGCCCTTTGTTCTAACGAACTGAATTCTTAAAAAGATACTTTGTTACTAGAGAAGGCGAAGTAGCGTGAACATTAGTATAAATAGTAGGGCTCTCCCCGATGGTTGAGAACATCATCAAGCAATGGAGAAGAGACCTTAACAATATTATAAGTTATTAAAATATTCTTTTATTACTTTCCCGAACAATTCCTCTTGAGCCTTCCTGACCTATAATCTGTTATCGCCAATATCCTCGGCCTAGTTAACCCAGAATCCTCCTGTGTTAGCTACCCCGTAACAATATCGCAGTAAATGGCCAGGGTCTTGGATGGCTCGCAAGTCCAGTCTCGGATTATCTGACGGTGGGAACGGGTGTACATGTGGAATAAATGAACAGTCTTCATAGTACTTCCATCAATCAAGCCTTCTTCATAGTACTCTAATGTTCTGGACCCCTATTCTTCCTCTCATAATGATGGCCGCAGGATCACATCACTAGCTGAATTCCTCTCTAACTAACTACCAAAGGCCTATCCAGACACACCTCAGTAAGGCATACAATCCTCTTCCTAACCACTTCTTTTTGAACAATAAGGGCTATGCACAGTTGCTCCAAGGTCAGGTTTGATAATATAGTTATGAACGACTAAGCTTAAGGAGATCCAGTGAATATCTGACAGGTAAACAGCCCGAGAACCAGAATGAGAATGGTTGAGAGGAACACGAGAGCAGCGGATGGCTGATTAAGCAAATACTGATGATTGAGTAGAGAGATAAAACCAACCATGATCAAAGCGAAAAGCAAACTAAGCAAAATAGGTGACCTTTTATCCTCCATGGATTATACAAGTCCTCTCCTGCGTACTCGCAGAATACTCAAGATTTTTTTCACATTCTACAGTGTCCAGCTCCTAATGCCATATAACTACCAGTTTTCCTAGTTTCCTAACATGGCCAAGAGTGAAGTACAACAGGTATAATGTAGCAGAGGATCCGTTTAGTGAAGGATATGTCTAGCCGGAGTAGCGGTTGTTCCTTTCTCAGGGGTAGTTGGTCATGCCCTCTGTGGTGCAATTTGGCATGTAGAAAAAGGTGTCCGTGGAGTATACAAGATGACCTCACTGACCTTGCAGTCCAACCACGCCAATTCCGCCATGCTGCAAGCAAAATGCAACAAACCCAAAAACAGCACATATACATTTTCCAAAGTCCTCTTTAATTGATCATTAAGCTGGCCATGGCTATGCCTTACTATCTTGCGGAGTAATAGCTCCTCCCTCCTCCCCTCTACTACCTTTCTGGCATAGTCATAGTGTTCCAAACTGTCCAGGGGTCCAGGGGCATCCCAGGGGAACTACCCAGAGCCCAGGACAGGATGGAACGGCTATCTGCATCCCACGCCTAGTGTTCGTTACGGGGCGGGGCGGGGGGGGTTTTCACTCATCGGGCCCCGCCCTTACACGGAGCCGGGGGGGGTATTCTTCGGGTAATCCCCACCCCGCCCCCGTCCGGGGCCCACTCACACTCATTCCCTGGACGGGACCCCGTTTGTTACCACCTATTTTTAACGGGGACCCGTCTGGGGTATGAGTGGGGCGGGGGCCAGAGCGGGGACACAGGCAGGGAATGCCGAAAAAGACACCCCGCCCCAGGCCGTTGAGTGGGGTGGGGCGGGGAAAAGGGTCGGGGGCCCGCGTTTTTCGGGGCCCCGTCCGCCCCGTAACGAACTCTACCCACGCCAGGCAAGGTAAGTGCAGGACGGCATCCTTAGGCAGCACAGCAGGCCCAACCACATGTGATATTTAGTTCAAAGTAAGCCGGTGCATGGCCGGGGATGGCAGGGGACGGCCAGAGATGGCCAGAGATGGCCAGAGATAGTGGAAGCCAGCATGGGATGATTGAGGACACCCAAGAAAGGGTGAGAATGGCCAGGGAAGGTGCGGAGGGCCAGGGACGGTGGGGATAGTCAAATGCTCTTTAAGAAACAATTAACCTAAGAGCTCTTTTAAAGTCTGCTTGTTTCAGCAGCCGGCGACGGTGGGGGACTATGGGAGACAGCAGGGAATTGTCAGAGTGATGTCTCATGATATGAAACGAATTTGTTTGCAGGTACCAGTGTATGATCAGCTTCGCTAGTATAGGAGGTCCAAGTGCTGGGAGTATAGTCTCCTATAGTCTATACTAGTACCCCCAAAAAGAGAGACCATGAGCTGTAGTCTGTCCTGTTTTCCCCAGAAGAATTGAAGGACTAAACAGTTGGGAACACGGCATAGCCAATTTATTGTAGTCCCTTGACCAACTCATCTCTCCTCACCCTATCGCAGACCACACACTCTTCCTTCAATCCTGCTATGTCACAAATCGTCAGTAAGCTAGGCAGATTTCATATGACGAATAGTTATTAGTTATAGGTATGTTGTGTTTCGCACTATGACTCGGATATCATTGGACTCATATTATCTCACATGACGATGCAATTGCGTGCTATTATTTTATTATGATTGGTTGATTATTTATAACTTGTGATCATAATATCAGTTGATATAATAACTTGCTCATATGACTCACATTATGAGCAATCAGTTTTATGCATATGACCTATTTAGGTATGATACATAACTTGCTGTATGAGTTTTGATTGGTTAATGATGTTACACAGTTGACTCATAGAAGTCAGCTGATGGATTTCACACTATGAGTCACTATGCGTCATAGGTGTTATGTGACACAAGATAATGAGTCACGAGGATAAAGCTTGTGGGAATATACCTATATGAGGAATGGTCCTGGGCCAAGGATATACAATCTTCAAACTACCATCTAAGTACTTTTCTATACCATAACTTGCAATACTATTATGCCTCTTTTCTTTATATATGATATCCTACTCATTTATGAGATACCAGACAAACTATTATGTCCTACCTATACAGGTAACTGAATGCATAACCTGGAAACTATTAGAATAGGTCGGAGAGTACCGGTCTCTGATATTGCACTATTGAAATAGTCTTTTCCAAGGCAAGCAAACCAGCCTCTTACTATCTGAGGAGATTGTATCTATTATCCACTTAGTGCAAAAAGAGAACATTTGCACTGGTATATGCAGTATCCTCAGGCCTATTATTACCTGTCATATTGGATCCCAACAATATAGGATTGTTATAACCTATCACAAATCTCTAGTCTGAAACCTACCCTCACTCAATTTCCATACTCTCATTCCCCATGCTTAGGCAAGAACATAATTCTTTTCACATTGTTACCAATTATACAATTAGACAAAAACTAAATTTTATACCTGAGCATACCAAGAATAATCTTGAGCTATATAGCTCAACAAAGTATGGTAATTCAAGGGATGGCAAACCAGACAATAGTTGGTTTGCTCTCAGAATTCAAGGTGGGCATGATATATGGCCCACACTAATAATGGAGGTAGGGTACTCCCAGAGCGAGGTAAATCTTAAAAGAGATGCAATGTGGTGGCTTACCACCTCCGGTGGCCAAACACAATTCGTGATTATTGTGAAAGTAAAAAGAAACATGTACTAGCTCAAAACCTACTATTGGAGGATGACACAGCTCTACTACAATCTGAGAAACCTGCCTACCTTTGTATTTATCATTGATCAAAATTTCAAGATTACTATTGCAGGGAATGTTTTATCAGAAATGGGATCTACCGGCTCCAGATCCTATACTATTGTATTTCCACCCAAGTTGGTGGGAACCCCGCGGACATTGAACTCAGCTTTGCTGAACTTAGTCAACTTGTCTTAACTATATTTCAATTGCTTATTTAATAGGTAATTATTACTCCTTTCTGTCATCACTGTGCAAATAGCTATGTATATACACATTCAACCTTTCCCTTCCTACCCTCTCTCTATCTATTTCCCCTCTAATCACTTTCTCTTAACATGTTCACTGGGTGTGAAAGTAGTTTTTTTCACTAAGAGTTGATAGTGGAACAAGAGAGTTTTCAGATTTTCATCTTAATCAGGTAAACTGTTTGCTTTGTAGTAAACTGGACACACAGTCACATTTTAAACCAATTACAGATACACTATGTTAAACTGATTGGATTGTGGGTTGTAATAATATGTTAGGGGTATTACTCCTCAACCAATCAGAAGGCTTCAAAATATGAAAGGCTACCCTGTAGGATAATATAAATATCTTTGTATTGCAAAGCAATCTTAAAGTGTTCCCCTCCAGTCTGATTTGTGCCTGTAGTGAGCACATTTGTTTGTATTACATGATTTAACTTAACAATCATCCTTTTGCTTTCTTGTCTTCTTCCCTCCACTTGAGTCAACCTATAAAGGATTTTCAACCCTAAATTAGATCCCCATTTACCAATTCAGTCGGTCTTTCGGGAAAGATAAAAAATTCAATCCCTATCAGGTGGAAGAAATAAACCAAGACAGACAGAATCATAGCTTACTTATCCGCCAATTATATATCTGTATTGTTAGTTATCATTTTTCTGTTGCAGAATTCTAAAGTCATATTGCAGTGTGCTTCTTTTGCTCACTCTTTTCTCCCTCTATCTTCCTCCACTCTTACAGCTCTCTTTATTTCTAATCTAGAGTACATAACATTTTTATAGTGAGATCTTCCCCACAAACTTCCTTCCTATCCATTTATTCCTATCCATTTATTCCTGCTCTCATTTCCTGTTAAATCCTCTGGTTCATGGTATTGGCTGGTACACCCTAGGCAGGAGAGGGAAAATGAGAGAACGAGCGAAGGGAGATTCCGGTCTGGTGTTACGGGGTAGCTAACACAGTAGGATTCCGAGGTAACTAGGGCGATGATATTTAAGACAACGGATTTATAGTCAGAAAGGCTCGTAAGTAATTGTTTGGTAAAGGTAAAATAATAAAGTGTAGTCAAATATCAACAAGTTAAAGTGTAACTCGATTAACTTGATCTATTGTTAAGGTCTCTTCTCCGTTGCTTGATTGTTCCTCCAACCACTGAGAGAGAGGCCTCTATTTATACTAATATTCATACTACTTGGACTTCTCTAGTTAAGAAGTATCTTTTTAACAATTCAGTTCGTCAGAACAAAGTGCAAACACCGTTTGACCCTGAGAACTTGCCCAGCTCAACTCAGAGACTCTCCCGCACTGCTATTTCATCTGAGGGAGTCCCCACTTCACCAGTAGACAGTCTTCGATCTCTTCGTCATGATAGACTATAAATGAATATGTGGCTCAAATGCCTACATACCAATAGTAATATGGAATATGGAGTGATCAGTTCTGATATCCCGCTATCAAAGCTTGATGCAGCTAACGCATATGCAACTAGAAAATGAGAGGAGTAGAATTCTCTAAACATCGTTCCAATTAGTTAAACATATCTTGAAACGTGCTCTCATCCAGTATTCCGAGTCGTCTTCCAGATACCTCTGTGAAGCTCATAACTTGGGAAGCTTGGGTTTGGATATATGGTCATCCTATGAAGCCATATACCTCGCTCTTAACTATTAGGTAAGCAATTCCCGCTAGGGTAATATCCGTGAGGGATCCTGAGATATGCATGTGTGACTTAATTTATTTATTTATTTTTATTGTAACTAAATTTATTTTTATCTTTTATTGTAACTGTATCAAAAATACATGGCTCATTGTCTGCTATGTATAATTGATCTCATTGTCGTACAGTTGTTTTACAAAATACCCTTATTTCAAAAAATAGTTTTAGATGCCTATCACATCAGGAGCCGTGATAATACCCACTAAAACAAGGATGACGTTGAGTCCTCCCCTGAAACAAGTATCGAAAAAGTTGGCCCATATCTTGATTCAAGTGGGTACTCAAATGAACACTGACATTTTACCATATATTTTTTTAACCCCTTTTTGCAGATACATATTTCAGTGAACAAGTATCATATCATACTCCAACCAGGCAGAATTCTGGCCTAGCAATAATTACCTGGCAACTGCTGCTTTGAACCAGAGCTACTCAATAGCTATCGTATCATGATATTATATAGTTTTTCCTTTACCAATATATTTTTTGACGCTTCATATAGTGAGTGGTGCATATAGTACATATTGAGGTTGACTTGTGTTTGATATAGGGCCATCTAGTATCGATACCATTGGACCAGAAACTAACTCTTTTCCTCCAACAGCTCATGGTGGAGAGTAGATATAATTTATTGAAATAGGGGTAGGGAAAGCAGCACAGTACTTGTAAGCCTATCTACCTACTCCCAGCATGGAGATTCTGTACTGTCAATCATTATTTGGAAATACACTAACTGGAAGTTGTATTATACAGTGGAATAAACCAAGACTCTAATTCCAGCTTCTACCTGCATTTATTATGCACTACATGCCTTGTTTTTATTTTCAGGAGGAGGAAAATTAATGTATGTTAATACCAAAATCTGTGCAATAGCAGTATCAATCATGTGCGATAACCTATGACTAACCTATACAATCAATGAAGCTTAACACAATCTAACTTATTACTAAGTTGAAAAACAGGTAGCTAAAAATGACACACAGTGTACTAGTAGGGTTTATGAAACAAGGAATACAAAGAGGAAAAAAAACATACCAGGAATTCTTGCTTTAATAGCAAGTGAGCAATCAACCTTTTTTTCTCGAATTTTACATTCAAGTACAACCCTGCGAGAAGACCCCTACAGGGATATCGCCTCAGGTTGATCTCACACCTAACCCCACTTGGAATGCCAGAAACTCTGGCAGCAACATTCATATCAAAGTCTCAGCCGATGTTGATAGTAACTTTGAATTTACCACCTTTTTGGGAGCCTTTGATAGCTGCTTTGATAATAACTTTGTGGACCTTTAGTATGTGATTGCCGTTTTCTCCTCCATGGTCGTCCTCTGTATCATCTTGTCCTTCTTCTTCGCCATCATCCTCACCCTTCTCATGATAGACTGGTCGCTTAACCTTCTCAATCATTATTTATCTGAATATTATTTCCGATTCTAATGATCACATCACTGTTTAATTGAAAGTTGAACAACGTGATCCTCTCAGCAGGAGCGGCGGTCTACGCTCTGTGTATTGTCTGGAAACTCGTTGTTTTAGCCTATTATAACACTGATTAGATATGAGGGGTGGGGGGGTATGGTTACTGACAGGGGGTGGATTGCTTGAGCTTTGTTGTCAAATTCAGTGATTAGCTAATAGTGAAGGGAAAAAGTGGAGTTCACACTTAGGGCTTGGCACATGCGGTGGGGGAGAAACACCCCCGCTTTCTCCACCCATTGCTCCTTAGCGACCAAATGCCTTTCTCTAATCAAGGCAAAAGACGAGAGTTAACCACTTCAGAAAGATCCACGATTGTGGAAGCACGAAATCGTGGGGCATCCTGGAGAGCAATTGAGAGTCAGTTTCCAGTTACGGCAAGAGGTCCAAAAAAGGTTTTCGATCGCTGGAAGGAAACCGGGTCACTCAGCCATTCCCACCACAAAGGCTGGCCAAAAAAGTTGAGCAAATCCCATGAGCGGTACCTCCTGCAGCTAGCCACATGAAATCCCCGTGCCACCATTGCTGAAATCGTTGCCGATTCTCAACTTGAAATCAGTGAACGGACTGTTGGCAACCTGCTCCGCAAACACCAGTTCCATGCCCATCTTGCTCAACGAAAGCCATGGCTTAGTCCATCAGCTATGAAGAGGAGGAGATTTTTCAGGTGTGAGTACCGCTTAATGGGGCCACAGTGGTGGCAGAAGCATGTGTATACCGATGAGGTATACATTAGCTGTAGTTCACAACGACATATACGCACTTATATCTGACGACAACCCCATACCGCCCACTAAGCACACTATCTTGCACCAACATTCATTCATGATCCTAAAGCTATTGGCTTCTGGGGTAGATTCACCTCTAAAGGCCACTCATAACTTGTCCCTCTTCCTGTTCAAACTATTACCAAGCGCGATGGCAAGACCACAACCACTACTGTCCCAAACTCCAAGACCTATATCAACCATATCTTGGTACCACATATTGTCCCTTTATATGAGCAATTAGGAGGGTTAAGCGAAGGTTGCAGGACAGTTGAAGATGGGGCAACATATCATACCTCTGTGGAAACGAGCCGGTAGAGGAAAATGTTGGGAGTAGTGCGCTTAGATTGGCCTGCACACTCACCTCATCTCAATCCCATTGAGAATATGTGGCCCCTATGGAAGCGGCAATTTAGGAGAGTGCGCCAGGACCCCCGCCGATGGCCCCATACACGGGAACAGACAATATTTCTTGCACAGGAAATTTGGGAAGGGTTGCCATGGGGTCAGATTTCTACATAGATTGATTGAATGCCGAGGCGTTTAGAGAAACTTCGGCAGGCAAAAGGTGGACCAATTAAGTATTAGCTACAAGCTTAGTATTTAAACATGTATTATATTAAGTTTCATATAAAGATGTGTGGTCATTCTTTCTTAGAAAGTGCAAGTAGGTTGGTTGTTGTGGTTGCCGAAATCTGAGTGTGAACTCCCACCTAAGATGATTACCTAGATCGTAGTTATAATTAGATGGCTGGCTATAGAATGAGGGGACAAACGTCGCCAATATTAAACCGGTCCACCTCCGATTTCTTCATGACGTTCTCCACAACTGACCCAATCTGGTCGAACACAATTGCAGAGAGCTCGTCCCTCAGTCTGTTATAGTGTTGTGCACGAGCCGAGTGGACTCGAGCCCTTCGAGCCCGGGGGTGCCACGAGCCGAGCCGGCTCGAGTCTCTTGGCAACCGGGCTCTTGGCGGCTCGAACAGGGGTCCACCAGCAGACTCGAGTCTCTTGGCGGCTCGAGCCCAGGTCTGGACTTGGCTCGAGCCGGCTCGTGAACAACACTAGTCTGTTAACGGTTGAGTGCAAATCATATCTATCAGTAAGCGACTCAATAGAAATGGTCGCAGAGGTACCCAGAGACAAAGTCCTCTTCCTCCCCTCAGCTTCTAACCTCAGCTTGGCAATTGACCTCTCATTTCCCAGATGAGCGTTATGTTTCTCAATCAACCCTTTCAAAAGGTCATCCACAAGTACCACATCAAGCTCCAGCCCGCCAAGTCCATAATCCTGAGCTTTGACAAGAATGGTCCACATCCCACCCATAGATGTGACAACCGCAGCATCACACCTGGTATCATACCTCCGAGATCGGCCACCAATATATTCTTGCTAACTCCCTGCTCTTCGAGTTTCTGCTCAGCAGCACACGCAAGGACACCTGCAACCGGCTCGTGAATAACCTGCAAAGTCTCTAGCTCCCCAGCCTTAGCCGCGGCAACAGGCACTTCCTTCCCAGTATCTAAGAGGTTGGTGGCAACAGTGATCACGGAACTAGTAGCCTTCGCCCCAAAATCCCGACACGAAGCCTCTGAGCCGGATAAGGTGTCCCGTAGTGATCTCATTGGTGCTAACGGTGGAAACAGTCTTGGTCAACTGTTTGGTGGAGATTGAATGATGGCACGCCATCGATGTCCATTGGGTGAGCAGAGTTATGGCTATTCGTAGAATCGATCTTGGAGTACTTCTTCCCAAGGAAGTCCCGCAAGTACAGTAAGCTACTGTGTTCTTTTCATTCCAAACCAGATGCGATTTCCCCTGTGTTCCATGTGGTACTCTTCCGAACCAACCCATAATAGCACTCAAAGGATTTAGCTATCCAGTGTCTTCCGTCAGCCTCTCATCCCATCAACAGCCATTCACCCGTAATACTCGATCCTCCTTCTTCCCGATAACCTCTACTTTGCCATCCTACCCGTCGTCAGTCGAAACCCCTAAAATCAGAAAAACAAGCACCAACTGGAGTAGTATGGGCAATAGAACATGTATTATTCCTGAATGCGATCCCAATAACAGTCTTTGTGTCGTCACCAATCTCTGGACTCACCGGCGGAGAACCCGAATGATTTCCGGACATTGGCTACGTATAGGTATATGGATAAGTATATGCTATATGTATTAGTAGTGGTAGCGGCGGTAGATAGCGGATGGAAAGTTGTGGTGAGGTGCATGGTGGTTGTTGCCACTCATAAGTTTTTTTGAGTTTGGAGGGTCCCCCTCCTCCCTTTTTTCTCGCTTCAGCGCTGATAATTGGCTAGTAAAAATACACGGAAAAGGTCTTGGATGGCTGAATTTGCAATGTCTCCGAGTGAGAGACTGTGATGGCAAAACAGGTGGTTGTCAGCAAGTATGGTATATACAAAAGCCATAAATATTCCTGCGAGGTTTCTCGCGAACTTGGAGGGCCAAGATAGTAGTTGGGACGACGGGACATCCAGGAGAAAGGTTTGCTGCGTGGAAGCCGGAATCTAACTGCGGTTGGATATTCACAGTTCGTATGAAAACCGAGACAACTTCGTGCTACTCTATGTGCTCTACAGTATGGCTGATGATATCACGTCTCTGAACAAGACAAAACATAGCGTTCATCGGCTCCCCTGTCTCCATTTAAGGCTTTCATGACCCCTTTCGTCCGTATACTGAATTTTACGGAATTTTAGCATGAAATTTAGAGGAAAACGTGGCTTAAAGAGGTATGGCTAAGGTGTTCTAAGGGTAGCTCTGCCAGTACTACCGTAACGTGGAAGGTAGACTCATCTGTGCTCAGAATCTCACCAGTTGAGGAAAAAAATGATTAACTCCTTGGGGCTATAAATTCAACTGACTCTAATTCGGGGGGACGGAACAGAACGGTTGCGCCCAAACATGCTAAGAGAAGAGCCACTCACTAGCGGCTCGCACACTAGCACTCGTTGCCCATCTACTAGTATGATAGGTGGCCACTGAGCATCCCCCACAAACATCCCTCGCCCCACGCATCCCAGCCAATCACTGCCCCCTTTTTACCCCCCCAAAAGGCTTCCTCTTCCTCTTCAGCTCACATAATACACCACCCACAAAAGCAATTCCCTCACCGACATATCGGCATTCACACCACCGGTACCTCATGTCTCTGCTTAATAACCCAGATGGAATTGCGCACGGCTCAATCAACAGAGGTGGTGGGGCCATTGTGGCAGGTGGAGGAACTACCCAGTTTGAGATGCAAGCTGCGTTAATCCCTGATGAGAGCAAGTTCGAATATGAATCAGCACGAAGTCTTGCAAGGATGGTCAGGAAGACTTTCGACTCCGGGTCCGCAGATCAATATTTCTTATATTTTCACGGAGTTGACGCTCAGGAGTATGACGTGATCGAGCAAGCATTGTGCAGAGTCCGGATAAGGAATGCAGTACGCTTGACATTCGAGAATACATTGGACGCAGCAATCGTACGCATAACTCCCGGGCCAGAACACCGGGCGGTCGTCATTAACCTCTACTACGCGATTTTCCACAAGATTATTTCTATTCCTGGGCATAGTAGCTCATCGGTTGAACCGTATTGTTCAACACTATTCCAGGTTCCCGGGGTCCGTGGCAAGCAAGGAGATGAGGGCATTGCACCAACTACTCGGGTGGGAAGGAGTGTGTGGCCTTCAATGATGATTGAAATTGGGTATGCAGGGGGAGAAGATTTCCTTCGCCTCGATGCCCAGTGGTGGCTCATCAACTCTGTCGGTAGAACACGATTGGTGATTCTCGTCTTCATAACCAAGAACCCGCTTGCATTAGGCATTGAATGTTGGAGCATGACTGGGTCTGGCGGCCTCGAATCTAGACAGACCTCCTTAAGTGTCCCGACATGTGTCGACACTTTCAACATTGACTCTTTTGGCAATGTGAAATCACTGCTGGGATCGACTGAGCTCCGGATCCCATATACGTCTATCTTTGATGAACTCAATGGCGATGCTGCAGATGTCGTGTTCAGCTTCGATGAACTGTCTCGGTTTGCCCTGAGGAGGTATCAGATGATGATCTAGATATAGGTAATTCCTTCTTTTGTCCAGGTTAAACTCAAAATTTCTTTTCATACCTGGAGTACGGCTTCTATTTACTAATCCAGTTGACTTTTACAGGATGATTTCTGTCCTGGAATTCTGGACTCCTATTACAATATACTTTCCTTGCTGACTCTTTCTTCCCCATATCTGCTTTCCTCTCACGGTTCGCTTTATTCTTGATCGTAATCGCTTAAACCTTTAGCGTTGGACCTTTGCTACCTTTGCTTTTATCTCTCCACTCCCATTTTCTTTTGTTGTTAAACCCTCGGGTTTCTCTTTTCGTTGGCTGGTCGGTGTTTCTCAGGGAGGGGATGGAGGACAATATCAGCGAGGGGAGGTTCCGGTGGAGGAGGCATCCTGAGGAAGGTCAAATTTATTTGATCTCAATGGCTATGGTGCCCATCGGTTCATTTGTTTTTATATTTTGTTGTAACCGTACCAGAAACACATGGCTCATTGCCCACTATCTGTAATTGGTCTCGTGGCCGTGAGGGTGATTTCCCAAACATCCATATTCGAAAAAAGGTGAAGTAAATAGAGACCTTCGTGAAGTGTTTTACTGAAGAGTTTGAATGTATTTGGGTGAGAATTGTGAACGGTTGATTGACTTTATCTCCCCCTCCACCGACCGCGAAAGTGGATGATCACTATATACTACATAAGGTCAACCTCCTAGATATCCACCACATCTCGGGGCTCCATTCCTTCCAATCCGTAACACTCATTGCTCCATCCCAAACAACTCCCAAACCACTACTCGCATCTCCTCGCCTAAGTTCAGACTTCTCCTTGTTTGAGGTTATCAGGAAGCCTGTGACAACCAGCGCCACATTACAACAAAAGGCTACGGAGGCCGAGCGAGTGAGAAACCGTGATAAGGCATGCTAAAGAAAGGATGACGTAGAAGTTCCTTCCGCATGAGTCAGAGTGCCAGTGTGTACCCTTGTGCTTTCCAGCGAGCTTTGGCGCAACCACGCTCAACTGTCCCAACACGAAGATAAGCTCGGTTTCTCCGGGCCGAGCTTGCCCATGCGAACCAGCGTGTATGGCTATGAGAGTAGCAATTTCCAGATGTACCGCACGATAGGCGGATTGAGCAGGCGTCAGAGGTGTACCACCGTGGGCGCAATCAGCCTGATTCATGGTGTTCCCCTACTAGTCAGTAATGAAATATATTGAACACGAGAGTATCATACCTCGCCTATCACATGATATGATAAGTATTGTTTTGAGATGTCCTATAACTCAATCTCTCTTTCCAGAAATTGTATCGCCCAATTACTTTAGCCCTAATTAAGCATAGGTAGTTTCCGATTTCTAATATACCCCCGGAGTAGTACCCTTATTTCTTGGCAGTGCGACAGTGAAAGCCACAGGATGCTACACTCTGTGCTCTTAGCTATGATACAATTTCAGAAGTTCATATACCACGGGGCCTCTCCCACCGGTATTCACTCATTTTGAAGAAAAAACATTAGGGTCATTTTTCTCCAAGTCATCCTTTTATGAAAATTATATCATGGGCATGGCTGATTAGGCATGAACAGGACCCCGAGATCTCGAGTGGGCTTATGCTAGTTTCTTGCACCGAATGTAAATATTTTCTATGTTCTCTTAGAAATGATTGCTGCCGCTTGTTTCCCAACCCTAAGCCCAACGCAAAAGAGAACCCTACCCACCCGCCAAAAAAAAGTCCCGACACTCCGGCTCACCTTACGCAGCCAAACAAACAAATAAAAAGCACAAATCGCCTGTGATTTCACCACCACCACCACCACCGCCCTAGAAAACTCCCTCCACTTACCTACCCCGCGGCCCCACCACCGCAACACTACCTCCATTCCGTAACCAAAACGCAACAAACCCGGAAACCGCACCTATCCATCTCACAAAACCCTCTTCAATTAATTATAAATCAGGAATGGCTATGCCTTATTATCTCGCTGAGTAATTAATACCCTCCCCCGAGTTTCCCTCTTCTTACCGCTCAGACATGGCTAATTTATTGCAGTCTCTTCACCGACTCTGACTCGGACACCGACACAGAGGGTGTTTACGTCAACGAGAACGGCGTCAAGTTCAAGGCCATGTGCAAGCCGACCTGGAAATCGAATGATATTCCGCATGGGAAGCAAGGTGGCTATTTTCCGTGCGAGAAGTGCGGTGACAAGTTTTCGGATACCGAGGATGACCCTATTCCCGGAGGAAATGGCGAGGATGATCCCGGGAGCCTCCTTTACTGCGGAAAGTGTAGGGTTAACCTTAAGGGCAAGGAGGAGGAGTCGAAGGGGCAGATGGTGGAGAGCTCCGAGCCCCATGTTTGTCGTGAGTGCTCTCAGGAGTTTCACATCGTTGAGGCGCTTGATCTTCACTGGAAGCAGGTCTGTTTTCCAACCCTTTCTTCCCTTCCATTCTTGGAGTGAGTTTGGCCCGCTAATCTGATGCTACACCTAGGTCCACAAGCCCAAACCAACAACCGCTCACCAGTGTCCCGCCTGCGATGCCTTGTTTAACTCCATTTCCGGTATCACCCAGCATATCGAATCCGGACAGTGCAAGGGTGACCTCTCCCCCGAGGACTTTCGCGAGCTCATAAATTATGAAAACTCTCCCCTTGCCAAGAAAAACCTCCCCGCCGGCATTCTCGCGGGTAGCACTACCACCCACACCTGGCGTGCTGGCATCCTTCCCGGACGCGTTAAAGTTGCCCTTGCCGAGACTGGTAATGGGTTCAAGCCTGAGGAACTCGCTCCGAAGGGTTTCGTCAGCGTTCTCGACTATACCCTTCCAGAAAAACCAACCAATTCTCCAATGGAGGACCCGGAAGACTGCTGGAACAAGATACTCGAAGCTTATGTCTGTCCTCGCCTCAGATGCGGGAAGAAATTCACTAGTCCAACCGCGCTTAGGGCGCATCTTGAGAGTATTACCCATGACAAGAAGGCTTTTCGGTAAGACCACCCCCAGTCGCTTCTAAGCCCACGTGAATGCTAACTTGTAGGTGGGTAGTTGCCCTACTTGCGTGGAGTGTTTCGTCTCCTCATCTGCTCTCCTCCAGCATGCTGAATCGGGTGCCTGTGGCGTTAAACGTTCTCCTGCTTATAAGCAACTCATCAAAGGTGCTACTGGAGGGTTGATGAGTGTGGGTAAAAAGGTGGAGGTCAAAACCGGTTGGTAGGAGCCGGTCGTGAAGTAAGTGGCAAGGTGGAACAAAGTGGTATCGAATCTTTAGTTTCCCTGTCTTGTCGGGGAGGGGAACTCTTTTTTCCTTTTGATACCTTAGGGCTACCTTCTCTGATTGTATTCATTCTTATGCTTCCGGGGCTCCCCTCATTTCCGCCTATCATAAAAAATAAAAACTCTTTGAATTCCTGCATCCAGTGGCAAGATTAGCCTCGAGTGACCTTCTGTGATTTTGTCTTGCGGTGGGGAGGGGTGGGTAAAGTGTCCAAGATGTTCTTGATCTCTGGCCAAAAGGAGAAAAAAAAACACTCCAGGGGAGCAGCGCGTAGATGATCTTAACTACTATTGAGGGACTCCCCATTTTTGATACTCTGCTAATAAACTCCCACGGACTTGATCATCACCACGTACTGACCGCCCCTCATCGTCCATAATATAACAAGCGATCGAGAGGGTACTACCGCGAGCACAAATCACTCCTATTTTATAGATTTTCTACGGACACCCAATAGAGATGAGCAAAAAATATCCCATAACCCAAGGGGGCAAAAACAGGAAACCTTTGTCGGAGAGAGACTTAATTACTCTATACGTATGCCTCCTCCCCAAATTACGAAGAAAAACCGCTATCATACATCAGCGGTGCCTTGAGAGGGTTTGAATTTCTTTTCCTTTTTCTTTTCTCCTGCTAGAGCTTGACCAGTTTTGAAGGGAAGGAAATGGGCCGTTCAAGTGGTGGTTACAAAGGCCTGTTGGTCAACGGTGAAAAGGATGGGAATCAATGATGAGACTTACGGGTTTAGTCCTGATTAAGGAAAGTGTGATTACTATATTTGGCACAGGAATGCCAAGAAAGTGGTGCAAAAAACGCATCGCACACAAAAGCATTTTGGGAAGTGAGGCGCCGAACAAGGTGCATGTAAATATAGTCATTTCAGCCTTCTATCTTAATATCTATCACACATGCAAATACCATCGCTCATCTACCACTTCAGTCCAATTCAGTTCAAGAGAGCAAAAAAAGATCCCCCGGTAAAGTGAGCAAGCTACAATTTTGACTTTACCACAAAAGGCGGCACAGCCAACCTGTCGTAAACATCAGCCGACAGAGAATCCGCCGGAGTGGGCACACTGTGCACGCCAAGTCCCCTAACATCCACCAATTCAGGCCCCAACTCATCCACACTCTTAGCACCAACGAGTCTCATTCCCACCTCGAACTCGTCCTTGAGCAACTGCATAGCGCGGACCACACCCGGTTCACCATACGCACTCATTGCGTACAGGAACGGTCTGCCGATGCCGACGCCCTTCGCGCCGAGGCAGAGGGCCTTAATGATGTCGGTTGCGCGCCGGACGCCGCCGTCGATGTAGACTTCTATTCTATCGTGGAGGTTGCGACGGCGCAGTTCGGGCATGACTTCCGCTAGGATCTCAATCGCGCTGGGGGCTGTGTCGAGCTGGCGGCCACCGTGGTTGGAGAGGACGACGGCAGGGATGTCGTATTCTATGGCTTTTAGCACGTCCTCGATGCGCTGCACGCCCTTGAGGACTATGGGCATCTTTGTGATGGATTTGAAGTAGGGAATGTCTTTCCAGGAGAGGCTGGGGTCTATGAAACCGGAGATTGCGCGTGCAACGCCTTGTGAGCGGTCAATGGCGTCTGGGGTTTTACTTTGGATGTCGGAGGCCGCGTCGTCAAACTTGGTGCGGATGTCTGTGGAGTTTCGCATTAGGCGGAACAATTAATATGTAAAGGGCAAGTGGGGTACCCTTTTCTCTACGCCCAAGCTGCGGAGCATCAACCGTGATGAATAGCCCTTTGCATCCCCTTTTCTCCGCATGCTGAACAACCCTTTTCATAATCCCACGATCCTTATTAACGTAGAGCTGCAACCACTGAATCTGATCTCCCTTCTTCGCATCGACAATCTCGTCAAAGCTGCAGGAAGACAAGGTAGGTATCATCTGGATAACACCATGTCTACCAGCTGCCCTGGTAAGCACCATCTCTCCCTCCGGATGACCCAACTTCCCCAGGGCGGTGGCGGTGACGTAGAACGGTACTTCGCACTTGCTCCCGAGCATGCTAGTACTCAAGTCCACCTTCTCCACGTCCACGAGAACGCGCGGGCGGAACCAGATCTTGTGGTACGCGGAGTGATTCTCTCGCAGGGTGATCTCGTCGTCGGCACCGGAGCTGTAGTAGGCCCAGGCGGCCTTCTTCATGACCTGCTTGGCAACGGACTCGAAATCATGCAGGTTGAAGCATTGAGCCAGCGGGGGCCTCGAAGCGATGCGCTGTTGTCGAGATTCCTCATCCGGGTCGAAGGCTTTCTCCTCCGCTATCACCGTGGACATGTCTACTTTGCCGAGGTGCTTGGACCGATCGAGGTGCTGACATTCCCGAAAATTAGTGCGATGAGCCAATAGAAAGATTATTTTTTTTAAGTTGCGGGGAGTAATGCCTCATCAAGGATTTCCGGAGGATGAACTAGCTCGAATCCCTCTGTGGCATCTTTGCCAGCGTACTTCAAGATAACCTGAGGGCCCCCGGGGTGTTCCGATAGGAATTCCGTCACGTCATAAGCCTTGCCATGAAGAATGATCCAACAAGAGCCTTTATTATTGTGCTCCGCAACGTCCTTTCCAGTGAGCATCTTTTTTTGCTGCGTCTTGTCCGTCTATTTGCCTATAATTCCACGGCTCGTGCTGTCGTCGAGGTGGTGCGACGCTGGTCGGGTGTGAAGCAAGGGAAAGCGGGAGGAAAAAGAAAAAAAGGGAGGACGGCCTTGAGCTATATCTAATTGGGAAGTGGCTTGGCTAGTTATTCACTGTCCTCCTTCCCGTACCGGCACAAACTTTTAGAGCCCCTCTGCAGCCTCAATCGGAAGACGAAAAGGGGGATTGGTGAATGGGCTACGCCATGAGAGAGGTTCTAAGCTTCTAAGTTAACTCCTAAGGTGCCCGCCAACATCGGTACCAGTACAAGAATCAGGAGAAGGTTCATATTCACTAAACTCCCGATAGCCGAGGTATCGTAGCTGGGAGGCGCCAAGATCCGGACGTCTCCCACCCAGCATGCCCCTGCTCAGCCCCTGTCTGCGCCAACCAGAACCCCCCAAGCCACTCGCACGGGTATGTACGAGTACGTTTCGCCACAACGCGACGGTGCCCGTAACCTACAAAGACACTCATGCGCACCCGCATCAGAAGCGACAACGCCAAACACCCCCCGTGCGTCATTCTGCTAGGCACCAGGGAACAACCCATCCCATCGCCCGGGTATTCAGCCAGTCAAAGCCTCCCATTCCATCCCCTCATTACGATAGGTGCAACTCTTTCCACCAGTCCCGTGACCAGATCATGGCTCAAAGGGCAACTTTTGTCCAACGTCCTCTAACTTGCTCAACTCAGACAACCGCTTTAGCCCGCGCCAAGAGGGCGGTTCCACAGACCAAAAATTAGAGTAAATGACCAGTCCGGCTGCAACATACACACAGCTTGTTTCCACCAACCAGGCCAGCTCACTAACCGGTCGACCCTACCCTCTAGTCTACATACTCCCGTAAAGTGAACCCGACCAATCCCGTGACCAAGATCATGGCTCATCAGAGACAAATCGAAATCGAACATTTCTTTGTATGATAACTTGCTTCATCGGTGTCATACTGCGCCAGTATGATACTGGCAGCTGGTGCAAGTACAGGTACGGACGGACCCCCCCCCAAGTGCCTTCCTTAAAACTAAATTATCACTTGCCCAACTCAACTCACCGGGGGCGGCGCTCTCCCTCTTCCAGTAAGGTGGCTACCGGCGCAGTAGTACTTGTAGTACCGGGATTCCATTCCCGACTGGATAATAATCTCTTCTCAAGGAGCGAAGCGAAAGGAAAGGCACGACTCATCCCATCCCATCCATCCCATCTAATTATCCCATCCCATCCCATCCCCCATCTCATTTTTCCCATATTTATTTTTTCTTTCCTTCACTTTTTTATTTTTCCTTTCCCTTTGTGCGAGTTTTTTTTATTTTTTATTTATCATTAGTTTTATTTTTATTTTTCCCAACTTCATTTCACTTTTCACATCGCAGTAAGTTAACTCGAACTACTGTACTCGTACAGCGCTTGAACTTTTACAACGTTTTTCGCCTCCACCTCATCTCCCCCCACCCCCCCCCCAACTCCCCGCTCAGAGTTTTGCGAAAAAAAGTCGGGACGCTTGGTCTAGTTACGAGACGGTGGTTTTTTTTTTTTTTGTTGGAACGGAAGAGAAGAAGGGAAGAGATAATAGAAGGGAAGAAGAGGAATTTTGCCACGAGCAAGTCAAATACTTTCTGCATGAGCCTCGAAGCAAAGTTAGTTGTGCTTGGCACTCAAGGTAACGTACGCCTGTTGCGCTGTAGCGTGGAATACAAACGACGATGCTTGACGTGATGTGATGTGTGATTGCGCTGCGATGGGATGGCGCTGGCGGATACGCGGGGGGGACAATAGTTTGTCAAGTGTCGGAAAAAACCCAGGCTAACTGCGATCGATAACTAGGCGTTGGCAAGACTTCACTTGTAGTCCGGTAGGTTCATCCCATCCTGCATCTCCCATTCCATCCCCCCCTTGCTAACTTACCATCCGGCAGCTATGTAAACAACACCTTCGACCCAGCCTCCGCCTCAACAATCGGTGCCTCATTCCTAGCGAAAAAAGTCATAATAGACGATTCTCTCGTCCGTCTACAAGTCCTCCACCCCCTCTCCGCCTCCTCTCCCCTCCGCAACTAACCACCATTCAATTTCACAGATATGGGACACCGCCGGTCAAGAGCGCTACCGCTCAATTTCCAAGCTCTACTACCGCAGCGCAAACTGCGGCATACTCTGCTATGACATAACATCCCTCGCGTCCTTCGAGGCAATGCACTCTTGGCTACTGGAGCTGAAAAAGAACGTGGACGGGAACATCATCATACACATCGTCGGTACGAAGGCGGACCTAGTGAATGCCGAGCCGAGTCGGCGGGAGGTGCCCTTTGAGAGGTGCGTGGCGTATGCTGCTGAGCACCTTAGTGAGGAAGAAGGTTTCGCTGTCGGCGGCGGAGGAAGGGGGAGGGGCTGGGGTGGGATGGATTGCTGCCACGAGATTAGTGCTAGGGATGATCAAGGTTTGGCTCTTGACTTGATTTTTCTGACCCCGAGGGAGGAGCTAATTTAGTGGGGAAATAGGAGTGGACGAAGTCTTCCAGGTGATCGCCCGAAAACTCGTCGAGCGGAGGGCAGACATCGAGCGGGAGCGCGCCTACGGAAGTCAAGACCCATACACACGCACCGGGAACGGCGGCGTAGATCCCAACCTAGCGGGAGCGGGGGAGAAGAGTAAAGGTGGAAAGTGCTGTTAGAAACCTCTTCTTTCTGTCATTGTGATTTTCAAACTCTTATGATACCATGATCTGGCCTCTGCCTTTCTTCTCTCTCTCATTTGTCTGTTTTTATTGGCGACTTGGGCTCCTTTCGCTTGTCTTTCGTGTCCTTTTCTTTCATCTTTCCTCTCATTTGCCTCATTCCACCCGTGGTTCGCGTGGCAGCGATTGGGTTGGGTAATTTCAGTACAGCCACTCCCCCCTTAGTTTCATCCCAGTTTAATATAGCGTTCATGATACATCACTCGCGATATTCGGATATTGGATATTCAATGTAATCAACTAGTCATTTGGCATCACTCGATCAGGAGAATGAGATTGGGTTATAGGTGGGCTTTGACGTCCCGGGTGTTGAGGGGGGGAATAAAACCAAACTGGAACAACTTCGCTCCAGGACATACCGCATTTACTCGTGTAATCCACAATCTCTCTATGTGAGGCTATCTCTGTCAATCCCTGCCTCAGCCCACTATAAGTTTAGTTTGACAGGTTAGCAGAATTGCGAATACTAGTTAGTGAGATCAAGCACACCCGGCGCACCCGGGCTTGACCCTGCGAGGAAAACATCAACCCTCCCCAGGGGTCTTCGTCTCCGATCACGGAGATAGCCTTGAATACGGAGATAGTGAGTTATACGAGTGCATACGGTAGTCCACTGGGTTCGATTGGTAAAAGAGCACCGTGACAATTTGAAAGAACGAGTAGCCATTGGACGCTGGTAAGTATCACCTGCGCCGGTGAGACTCTGATCGGTTTATTGCAGCTTCTGCCTATAAGAAGTCATAGAAACACAAATATGAAGGGGGAAAAAAGAATAGAATCGGTAAAGTTTTCTAATGATTTGTCCCATTTGTGCCATTATTCTGAGCGGTGGCCTCTCCAGCGGCGGCGAGTCGGTCATGCTCATCGATGTCGCTATTAAAACGTTAGCACAACCCGAATTGCACATGCGCGGAGAACGTACATAGCCTCCCAAGGATAACAACACCAAACATCTCCGACCGTCTCGGCCGCAAGATACCGCCCCTCCTTGACCATCTCCTCCGGCAATTTTCCTCCCTTGGGCTTATCCTTATTCTACACCACACCCCACGCCGTAATTAACCATCTCTCACGTCCTAAACTGGGGGGCAGGGAGTAAGCTTACGTGCAACACAAAAATAAAGAAATTCGTCTTGGGTTGATTCCCGCCCAACTTCTCCGCCTGTAACTGCACGTCCTTGCTCAGCTCCTGGACCGCGTACTGCAATGTAGTCCTTGTATCATCGACCTCATCGACAATGAGAATATTCTTGCCAATGAGGTCAGTGTTGGAGAGGGAGGTAAAGTCGAGCCATTGGGTGCGGGTAACTTTGGTGCCGATCTCTTCTTCAGGTCCTTCGTTTGTGAGTTTCTCATAGAGGGAGAGACCTATGGCCTGGATGGGAATGTTGGGGCTTCCGGGGGTCTTGAGGAAGGAGCTGGTGGGCTAATTGTTAGCAAATGCTGCAAGTTAGGCCAGCAGGACCCGGGAAGAAGGCCGAGAAGAGGGGAAGAACTAACCGGAGAATTCTGGCTGGTACGTATCCACCGCCACCGATGCTGGGTCCGGTCAGTTTGTGAACTTTTTTTTTTTGCAAGAAAAAGGAAAGAAGGAAAGAAAAAAGAAAAGTGGGAGACAGACGCGATCATGAGATTCGGCTTAAACTCATCCAGAATCTTTGGCGCTGCGTTCTGGCAGAGCTTGTGGACCTAGAGTAGCCGTGAGCATAGTCGGTAACCCCACCAATCGAACCCGTGGCCTCGCCTGAAAGTCGTCTCTCAAGGGAGGCATGGGGAAGAAACCAAACATACCTGATTGTAAGTTAAGTACTTTCGCTCAACCATCTTGATTCGGAGAATATATTTCGCAGGTTCTGTTAGAAATAAGAATGGCTATGAGATCGTCGGTATCGGTGGTTGTGGTTGTGGTTATGGTTGTGGTGTCGTTTGTCAACTCAGGGACGAGAAAGTGAGGAAAACACACGCTAATGCGTGACCGCAAAAGAGGACACTTACGGTAGACTATGACTCTTTCTAGTCAGGGTTTAAGTTTTTTAAAAAAAGAAAGATCCTCGGCCCCCGCACCAACCATAATAATCCGTCCCGCAACAGGGGGGGTTTATCGTCAACGGGCAATCGGCGAGCTCCGTCAGATAAAACGCGGAGAATGCCTCCGCTAATTTCTTCCTATTGTGCTGGATAGTATTTAACATATTCGCTTTATCTGAAAAAAAACAAAAAACCCCGAGATCCCTTTTCAAAAATGATATAATTACATCGTAAGGGCTCTATCTCCCCCATTCCATTCCCTGGCCAGTCAGCATGGATGATGGGGGCTTATCTGGCCGTTGAAACCTGGCCCCTAATTATCGCAACTTGCCTGGGGGGGGGAGGGGAAAAAACAACACAACCTCCCCTCTCACCGACTTCCGCCTCCCCACGTGCCGGTTAACAGACAAACAGCCCAAGTTATTCCCGGGGGGATTAATAAACCCACATGCACGAGCGGTGACAATATGATACGTGAGCCTGCATAAGGTACGACCCGAACGGTTTCCAGAAGGGGAAGTTCTGGCTGGGGATGGGAAGTTTATCGGTCAAAGGGTGTGGTTAAATTAAGCTCAAGATGCCAAGATTGAGGCTCTGATGTAGTTGATTCGGTATGATAATATGAAACTTGCCAATATTTCCCAAGCTTGACCAAGGGTGCGCCCTGCGGAGCCTTAATAGTCTATTATCCCATCTGTACTATCATAGTACTCAGGACCTCACTCTCGAGCTAAATAGGGCAATAGCCTGAGCACCACCGCCCGAGGAAAAGATTGATTAACTGTATGGAGAATCATCCAATCTATCAACCTAATAGAGCTACAATTCTCATTAGACCGGGGGCTGAAAATGCTTCAGTGGTTGAAGACCGACCATATTTTCTTGGCGAAGCACTCCGGCTGCAGAGTTCCCTCACCATATATCAGTGAGAGGTTGTGATATTTTGTCGGAATGGTCTATCATGTCTAGGGAATTCTGTCTAGTCTGGTTAGATAGTAGTTCTAAGAGCCCGAGAACAGCGTTTTATTCCTGCTTACGGCCCCGTCTTCTTCCTGCCCTTGGTTTGTCCGCCCTGGCTTGCTCACTACTGGTCTCAGGTTATTGTACTGGCGGGCAACTATGATATCATACAACGAAAAGAAGCTATGGTCCGCGGTGCTGAACGTCTGGAAGTATCTTTTCTTTACATCCATTGGGTGGATTATACATACGGTATTCTTAGTCTTGGTGCTGCCGTCCACGGAGATTGCTACTGGAACCTGCGAGCAACATGTTCGATCACATCCCTAACAGGGGGATGCGGATGCTGGTGCTCATAATTAAGACAATCCATACTTGGCACCGTGGTTTCAGTAACCTGAGTCCAAGGGGCATCATATACTATTACTTTGGGAGGTATGATATGTAAAAGGTTTATTCATATAGCCTGACTCGATAGCTTCACAGGGCGAGCCTCTACGGCACTAGGACCGAGTTAGATCATAAGAACTATCTGTTCACGCATTTATCTTTTATATATATATCTTGTCAAAGAGGGGAAATGAGGGTCGCACAGAAGTAGCCGATAGACCCAGAGAATATTCCTGGAACTCAGGCACTTTTGGAGAAATGATCTGAAACGTAGTTTTTTTTCCGCCTTTAACTTGGTTCATTCGCTCGCTCTCATTCACAACATCTATCCAACTAAAATCCGACTATCGGTAGAGACAGGTGTATAAGTAAAACACAAGTACCACATCCTGATCCCTATCACTACATCTATCTCTGTGTTTCCCGCATGCTCTTGTTTCTCCGTACACTTCCGTAATAACAAAGGAAAAAACATAATGGGTAAAATCTATTGTTGAACATTCTCCCATATCCGTTCCGTCTATTCCATCTGCATGTCTCATGAACGCTCCTTCCCACTCCCGTAACAAAGCCAAGCACACCCGTCCAACATATCTCCTTAGCACAGAGGTGTCGGTTTGCACCCGAGACCTAGCTAATTCACGTTCGTACACGTACTGTACCAGTACGTGCGCCTAACTCCCACACCAAGTGATGATGCAAGCGAGGCTATTCGACTGATTCCCGTCAATCCTCCGTCCGTTTCTTCTTATGACTCCTGTTTTCCTTTTCCACCGCTCCAGTCGTCCCTGTTCCGGGAACACCGCTGACCTCTCCCGCCATTTTCTTGGCACACCAAACACTCCCATACTCCATGTATTCTGCTCTCGTCACCTGTCTCCTCTTCATCTCCGCCTTATCTCCCGCCAGCACCACTCCACCCTGCCACGTATAAGTAACTGGATTATCTGGTTTGGCAATTCTGACCACAGACTCAGCAGGAGCAAGCGGTCGCAGTTCCATCTCCAGTCGTTCCAAAAACCCTGGAATGTTTGCATTGCCACCTACGACGACAATATTCGCCAGCAATAAGCTCCGGTACCTCTCCGGAACACCCTCGAGACTCTGCATTATGGTCTCGGCAATCCCGGCTTGTGCTAATCCTATGTCCTGAGGGGTAAAAAGCAGCTCTGGGACTGAGAACCTTTCGTCGCTCAGCTCCATAATTTGTTCGTCATTGCTGCCGAATGCTGGTTGCTTCTTGGGGACGTGCGGTCGCCTGTAACCTCCTTTACCGGAGTTGTAGTCTGGCAGAACATAATCCACGACAATATCGTTCGCTTCTTTCTTCATACTATGACACTTTTCCAGCTCGTCATTGAAGTTAGTCGAAATGTAGCAAACGGACTCCTTGACTTGGTTTATAAGGTAGGTTTCTTCCATCATGTTCCATGTACGCGTTGACACCATCTCTTTAAGGTAATTAGTCAGAAACTTTCCGCCAATGTCGATTCTGCGGACAGCCGTATTCCATAATTGGCCGTTTATGATTGGTGTAATATGGGTGTTCGAAAATCCAGAGTCAACAACCACGACAGCTTCAGCTGGTGGTGGGAAAGGTGGCGGGTTCTGGGGAGAGTATAGTGTGCTGACATCGTTCCAGGGAATTAATGTTGGGCCTATTGGTTACGGGTGTCAGGAGCTACTTGAAACAGGAATATCTCAGAACACAAACCTATACAGCGGTAATAGGCTGAGAATTCGTACTCTTCGAATACCATCTGATCGCAGTTCGTCTGTAGTGTTGAAGGAGCGTTCGGAGCTTCAGTTAACAGTAGGGTTGTATTTCTCGGATCACACTAAGACATTGACGCATCAGTCGGGCGTGTGCCATACCATGGCGCCAACAAAGGGAGCTGGTATGATACCTTGAGTCTCGATTCTGAATCAAGGAAAGCCCTATCCCATATTTCCTTTTCGGCCTCCCAGTTTACTAAATAGCCCTTCGATTATTGTTAGAATATGGTATCACTTGGTGCAAAAAGCTTTCGCCAAACCTTTTCAACGGGCCTTCGAAAAACGGCAGACCCAAAATCCCGGCAATTCTCGAGCTGTTGGCCAATCAACACTCGCTTGTCTCTTGTTCGCGCTATGCAGTTCGGAATAGTAATGCATGTTTTACCGGTGGTGAATCCAGCTTTGATGGTATAGGAACCGTTATCCACCACGAGAGTAGTAGCAGGCATCTGTAGAGGGGGGTGGGGGGTGGGATAGGTGGCTCGGGGCTCAAGCTGAGATCCTGGAAACCGAAAAAGCACTTGGCAACAACATCGTGTCAGCGAGTGCACGGTCCAGCTTCGCCAAGACTTTGGTGGCACCAAAGAATGTGTGGGTGACTGATCACCGTCGTCGCCTACACCCTGCAACCATAAAAAGGGATGCACCCCCCCCCCGTACTGTAACTTATATACCCGCTCTGATGCTCCCCTCCATTCTGTCACTAACTCTGGGAACGCAGCCTGACTCCTCTCGTAGTCCGCCACGATATCCTACCTCCTATCCACCGCCCTTCCACTACCATCCCTTCGCTCCTTAACGCTAACCCCCAGCTATCGCCATGTCAGACCGTGAGTTCGGAGGAGGAGGTACCTCATCCCGTCCTACTCGAAGAGCAAAAAGTACTGACGTCCTCGATAGCCGACGATCTCTCGCTTCCAAAAGGTTTCTTCCTTACTCATCCGCTCGACTTCCCCATCTTATGAATGTGCTAACACTCGGCTAGCGACCGTACAGAAGATAATTTCCGAAATCCTCCCGAACGATCTTGCTTTCGCTAAAGAGACGCGCGATCTACTCATAGACTGCTGCGTTGAATTCATCACTCTTGTTTCCTCCGAGGCCAATGACATCGCCGAACGCGAAGCCAAGAAGACTATCGCTGCCGAACATGTTGTCAAGGCGTTGAAGGACCTAGGGTTCGAAGAGTATATCGAGCAGATTCAGGAGGTTGCCCAGGAACACAAGGAACATCAGAGGGTATCTTGCCTATCGCCCTTACGACTTTAGCTGAAAAATGCTGACCGAAAAAGTTCCAGTCTCGCGAAAAGAAGCAGACCAAGCTGGAGCAATCAGGACTCTCTCAAGAAGAGTTGTTGAGACAGCAGGAGGAGCTGTTTGGTAATGCTAGGGCTAAATTCAACCAGCAGGGCTCGGTTCCGGAATAGAATAAAACAAGCCCAGGAGTTTTGTGGGTTCGGTTGTTAGGGAAACACGGAATAAATTCCAGAAGGCTCTTTGTTTTTTTGCCTCACGGTATCGCGAGAACCACTTGTATCAATATCACGATTACGGTTACGCTTTTCGTTTTTCTTTTCGGGGTTCACGTAAAAGCTGCCCGGCGTATTTTCTGATTGATTGATTGATTTACCTTCCCTTTCGTTTGCGATTTGGCTTGTTCTGCGGTACGGTTGTTAGGTTTGGCACACTTTGAGGGATGGTGGCAGCTTGCATTCATGTATCCTATGTGTTTATTTTCCCTATAGACATCACGAACCGCTCACTTACAGGAAACTATCGTCAGGTCCTTGTGGCACCCTATTAGGAATGATGGCAAGCCTTTAGGGATATTATAGGAGTCTGTGTTAAACTTTTAGATAGAAATCCCCTATACTTGGCTCACGGGGTAATAGATACAGTGCCGCCCCGGGGTATATCGTAGTAATTCCGGTCTTGGGTAATAGTGCGGGGCGAACGCCGCCGCGGTTTCTCCGCCGTTTTGTGTCGTACCGTGCCATCCCGATATCACAAGTCTCACATTTTTCCTGTTTGAGACTCGGGCACATTGGTCGACCCGACCAAGAGCCTAGACCAAACAACGCGCGCGGCGCCTAACCTGCCCAATCCGAATTTTACCCGCGTTCCCAGTCCTCACCCTTGACAAAAGTAAGCTCGGCGGCTAAATCACGTAGCGACGCAACCTCACCTCAACCTCACCTCACCTCGAGGTAGCTACCGGCCGCACCTCATCCCCCCACTTCGTAACAGCAAACCATACCAAAGAAAGAAGCCCAAAGGATGGAACACGAAGAAGACCAAGCCGAGGACCTCGCATCGCTAGGCTTCACCTCCTTCGGCTCCCGAAACAAGCGACCAAAACATCACCACGGCGCCAGCGGGAGCAACAGCAATTCAATCCCGCTTCCACCCTCACCCGGGGTTGCAGAAGTAACCGCCTCCACGGGTGCCGTGGATGGAGGAGCCAAGCCCCTGCCGAAGGGACCGGAATTTACGCCTTACGTCGCGCCAGCATTCACGCCTTATGTTCCGCCAAGGTTTGTGGGTGGTGGTGGTGGTGCGGGGAGTAGGGGAGGAAGGACGGGTGGTGGTAGCGGGGATGAGGTATGTTTTTATTTGATCCATTGCCTATAGGGGGGAAGGGAAGGGAAGGGGATTGGTGGCTGATTTGACTTGGGATGGGATGTGAGAGTAGTTGTATAGTCCCCGGTTTGTGGAAAATCCTTGGAGAGCGTTAGAAGCGAAGTTTGGGATTCGCGCGGAGTGGGTCGATTTTGAGAAAATTGAGGGTGGGGGTAGTGGTGATGAGGAGGAGGGGGGAGTGGAGGAGGGGGTTCAAGGTGAGGAGGGGGAAGAGGGAATGACTGGTTCGGCGGAGAGAGTTGAGGTTCACATGCAGGGAAAAGCCGACGAGTTCGGCGAGCGTGGGGAGAACTAGTGTGTGCTGGGTGTGATATGGCTTAACATATGTCCGGGGGTTATCCTGGCTTAATTTTATTTCGGCGGGAGATGGGTGTGTGTGTTTAAATGTTAATGCCGTGGGATGATAATACTATATATGGTCCAATGCCCGCATGGTCACAATTTTGCTGAAGGGAAAGTCGGGTTCTAGATATCGTGACATTATTAAAGAGGATGGACCCGATTTCCTCCAATCATCGCTATTCTCCAGCGTGCCCTGTCCAATCCAGGAATGGTATACACTCCCACTGCAGCCTGGTGCCAAACACATGGGCAAGATACACCTCTAGCTGTGGGAAACTATCATACTATTTAGAACATCGCTTGAACCATCAGAGCCCTAAGTCTGTATCACTAACAATGAACTCCTTGCATCATGATATGCAGGACATTTCAGAGATCCCCCTAATTCCTCTAATTCGGATCTCTCAGAGTATCCCTTGCCCGGCAGATATAAATATCCCTTGCGGATTATTGTCGCGAAAGGTGTTGCTTGGGTGTGGGACAGGGCACCAGGCGTTTGGCACCAGTATGAACGACGATGTGTGAGCGGTGATGAAAGTGTGCGGTGATGAAAGTGTGGGAGGTCGGATGAAAATCTTCCCTACCAGCTCATGTGACAACGGGGGGGGGGGGGGGGCTGGATACCCGAACGGGTATTTACGGGAAATAAAAAGGGCAGGCCCAAAAACCCCAATAAAAAAAAAAAAAAAAAAAAAAAAAAAA
>Ga0307513_10001274_pt1 | contig 36455 bp, 41 predicted proteins | sample 15_EM_MG_FD_202174 | JGI IMG/M metagenome (GOLD analysis project Ga0307513, IMG submission 202174) | Populus trichocarpa ectomycorrhiza microbial communities from riparian zone in the Pacific Northwest, United States - 15_EM | ecosystem: Host-associated > Plants > Roots > Unclassified | place... | reverse complement strand
GGGTTTTACACCCGGAGGACACCCGGAGGGAAAAAGTACGGAGGGTGTGATGAAGTGATGATTGTTTCTGCATTTTGTTAGCATGAGTTTTCGGGAAAAAGGGGGAAAGGTGGGACAAGGAGCAAACCGTTTGAAGGTACCTCCTGATGAGGATAGGAGGAGTTTGTGATGATATATACTTCTGTCTTTGCCCTAGTTAGTTGAGTTAGTGGACAAGGTGTCGTTGTGCGAGAGACTGTTGTTGTTGTTGTGAAGAGAAGAGATTTTCCCCCGCTTCTGTGTGCGATCGTGTCGTGTGTGATTCCTTGGCGCCGTTTCGTTTCGCCGTTTCGTTTCGCCGTGCAGTATATCGTTTCGAGCCCAAGTCTAAAACCTACTTCATACTAGTTTCACTTTAATGCCCTCAGAGTATAAGCTCAACTCATTCACTTCAGATCTTTCATCCCACTCACTACTCAATCAGTTAATCATTGATGTAATTCCATGCGCATCACATTCCTTTTATCTTCCTTTTGTTACCTTGGATTTCTTTGCTGCTGAGGACAAGTATTCCTGTTGCGAAGCATAAATAGCCGGTACTCCGGTCCCTTAGATAGAATGCAAGAGTCTATGGTTTTCTGTCGTTTCTTAAGCCTTCGGTATAGAGCTTGACTATTGTGATATTTACAACCCAACCCAAACCCCGCCGAGTGATATGGCATGACCATCATTATTCGTGCTCTTCCTCGTCTATCCTGAAAACAATATCCACGGGATAAAACAAGGGCTAAACGCACTAGTCAAGTACTATATCGTAATACTGTTGTTATGATAAGCAAAGCAGAGGACTCTGCAAGTGAGCAAAATTTTACCTTCCGCATCTCCAAATAGCAGTCCGTTTTACAAAACTCACGGAACCACGAGAACTCGAGTATTAGCACCCGGGCACAGCACAATCTCTGATCTTGGCACCCTTGGAGCTTGGTTTTTGGTCCGGGTAACCAGGCGCATTTGTTAATCACGAGATTTCCACTGATTCCCATTCCTCTCCGTCGCCTCCAATTCAATTACCCCCTTCATGAGCCAATAACAACGCACCCCTCCAAGTCAAGCAAGTAGTAAGCTACATGTACAGGATGAATACAAATTTACGAATACAAGTAGCGGTAGAACAAGACTAGCGATCCCGTGGGTCCCTGGACCTGCCCATAGGAGAGCAACACTGCCCGGGCGCAAATTAGAAATCCGGAGGGTGTGACAAACAAAATGCATGGTTGCAGCACATCCTCGGGCGCAAAAAAATTAAATACCGTACTCGAAATGTTCGTGACAACGGCGGCCCGTCGTCATCAATCAACAGGCGGAAAGCAGCACAACACCCCCCGCCCCAAGAGCTAGGTACCCCCCCCCCCCAGTAGAAAGAATAATATTTAAAAATTTTAAATTTTAATGTGGAAGAAAAAAAGTTGAAACGTTTGGTGTTGTGGCTGGGGTAGTAACTTAAGCGGCGGTGAGGTTAGCACATTCGATATGCGCGAGTAGATAGTAAGTTAGTCTAGATCAACGCCACCCCGTCCCGATCTCTAATTTGCGCCGAAGGAAGAAAGTTACCGAGTGCGCCAGTGCCCTCTCTGGCCGTGATCATGAGAAATCACTCAAGTTTCCTAATTTGTGTTGGTTTCCACCGATTTGGAAGTATCATACATCCAAAGAAGGCGATCGTTCCTGGCATGCGTGTTTTATCCGCTCGAAGGGGTAATGGCTTATCCAATAGATTCACGGATTGTCCCCACCAGAGTCTGTGTTTGTGGTGTCGTGGGGCCGACTGCTATTGGATCCAACCAACAAATTAGCCAGAGCCTCAGAATTCCGGCGGCGTACGGTTCTTACGACAGAACCAAGCCATCCAGTCCTCCACAAAAAGTTCTTCGATGAAAGAGAGGTATCGGCACTGCTACCACGGCATAGGGATTGCGGCATAGGGGATTGCCAAATGCCGTAACTTCTGGGTAAACTGGATCCGCCCCTATTATCTCCATTATAGTTATAAAAAAAAGAGCGTGACAGGACAATGTCGCATCTCTGAGAGTATTACTCTTAATTCTCTGACGTTTATGAACACCACTGCTATTGCGTTCGCCAAAATTTTGAGGCTCCGGCCGATTTTTTCCCCGTACGTACGGTACCGTAATAGCAATTGTGTTCACAAACGTCAGAAAATTACGAATCGAATTTGCTCTTGGTACGGTAGTTGCAACCAGATTTGCCATGCGCTACATTATCCTATCATGCTTTACAGTGCTATCTTCAGGAATGTGCATTTGCCACAGCATTAGGCCCCAGGAGAAATATGGTAGTCTGGTCGAGCAACGGCTACCTTAAGAAATATAAATTTAGTCGCTGATAGTCATGTTAGGAGAATGAAAATTGGGTCACTCGCACCCCGCTACAAGTATAATGAAACCAGTTACAGTCTCCACCGTACCCATGGCGAAACTGGACTGGTGGCGAACAGGGATTAATTACCAGTAATTTTTCGTAACCCTAACCTCGATGATTCACTTTTTGCCCACGAAAATACCCCTGTTCGCCACCGGTCCAGTTTCGCCGTGGGTACGGTGGAGACTGTATCTGGAAAGCCTTGGTATTACAAATGAACCCTCTGGGAATTTACACCCCTACCGTATAATCTGGCAAAAGTCGGACTGGAGCTAAAGAGAAACCAAGGCGGCCGAGCCAACAGGAGGGCGCGAAGAAGGCGAATTCGCCACAGTTTAAACATATAGACCACGGTGTTGGACAAGTTCAAGAAAATCCTCAGTGGCGTCAATCCGACTTTTGCCAGATTATACGGTACTCCCATAAAGTCTTCTCTGTACTTGTACCGTAAAAACTCGAATACAAGACCGGTGTGCTATGCTCACTCCCATTCGCAAAGTCTTCGCGGAAAGAAAGGTACTCCGGCAAAGTCTTGGTGGCAAGGAAGGTACTCGAGTACTTGTACCAGGACAACCCTTACAGTTCAGATTATGCACAAAATCTTGTATCACTACTTTCATTGCGGCCAAGACATTGCCACAATACGGTGTAGGGCATGGTCTGTCATAGGGTAGTTTGGCGGTCACAAGGAGAATTTTCTCCCACTGTGACTTGCCCACTTTGTATCTAGCTCAGCGTGCATTCTTCTCTCTTTCTAAGCAAGACAACAACAGCAACAACAACCGAGGGGCATCAACACCCAGGCAAGCAATCAATAGACATCGTTTCTTTTCTATTCCTATTGGGTTCATCTCTTTCTCTGTTGTTCTATCCTTACTCAGTCAATTACAAGCGGGCACAACACACAAGTCAAGCACACCATTGTCAACGTTTCCTTTTTCTACTTTGATTGGGTCAAGCACTTCTCTCCTACTATCCTCTATCCGGTGAATTAAGTGGGTCAGCATCGAGTGAATCCCCTACCCAACTATCTTACGGTTTAGAAGAAGGTCACGCCGCGGGCGACAGGAGTGGAATACAGCTTGCGCGACACACCATCCACACAAGGGCAGAAGTGAGAGAGCCCGACAACGGTATGATACCTTTCTTTCCGCCAAGAATCTGCGAATGGGAGTTTGTCGTTGGGATTTCCCCCTTTAGGATAGGCTTAGGCGAGTCACAGCAAACTCACCCCTCGCTGGGGAGAAAAAAAAGGAAAAATACACAGCGCTCTACTAAGAGAGGCAATTACAACGACATAGCACACTGACCATGTATTCGAGTTTTTACGGTACCGTCCTCGAGCAAGGAATTTCTTCCAGAACCTCGCTATCAAACGAGAAATCATGAACCCTTGGCGTTTCTGATATCGAGTGCGACTTGTGCCTTGCTTGAAGATGTGGATCTTTGTTTTCTCTTCTATCTTGAATTTAAGGTACTGTATTTGGCAATGTATCCGGCCAAGACCCTGCCGCATGGACGTGGGTGATCGGACAGACAGGGGCTAAGAAATCTATGTATTGGCATAGATTTCTAATCCCTGTCTGTCCAGTCACCCACTTCCATATCCGGGTACCTAGTACTTCTTTTTTTTCGAAGTTATTGCTCCCCCCCCCCGGGGGAGGCTAATGTCTCTTCGGCCCTATTGTGACACCACGTTTCTCGATCAGCCCCGGCTCGAGAGCTTGCTATCGGCCCCGCTTTCCCTCTGCCGACGAATTCTGTGAAGGATCGAAAGCTCTTCTCACACCCCAGGCTGGTGGATAAAGGAAATGTCTGGACATTACAACTATTTTAATAGCACTAAGTCCTCTGCCAATACGTGGGATGGCTACGCTGTGGCCGGCGAGAGTTCTGGGGTCCTAGCATGGCTATCTTCACTCGAACCGCGGATACGACACAAACAGGTCCAGTCCTGCCGGGTCCCCAATGTGGGAGACTGGCTCCTGAATACGGAGGTATTTCGGAGCTGGTCTGATGTTTCCCACCGAGATACATCCAATGATGCGACCCTATTTTGTTACGGCGATCCGGGGGTCGGGAAGACCTGCATCACGTAAGAGAAGCGGCCTCCAAGAGGAAAAGCGAGTAAGAACAGTATGGCTGATAAGCATATTAGTTCTCTGGTGGTAGATGCCTTGGGCGATCAGGCCAGCGATCAGAACACCATCGTCGCCTGCTTCTACTTCGACTTCGCTGCCCGGAAAGAGCAGTCTCCCACAGATATGCTAGGTTCCCTGCTTAAACAGATAGTTAACGGATTGGCAGGGACTCCAGGAGAGGTGGTCGAGACGTATTACAAGCATAAAAAGGTCACAGGTGGCCGGAGGCCACGGCTTTCTGAAATCCAAACGATGCTCCAAACCGTCTCCACATCACAGCGCGTTTTCATATGTGTTGACGCTCTGGACGAATGTGCGGCAGAGCACCGACAGGTGGTTCTCAGATCGTTACGGGGAATTCTCGAGAAGTCACCAGGTGTCCGGTTATTTCTGACTGGGAGATCCTATATCAGGGGTGAGGTTCAGAGCATTCTTGGTGAGGCAGCGACGTTCATGGAAATAAACCCCAACAAAGATGATATCGTCACATATATCCTGGCCAAACTGGAGGAGGACACCAATAAAGACGCGATGAGTGCTGGGCTAAGGGCGGATATTTTAGAGAAGGTTCCCACAATGGTTTCGGAAATGTATGTATAAGCAAAGGCGCTGGGAGATCCACCTCGGTGGTCCGCTAACAGATATGTGTCTAGATCTCTGGTGTCTCTGATAATCGAGGCAATCTTAAGAGAACAGAAGATTTCGACTAGGAGAGATAGGCTTAGGACCATAATGAGTAGTTCAGGGGGTGTCTACGATAGAATGTTGAGCCGGGTAAAGGCGCAGGATGAGACTAGAGAGAAGATTGGGATGGCCGCTCTCATGTGGGTCTCGCATTCGGAGCGGCCACTAAGAGAGGATGAACTCTGCCACGCCCTTGCGGTCACAATAGGATCGACAGATCTTGATCCCGAAAATGTTCCTTCAATAAGGGCATTGTTAAACTGTTGCCAAGGACTTCTTGTGGTCGATAAGGAGGCTTCTACTATCCGCTTGACTCATTCAGCCCTCCATGAATACATTTCAACTCGTCCCCACCTATTCGATAGAGCTCACTCGATAATCGCCGAAACTTGCTTGACCTATCTGAATTTTCGGCGGTTCAAGGGCCTCCCGACCAGCGACCTCTCCGATCCCGTACAGGCGCCCTTCCTCGGATACTCTTCAATATACTGGGGAACCCACGCGAAAAGGGAACTCTCCGACTGCGCTAAATCGCTTGCCCTTAAGCTACTTAGCGATTATAGTGACCATATCTCCATTAAATTGCTCTTGAAGCACGTATTGAGTCCCGATCGTTTCAGTGATATCAAGGGCTTCTCGTTTACTGGGCTACACTGTGCATCCTTCTTTGGAATTTTTGAGGTTGTGGCTGCGTTGATGGAGACAAATAGCTGTGATGTCGATAAGAGAGATTGTGTGGGTAACACGCCGCTCATGTGGGCTAGGCAGAATGGGCATGACGGGATAGTAGAGCTTCTACTGAAAAGAGGAGGTGTCGCCACCAGACACAAGCGCAAAAAGGTGAAGGGGCTTCCACCACTAGAAGCTAAGGCCCGAAAACGCCGGCGGGTGGCCTAGGGTCGAAGAGACGTAACCCCCCTTGCAGTCTTTGAACATGAATATCTACCACTGCCCCATCTGTATGGATATCCTCATTACCCCGGTCACCGCCTCTCCGACCCCATACCAACACCCTTTCTCGGATACTCTTCAGCACACGAAAACGGAACCCCCGGGCCGCGCTGAATTGCCCTTGAGGCACGCACCGAACCCTGATCGCTTCGATGATAACGAAGATTTTCCCTCGCTTACTGGACTGCGTCCTTCTTTGGAATTGTTGAGGTTGTGGCTGCGTTGGTCGAGATGAAAGGCTATAATGTCAACCAAAGGGCCGGGTGGGTAATACGCCACTCATACGGGCCTCTGAGGGCGGGCGTGGGGGGGGGCGGTAAACTCTTGTTAAGACGGAGTGATGCCCGCCCCGGCCGAGCAGATCCCGATGACCGAACACCACTCTCGGCGGCTGCTCGAAACGGCAATGAGGAAGTAGCGAAGCTGCTACTGTGCCTGATGATGTCAGCCCTGACAGGCTAGCCACGGAGGGTCAGACGCCGCTTTCGTGGGCTGTTCGGAACGGCAACGAGGAGTGGTGGAGCTGCTACTATACGGGAAATATGTCAACCCTAACAAGCCGAACACGGGGGCCCAGACTTCATTTGAGGGCGTTGCTAAGACAGGGCATAGGGGAGCAGTTAATCCACCCCATAAACGGAAAGATGCCACCCCCGACATTCCCAGCAGATCCAGCCATACACCACCAATCCCCTACGCCACGAGCCGCAAGCGCGCGGGGCCGGCGGTACGACAATAGATGGCCTCCCAGGCCACCCGGACACCCCCACCTGAACAGACGCTGGTTGGTGGGTTCTGTATGAGGAAACGAGCGGGGGTCAGCACAGTAGCCACAGTTTCAAACCAAGAAAACCACTTGAAATTTATTTGGGTCTAGCCGCCCGGGCGGGGTGGGGGGGGGTGCCCAAGTAGCCCGGCAGGCCCTCTATGGTGCAAAGCGCCGTGGGTCCTCCTGTGGAGCGGGAATTTCGTGGCGACCGATCGGGGTTGAGCCAACAGTCGCCAAGACACCATCAGTAAAGCGAAATGTTGCACCTCCGGACAACAAGCGGCGTAGTGGACGAAGAAGGTTTCTTTAAAATTATCTACTTTTATATTATCTATAAAAATATTTTTAAGCAAGAAAAAAAGTCTTGTTCTAGCAACTTTTTATTATCCCTTTATCACCATGTTTTGCTCATGTACACTCTACAGTATTTTTCAGCATGGCACTGGGTAGGTTGTGTTACTAGTTTCACTCTCACCCAAATTTTCTTATGATATCATACTTCCGACACTTAATTAAAGAAAAAAGCGCTATTTTGTTCTTCTCAGAAGCTTCATTCGGCTGCTTTTTTTAAAATAATAATAGTAATTCCTTGTCAACTAGTTTGATATCTAGTTTTGCCTGTTTTGAGGACCCGGTTTGAGCCAATATGCACTATTACTTCAACCCCGTGACCCCCACCGCAACCTATCGTGGACCACAAATACCCAAAATACTTCGGGAAGGTATGTACAGTACGAGGCTGGCGACAAAAATGGTGAGCAGAATGGCATGTAACAACCCAAACCACGCTACTTCATGCTTTTCATTCAACACATTCTGGGGGTGTGAAAATTTTCAAAATTTGATATTCTGGTCTAGAATTCATTCAAATATCTCTCCAAGCAATTACAGATTATTAAAGAATTATTGGACACTTTGGCATGTAATATTGTAAAGTTGAAGCTGGAAACAGCGCCAAGCCTTGCCATTTCCCATACAAAATAGTCAGAAATTGCGCCAAGACCAATGTACAAACAATTACTCTCTTGACAATTCCTCAACGAGTCTAGCCGGATACCAGAGTTCTAAAGGGTTGGAAAGTAGAATCTAGGGAATTGTTGCACAAATGGGTGAAGGTTGAGCCCAAATTGTTTCACTAAATCAGTGGCTAGAAGGTTGTGGATATGGCTATTCTGGGTGGAAAACCCTTACACTGCTCACCATTTTTGTCGCCAGCCTCGTACAGTACCTAACTTACTTGGTATAATAGGCCCAGTGTTTTTCCAACAAACTTCAGAATGTGAGCGCAGTAGGGTGCAAGCCAATGGTCTTGCGTAACTTATTTCGCAATATTTTGATGTAGTGTCCCGACTGGCTTTGGGCATAGGAGGTGGGTGCATTGTAGTGTTTAATTCCCCTCAGGTCTCTAGAGACTTTGAATGCTGGGGATATTGTGGTGGTTTCCCCACGCTGCCTTATTCCCAAAGAGGAAAATTTCCGGGTTGCCGGAAGGGGGAGCCGAATCTGCGGGCGGGCATGTGGCTGGTGGCTCGTCTGAAGGATTGGCTGGTTAGACTCGACCTTCCGAATACGACAGCAGTTATGTAGCTGATTTTAATTTAAGTCCGGTATTGCCTTTTCGGCATCGGTACAGCAAGGTTGCTGTGGGCTTTTGATCACAAGTTCGAGGCTGAAGGACTGCCCCGCTCCCCCCCCCCCCCGTACTAGCGATCTATCGGCTTGCTCTGCCGGTACTCCAAGAGTCTATCTTCTGCGGCATCCCTTCTGTGGCATCCCTCAGCGGAAAACAGAAGATGTCTTTCAATAACAATAAAGGGAGTTTTAACAAATTCAGTGTCCACCTACAAGACGAGAGGTCCGAAATCCTAGAAATCCTAGCATGGCTATCTCCACTCGAGCAGCAGATACGAGACAAAGAAGTTCATTCGTGCCGGGTTCCCGAAGTGGGAGATTGGCTCCTACATACGGAGGTATTTAGAAGTTGGTCCGGTGTTTCTCGCCAAGGTGAAACCAATAATGCGGCCTTGTTTTGCTACGGCGATCCGGGGGTCGGAAAGACCTGCATCACGTATGAGAAGCGATCTCCGGGCATCTAAGAACAGCATTGCTAACAAGCCGTGATGTTAGCTCCCTGGTCATAGATACCTTGAGCGATCAGTTCAGACATCAAAACGCTATTGTCGCCTGCTTCTACTTCGATTTCGATGCAAGGGAGGAGCAGTCTCCCACGGACATGCTAGGTTCCCTGGTTAGACAGATAGTTAGCGGATTAGAAAATATCCCAGAACAGGTGGTCAAGGAATACGACAATAATAAAAGGGTCGCGGGTGGCCGGAGGCCACGGCTTCCTGAAATCCAAACGATGCTCCAAACCGTCTCCACCTCACAGCGCACATTCATCGTTGTTGATGCTCTCGATGAGTGTCTAGCAGAACATCGGCGGGCAGTTCTCAAATCGTTACAAGGAATTCTCGAGAAGTCGCCAAGCATCCGATTATTCTTGACTGGAAGATCATATATCCGGGATGAGGTTCGGGACATTCTTGCTAAGACAGTGACGTTCATGGAAATAAAACCCAACAGAGTTGATATCGTCACATATATCCTTGCTAAACTGGAGGAGGACACCAATAAAGACGCAATGAATTCAAGCCTAAGGGGAGATATCCTAACTAAGGTTCCTGCAATGGTTTCGGGAATGTACGTAAGAGCAAAGATTAGGGAATCCACCTCAGCCCTCCGCTAACAGAGATATGTCTAGATTTCTACTAGTGTTTCCGATAATGGGGGCAATTTTAAGAGAACAAAAGATCTCCACCAGGCGAGAGAGGCTTAAAGAAATGCGCAGTGTCTTGGGGAGTGTCTACGATAGAATGTTAAGCCGGGTAAAGGCACAAGGCGAGATTAATGAGGGAATTGGAATGGCCGCTCTCATGTGGGTTTTGCATTCGGAGCGGCCACTAAGAGCGGATGAACTCTGTCATGCCCTTGCAGTCGAAATAGGATCAGCGAAGCTCGATCCCGAAAATGCTCCCACAATGAGGACAGTATTAAACTGCTGTCAAGGGCTTCTCGTGGTGGATAACGAGGCTTCTACTGTCGGCTTGATCCATTCAACCCTCCAAGAATACCTTTCAACTCTCCCCCACTTATTCGATAGAGCTCACTCGATAATCGCCGAAACTTGCTTGACCTACCTGAATTTTCAGCGGTTCAAGGGCCTCCCGGCCAGTGACTTCCCCGATCCCGCACAAGATCCCTTTCTCGGATACTCTTCAATATACTGGGGAACCCATGCGAAAAAGGAACTCTCCGACTATGCTAAATCGCTTGCACTAAAGCTATTTGACAATTATGATGACCACATATCCATTAAGTTGCTCCTGAAGAACGTATTGAGTCCTGATCGTTTCAGTGATATCAAGGGCTTCTCGTTTACTGGGCTACACTGCGCATCCTTCTTTGGAATTATTGAGGTTGTGGTTGCGTTGATGGAGACGAACGGCTGTGACATCGACAAGAGGGATTGTGTGGATCATACACCGCTCATGTGGGCTGCCAAGAATAGGCACGAGGGGATAATAGAGCTTCTAGGGAAGCCGGGAGGTACCTCCATCGGGCACAAGCGCAAAGCCTCTTCACCAGAACCCGGGGCCCGAAAACGCCGGCGGGCGACCTGGGGTTGAGACACAAACCCCCCTGCAGCCTTTGAACATGAGCATCTGCCGTTGTCCTATCCCTATATATATCCTCACTGCTCCGTTCGCCACCCGTCCTGCCCTCCTTTAAATCTTCTTCGACTTCCGGTAATAGCACTTTCCTACGGGCATTGGCGTCCCTCCCTCTAGCCCATTCTGCAAGCCTTCCTCGGAAACCCTCTTTTGCGATGGCCAGTCGAGGAAACCCTGTATTAGTATTTGAACCACAAGAGGAGAGAAAACAAGTAAGAGAGCAATACTAGGTGCGCAAGCAAGCTTATGTTAGCTTCAACTAGCTAACAGGACAGCAGATAGGATTATATCCAGATGAGAAGCACCTCCAAATACCTCCTCAATATCCCACCGGCCCCCATTCTCACCCCGAAACATCCCACAACAAAAGGAAAACATGAACAATCCGATCACGTTCTCGATCCCTCTACACCTCTCCCATAAGCCCGGACGAGACCCTCCTCTCCTGTACAAACACTCCTGACACATTCCAAGCTCCTAATAATTCCCATCATCCGTCTGCTTTTCTCCGAAATCTTCCAACATCCCACGTCTTGTAGGGGGTGCTTGTTTCAAGTTCTCCGAGTATTTGCGAGTGTTGCCGGGCCAGTATTTATGAGCATTTATTCCTAGACCTTGCGGGGAAGTAGAGTCTATTGTATTATGAAGATCCTTTCTATAAATTAGACTTCCATCCATTGTTTAACATCGTAGCTTGTCTCCAGTTCTTGCTTACCCTTCTCGTCCACTCTCAATGTCCCTTACCCCTTCTATTCCCTTCTTCTCTCCTATAAACGATCGATGTAGACTCGCACTTGAAAAAAAAAGGAAAAAAAAGGATAGACACCATAAGCGAGTAACCGCGCATGAGTTAACTCTAATCAGATTCTCGAGTTTATTATCCCTATTCCCGCTCACCGCGGTGAAGGGTCGACATTTCAAGATTTCAATACACGCCCTTTCCCCTGTTCCTCAGGCGCTATAGAAACCCAGACAATTCGACCAAGCGTTATGTCACCAGAGCTACTTCCTCTAGTAAGCTTTGATCATTTTCCGGTTTTTCATGTCTCCCAGAGGGGCCAAGCAGCTCGCCTTTTACTATATATTTCCTCGCACCCTCTGCCAGAGCAGGGAATCTTCGACCAGATAGTACATGGTCTGGTTTACCGAAGTTTCTATGGTGTGGGATGGGAACGGGGACACGGGAGTGGTAAACCCACGGCAACATACCACACCGCGAAAGCAAACCTTCAAAAAAAACCAGAAATAAAAACCAAAATTAGTCTTCCAAACGCATATCATTCAGTCAAGCGATTTGGAGGCATTTCGACACTAGCCAAACGATTGGTTGTACCAACCACCATTCCAAACACCGCACATCAAAAAAGCCAAACCCTGCCGAGTGATGTGACATGACCGCCATGCCTCGTGCTCATCCTCACCCCTCCTGAAAATAATACCCACGAGATAAAATAAGTAGCCAAACATACCGATCAACTACCGCAACCAAAGCAGAAGACGCAACAAGTGAGGAAAACCTACCTTCCGCGCCTCCAAAATCCGTTCCTGCCGACGTTCACGACCAAGGATTTACCCTCCTTCGGCCTCTATTTCAGGCCCCGCTCGGCACGTACCAATGCAAACATACCGCAATAAAACCCGCGAATAGAACCTTAGCTGGAAGCAAATCTCCGTGATATTTGAGAAGCAGGTGTTTAGCAGGGCTTGTCACGCACAAAAAAACTATCTGAGAACAAGGTTTTCTCCCTCCACCTGCATCGCACACATAGGGTTGAGAAGGCAGAGTCTGCGTTATTAATCCTTACTAGAAAATGACAAAATTATAAAGAAGGCTTTAGGCTCCGTTTAGAATAGGAGAGGAGTTGCGTTTTTCTAACGTTTATGGCTTTTCCATTGCAGGTGAAATACCGCAAAATTGCACCTTTTTTATCATGCGCATGACACTCCACATACGAAAAAAAGCAGAGGATTATGGTAGTTAGCTGATTGAGGGGTTGAGATAAATAGGGCAGGCTGGATTTATGGCAGGTGAAGGGTATCATACCAAAAGGGATTTATGGTGTCCCCGAACACCGATCTTTCTAGAAAAGGAGATCTATTTTCCCCGGGATAGCCGTCCACCCGAACGGCCTCCCCACTCGTACGGATGCTGATTAGTGGGCTCTGTATGAGGAAACGAGCGGTGGTCGGCGCAGTAGCCACAGTTAATCCAAGTAAACCACTTGAAAGCTTCTTACTTGGGTTTAGTTGTTCGGGTGAGGGGGCCAGTTCCTGTGAACCGTGGTGTTCTCCATACTCCATTTTCACCCTTTATTGCGATTTCCCTAGGGTGTGTTCCTACTGAATAGGAACTTGATCGAACTTTTACAATATTTGTTGGCGAGCCGAACACTCCCCCAAAAAAAGATTTTTCGTGGAGATAATTTATGCTGAAAATGCGGCACGCCGAATTGGGCCTGATTTACTTATTTACTTAAAACAGGGCGGAGAGAGTCTTAGGCTACCGAAGACCAGAGAATTGTGGTCCGTGCATGGAGAGGTAAGTTAAGAAGTGGGACCTGGTTATTACGGCTCGTATCGGAGGGCGAGCGGGGTATCAATTCTTGATTTGGAGACGGGGGATAATTGATTTGTGATGAGTGAGTCGATAATAGCTACAGGGGTATCATATCTGTACACTTGGTTCGTGGGTTCGAGGGGCTCGGTGAGGGGGGAGGGAGGGAGGGAAGGTGGTTGGTTTTTTTTCCCTGTTCCCCCTCCCAAAAAAAACAATTTCTCGAGGGGTCTAAGAGAGCGAGTGAGGGTTTGTGAAGGAAGGAAAGATGGAAGGAAAGAATGTTTAGGATCCTTTTTGTCTGAATTTCTACTACCCGAGGGCGTATCTACCCAACTGACTAAATAAATGACTGTCCGGCTGATAAATAAAGAGCCCAAAGAAGGATCTACATGAACATATCCTTACTAGGATCGACATCATCGCAATCGGTAGTGCTAACCACCTCCCTCCACCCTTCAAGCATGTCTTCCCCCCTCTTCAAAGCCGCCTCAACGAAAGCAACAGCATCCCTACCAACAACCCACCTCCCCGGCAGAACCCTCCCAGCACCCCTCCCCTTCCCACTAAGCATCTCAACAACCAACTCAGCCCCCTTCTTTGGATCGCCAGGCTGCTTCCAGCTAGACCCCTTCAAGCCCCCGCGAGCAACGCGCATCAAGTCCTCGTATTCGGGAATGACCTTTTTAGCCTCGAACGCCCTCCCGTCCTCCAAAATCCCAGTGCGAAAGTAGCCCAACTCGACGCAAGTGACGGCGATGCCGAAGCTCGCGACCTCCTGCTGAAGGCTGAGGCTGAAGGCGGCAAGCGCGTGCTTGCCGGCGCAGTAGGCGCCGAGACTCGGGCCGCCGCCCCAGCCCGCGATCGAGCCGATGTTGGCTATGACACCGCTGCGTCGGGAGCGCATGTGTGGGAGGATAGCCTGCGCGATGGTGATGTGGCTGAAGACGTTTATCGTGAAGTGTTCTTGGAGTTCGGCTAGGGTGTAGGATTCCACAGTTCCGATGGTGACGACTCCGGCATTGTTCACGAGGTAGTCGATTGGGCCGTGGTCGGTGATCGCGCTGGTTATCGTGGCCTGGATGATAGTTGGGGGGGAGGTCAGGTCGATGATTAGGGGGATTGCGCCAAGATTCGTGAGGTGCGAGAGGGCTTGGGGGTTACGGGCCGTACAAATGACTTTGTCGCCGGATGTGAGGGCAGCGAGGGCAAGGGCGGAACCGAAGCCTCTAGAACAGCCGGTAATGAGCCAAGTCTTGGGAGTGAGGTGGGAAGCGGTAGTTGCAGAGGTAGACATTGTCTGGCTGCTTGTTTGGAAAAAAAAGCGAGGGGGGTAAAATAGAGAAAAGTAAGGGTTGATGATTTATTTCGCAGAGCCGAGTGGGCCAAGCAGTAGAAGCAAAAGCAGCAGTAACAGGAAAAAGAGCACTCGAGGCTTCCTGCTCCCCTCCAAAATGTGGGCAAAATCTGCCCCTTTAAATACACTTTCCCCTCCTCTCATCCTCCTCTCTCTCCCCTCCTCTCAGCACCTGACCAGGCAAACCCCACCCCAAGCCCATTCCCAATCGAGCGAAAAGCTGCACCCGTAAACATTGACACCTCCCACACCTCCCATAACTTCACGCTAATTACTCACCCAGATGACCCGACAAGGATCTTATTCCCGAATAGGAACCTGACCCGACTGTGCCTCACACCTGGATGTATGAACTCGTGCGGGTGTTGGCCTGTAACACGTAGTTTAACAGTGCAACGCGTTGATTAGAATAAATCTTTACCGAACTGCGATTCTTGACCCGATGGACCCTTTCTTCCTATTCCTGTACTCTACTGTAAAAAATTTCCCAGCTAGATATATCAGGCAGGATTCTTTCTCCTGATCCAAACACAAAATTTCTTGAGAAAGGTTTGTGCTTTCTTGACTTGGTGGGCAGGGTACGCCAAGACAAACTCAAGCGAGTGAGGTTCCATGATGGGTCAACGGAAGACGCCCTCGTTGCGCCACATCAAATACCAACTCAGAATTACCGAGGCAACAACCAGCAACAAATCACAACACGGGTTCCTGGAAAACGAACTCTGATCTCCCCCGACCGGCCGTCACCACCACCACCACCACCACCACCACCATCCATCAACCTTCACTCCCTACTACAAAATCACCACAACCGCTACCAGAATGCCAACCGAAACCCCCACCCCCCCCGATACCACTACCACAGCCGATGTCCCTACAGATCTAAAGACCATACACGAATCCCCCCAAAACCCAGCCAAACTGCTGCCGCCCCCCGAAGCCCGCACACGCGAAGAGCTCCGCGAGCAAGCCGCCAAATTCCTCGAAACCAGCAGCGTCAAGAATGCGCCATGGGAGCAGAAGAAGGAGTTCTTGTTGGAGAAGGGACTGACGGGCGAGGAGGTTGAGGCTCTGGCCGAGGAGATGGAGAGGGTGCAGAGGGAGAAGATGGAGGAGGCGACTGTCACAAAGGAAGAAGTTGGAATGGTTCTACAGAAGGGGAAGGGGAAGGGGAAAGAGAGTGTTTGTTCCACCTTCTTTCTCCTTTTGAAAAAGCTCGCGGTGATGATGATGCTAACGGTGACGATAATAGCCCGAGGAACAACAACCCTCCGCAACGATAACAAAGCCCAACGCCGACAATGAAACGAACCCCCCCCCCAAAGACACCGACCAGAAGGATAAGAAGCCCGCCGCTGCGACGGCAGCCTCCCCCCCACTAATAACCTACCCGGAGTTCCTAACCCCAACACCACCCCCGCCCCCACAGCCCCTAGTCAGCGCCCCCAACATCCTCAAATCCGCATACTTCGCCTCGGCCGTCGGCAGCACAATCTACGGCGCCCACAAATTCATCTTCACACCCATGTACTCTGCGCTCACGGACGCACGGCTGGACCTCTCCTCAACAGCACTAAAGAACCTCACGGAGCTAAACACCAGACTACGCGAGCTCGTCCCATCAACACGAATCCAGCACCCCGCCACCGGCGGCAACAAAAAAGCCTACTACCCCTCCTCCCCCGCCGCCCCCTCCTCCTCCGATGACGATGACGATAGCAGCAGCACCTCCGACCCCAGCGAACTATTCCACGTCGACGCCATGACACAAACCAGCCCATTGCTAGACTACCACCACCTCAACACCTCCGAGGAGGCCGAGGACCTGACCCCGGACGGGAAGTTGGAGCATTTATCAACGCAGCTTCACGCCCTCGTCGAGAGCCACTCGGACGGCATGGACAATGAGCTCACGTTCGCGCTTGAGGACCTCAGGAGCTACCTCGAGAGCCTCACCTATGACTGGGGCGGCTCTAGCATTTTTACCTCGCCCTACGAGTATGCTGGGGCGAAGAGTAGGGATGGTAAGGATGACGCTGTGGCGAAGGTCAAGGCAGAGATTAGGAGTGTTAAAGGAGTTTTGTTGAATACGTTTGTTTCCCCAATCTTGCTTTCTCGTCCGTCCCTTAAGGTGCTAATTTTTGGTTGGATTTGCAGGAAGAATTTCCCGGCATCGAGGTGACCGGGCGGCGGTCTGTATGAGAGGTACGAGCATCAGATTATGTCAGTCTAGACGAGCAGAGACACCAAGTCCACCAAATTGACCCTAATAATTACACCCCCATTCTCATGTCGTAGCATAATAGAGTTCTCTCCTTTCCTTTCTTTTCCTTTCCTTCCTTGCCCTCACCTTAGTTAGTCCATAACCTGGCTATTGAGTAATGCTATCTATTCCATGGCAACTACAAATACGGTCGAGTGATCCTCAGTGACCCACATCGCAAGCACGGGCGCAGCACGGTGCTGCACAACCAAATAAAAACACCATAAATTAACGTATTACGCCCACAACTACAGCAATGCCCTGATAAAGAAAATAAAGCAATCCCATCCATCCAATGGATCCATCACCTACTTGTATCATACAAATCTACCGACCCCAAACCCACCTTGTTTTTTTAGGAAAAAAGAGCAGTTTAAGAACAAGAATAATATAGTGAAAAAAAGTAAAAAAGGGACCCAGAATCAGAATCAAACTAGTTATGATAAACCCCATCTACTTAAAAAAGATGAAAATCGCAACCAGTTCCACGACCGCCTCTCCCTCCAATCCTAGCCTCCCAACGATCCACCCCAGCCGTCCTCATACCCGTGCACTCACTCAAAGGCCTCTAGAAAGATCGATATACCGTGGGGAAGCTAGAAGAAAAGAAAAAAATTGTGAGTTCGTCGCCTTCATCGTTTTTTTGTTCATCTTTTTGTTATCCCAATTCCCCCGACCCCGCCGGGGTTCGTACAGGGGGAAGCAACCATAGCCAACTAACTGGAGACGGGAGTTCCTGTATGTTTGGTTTGTCTTTAGGGCAGGTGGAAAAAGGGCGGACAAGACATGGCTCTTCGTTTCTTTTTCGCGCGGGGACGGGGGATGCTCCGTAACAGAAAGTATCGAGTAAAATTGGGGGCAACTAACCGCTCTCGTAGTGTTCTGCAACGTATTGTTCAGGATTCTTCCCCAGGAAGCGGATGAAGTCTTCGATGTGCTCGCGGAGCTTAGATATGGATTGGGGGTCCATATTTGTGTGGGCTAGAAGTTCGGGCATAGAAACTGTAAATACCCCAATTAGCCAGCTCCTTCCAACAAACATGCAAAGAAAGGAGCGAAACTACCAAAGAGTCTCAATAGATGCTCCGCACCATAGAGATCACTAGCCTCCTTCCCAGGATGCTCTTTGCGAATCTCCATATACTGCTGTCTCTCGAATCTGTACAGCAAGATAGTCCCGAGGCTCTTATCAAAGTAAAGCTTCAGTCCGGCAATGACCTCGTCAAAGATATCCGTATCCGCCGACCCCTCGCGCTTCTTGGGCACGGATTCTCTATACTTTTGCAAGATTTGTGAAACGGACGGATTGCGGGGGAGGGGGACGAGCTGCTGGTTCTTAGTGACGTTCTCCCAATCGTCGACGAGCAATGCCTTAAGGTTATCCGGAATAGTAATTTTGATGTCATGTCTCTTCATAAAGTCCTCTTCCTTCAGGCCTGAGCATTAGCAAACTTCCTCACCATCGGCCAAAGCCCGCGAAATTCTCTGCAAAAAAAAAACCTCGAGGGAACTACAGAGGGACTCGCTACAGACAAACCTTCTCAATTTCGAGCTCCCTTCCGCGCTTCTGTCCCCTGGGTGGGAGGGTGCCGGAAGCTCCCGGGAGATCTTCAGACCCAGCTTTCGATGACATCTTCATGCCCGCCTTTGCGTTCGGGGTAGGATTGGTTCTCTTAGAAGAAGGCTTAGTATTATCGTTCAGCTCTTTCTGAAGACGCAAGTTCTCCTCGTTCATCTTCCTCAGGCGGTCTGCGGGAACAAATTCGTCCCAACTGTTTATTTCCTCCATGATCAGTGTTAACTCTGGAGGGCGCAAGTGGAAAGAAACATTGGCCACAGCACGCACAGAAGAAGATGGTGGGGAAAACATGAGACGGAGAAGAGATAGGGCACGGGCGAATCTGGAAGACAGGCGCGCCTCATGCTCTCATTGCACAAACCACCGCGCAAACCCTAAATACGGACACAGGGGAAAAGAGGAGGGATGCTAAATCCATCAAAACCAGGAGGAGGGATAACAAACGTGTTCTTCCACCCCTTATAATGCACCTTGTACTCTGGCAATTCCTTCTTATCTTCAGATTTCTTGACTTCCAAAACCTTTGCTTCGTAAAGCATTGGCCCGTGAAAGCACAGCACCCTCTCCTGGACTTCGTAAGTAAGCACCTTTTGAGAGGCAGCCGGGGGCATAGTGGGTGGACCGATAAGTGGGTCGATTTAACCTATATAAAGAGAAGAGGTGAGGGAAAGTTAAGAGGGCAAGAAGGGGAAAGAGGGTTTAGGAAGAAAAAGAAAGAAAAATGAGAAAAAAAGGAAATAAAAGGAAATGAGAAAATGGGAGAGGAAAAAATAAAAAGGCCGTAGAAGAGAAACCCGGGGGGTTAAAGGGAAAAGTAAGAGGCGGGGAAGGTGGAGTAGGAGGAGGGTGGGGGGGGGGGGCGGGCGGAAAGGGATGGGTAAGTGGGTAAGTGGGTAAGTGGAAGGCAGCGGTAATGTAGGCAAGCAGGACAGGTTTATAAGTGTAAGTAAGTCAAACAGAGGGATAGGTATAGTATGTAGTTAGTGTTATGTGTAGGGCGGGTGGGTAGGGGGGGGGGGGTGTGAGATAGACGGATATTTGCTAGGGTTGGGGGGGAAGGGGGAAAAGATTTGAGAAATTCCAAAAAGTGAGGGAAAAGCTAGAACACGGAGGACGCGTTTAAAGGGAAGGCCCAAACCCACAATAAATCACGAAAAACTCCATTCCAGGTGACATTTACCCGGCCATCACAGCTACTCACTCGTTGCCCTTAATAGGTTGAAATATATTAGGGTAGGAGGGGGGAGTGAGTCCTTGTTGTCGCCCGCTTAAGTCACTGGCTTGCAGCTCAGGGACCAAGAGAAAACGCTTGTGCGCATTCGATTGACCGATCGTCAAGAATCGATCAATCAATCAACCAACCAACCAATCCATGGCCTCCACAGCGAAAGATCTCGAAACTCAAATCCTCTCCTCTTTCCTCCTGTCCAGAGCTTCACTCCAGGACATAATCTCCCTCCGACAATTCACCGAGCTATTTCCCAAAGACCAGCGGTCGAACCCCCAGGCCAAGCTTCTCTACCGAGAGCTGCAGCTCCTCAGGAACAAGACGTGCGAGCGCGTTAAGAAAAACATCAAGCATGAGGCTGCGCTGGGAGTCAAGCAGCGCAGCGAGCTCGAGAAGAAACGGAGGGCGTTGAAACGCGTAGATGACGAGACAATGACCGCTATTGAAGTGAGTTTTTCATTTTCACCTTCCTCCCGCAGCGAGGGCTCTTTGTTTGGCTACGGCAGAGGAGGGAGCTTTTTATCTAACCACAGTTGCTATAGTTATTTGGCGCAGCGCCTATGGAACCGAAACTTCCGCTCAAGGAATTGCTGAAGCAGATGAATTCTGCTGTAGAGGATTTGGATGCTGAATTTAACGCTCTTGATGGTGAGTGTGACAGGATGCTCGAGGAGCTCAAGTCCACTATTGGGGATCTCAGCGACCTTCGCTACGGGAAATTCGCAGCCTCGGACACGGATGCAAGGATTGTGCGTGATTTGGAGAACTTACACGATACCTGCGAAAGGGCCCTGAATCCTCCTTCATAGTAACTTGTCGGGAGAACAAAAAAATTAATTAAGAAAAGAAAAAACGGAAAAAGTCAAACAAGATACATTCTCTTCCGTAACACGTTTCCACCAAGTGAATACCCTTGTGTCGCGTAATACCAAAAAAAATACAAACAAAATCGCCATATAACACCGCTTTTCCGTCACGAGCGCACATTAAATAGCAACACCATCTCTCTACGAAACCCATCATACATCTAGAATAAACAGAGCCCTTCGCCCGATCCTCTACCTCCCCGATACGCTATTGTAAAGAAAAGGGATCTATGAAGCTCTTTGAGGAGCCGGCTGTGTACCAGCGCGAGTCGGCTCAGTGGTACGCCTCGAGACCCTTGTCCTATTTCAATAATCAGCAAGTGAAGACAAACGGTGAAGGAAATCCAGGGAGTGAAATCATACATGGCAGTCCTTACGACGAAACTAATAAGAATCATAGGGACCCATTGTCTAAGCACAAGAATTAGTATCTTAGCAAGCAAATAAGTCATCCAAGCTCAAACTTACGGCATAGCTTCGTAGTACGTCAAGGCTGTACCAGCGTAGGGCCTGACATCCTTCAGAGTACCATTGATAGGGTTGAAAACCCCGGTCCAGGCTTCAACGTTCTTCCACTTCTTGCCGGAGTAGAACTGCGTGTAATGGTTGACTTGATCCTTGACCTCGATGGTGGTCATGTTCCACGGAAGCTCGCGAATCTCGACGGACCTGTCCGGGTACGCAACGAGATGATAAAATTGTGGGATGTGGGCTTGCGAAGTGATGTAAAGATCCCTGCAGAGGTCCTTGGAAGCCTCTGTCGCGCAATCAGCCTTTCCAAAGTTCACATCTGGATTCTTCGCGAGTGTGTAGACAATGTCCTTGAAACAAAAACATCACTATTAGCATCGTGGAAGTGTCGAGAAGAAGATAGAGAAAAATAAATATACGAATACCCACATTAAAAATGCCGTCCCAATACGTAACATTCTTAGTCCCATTCACAGCTGAAGACGTAAAGTAATAATACCACTCAGTAGGCATGGCGATAGCGGCCTCAGCCTCAGCAGCACCTTCTTTCTGCTCCTCTTCCGCCACCGCGCTGTTCGGCTGCACGAGGCTCAACCAGTTCTCCGAAGTGACGTTCCTTACTCGGCGTGCGATGAGTATCTCACGATCTTCCACGTGGCCCTCCGGTTCCGCCTTTTTTAGAGGGGCTTGTTTCTCCCCGGTCTTCAGTATCTTATTGAGGTAGTCTGTCCATTGGGCCGATACACATGTCGATGCACCCGCTAGTAATAACAGAGACGTTGATAGCTTCATTTTAATAGTAGGAGATGATAGTGAGAAGAAGATGGGTAAAGTACGGCGAGATACGGTAAGTTTTGGCAACGGTGATTTAGCGGGGAAGCACGGCTGAGGTAGTGAGAGGAAGAAGATAAGGCAGCAGCAAGGAAAGAAGGCTGTTGCTGACAGAGGAAGGGGGAGGCAAGGTTGAGCAATAAATGAGGGGGAGGGGAGAGAAACGCGATGAACGGAGCGATGTGAATAAGTAATTATGGTACGGGTATAGGAGTGCCAGGGGAACAAATGGTATTAATACCTACAGGCTACAGTACTCGAGTACCGTATTATGGAAAAGCGTCAACAATAGGGGTTTCCCTTCATTTGGGGAGGTTTCATGTCGCTTAGGCATCTCACCCGTGAGGCTCTAACCTCCGAAACGAGAGACGTGATTCGAGCCACAGCCCCTTCGCGTTAAACAAAAGTTATCGTCGCTCATTGCGACAAGCTTACTGGAGCACCGGTGCCGGTATGATACACTATGTATACAAGCACAGTGTGCATGTGCCGTACCAGTATCGTGACTTGGGAGTTAACTTAAGGTTCTTGCTCACATGGCCTCATGCGGTGCCGTTTGCGTTCTGCCGTTACAGTACCACAGCAGCATTTGGTCGTGTGTGTAGGATGGCGTCTCGGGAGGAATATTCATGATATCGTACCGGCAACAGAGTAGACTCTATTTACAACCATTTGAAGGAAAAAAATGGAGAAAAATGGAGAAAGATGAACGAAAAGGAACAAGAGACATTCGGTCTTCTATCCCTCACAGTACCATGCAGGCAGGGCGTCGTAACTCAGCTTGAGCACAAACCCAAAGGCATCTTCACATTAATACCATACCAATGATAAAATCGCAACTCCAAATCGCCCGTTTTATAAACATGCATATATAAGCAACCAAGGAACACGAGAAACAAGAACGAAGAGCCCCATGCTATGATATGAAAGGAGGGGAAAACGAAATTCCATACGAGATATTAAATTATAAAAATCTCAGAGACGATTTAGCAGGACTTTCTGTGGGAAGTTTTGTAGGAGGACCGGCCGGGGCCTCCGACGATTTTGCCTCTCTGAGTTCCTCTCTATGCTCTCCGTCCCTCTTCCTCCGTCTCTCCATATTCTTCCGGAGATCTCGGGCATACCTCTCCTTCGCCATCACCTCTCCCGCATCCCTGGACTCTGGTTCGGCCTGGAATAATTCCTCGCCTAGCGACCCCCAGGATCCCCTTGCGCTGTCCAGCATAGCATTCCTCTCCTCCCTATCTTTACCTATCTTCTTAGAATACCGCTCGCGGGCCTTATCCACTCGATCGAACCACTTCTCTCTCTCTTCCGCCTTGAGATTTTGAACTCTCGGCTCCATGCCCTTCGTTTGTACCAACCCAGTGTCTATCCACCGCTCCCAGACTTTTTCCCGTCGCTTCCCCCATCTCCGCCCCCGTTCTTGTGTTTCCTCTGGATGAGGCGTCCATTTTGACCTCAGGATTCTCCGGATAGCTTCTGGCGACACCTTGAAGATTTCCGAGAGTTTTTCCGTAGTGAGCTCGGGGACGCTTTTGTGAAACTCTTTCACCCAATCGATGGCCTTCGGGGAAAGCTTCTTGAGCGGGGCCCAGCCCATGGCAAACTTTTTTTGGAGTGCAGCTTTCTGGACCCTCCAGGGTTCGAGTTTGGATCTCGGCGTGGTAGCAACATAGTGCTGGAGCTTCTGCCTAGAATCCCACCTGCCGGTTTTTGATTCCTTTTTGGCTTCTTCGATAGGTGGGAGCTCCCATTTTCTCTTTCTGCGCTTCTGTTCCCACCCAAAATCTTCTGCTACTTCATTGCGTAGGGCAGATCGCTGCCTTTGGTTCGCCTCTTCCTTTTTTCCAGCAGGTTCTCTAGTTTTGGCCCTTTCCCGGGAAAACACTTTCCTATCAAAGGGGTCCTTTTCGTCATGAATGAATTCTTGAATGGAGGGTGCTCTGGCCTTTGGCTTTGGTAGTGATTGTTTGACAACAGGCACCGGGATCCGACTATATCCGACGAGAATCGTCCTTTGAGCCTTCACTTCACCGCTATACTCTCTCTCCTCAACCCCCAAGGGTCCGTCCTGATCCTCCTTGGTCTCAATGAACCTGCCCTCTTTGAACACCAATCGACGCTCCATAGGCCCCTCCTCTTTTGACACCCCCCACTTTCCCTCCTCTTTCCTTCTCATCTTCTTCAATTTCCTCTCCATCTCAGAAGGCGACAGGTTGCTGGGCTTTCTTTCCCGTTCCCTCTCCTTCCTCTGCTTGGCCTTCTTCCTATCCTCTCTCCTAGCCGCTTCCTTCATACCCGGGAGTTTCCATTTATCATTGCCCTTAAAGTCAGGCGAGCCCTCCCCAGCCCACTTACTACCTCTCACCGCTCTCTGTCGAAACACGGCCAGCCCCGCATTCTCCAGCAAGTCCACGTCCCCGCCCACAACTGGCAACCCCGTTTCCGCCATAGACCTATGCACGGTACCCCTCCGCGCCCATGAAGCCTCAATCTTCCTGCGAATCAACTCAATCGTGCGCTTTGACTCGGCCTCCCGCGCCCGCGACTCGAGCTCGGCTTCGGGCAGGTTCAATATCTCAACCTCGGGCTCGTAGCTGTGTACTAAATGCGAGGCTTGCAGAGGGGTAGAAATGGGCATAGGAGGGGGCGGGGGCAGGAGCCCGGATAATCCGCCATCATCACCAGCGAGTATGGGCCTGTTCGTTGTTGGGATGGGCGGGCCAAAGGGGATGTAGTCGTCGTCACCGGGCGGGGGTGTTGTGGGCCCACTGGCGAGTGTGGACTGTAACCTTTGGCTTGTGTGGGGTGGCACTCGGGTGTATAGACTGAATCTCTGCTGTTGCTGTCGGAAGTAATAGTGCTGGAGAAGTGGCCGTGGTCGTGACAAAGATGCCGCTATCGAGTCGTGTAGGAAAATGTGTAGTACGCGGGATGTGCAATTGTAGCAAGGCATCAGGTAAGGAACCCCAAGAGAGAGAGAAAAACGAGGGAGGAGGGAAGGAAGGAAGGAGGAAAGCAAGTGACTGAAAATTTCTGTTGTAGCTGGCGGTAACAAGGAGGGGGGGCGGAGAAGGGAAATTCGCATGAAGAGGTTTTTTTTTTTTTTCAAACCACTTTCCTTTTCCAGATGTGAGCGGAGGCGGGGTTGGGCATACCAAGAGTTTTCAACGGAATTTGCCGGGACCATTTTGCCTGATGGGTTTTTGGAACGGGGTTAGGGTTGATGAGGTGCTAACTTTACAGTACGAGTGCTATCGGTAGCCCCCAGAACAGAAATCTTCAACCGCAGCATGCTACCAATTGCATGTATCATAGTACACGGTAGCATCATAGTAGTAAGGAAGGTTCTCGTGTCGAACGAGAGCCACACTATACTCCATCGCCTCCGTCAAAAATCCACATGGCATCCCCTCCTTTTTATCCGGCCGAAAAATCATTGCTCGAGTATGTACGGTAATCGTCAATGATGTATCATACATACCACGCTATACTTCACCAAGCGATTTCTACCACTACTGTGGTAAGCATAGGGTCTAAGTTCGTCAAGGTGCCCTGCCGCGCTGAGTATGCTCCTATAATCGCGTCCGTCCCGAATGCTTAATACTAAGATACTGCACAGTGCACTGCGTACTTTCTCCATGCAAGGAGGGTTTTTTTCTGGGGGGGCTTTTCCTGTGACTTTACACATCAGCTCCCGGAAGATATACCTTGTCGGTAACTTTGGGGTCGGTTATATGCTGCCGTAAGGTACTGTACTACTACGCTCTTGGCTTATCGAGAGCTTTTGACCACCTACTGCACTGCGCTCTATTAATTAATACTATAGCTATCTCTCGCGGCGCATCAAACATAACCAGAAACTACCACCCTCGGGTGTGGTGTTTGGAAGGGGGTAGGGAGCGGTTTGGTCGGTCCTGTGGATTAGTAGGGGAACAAGCCTCGGAGATGTGCTTTCTGTTTGTTTTTTTAATTGTTTTTTTTATATCATAGAGAGGGCCTGTATAATAGCACGACACACCCCTCTAGCCTATCCCATTACAGTAGCACCTCCAATCATCTGCAATATTCGTGATACCGCCATCTTGGGAAGGGAAGGAAGGAAACCACCACCTCCTACGCATAGTATCAATTCCAAGGTATACCAAGCAAACATCCACCGCACTCCAGTAATCTCCACCAAACATGCAACTATCCCCCACAAAATAAAAGACGGAATCTGTCACAAACCTACCCTTACCCCGCCCCACGTGACCTTCTCAACCCCTTCAAAGCATATTGTTTCTCAAAACTTTAACTGCAAAAGTCAAATGTCTGCGACATGGACAGTCACTCGTTGCTCTGAGACAGGTTTTTCTTCTTCTTATGATACCTCTGCTCAAGGAAGGGAAGGGAAGGGAATGCTAAATAGCATGTGTAAATGTAGCTATTACGGGAAAGGGGTAGTTAATACGGATAGTAGAATTATTTGGCCTTAAGTGCAGACGGTCTGAAAGTCGCGCTGAAGGTCTATGGTACAAGGCATGCTATGGGGGGTGGGGGAGATATGGATGGATGAGAACGACGGGGTGGGTGGATGGGTGGATCAGGTACTAGAATGGAAGGGGTGAATCAGGGGACAGTAAGGAGGCAAGAACCGGGGTTGAGTATGGCGGCTTGAAACTGGATGGGGTTTTTGGCTCGCTTTCTGTGGCAAGTGAGCACTCAGGGAAAGCCAACCCCCAAGCCATTGAACTTAGTTTCTGCCATTGAACTTAGTTTCTGCCATTGAACTTAGTTTCTGCCATTGTGCTGGTTGAAAGTTTGAAACCTCAGTCAGCTGCCATGTTTGTAAGAGCCCCAAATCCTTTTCACTCTCCCATCTTTATATCCCTCACATCTTTCCCTCCTTCCACGAGGTGCCCGCCCTACTCCCCTAGTTGCCATAGCCTTCTTTCCAGCGCCGGAAACACTCCAAACTAGTTCCTCACCTCCCCTCCCCCCACTCTGCACACCTTTCTCTCTCATTCTTCCAACTCTCCTACTCCCACGCCCGTCTCTCCATCTTCCAATCCCACACTTACATCCCATCCCTAACCCGCCGACAACTTTACCCAACCCGATCCTTCATACCAATTACTCATGACTCCTCCGGAGAGTAACCGCCTCCATCTCCCCTTGGAGAGCGGCGCCGAGTATGTCCAATGCCAACAAACTCCCCAACGGGAGAAAGAGAATGGAGAATCCGTTGTTGATGCCGCCCCCGACAACTCTCAAATCCTGGACACGCACCTCTTACCTACGGCCCAAGTGTCGCTCCCCTCTAACAGGGAAGATTCAGGCGAGGCTTTCCAGTTCTTTGAGGAGGATTCCGTTGTTGTTCCACAGTCGCCCCAGTCATCTGATCTCTCTGACCTGTCCGATATGTGGACAAAATCCGAAGGTGGAAGACCCGTCTTATTCACGTTTTCTCCCCTTGAACAGGGCATCGTCGAGGACGAGCCCGAGGACGAGCCTGTCGAAACTGAGCTTCCCGAAATTCAACAAGAGACAATTAATACCAGAAGCCATATTTGTATCAGGGGGCTCGATAATAGGAGGTTCCTTTGCTATCAGAATTCCGTTATCCAGATGCTATGCGCGTCCGATAACCTCAGAGCAAAGTTTCTGGACCATCTTGATGCGATGGATGGCGGTTTGCAATCCATTAATTCCAACAGAGGGACACATCGCTTTGATGCTCCTTCGTGTTGTGCCGACGAGAAGTGTTTTATTTGTGCCCTGGGCTGGGCCGTGGTCAATCACCGATTCTGCGGGTATGAGTCCGGGTCTATAGGATCGAACGCTGCACCCTTGAACGGCTGGGTTCGTGATTTTAGAACCTTTAGTGCAAGTATATAGCCCCAACCTTCCCAGGCTTTCCTTTTCTTTGAGCTAACAATTGCTTAGATCTTGGGTATGATGGCGAAAAACAACAGGACGCATCTGAATATCTAATGGAGATCTTCAACGTCATGCTAAGCTTGGGGGATTTCTCCAAGCCGATTGTCGATGTCCTGACCGGGCTGTATCCCTCGGTAGTTTGTTGCCCAAAGTGCAACAACCAATCAGTGACCGAGCAGGAGCTGAGGACGTTGCAATTGTATTACCCCCCAACAGCAGTGGGGCCCGCAGAGGTTGAAGACCTCTTAGACACTCTCCTTAGAGCTGAAAAAGTTGACTCCACTTGTGACGCCTGTTTGTATAAATCCTCGGACTCTAGCTTCCTCAAGATTATTCGAGTCAATCGGGTGCCCAGCTTCCTTGTTCTCAGCGTTGCAAGGTATTGTGACGTTAGCAGCCCAAAGCTCATGGGGCCATTGAGGATAAAGGAGTACCTTGTACTTTGGTCCGAACTTGGCCCTGTTGCCTATGCTTTGAAGGCAGTAATCTGCCACCAGGGAATTTCTATGAACAGCGGTGGGCTAGCAAGCGTTCTGAAGACCCATTCCAAATTTTTCGTACTAATTTTCCGACCTAGGACACTACACGTGCTTTATCCAGAAGCCCGGACAGGTCTGGGTGAGCTGTGATGATCGCTCGGTTAGTTGAGATCATTTCCTTCCAATAATCAAGAGATTGCTAACCTTCTAGTAGATCGAGGAGGTTAGTTTTGAGGAGATCGAATGCCTTTACCACACTCAGCCTGTTGTCTTGGGGTATGAAAAGGTTAGCAGATGAAGCCAATGCAGAGGGAGGTATTAATTCTTGGGAGCAATGGGTCGGCTTTCCGTGTTGACGGGCACCTACTTTTTTTCTTTTTCTATGCTAGCCATTTTTACTAGTTTTCGAATTAGGCCTATTTCTGTTTTCTCCTTTAGCCAACCAATCCATAATCATAATTATTTCGCACAGCTCAATAGGATCTATGTTAGCTAGTGCAAGTAGCGATATTGGGTATAGCAAAGTTCTAGTCGCCGGGTATATCCCACTATCCCTAGGAACCACGCATAAATATCGGTAGATTTGAAACGAAACCCACGGCAGATGGAGAATGTCGTGTTAACTAGCGCTTCCAAGGCGACCCGGCAGTCTATATCTTGGGATCTACTCACTGAGATTAGGACTCTGTAAGATATCCCCCTACTGACAGCTGCAGCAAGCCAGCCTCCAATATGTAGGAGGGATGACATATATAATGCGTTCCCTTGAAGCTAGCTTGGATTGAATACCGGAAAGTATGCTACGAGAATTTAGACTGTGAAAGTGCATCACTCGTTGCGTCGTCGTATGTTCTCTTCGCTACGTAGACACTGCGAAAGATTTGCATTAGTAGACCATTCAAAATATACTTCAGGAAGGGTGTTGTACTAGTTATCTCTTATAACCAGTGAGAAGCTGAGAAGGCTAGTCAATTCCAAAGTCGGGAGGGTTGGCAGAATATTTCCATACTCAACAGTCATACTTGTGCCCAAAGAGCCACAACAAGGAGTATAGGACATGTAAACAGTTTATTCTCTAGAGCCAGACTCGCATGTATGATTTATCTATTTGTAGGGTATCATAGACAAGCGTCTCCCCATGTAAAATGCTAGCCTCCCTGCACAATGAATTGGTGTTAAAAATTATTTGACCCTAGGACCACTTGCTCCACTTGCTCTCCAAGCCGAGAGAATCATAGAGACAATGTCTTCTACACCGACACCATTCTTCACTTGAGCGAAGATAGTAGGTCCGCCCTCTCTAAATCGCCATTGTTGGTTAGATAAGCTTTAATTAGCTCTTCTAGGACAGAGGAGATGAATGTAGCACGAACCGCATCTTGCGAGAATCACGATCCATGACATCCAAATCCGCCCCAATGAGCTCTGCAAGGTCGGTCTTATTAACGATCAGGAGGTCTGACTGAGTAATTCCTGGCCCACCCTTGCGGGGGATTTTGTCGCCTCCAGAGACATCAATCTAATCAATCAGAAGGTGTAAACTGCAACTCTCTGATATAGGAAGGTAGGGTGAAGCAGAAAGCAATCATACCACATAAATAATGTAATCGGCAAGCTCACGGGAATAGTTTGCTGCCAAGTTGTCACCACCGCTCTCAATCAGCAAAAGTTGGGTATCGAATTCGCGATGGAGATCCTCCAACGCATGGAGGTTCTGCGAGATATCCTCACGAACTGCTCAACCCTCAGCACAACTTAATCCGGTAGCTTTTAGAAACGGAGCAACGGTACCGGCAGCGTGAGGGCAACCTCCAGTCTCGATAGCACGGATACGTTCAGCTTCAAGAGCCTCGTTTTTAACAAGGAATTCTTGATCCTCCCTAGCCGAAAATAGATTAATCCCGGATAGAGTATGAAAGGGAAAAAAGATGAGGGTACTTGGTAAAAATGTCGTTGGTAACAGCAGCGATCGAATAATTCTCTCTGAGATTCTTACAAAGCTGCAGCATCAAGGCAGTTTTTCCAGAACCGACAGGCCTAATAGTAATGCCGTTCGGATCAGCTGCTGATGTGAGACACTGGGAGACCTTACTACAAGCTTACCCGCCAATACCAATTGTAAAGGCACGATCATCCCAATTCCTACCCTGGACGATAGGAAGTTCGCGAGCTAAGTAAGAGCCTGGACCATCAAGGATTTCGTGCTCATGGCCATGGGCATTGGCATGATCATGGGTATGGGACATTTTTTTTCTCTCCTTTTTTGTAGAAGTTAGGTTTGTTGAGCTTTAAGGAGGGGAAGAAGGAGACGGTGATAGACCGTGGTGAAGGTAGGAAGATTGAATCGAAGAGAGAAGGTGTGCAGCCGGTAAGACACGTGATGCGGGGTGGTAGGTGGTAATTATTAGGCAGGGAAGTGGGGTGAAGAGGTGAAGACTTATCGGCGTGCATAACTACTCAACTGCCGATCTTTTACCAAGTTAGGTACCCTAGTACAAGCAACATCATTATCTAACATCACAACTGTGCGGTAAGATTTGCCAAATCACTCTGGGGCCATAACTTTCGTCGTGGAACGGCAATAGTAAAGAGTTAAAAGCTTCAACTCATATAATACATTGGACCATTAATGATGTAAAATGGGAAATCGAAAGCAAAACAGCAACTTCTTGGAAAAACCACACAAGTTCCGCCGCCCTTCAACTCCCACAATAAGAGTAACTAGTAAAAGAAGGTTATGAAATATTTAAACGTTACGAGTTCAAACATCAATCCCTTTAACTAATTGATCCCGCGTCACCACCACCACCACCACCACCTATTAACCTCTGCGGAGCAGACAAGAAAGTGACTTCCCAGCAGACAAAGCAATACTTCCGCTTCCTCATTAATCCGAACCTGAAAGAAGTAATAGAGTTTTTTTGTTTTTTTTGCGCAAGTAATTGTGAGTATTTGTATAAGCGCAACCGCGCATCACAAAAAACGCTTATCATAACAGGCAAATGAAAACGCCCCGCTTGATCCAAGAGCCCGAGAGTACATAGGAAATGTTAAAAGAGAAGAAATAGGCGAGTTGAAATTTAAGAGGAAAAACCGAATAGAAACAAGAAATCGCAGGAAGGAGACCTTATAGGAGAAAAGGACGAGTAGGATAGGAAGGAAAAACCAAGAAAAGATAAGAAAAACAATGTTCAAGAAAACCAAGGTGTAGCTAGGGGAGATAGTTATTAGGTATAGAAGCCGAGAGCCACAAGTTTACGTTAATAAAAGGAGAATTAGGAAACTTGCTCTCCGCCCAAGTACGCCTCGGAAAAATTTCCCATGCACTAACAGCGAATCTTTGCACTCCAAATTCTAGGTAGATGATTCAATGTGATCTTTCTACCTAGGGACCCAATGGCCTCCCCTCGAGAAATAGATAAATAATTGCACCTAGACCAACACCAAAAATGGCCGGAATAGTACCTGTGCAGCCACAAATAAAATAAAAAATACACAAAATAAACAAGGATCATGAATCTCGTGCAAGGCTATGATCATAAGATGGGGCAAAGGCTGTGGTAGGTAAAGAAAAAGTAGAATAATCCTCACTAAAGTTCATGTAGCATTGTTCCCCTTCACTCGTTTGCCCCCTCCTACCCTTGGGCTTTGCTTGATCTTGTTGTTCTGAGCTCCATTGACTCCATTTTCGTCATCTCCTTCGTTTTTCACGTTGCTCGCAGTACTAGCCCTTCGCCGTTTGTTAGTATTGGGCGATGTATTCGCACTCACAACGGTAGTACTTGTTTGCGAACTGGGGTTGCTCGTCGGGTGGGCTTGTTGTGAATGTTGTTGTACTAACCCAGGAGCCTGAATATGGTTTTGGGCAGGACTAGGCGTTGTCCCTGGTCCTCCGCCGCCTCCCATATGTGGTGATGGAGGAACACCCATCCTCATCCCATCCGCCGAGGGCGAGTTCATCCCGACTGACACACCACCAGGCATACCCTGATGTTGCCCGGGATGTTGAAGCATACCTGGACCACCAGCATGACTACCTGGGTGGCCCTGCGGGGCCTGCAGCCCTTGTGCTGTTGCCGCCATTACGGCTGCATGAGCTTGCTGCTGCTGCTGAGCGTGCTGGTTCGCCAGGTGCTGCGCAACATGCTGTTGTTGTTGTTGTTGCTGCTGCTGCTGCTGGCTGACAAAGGTTTGCAGAGCTTGTCGCGGAGCAAGAGTCGGGTTCGACTGTGAGAAATTGAACAAGTCTCGCATTTGTGACATTGTTTCAGATATCTTTTATCATTTCAATCAGCCCAAGGGTTCCAAGTGGAAAGCGGGGTGATGTAAACCTCCAAGCACTGAAGCACTGCGTCTGGTACGCCATAAACGTTTACTATATTTTCTAATGCGTGTCCTTGTTGTGACGGACGTTTGCCTAGTGACTTGCTACCCGGAGAGGATTTCATAACGTCTGGTGAATCTTGACCAAAGTTTCGAGGGACGTACTCCGAGTGCTGCTCGACCCGGAAGTCTAGTTCCTCTATTTTAGAAGCCGCGTTGAATGTTGCCCGCAGGCTTCCGCGAGCAACCAACTATCGGTAATGGTTAGAGGACTGAGACTACAACCAAGGTTATCTAGGGGTAGAGTAGAATAGAAACTAACGTGAAATCCGTTTTCAAACCAATATATGAAGCTTGTTTTTGGGCACTCTACAGCATGACACTGGTTGGCAAGCTCCTTTTCCCGGACATTCTCCAACACAATCTGAATATTTTGGACCCCTGATCCGAATAGAGTGAAGTAATACCTCGCTAGTACCTGGGTGGTTACTTCAAACTGCTTAGTTTCCCGGGTGCCGCTGTTCCACAAAAGCTGTCGCATTACTCCGGTTTGTGAGTAGAATTCTGACACAAACTTCCGCCAGTAATTTATCTCGTTTACTTCTTTACCGGCGTCAAATGCCGAAAGGTGCCCGGAGAACCGATACAGTCCAAGGACTGAGTGTCCAAGCAACGTTTTCCTAATCAAAGTAGTGAATTAGTTTGACAGCAGAATCTCGAAACTAAGGAGGTGGAATTACTGTGGTTGGCGAGCTTGAGCTGCCGCTAGTGCATGTTGAGTTTGCATGGGCATCGGCGGCTGTGGGGGCATCGTCGCCATGGGCGCTTGAGCATTCCCTGCGTTCGCTTGGTTGGCCATTGCCATTTGCTGCGCAGCCGCCATATGTTGCTGCTGCTGCTGGTGGGCATGCAATTGCTGTTGCATATGGGGCGGAAGATTTACATTTCCTCTCATGTGAGGACCCCCAGCTCCGTAACCCCCCATATTAGCACCGGGAATTCCTCCGGGTCCGCCTTGATACATCCCATTTGGCATACCGGCCCGGATTTGAGGGCCCCCATTACCCTGAAAGACCATGCCCCCCGGGGCTCCCATTCCGCTCATTATGTGCGCCTGCTGTTGTTGCTGTTGCTGCCGTCGGAGCATTTGCATCTGTGGGTGCATCCCTTGCATCCCTGCCACTATTTACACAACCCAGATTAGAATCGTCATCAGCCGTGAATCCCCCCATTGGCCATATCACGATTGCAGGGCACAATCGCGACAGTCAACACGCGCCAATTGAGGGGGACGCAGGAAAACATAGAGTTTGAGGGACTACTAACACATGAGCTGCTGCTGGTAAACTTGAGCCGCTTGGGCTTGGGCCTGCTGAGGATGTAAGTGCTGCATCGCGGCGTGAGTGGGCTGTCCTGGGTGCCCTTGAATATGCTGTTGAGGGGCTTGCTGGACACCTGGGTGTTGCTGCAATTGGTTGGGGTGTGAATAGGTGGTGGTGGCCATCATGATGTGTACGGGGTCTTGTCCGCTAGGTGCAGGAAACCGTGGGACCGAGGGGAAACGTTATGCGAAGCTATCGCAAGGCGGTCGGATCGAAAAGAAGAAAGTCGCGCCGCAGTATCCAGTGACTGGGGAGGCGAGAAGTGTCAGAGCAGACGATATTTAAGAAATCCTAGTTTGATCCTGAACCCGTCCGAAGTGACGAGTCCGGTGTTGAGAGGGGGAAGGTGAAAGAGGCGATGGCTGATAGGGTAGTCGCGAACTATCAAGGGAGATGATGAGGGGGAGGAGGTTGGGGATTGAGTAGTATAATTGGGGGTATCTTTGTGGTGATACCGGAAGAAGGGGATTTTTCCCTTTGAAGGGCTGGGCAGTCGAGCCGGTTAATACGGAAGATGTGAGTTGCTATGCGAGACGATCGTGTTATATTCTGCAGTGTGCAGAGCAGAAGAGGGGTTTAGGGTTGTTGAGGCTCGCCGGAAGGGAAAAGGTTGGCTAAGTCGCGGAGGTCAGGCGTTTCCGGGCACAGGACAGAGGGAACCCGATACCTGTAGGCAGCAATACACACACGGCCAGAGGGCCGAGAAGGAGGGGAAGCAGCTTGCGAGCCGGAGATGTGTAGTGTCTGGGCAGAAGAGGGCGGAACTGGGGGTAATGTGAGAGAGAAAGTGATGGGCAGCAACAACCTGGGGGCAAAGAGTGGATGAGAGGTTGGAGGACGGTAGGTGGGAAGCCCGCCGTTGATACAGCAAGAATACAGTATAAAGCACTGTATCCAAGTGAGAGAAAAAAATGGAAAACGCGCGAAAAATGGATGGAAGATAGGAGATGGCTATAAGGGTAGGAAACTCTCAGATCTCATGACCGCCTGGCTGGCTTGGCTTGGTTTTCTTCTTTTCCTTTTCTTCTCACCTTCATCCCCGTAACCTTGCATTTTTCCCCTTGTGTCCTTTGCCTGTTCTCCAACTCATTCTTCTTTTATTACAGAACAGACAACTTCCAAGAGCAGTGGGGGACAAGTTAGACCGTGATATCTAATATTTTACTTGAACAGGGCTTTATAAAGGACTATGCAGATAGAGGTTTCAGTAATAATAATGTATTAGGCTTCAAGAAAGTGGAAATTCCAATAACATCAGCAAGAAAAGGATATTCCCCCAGTGTCCCTGTGATTAAGATTTACATTCTCTTGAATCCTGTGAGCTACAGGCCAAATTTTACAAAAGCTATACTCCTATCTTATAAAGGCAATATACCTACATATTTCTGTAAAATATTAAGAATATTTATTAAAAACTGATTAGCTTTTTACATATTGAAGTTGCCCAATTTACTCTATTTTGGTATGTAAAAAGTCTGTCAACTAATAATAAAAATCACTCACATTTTCCTGTTAACAAGATTAGTATATTTCTTTTTTAAGTATAAGTAAACATTATTTTTAATTCTTGATTGTTAATCAACGTAATAATATCTGATCTTCTTGATCAATTTTAACAATGTCATCATAGTTCACAAGGCCCACTGCAAGGCTTACTTTGAAACAACCAATTAAAATCAAAAAAACAAGATCCTATCCCTTGAACCGCTGAGACTTTCTAGTCCAAATTGCAATCTGGAATACTAGCCTATTAGGGTAATCAGGATAGGGTGAACTCTAGGTCCTTGAATGGCGGTAGTGCTCAGAACACCGCAAAAGGCATACCGCTCATCATGACCATGACCGGAATGACTTAAAGTAAGGTTGCCGTAGTAGATGTAGTCACGATTACTTGAATAGGCTAGTATTCCAGATTGCAATCTGGACTGGAAAGTCTCAGCGGTTCAAGGGATATGTGAGTGGGCCATGAAATTAAATTAAATTAAATTAAAACAATAATGTACATATAACTTTACTAGTTTCATAGTGTGGGTCATGTGCAAAGCTCCTTTCCCTCAATTTACCTACCCCGCTTTTTTCCTTCCTATTCGGGAAGGTTGATTCGGGGTTCAACACCACAACACAACACAAATCTCACGATCATCCCGGCCACTGAACTTGGAGCTTCATAAGTGGCCTGGGATGGCCTCCTCGTGAGATAAAACACCATGGTTGGCACCCTACTGCTACTACACATATTACCGGCAGCGCTTGATTACGTTTGTCGAAAATCACCATACCCATCGGGTACCTTACACGAAGTTCTTTTCAGAAGAACTTGTATATGAAGTACGGCGGCGGGCAATATACCTTCGAGGCTGGCACCCTACTGCTACCGGCTGGCACCCTACTGCTACAGGCTGGCACCCTACTGCCACCGGCTGGCACCCTACTGCTTCCTCCCTACCGGCTTGCATCCTACTGCCGTTACACGAAAAACCCGGCACCCCCAGTCCGGCAACAC
>Ga0307513_10001273_pt1 | contig 36463 bp, 37 predicted proteins | sample 15_EM_MG_FD_202174 | JGI IMG/M metagenome (GOLD analysis project Ga0307513, IMG submission 202174) | Populus trichocarpa ectomycorrhiza microbial communities from riparian zone in the Pacific Northwest, United States - 15_EM | ecosystem: Host-associated > Plants > Roots > Unclassified | place... | reverse complement strand
AAGACTGATACTCTCTTGAACGGCGTTTGATGTTCGTATAACTCAAGGCACCAGACGTGGGGACGCGGGGTGTAAACAAAGGTGGACGTCTGGTGAGTGGGGAGGTAAGAATGATGGAGGTGTCGGAGGGGTCAGAGGTGGCCTTATAGGGATAGCCCCAACGCTGGACATTTCACCGGCTGTGAGCCCTAGGGGCCGTACAAGCAGGGAATTCGACTTAGGGCGTACCGCGACGTTGTCATGTAGATTTATGTGGTTCGGATACAGTATCGTGGGATAGATAACGAATGCACTTCTCCAATGACGGCGGATAAGGATTTAGGACGTAGATTGAATTAAGACAGGCGAAAGATCGTGGAAGTACTGAGTCGTGATTGTAACGGGTGGTGATATTTGGGGGCCCCCCCCCGGGGGGGGGGGTTTTTGGGGGGGGGGGGTGGGGGGGGGGGGGGTATGGGTTGTGTGGGAAGGTGAAGGAGAGGAGGAAGAGGAGGAAAAATGGAAAGGTCTCGAGCTTACCGCAGGAATTCCTAGGAAGAGGCGGAAGAGAGAGGAAAACAAAAGCAAGCAAGAAAAGAATGTGCTTGTGTGTGCGAGTTGTGTGTGAAGTGCTGGGTCGGTCTGGTTTGTGCGGTGCAGTGCAATGAGCAACGGGAGTTCTCTCTGTCAAATGTTCTGCCTGCCTGCCTGCCTGCCTACCTACAAAGCGACCGTAGTAAGCAAAAGAGCAATGCAAACTCGAAACTTTTTCAATCTGTCGGCCTTTTAGAGGAGAAAAAGGGGGGGGGGGGTTGTTGTACCGATCCAGAAATGGCCAAAGAGGGAAAGGAAAAAAATGGAGAGAATAGGAATAAGAGGATCATCTGTCGTTGTCCATGCCAAGCTCAAGTCCTAACCTGGCTGCATCAAGTTAGACTACTTCTTTTTTCCTTTTTTCCTTTTTTCCTTTTTTTTCTTTCCCCTGAGCATCGTCCAATTAATTCCCCTTGATCTCTTCTCCACGACCCTAATTTACTATTGATTGAAGATAAATAATTAAATGGTGGACGAGAGCCTCCCATCCATGACACCCATCATTTCATATCACACCATGCGAAAGGGGAGCACCATAGCCAATTATCTGCAATGGCAGAAACCGCCCCCTTCTCCCCCTCCAAATACCTCAATTCTCAATTCCTCCTCCTTGCTGCTATCATACCCACGACCACTGTAGTTCACTTGTACGAGTATATAGAATTTTGTGGGGGTGTCATCATACAAAGTACTGGTACAGTACTTTGCTTTTGCATCGCCTTACCGAGTTTCAAGAACCCAGGGTCCTGACGCCCTCCCCTCCCCCATTTGAGACACAGAGACTAAAGTTCGGAACCCGATTCAGCCTCCATTCCATTTCTTCGACTCCTGTCCGGAAAAAAAAAAGGAATGAGTGTCGATATCGTGAGTTACAGTAAGCAGAAATAAAAATAAAAATAAAAATAGAATAGAATAGAATAGAATAAGGCTTAAAAGGGAGAGCATCGTAATTGAATGTCGCAAAAATAAGAATATTTAAATTAATTTATCGCCATACTTGGTATCATACTGCACCTCTATCATATGGCAGTCGTCGAAGATCTCTGAGCACTCTTTTCCACTACGAGTTAGCCTCTGCTCACCGTGCAGGTAATATCCACAACCAAACATCACCGGATTCATACAATCTCGAAACCTACAAACCAGCGTGATGCCGTAGGCTACCGTACGGTACCGTACCGTGCCCTCCCATATCACACTACAGTAACTCTACCAACCTCCAGCTTCCGCCCACCTTCAAGAACTTCATCAAGCACCGTGACCCCCTGATCCGCACCCTCGCAACCACCTACCTATATACCATACAGCCGGTATCAGAAATATACATTACATCCGCCTTCAACCGGCGTCAAGCAAGAAAAATTCCCAGCTATCTTGTGAACGCACAACACCGTTAAAAATCCGCCATGTGGTTTTATAGCACCATTGCCATCATGGTAGGAACCGAACGGGTACCACGCCGTACAGTGCCGTACATAGAACGTCGTACGATAACAGTGCCGATGGTAATGTAAAAAATAAAAAATAAAAAACAAATAAAAGCCCCCAGGACCCAAGGGTCTCTTGCTCTCCCTCTGCCTGTCAGTTTGGGGGGTTCGTTCGTTTGCTTGCATGGACACTACGGCAGCCCACAACTATATTCACTTTCTTATCTCGAAACAGAACAATCACAGAAGCTACACCTGCTCAGGCAAACAGACATCAAACATAAGAAACAACTCCTACCTCCACCCACAACTAACTTGACGGATAATTATTTACACAGTTATGACCTGTAGACTAATGTTACAACGGGCGAAACCATTGAAAAAAGGTCGGGGGGAAAAAAGCATGAAAAAATGAGAACGAAACCCCTCTCGTTGACAAAAAGAAGAAAGCTCTAATTATATATGACTCTCAACAAATGCAAGCAGTTTAGGAAAGAACTTAAACCCATTCCCTACAAGTCTACCTTCCGGTACCCTTGACCGGAGCAATCAACTCTTCCGCAAGCTCCTTCTCTAGTCTTTCCAACTCAACAACATCCTGGTCTGGCCGCCTAACGGCAATATCCTTCGGCCTGTAATCGCTGAAGAGGAACTTCAGACACTTCTCAATGATCCAGCAGACGCCAAAGTCCAGTATCATGACGGTGGTCATGGTCAATTTGAACTCGTTAGAGAAGGGGACAAGTCTTAGCTTCTGGTTGAGTTCGGGTATGAATTCGGTTGCGCAGGAGAAGGCGACTCCAGCCACGCCTATGAGACCCCAGTACATTCCCTTGTTCTCCTTGATGGATTCGCGGAACGGCCGCCCTTGGTAGTTGATGGCGAAGGTGGAGATTTGCTGGATTAGCTGGAGGAGGTAGATTGCGGAGTTGAGAAGACTGGGGGCAAATTCCCCTTCGAGGTCGACGTTCTCGTCTCTTCTGTTTACATGGTTATTATCAAAATCTATAGTAGCTAACTGGAAAATAAAATAAACTTACGGTTCAACCCTGGCCACATATCTCGAGATGTAAATCAAAGTAACGATGTGAACGGCAAACTGTCCCAAAACACTTCCGATGATATAGAAATTGAAGATGTTTGGTTGGGGGCGCTCCTTGCTGAGCTTCTCAACAGGCTTTGCTCGGCTCAAACTCAAGAAACAAACGCTCATCAACATGCCGCTGATAGTAACCTGTCCGTCTCCAAACTTGATGCCATCGAGATAGAGCACACTAAGAGAGTAGGCCGAGATTAAGCAATTCAGTGCTAGAATCTTGTACATTTGGATAGTAGCCACGAGCGTGCATCTCCCTTGTCTGATGATGTTGGCGATAGCAATGACGTTGGCCAATTTACTGGTAAATGGAGCAGCAACTGAGGCATCACCGAGTTTAATAGTCGGCGGCTCAGAGTCCTCCTCAGCCTCCATCATTTGTGCCATCATCTTATCCGCAAACTTGGCAGCCTGTTGCGCACCCTGTTGCTCCTTGGTAGGTTTAGAGTTTTGTAGAGCGCGAGCACCCGGTGTGACGATTGTTGGTATTTCCGGTTCACGTTTAGCCAGAATACTCTCCTTGGTAACACCCCGCTTAGCAGCTTCGTTCTCAACAGCCTTTTCGTAGTTCGGGTTTCCGGGCCCGGGAGGGTAGAGATGAGCAATATGGACTGGGGGAGGTGGTGGGATTTGATTGAACCTCTTGGTCAATTGGACTTGCTTCTCGTACATCTCCTTGAATTTGGTGATACGGTAATGATCTGAGATGCGTCGGAGGTCCTCTTCTGATCCGTTTAGGAGGGCAACACCAATGTGCGCTTGTTTCAACGCTCCAACGTCATTCGTGCCGTCTCCACACATCAATGTTGTATAGCCTGCGGACTTTAATCCATTGAGAATGAATTCCTGAAGGTAGCCATTTAGTAAGATTTCGGTATAAGTACACTTTTTAAGAAAGTAACATACCTTTTGGAGAGGGGAAACACGAGCGTAAACCCAGGTATGCCTAAGCAGATCTACAACACCGGGTTGGTCTTGCATCTTAGATAAAGCATAACCAGTCACACAAATATCTTTGGTTGCGATAATCTCCTTGTCAATCGGGTCACTGGGATTAACCGGGATAATGGTCTTTTCATCAACGGATCTCCACACCAAATCTAAGCACAAATTAGTACTCGCTCTAGATATTGGATGACAAACGATCAAACCTACTGTTTCCAGATTTATCGTCTTCAGGTGCGTCCAAGATCAAAACATCACGATCAACAATTTCAACCTCCCTCGCAACGTGAACAGCGGTGAGAGGGTTGTCTCCGGTGATCATGACAACACGGTGGCTGCTCTCATTCAACATTCTGACAGTCTTCTTCGCATCATCCTTGAGAGGGCATTGCAAAACCAAGAAACCAGCAAATATCAAATTGCACTCAACCTCCTCTCGCTTCAAAGCGTTCAGTCTGTTCTGGCTCCACTCGCTATCGTGAGAGAGATACTTGTATCCAAGGGCGAGCACACGAGATCCACGGCGAGTGAACCATTTGAAGGTTTCCTCATAATCGGCAGGCACTTCAACCAACATATTCCGGACAGTTTCTGGGGCACCCTTAACACCGACGAAGGTAGCCTTAGTCTTCTTTCCCTGATGATTGAGTAATACCGAAGCAACAGAGCTCTGTCTTTTCAATGCCGATGAAAATTGAAAACGTCTCTTTATCTGCACAATACCTGCAGGGCTAGCGAAGCTAGTTCTGGGAGCTGAGCTAGTAGTCTTGCTGGTCAAAGTATCGTTCTTTCCAAGGGTCCATCCGAGTGCGTTGAGAGTGGCTTTTTCCATAGGATCGCCGACAACTTCACCCTCATCGAGTTTAACAAGTGCATGAGCGGTAGCAAGAACTAGTGTGGTCTCTCCACCAGCATTTACAACCCCCCTAAGCTTCTCAATTCCGGCCTTTCCGCCATTCAAACCAGCAATACCCTCGACTACTAAATCCTCGCCAGTTAAAGTGCCAGTCTTGTCAAAGCAGCATACATCAACCCTTCCAGCATACGGAATTCTGAAAGGCTCGGTGCAGTAAATGGCGTATTTCCCCAAAGCTGCCAAAGATGTATTCACAGCCAGGCTCAATTCCATAGGAAGCTCCGGGGGAACAACAGAGGTGACAATCAAAACACAGTCCAACAAAAGCTTGCTCCTCTTACGATCCTTCTGAACACCTTCAGTCCAGACGTACCAACTCGCAGCAATAGCGAACATGAGCAAGAACAAAATAAATAGTAGAGCTTCAGCATTGTTGGCAGAGACACGTTCAGTGGAGTAAATCATAGTGCGAACCAGGGATCCTTGACTGGTCTCAAATCCAGTGCGAGTAACAACAGCAAGAGCGCCACCATCAGGCGGGGGTTTTACACCAGATTTGTTTTCCAGTGGGGCATCATCGGGGTTGGCAGTATTGTGTGTAATTTGTAGAACCTTTGTGCCACCGTGAACAATGGCGTTCTTGTCCATTCCCTCGGTATCAACCTCGGCATCCTCAGGTCTAAGAGCAATAGAATCTTTCAGTAAAGGAGTTGACTCTCCCGAAAGCATAGCTTCGTTGACAATTGCAGTTCCAGAAATAAGAATCATGTCGCAAGCAACACCAGAATCCTCCTTCGTCCTACTTACAGACACGAGATCACCGGGCAGGAGCTGATCAGACTGAACCTCCTTCCACTTTCCACTGCGATGAACATAAATCGGATATGGCTTGATGCTCATGCCCCTGAACTCGTTCAGAGTTCTCTGGCGCTGCCAAACGACTGTGGATTCGAAAGCGACCAGCATGAAGAGCGTGAACAGTGAGTAGTACCAGTACTCATCCAAGCACCACAGCCCAACGCAGAAAATCTGGAAGACGAAGAATGGCGCCACAGCGTGCTCCTGGAAGAGCTCTGTGAAAGTGGGCACGGGAATGTCAAAAGAATTAGTTCCATAGTGACGAAACAGGTGGTCAACATCCTTTTCGCTGATTCCCCGGGCATTCTGGAAAGTCTCGAGCTTTGGCCTAGGCTCGATGTCAACGGGGTATACCAAGGGAGAGAACGAGCTAGTTTCCGGAGAGTAGATGAAGCGACGTTTTTGAAACAAGAAGGATATCTCTTCCTCCCCACCGCTCTTGAGGGAGTGTCAGTAAACTGCCGAAAGTATGCTGCGCATTGAATGTGCTTCTAAGGACTTGACTTGTACTCACCCTGTCGCGAGTCAATTCACAAATATCTGGGCTTCCGGCATTCTCGACCGGAATGACCTTGATCAATTTTGCATCTTCAACTCTGGAAACCTACGCCAGCGCCGCACACGTCAGCAACCTATTCCTCGATTCCGTCGTCGATCCCCATACCTTGATGCCAGTGATCCAGGCTCTCCAACCGATGCTCCAATGACATCCCAACCAAATGAGCGCCTGAACACTCAAGATAATACCGAAATAGAGGACAGTCCACTCCTGACTGCCCAGATACTTCTCATAGCTAGCAGAAGGAAAGTAAATCGAAAAAAAAGCTGGGTAGGTTGCAAGGAAAGGCCATGTGTACAATCGGAACAGTGGCGGCAGCGGATTGAGTAAGGATGCCGAAGCAATCTGGGGTGAGTTTACCAGAATCGCCCTGGGGAATGTTAGCGGACGGAGGCGGTCTATTGGGAACACTAGCAGAGGTAGAACTTACATGGCGAAAGGGGGTTGATGGGAAAGTGAGATATCCCACTGTAGAATTGTTTGCAGATGTCCTAGGTCTGATCTTGAGGCTCTTTTGAGAGAGTAAAGGGTGCTGAAAAAGAAGGAACCGAAAAGCAAGAAATGCCTCTGGTAAAAAAGAAAGAAGGTGACGAAGAAGAATAACCAGAAGAATAAGAAGAAAAGGGGAGAAGAGGAATAAGGAATGGGATGGACCACCCTGTATATCCAAGAGATTACCAAAGATGGATGGCGGACGACAGGAGGGGGAGAGGGGAGGAGGAGAGGAGGAGAGAGAGAGCTTCCTCAGCCGTGCTGGTTATCCTATCTTTTTTTAAGGTGTCACAGAAATGAAATGGCCACCTTCTGCTAACTTTTGCTCATGCTTACCGGTGGACCACTTGTTTCTGAAATTCTGAAATTCGCACCAGTTTACATAAGCCGCAGAACCATTCTTCCGCTTTCCGGGCCTCAGCTTAAATCTGATAGAGAGGCAAATGGCATGATAATTCCAATAAGTTCTCCGGCGTGCCATGCTAGACAATGATTGCGAGGCTATCCGAGCACAGTACTTGTACCGTACATTAAGCTACCATTACCGGTAACGGCCCTACTTAAAAAAACACAGTAAAGGACACATCACCCTCTGTGCCAATGTCACTTTCCTTAAAATTGGGAAACTCCTGTGCTAATATCAATTCGCTGGAGTGTTTGGCCGCTAGCACTTAGTATCACAAAAAGGGCAGAAGGAATGTGTTGTCGTTAGGTGCGCGGAAGGAAAAAAGGTACGGCTGCCATCACGCCGCCTTGCTTGCTGCAAACACATCACATCATAAACAGAACACGAAATGATATACAAAGTGGTGCAAAAAAGAAAGGGAAAAAAAATCTGAAGAAGGAGAAGAAAAGGGAGACAGTAATGAATTATACAGCCATATCGAGAAAGAGCGCTCCCGCCATTGACGACATTCATATGCTTTAGTTATCGTTACTAGCCTACTTCGTCTATGTAAAATCACTCGTGGCACGCCGGTTCATGGGATTAACCTACTTGACAAAGTGAAGGAAAGGGAAATGAGAATTGAGCAAAGGGGGGCTCCTATAGGAGCATTTCTAGGGGGTTCTCGATGAGCTTCTTGAGCTCTCTAAGGAATTCTCCGCCAACAGCACCATCAACAACCCTAAGAGAGCAAAAAAATTAAAAATTGACCATTGGATTCAAGCCGGGGGGGATCTTCATGCTTACCTGTGATCAAAGGATCCAGTAACAACGATTTGCTCGTCCCATTCAACACCTCCGTCTTTGCCCTCAACGGCAACCTTCTTAATAGTTCCGACAGCCAGGATGCCAGCCTGTGGAGGGTTGATGATAGCAGTGAACCTTTCAACAGCGGGATTCATTCCCATGTTTGAGATGGTGAAGGTGCCACCTTGGTACTCCTCGGGCTTAAGTTTTCCATCCCTAGCTTTTCCGGAAAGGGACTTGACCTCGCTAGAGATCGAAACCAAACCTCTGGCATCAGCATTCTTGACAATGGGAGTCATAAGGCCAACTGGGGTAGCAACAGCAACAGAAATATCGGCAGTGGAGAATTGACGAATAACACCCTCATCCTCACGATAAGAAGAGTTGACAGTGGGAACCTTGAGTAGTGCATTGGCCACAGCTTTAATTAGGAAGTCATTAACGGAAAGCTTGTACTCTCCCTTGGCAGAGATATTGAGAGCCTGGCGGAGTTTGAGAAGCTTGCTCACAGAGAGAGAAGCCGAGACGTAGTAGTGAGGGTTGGTGTTCTTCGAAGCCTGGAGACGAGATGCAATTGTCTTGCGCATGGATGTCAACGGAATATCAGTGCTTACCGCACCAGCGGGCGCAGAGGAAACCCGACCGGACTTGTAGTCCTCGACGTCAGCCTTGGTAATGCGACCGCCTTCTCCGGACCCTTGGACGTCTTTCAGCGCAATTCCATTCTCCAATGCAATCTTCTTCGCGAGAGGGGTAGCAATGAGTCTTCCATCACGTTCCAAAACAGTCTCTAGTCTGCCTCCACTAGAAGTTGGCTCCTCAGACTTCACAGGCTCCGGTGAGGGTTTTGGAGGTTCGGAAGAACTCGGAGATTCCTTCTTGACCTCAACTTGAACGACAAAGTCTTCAAAGGCGGACACATCTGTTCCCTCCTCCACGACGACAGCAATCGGCTGTAGAACACCATGTTAGTCAATACACTAGCGAGGGTGAAAGTCGTACGACCCATGAACACCCCACTAGATGGCAGGTGCACAAGGTACATAATTGAACCTACGTTTCCAACCGCAATGTCCTTAGATCCACTAGGCTTCAATATCTTGGCTAGTATCCCATCCTCCTGGTATTCAAAGTCCATCTGAGCCTTATCCGTCTCAATCTCAGCCAAGGAATCACCGGGAGCAATAACATCGCCAACGTTCTTCTGCCATGTGCCAATATTCCCCGAGGTCATTGTCGGGGATAGAGCGGGCATGGAGACAACAGTATGAGGGGGGTATGCTATTCGAAATTGTCAACTCTTTCCCCCCCAAGTTTGTTCGGGGTGGGGGAAATACATTTTGATGCATAGTATCTGGAGAGTAGCGAGGAAAGCGATTGAGGTTGACTTCGACTAGAGGAAACGGAGAGAATAAAATTGTAAGCTACTGCGAATTCCTCAATTGACACCCATGCCCTCCGCGATGGAAGTTTTGGCATGTGGATTAACCATCCGGGGTTGACATCCAAGATCCTTCATGCAGACTTCCCCTCCCATTCCGGAAAAGCCTGATAGTAAAGGGAGGAAACGGGGGCAAAAAAAAAGGTGGTAAAGAGGAGAAAGAAAAACTTACAGTCTCAACAACCCAGCACTCTTAATACCACCACCCTTCAAGCAAGCAGCAACGCCGCGCGACGAAGCTCTACCGAGAACCACAGCAGCCGACATTATTGCAAGTAGATCAATTCTAAATTAAGTCGGTAGAGGAGGAAGAGGAAAGGGGTGTGGAGAGAGGGAGGATGGTGGGAGAACGAGTTGAGAGGGATTTGGAGGTTGAGACGAAGGGGAAGCGCTATCAGGCGGAATGAGGTTTTTCGTTGGGCACAAAAAAATGTTTTGGGGGCAAGACGAGGTCGACAATAACGCGGTGTCCGGGACAAGGTCTTTCTGCATGCATCCACTGGCTAGAAAACCGCCGGCACTCGACACTTTTCGCCCAAATAATACAACAGCGTATTTATTTTAAGCTAATTCTGTGATTTCTATGATAATCCGAACAGTTGTGCCCGGATCTATGCCACCTCGTAAAGGGCTCTCCAGGAAGAAGACTAGTCCTCGGATTCTAGAAATCACTCCTATTGTGTAAACTGTGGCCCGAGAAAAAGGTTGGCTGCTCAGCAGGGTAACTCGGAGCAAGAGCTTGAGCCACCGCAAGTGGTACCCGTATGGGTAGACTAAGGCAAGCCACCATCCACAAACACCGGTATGATACTACTCGAGTAGCTGTGCCGGTAGAGTAAATGGGATGGGAGGGCCCGCCACATTAAAAAATAAATCTCTCACTTTTTTCCTTTTTTCTCCTTCAAGGGAAAAAAAGACTACCCCCGGAATCGGGAGATTAGAGGCCCACCGGAGATAGCGAATCGAATGGGCTTTTACGGCATGCACACGGAGTGAGTGGCTCTCACCCGAACTTTCCCGCACCCGGAGGGGGGGGGGGGCGGGAAACCCGATCCGAGTGACAATTCATGAACCAATCGATAACGACGGGGTGTTTGACAGGAGCCTATTTGGGGCCGACTATATACCGGCACGGTAGGGCGGCTATTGCTCGGCCCGCATGTCCTCTTAGTAGGACTGGTAGTGGCTACGGAGGCACCTGGGCGACTTGTATCTCATAACACCATAAAATAAAAGACAAATGGATTTTCGCAGCTTGAGGCGGGCAATTCGGAGTGGGCTAGATTGGCCATTGTAGGGTTATCTCGGCGGCATACTTCCTTGGGCGTTGGTTACTGGACCGGTTTCGTTTGTCTTATCGCGGCATGCTATTTCACCAATGAATCTTATAGAGGGGGAGGGCCATATTTGTTGTATAGGCGGGCACTAGGTCTTCATGGCACTAGATTTCCCAGGAACCGCCGTGATCTGGGCCCACGGACACGTAATTCAGGTTCCAGATGCTTTAAAAGAAACGTCAGGTACAATTCTTTGACCTGCTCTGACATGCTCAAAGATTGAGACCTTTGTGTTGATAATGCCCGTCAACCCATCATTCAACTACCCCCTGTGGTGGTGATTCCGCCCAGTTTCCCTACACTTCAAGAAGTGCTATACTACTTAGCAGGAACATCGGTAACCCGATCCTAGCGGCAGTGGTAGCCAGTGCTCTCCCGACGATGCAGCTTCAGACACTCCCAGGACCTTAGAAACGCGCGAACCGTCAAAGCAAGGTTGCCAACCGCAGACAACTTCAAGTTAGGCCCTGTTTGGTATTGTAGGCTAGGATTTGGACTTAGAGTCCGGATTATACCCCAAGTCTAGACTGTGGGTCTTGTCGCATTTGGTAGGTCTGGGCCAGGACTAGACTTTGTTTTGTGGAGTGTTGTAGATTTGGGACTTTCGGATCTAGGCTTTCTTGAGAAACACACTCACTATTATCTAACACTTAGGTCCTTTTGTTCTATGTATCTTGCTTAGTCTTCTTGATCAACCCTAGGTGAGCAATCGATGAAAAAGTCTGGATCTAGATCTGGCTGCATTTGCTGGCCCAAGATCGAAAGTCTGGGCTCCCGAGCCTCCGGACTTTGGGTCTTAAGCCTGGACTTAAAGCACAAATCCTGGTCCGATCCTTGCGCCAAACAAAGTTTTAGTAAGAGTGGGAAAGGCTAGCGGCTTTCCCGCAGCTGATATTCCACTACCGGTATACTGGGTTGTTAAGTCAGTCGGCATGATGATGATCCCTTAGAGTATCGGGTTAGCGCTCGTGCCACTACAAGTGTGCCCACTCATAATAAACTGTTGTCCATCCTTAAGTTACCGGAATCATCCAATCAACAGGTACCCAAACCCTACCTTCAAGCTCAATTAACCCAAGTTATCCCCTAGGAGTGCCCAACATTGCTTTTCTCACTCTTCATATACTGGTTCTTCACATCCGGAGGATCACTGGGACTAGGTGTTTCCCCTATTGGAGATGCAGTCAATCCCTGGCCCAGTCTTTAGTTCGGGGATTCTAGCGCGGGGTACATAGGATACGAACCATTCGGAACCCTAAACTATGCAAGTATCATACTCGTGCCGAAACCTTTCACTTGAGGGGGTGTTAGGGGAGAAGAGGAAGAAGAGGGTGAGGCAAAGTTTAGTATGCAGCCGCCGCCGCAAGTCGATATAATCTTCGACGGGGGGCGCAAAGGAACTGTGATATATTAGCGGGCGAGGAACTGGGGCGTGGTGCCATGCGGGGGGGGAGGCAAATTCATCGAAGCAGGGTAACGGATTTTTTTTTTTACATTTGTTTGCTCTCATAATTATAATCCTGTTTATCACCCGCCTGTTTATGTTTTCCTCGTGCGCCTGACTACTATATACAATGAGCAAATCTACTCTTGGTACCTCCTACTGCTTTCTGCAAAGCTGCGCAGTGCTCGTACACCACAGCGCACCTGAGCTCCGTGCCTTATCAGACTCTCACTGTATTCCTTCCGGCATTGAGATATCTTCGGGGGTATTTTATAGGTAGGTTTGTTGGATTACTGGGTCAAAGCTACCTCCCTCACATCCACAGCACCGGTACCTGCACAAAGCGCCCCTTACCTTCGGGCTCAATCCAGCTATGATAGTTTGGCAGTCTCCAGAAGAAGACAGCCAAACCTCCGGCGCTAGATCGACAACGCTGCTGCTATATCCACACCAGCACGCAATCGACTTCCAACGCACGAGTAGTCTAATCATGTTTCAACTCGTGCGGCATAGCACACCGGCGTATCATATCCGCAGCACAACCAGAGCGCTTGTCATACCCCAGCCAATCCGCCGATCACGCATGCGCCTCCTGTCCTCCTCCTTTCCCCTCCTGTCAAAAAATAGCCTTTCCGGTCTGTGGCGGCGTCAAATATCTGCAAAAGCAAAAGCACAACCGCGCATCAGACATAAAGCAAGACTGGTTCCACTGACCCACTCTTATTTCTCCCCGCTTTTCCAGGTCTCCCCTACCATAGCTCTTTAGCGTAGTGCTCGAGAATAGTAGACTACCTATGCTACGGCGTACCGTGGTATCGGTAGTAGCACGAGAACATTGATCATGACGCCCACCTTTAAGATCCTCCTCACTTCGCTATTCCTCCTCTTCCCCGCGGAAATCCTTGTTAGCGCTGGCAAATACCCTTATTGCAAGCTCACAGCGACACACGAATACCATGACAACTTCGGCCCACTATTCCTCGAACATCGATACGCCTGCACCTTCCCGCCCTCTCCCTCCGTCTCCCGCCACCACCACCACCACCCCCCTCCCAGAACCTACTCAGATCGCATCTGGGGTCCAATCCGCCTACCGCCACCCTGGGACCACCCAGCGGGCTCACAAGCCGGCGACGCACGAGTCGCTGAGCGCGGCGGCATAATCAGCGAGGCGGTGGACTACATGCAGCAACTCCGCGGCTCTCAGCAAAAACACCAGATTGTGTCCTACGGCTGCGAGTACCTCTCGGACGCCCAGCGGCTGCCGCAGAACAAGTACTCGAATCTGTTCTGGGGGGTTAGTCAGCTGACCAACCAGACCTGCCTTGCGCCCGGCGAAGCGGTCGAGTTTGTGGACTATCACCGGCCTTGGACGGCGGATTGGCGGTTCACTAATGTGAACCGTGGCAAGGAGACCATCTGCGATTGGTACACTGAGATGGCGAATATTGGGAGGGCGCTGCATTATTTTTGTTTCCATACACTTGGGAGGTCGGAGAATGAGGAGTTTAGCGGTGGTGAGGAGATTGTTGCGTTCGGAAGGGATTCCGACGAGCGCCGAGGACAGAGGTGGTGTTTGAGGTACTCAAAGAAGGGGTGGGGGGAGAAACTTTTTAGTAAAGAGTGTTTGGGAGCCTGATTTTTTCGGTAAAATAGTCAATGGGGGGGCTGTAGGAGTATGAGTAGCAGGTTCCTAATCTATTATCTACGCTATCTCAAGTTATGTCGAGATTTGCATCACGTATCATAGGCGCACACCACTCGATAGATGCCCCCCGGTCCAGAGTTTGAATACCCTAGCATGTAGCACAACACAAGGCAGCACTATCTCCCTGATCAGACACGAGAAATTCTACAGCACGCCTCGTGTACTGGTCTCAGTGAAATCGTCAAATTCATACCACTGCTGTACGAGGACAAGCTCGAGATGTGATAACGGTTCTCGTATGCAACAAGCTACTGTAAACACCTTGAACGAGGCTCTAGGAATCTAAGTTCCTAAGCGGGGACAGGGAAGGTGCGGATTTGATACCTGATGAGAAGCCCGATATCTGCCTCTCCGATACAATTTTCAACCCGGGGCTATTATCTAAGTCATCAAGTGATCGGTGATCAACTTATTAGGTCAAAATCGGAAGCATGTTTCCATGATATTACTCTCTGGGTTTGAGGGGTTTCAACGGGTGAGACTATACAGACGAGTGATGCGTTGTGATGGCATTGGTGGATATCATGAGTAAAGTTTGATACCTTCTACACGGTGTCCAGATTTTCACAAGGGACCGACTATGGAAGGGAGAAGATTTCTGGAATCGCCCGTGTTCTAATTTCATTTGGTATTGGATTTTTTCTTCCCCCTCTGCCTAAGGCAACCTATCGTAACACATTTACTGCCTATCAACCTTAGCAATATAGGAGATCAAATCCAGAACGCGGCGAGAGTAGCCCCTACAGAGAATCAGCTCCCGTACCAGGGAAACGAGAAAAACGAGCAGACACCGGACTTGAACTTACCATTCGTTATCGTACCAACTAACAACCTTGACAAAGTTGTCGTTCAATGAAATACCTGCCTTAGCATCAAAGATAGATGAGGCGTTATTGCCATTGAGGTCGGTGGAGACAAGATCGTCTTCAGAGTAGGCGAGGATCCCTTTGAGGGGACCGTTGGCTGCCTCCTTGATAGCATCCTTGATTTTCTCGTAGGTAGCTCCCTTATGGAGACGAGCAGTGAGGTCCACGACGGAAACATTCTGGGTTGGGACACGCATGGCCATTCCAGTGAGCTTTCCATTAAGCTCTGGGATGACTTTACCGACAGCCTGTAAAAAAAAGGTTTAGCATGTAACTTATTCCAAACTTGGGTTGAAGGTAGTTCCTCCTCTCACCTTGGCGGCACCAGTGCTGCTGGGAATAATATTAGTGGCAGCGGTACGCCCACCACGCCAGTCCTTGGCCGAGGGACCATCGACGGTCTTCTGGGTAGCGGTGTAGGAATGAATAGTGGTCATAAGACCCTCAACGATACCGAACTTGTCGTTCAAAACCTTGGCCAAAGGTGCAAGGCAGTTGGTGGTGCAGGACGCGTTGGAGAGAACGGTAATATCTTTGCTGTATTTATCCAAGTTTACACCAACAACAAACATGGGGGCATCGGCAGAAGGAGCCGAACTGCAAGCTTGCATTAGTCATGACATTTGATATTGTGGACCATCTGAGGACAAACATGATAACTTTCTTGGCACCGCCCTTCAGGTGAGCACTGGCCTTCTCGGTAGTAGTGAAAACACCAGTAGATTCAACAATGTATTCGGCACCAGCAGCCCCCCATGGGATTTTGGCGGGGTCCCTTTCAGTGTACATCTTGATAGTCTTTCCATTGACAACCAAGTCGCCGGCTTCGTTGGTGCTAACTTCCCCCTTAAAGTTTCCGTGGGCAGAGTCATACTTGAGCATGTAGACCTAAGGGGACAAAACACCGTTAGATATTCATTATCCTAATGGATTCTTAACTCTCAAGCGAGAAATTGAAATATTTACCGCATATTTGGACTCAATGAAGGGATCGTTGATAGCGACGACGTTGATGTCGTCGAGTTCGACACTATTTCATTGGTTGGACTAATTAGCACAATTTCTTTTTTTTTCCGGCCGTGGCGATGCTGCAAGTTGCCCCGCTGATAAAGTAGCAGCGATAAGAGGAAGGAAGTGGGGTAAAAACTTACGCATTACGGAGGATCTAATGGCCACAAAAGAAATAAGTTAGAAATACTCATTTGGTGAAATAATACCTATGGATTGAGGATAATCCGGGGGGTTAGACGGATGAACATACAATACGTCCAATACGACCAAAGCCGCTGAGGGTAGAAAAAGAACTATTAGCATCATCGTCAATCCTCTAAGATAGGGAGTTTGGGAGCTGACTTGATACCAACAGAGACAACCATTTTGAATTGAGACCCTAATATATCTTGTCAGTATTTTGATGTTAAGTCAGGAAAACCTGCCGGGAGGGATAGTGGAGAGAGAGAGAGAGGAGCTCGGATTATCGCAAACAATTCAGAAAGGGAAGTATCAGGGCGAGGACTGGGAGTATTTCATACTCCAAGGGCAAAGCAGGATATACTTACTGGAGGGTAGAATAGGTGTGAGAATTGGAGAGGGAAAAAGGAGTCCTGGTGGGGTTAGGGGGATGCCGTGAGGAATGTGAGAGAGGTGGGGAGGGGGAGAAACAGAGGGGTGGTAAAGCAGAGAGGACTCAAGTATTTATTAAACAACTGCCACACAGGGCCAGGCTTCTCGCAACCCCATGCCCGCCATCCCCCCCTCTCTCACCTCACCCCCCCCGAATATGGATATTATTTGGGGTGACATTGAAAACTATTTCTCTTATCATCCCGGAACTCGGCCTACATGACATTGTGCATGCAAAAATGCTCGGCAAGGTACCTGAGGGCACACCGAATTATACGGCACAAATAAAAATTTGGTGACCGACACCGCGACTACAGCACTATACACAACAAAATGGCAGTAAAAAATAATGTGTTGAGCGAATTAACTATCAAATAAGTTGTCAAAAAGAGCTATAATACTACCAAGAGAAGTATTAGACTCCAAATTAGAATCTACATTTTCCACCTGCTCTGCAGCCTGCCTTTCCTCTTGCTGAAGTTTTTTGATACAAGTAGCAATCAAGACTTTCCTGTGTGATTGCCTCTCTCAGACATGTCCCACACTCACCAGATTTTTCGTTGTTCCGTATATTTCGGTATGACCTCACGTATGATATGTTAAACAGCGATACAACGAATTCACTCTTTATCCGAAAATACATCGGAAAAGGATCACCCTGAAGTACCCGTCCGGAGTATTCTCCTTCCTTTCTAACTCGCAAGCCCCTAATAAAAGGGCCTCTCTCTCCAGAGTTGAACGCTTGCTTTAATTTTCCTTCCTCTTCATCTCTTTCTATAAAGTCTTTCATTCCCGTCAAAAGGAACAGGCAGGAAGCCTCCACAGCGTCCTACAATAGGCAGCGTATTTGGGCGGTGCCGACCCCATTTCACACCAGACGATAAAAAATTTGCCTCCTATTTCTTACGTTTCTCAACGCGTTTACCCCTCCATCGATTATGTTGGGTCACCCAACTGCGATACCATCCTCATCCAATTCTTAGCCTTTTTCTTTCCTTTTTCTCACTCTCCTCCCTCACCCCTCAATTCAATACCGGGCTTCAACTGCCCCGCCCCTGCAAGTAGCTTCTTTTTCTTTTTCTTTTCTTTTTGCCTCATAGATAGCATTAAGGTTTCTTTTCGTAGGTTCCATCTTATCACCCCTCGCAGACAATCTCCAATCAGTCCCGGCCCGGTGGCATGTGTCTGGATGAATTGAAGGTAAATCTAATCATCAAGGCCACGATCACAGGATTTGCAGATGTTCCTAGTATCCTGTGCGTCAGTCATTCGTCGCGCCCTACCGGAGGTAGAGAGATACGCCATCTTGCTGATGTCATCGGTATTATCTCTAGGTTACACAATTATTATCCCTATTGTCCGAGCTTGGTGGCAAGAAACTGGCTCCCACCGGGTTTTCCATTGGCCTTCTCAACAGACCCCTACCTGCCACAACAACCTCAGCCATTTTTTAGGTATGATAGCATGGCTTGACACAAAGGTTCACATAATTGAAGGCCAGGTTACAGAAAACTGTGCTAAAAATTCCAAGTGGCAGAGTTTTTAGAAAGGCTCAGAAGCACGGCCAAGAGAGGAAATTGTGTAGGATTTCTACATAGCAACTACCAATACGGTATTCTGGTTAGCTTGCTACCAGCGCCATGCTCAGCAAAACAAAAAAACAAGAAATTGTCAATTCCATATATTAAATTCTCTATGACTCTCTTTCATCTGATTACTGTTGAAAGTACAAAATTTATTGCACATCTTTGCAATGGCTTTCCAAACCCGGGCATCTTGCATGGGGACTCGGGTGGGGGTCGATTCGTCGCCAAGCTCCTCCATAAGGTATCAGCCGCGGCGCCGGCCGGGCCTCTGGTTGTTGGAATTCAACGTCTCCGTTCCGCGTTTTCTTTCTTTCTTTCTTTCCGCTGATGTTGCCACTTACCAAGACTCGGAATCAGGCAGATGAGAAATTTTCTTCACGGGAAAAAAACAAAAACAAAAGACGCCATTCACAGATTACTTGGTCCGTGCACGTTCTGATGCTCAGAAGGCGATTGGACTGGTCCTCAGCATTGCTACGATGTGACAACACCATGCCGTTATCATCATGCCATTCCCCCTAGAGTTCACTACTCCTACATAACCATAGGGGTGAGCCAACAAGAAAACCGGTCGCAGCAAGTAAGTCGGTGTATAAGTTCGATACTACCAGTGCACTCCAGAACCCCAGTCTCTTACATTACAATACAAGAATGACAACACCGGTTATATCATTAACCCCGGTCCGCTGCATGCTCTAACGAACCAACCTGACCCTTCGAATCCGGGAGAGAAAAAAGGAAAAACATTGAATTTAAAGCTATGACATATTACTCGATGTTCATCCCAACCGGACGACAGCAGCATGACACAACTCTGAGTCCCAATCGGTAACAACCACCTTACGACTTTTTTTCCCTCTTAAGGCTCGATCTAGAGCCTTGCTCTACAGTGGGGATTGAGGCCTTTGAATGCCATAGTGGCTGTGGTAGGTAAGTGGATGCCCCGAGAGAGTTATAATTACCAAGTACAGTACGGTGTCCAAGGGAAGTCAGCGGTCGGGGGCCCAAACCCGGACACAAACGTCATATCGTATCACAGTACCTTCCCAACGAAAGACCCAGACGCTCCCGTACGGAGGTTAAGATGATCCGCTGGTCATCGACGTTCACTACTCATCCTAGTCCTCCACCACCTCAGGAATACGAGGCATTCGGCCCACGGTAGCCGAAATGTTCCACTAAGCTTCGCTACAGTCTACAGGGATGCTGTGATGACATCTCCGTTTCAAATATAAATATATATGTACTCGAGGATTGCGAAACACCCCCAATCCCACTCTACTAGAAGCTTCGTACAATGACACTGGAGGCACTGTTTTACTGATTAGCTGAGCAACGCCCAGGAACGGGCCCACTTCCCGCTTATATTTGGATGCCGTACAATCACTGGTCATGCTCTCGGACGCCATAGGATTGGTAGTAGAGTATTGGGCGCAAACCTGAGCCAATAGGGACACGGGGACTCGGTTTTGGATGTCCAACCGTGAGATCCTCGCATACGGGGATATACCCTCAAGGGACAGTTCCTCGCTCCTCGTAACGGGTATAGAGGCTGTTTCGAAGTATGGGGGACAAGAGAGAGGGAGGGAGAGCCCAATAACGCAATCGCATGCAAAACTAATACCAATAAGGGTTTTGATGGCTTCCGCTAGACTCCCTACTGATACGGTACTCGTCCCCCTCATGAAGTACCCGAAAACAGGGATTAAAGACATATATGGCAAAATGTCTGTGCGTGTCTGAGCGCCCATACAAAATATACCCCCCCTGTTTTCGGGTACTTCTTGAGGGGGACGAGTACTAAAGATATGTATTCTAATAACATCGACTGCTACACGCAACTACATGCTTCCGAGTACTCAGATCACCAGAGGGAACCAGAAAACATACCCCCTATTTTAAAAGATCTAAGAGCGAGAGAATGGACCCATCGATCCCTATCGACCCCCGCCTACTGTAGCCCGCGACCTGCCACCAAGACATAGCTACGAAAATACCATCCACAGCGAAATTGTAGCACCCGCAAACTTGAACAACGGTAAATGAAAGAAAAAACCTGTATCGCATCTATTTCATTTATGTCATGCAGTCGTGCCTCATCTCGTCGCATCTTCCTTCCTTCCTTCCAAAACTCGCTCAAGCGAAATGAAGTAAAATGAAAAACAAGAGTGCCAATCACACCACACCACATCGTAACGTCTCTTTCCCCTTCGTCCCTCTTAACAGAAGAAAAGTAAACCCCAAGCCGCAGACCAACTAACCGGTTCCAACTTTTTCTTTTGAGACGAACGGGAAATATAAAAAAGATAACAAGTGGTTTACCGCCGCCGCCGAAGGATCCGGGCCAACCAAATCAAGGCCAACAAGGGCCAGCTTCCGTGCTTCTTTCCTTCTTTCTCCTAAAAGCTGCCATGATGTAGAGTAAGGGATTCAATAATTGGCCTGCGTGAACCCCGGGAAGGCTTCGAGACCAACAAAAGGTTCACAAGAATATCAGGAGGAAGAAATAATAGACGTTGTTTTATAAGAGAGAAGGAATTACAACCGCGAAGGAGGAGGTTGTATAATGATGAGGATAAGAGACATGAAAGTTATTAAAAAGGAAAATGAAAAAATGACAAGAGAAGGGAAAAGTGATAATATGAAGAAAAACGGAGAAAAAATCAACAAGGAATCTAAGCCTTATCCGTATCCATTCTATCATTGTCTCCCTCGCGCCTCTTAGCCATGTCTTCCTGGGCTTTCCTCATGGCGTAGTCCTCCTGTTGCTTTGCTATCTCTGCTTGACGCCTACTCTCCTCTTCGTCGAAGTAGCGTTGAGCGATAGGGCCAGCGTGAGAACGGAGCTCCTCAATCTTAGAGGTGTAGATCGCTTTGGAGGTATCTTCGCCCTCCTCATAGAGCCAGTTCTGTAGCACTGTTAGTGTCTTATCGATCTCGGCATAGTGGGGTGGAAAGGGGGGAGGTGAATGGCTTACCTCAGCATCATCTAGAATAGATCTGAGCTGGCTCTTTTCGCCCTCGGAAGCGAATTTGGAGTAAACATCATCAAGTTTGCCCCGGAGTTCGTAAATGTACTCTTCAAGCGCGTTCTTGCGATCCTCGGTGTCAGCAACCAATTTATCCTCCATGACCATCTCAATTTCGCGCTCCATATAAATGTTCTTAAGAGTGTAGTCGATGGTGGCTGTACTGCTGAGAACCTGCAAATCACCGCCCTTGACCTGCTTCTTAACCTTACGTGTCTTAGGCTTGACGTTCTCATCCGTCTCCATAGCCTGCTGTTCAGTCAGTAACAGATCATCAGCCATTTTAGCGCGTTTGCGAGGCGGCGAGGGACCACCGGAAGCAGATGGATAATGCTGGCGACTCGATAAATCCCGAGTTTCCTTAAAATCGATAGAAGGGGAGGAGCACAGCCCACTTGTCTGACTAGGAATGGTTGAACTCACATCGCCCTCTTCTTTGATCTCCTCATCCACCTCGACTTCCTCCACCCAATATCCACTCTCAACATTCAGGACTCCGTGAAGGTTAACACGAGCCTTCAATTTACAAATCATAAAATCATTCTTGGAGTCCGCCTTGACACCCTTAACGGAGAACCTCCCAATCCATGGAGACATGACTCCCGGAAGCTTGTTGGGCTCAGCATACTTGGCTTCCAAGTCGAAGGGGTCCTTGCGGTAGAAGGTAAGAATCTTGGTTGATGGGACAGCGTTATTCTTGTTGAAAACAGTAAGGCTAGTGTCTTCGTCCGGAATATCATTCGACTGCTCCCAAGTGAATTCGATGGGATATGAGACGATATCGTGCACGGAAAAGTCCCTAACCTTGAATACCGGCGAGAGGATGGCGCAAGCGAAAGCGCACCCACGTGCTACAGCTTCATCCTGGTTGAGGGTAAAGGATAGAGACTTTCCGAAGAACTCGGCGATTTTGTCCTTAAGCGATGGAACACGAGTGCACCCACCAACAAGCTCAATTGCGTCAATATCGTTCTTCGACAGACCAGCATCCGCAAGAGCCTGTTCCAAAGGAACGGTGACACGGTCGAGAAGGGGCCTGACAAGTTCCTCAAGTTCCTCTCTCTTCAGTGTTGATGAAGCATCGACATCGTTCATAACGGATTCGATATTCAACACAGACTGAGCATTTGCCGAAAGAATCTTCTTCAACTTCTCAACACCAGCAGCAACACGGAAGTACGCCTTAGGGTTGGTGTAGACGTCAATCCTATACTTTTCCTTGAACTCCTTTGCGAAATGATCAACAAGCGCCTTGTCGAAGTTGCGTCCACCAAAATGCCTGTCGTAAGCGGTGGATAGAACAGTCAACTCGCCCTTCTTGAAAGCAACAATGGAGCAAGTATAATTGCTGTGGCCAATATCGATAAATGCAACACGACGAGGCTTCTCCTCACCAGCCGGAAGATCGGTCTTAGTGATACCATACCCGAGAGCAGTGGCAGTGGTATCATTCATCAACCGGAGGAGCTTCAGGCCAGCGATTTCAGCAGCGTCCATGATGCTACGACGTTGAGCATCGGTGAACCAAGGAGGGACACTAAGCACAACATCTGAGACGGGGAGCTTGAGTTCCGCCGACGCCGTCTGCCTAACCTTAGACAAGAACATCGCAATCAACTGGGTACCGGTGAAAATCTCATCCTGACCCAAGTACTTCACTCTAGCGCCAACCTCGCCACCCTTCGCTTCGACGAGATCCGCCGAGATGAACTGCCTCTCGATATCGAGTTCCGGCTCACCAAACCTTCGGCCGGCAAGACGCTTGAGTCCGGAGACGGTGTTCTTGAGGTTCGAAATCTCTTGGGTCTTTGCCGCCTCACCTAGATATCTGCTCTTGGGACCGAACCCAACCATCGACCTAAACATAAAATATTCAGTAAACCTATCACCAAGCAAAAAGGGAATCCCCCAGATAAAACCGGGAATAGAGGGGAGATGAGATGAAGGTTGATGAGAACGGTGGGGGGTAAACTAACGGTGTTGCACGGTTCGAAACTTCATTGGTGATCTGCGGGTTGGAGAGAGAAGGAAAATATTAGTTCCGAGTCTCTTTTTATCGATAATTTCATCCGGCCCCGCCATGAGAGGTGGATGAAAATGAAAGACGGAGAAAAGAATCAATACTCACAACATCAACGCCTCTATTCCTGGCCACCGCGATCACAGTATTGAGCGCTCCGAGGTCGACTCCGACGACAGACATGACTGGTAAAACTCTGTGGTGTTCCTTCTATGAAGGGAAACTAAACAATAAAAAAGGATGATCGAATCTCCTTTTATCAATTATTCTAGGAATGGTTGCAAAAAGACGAGAGATCTTTCTTTTCGGCTTCAGAAGGAGGTCCTCCTTTCTAGAGCTGGCAGTAGAGATGTTTGGCGGTATGATGCGAGGTTGTAAGTGTGAGAGGGTATAGATGAACACCTAGAAGGATGAAGCAAAGAGAAAGCCCAGGCAAGGTGAAGGGAGAAACGAAAAGAAAAGAAAACCCGGGCTCGAGGACGCGGGTTTGGAGATGTTAGAGGGGATTCTTTGGTGGTAGCGGTGACTTAAGTGGTAGTGAAGTAGGATATTGCTGGTGGTTGTGTATGCCCTTGGTCACAGCAAAAAAAAAAAGTTCGAATTGAAAGGAGGGGGAGGGGTTTTTAGTTGGGTTGCTGCGTTGTTGTCACAGCCTTATGCTTTTTTATTTAAGCTCCTAACCTTGCCAGGTCTTGGCATATCCAGCGTCTTCTAGCAACTTCTCAAGTCTTCTATCAACCTCCCAATCCAATGAACTTTTCCACCTTATTTTCTTTTCCCCCCTTTGCTCCAAAATCCCCCCTCTCTCTTCCTGTTTTGCCTGTTTCCTCGTATGATGCCTGAAAAATTGAGTTCCCTGGCTAGACCAACCCATTCCCCATTCCAGGAATTCCCCACTCCCTCCCTTCAACAACCCCCCGTGGTGGCAGAGGGAGGGAGGGGGTTCCTACTGCTGTTGGGCACATACCCGTCCGAGCATGCCTCCCAATCCATAAAACCCCCCTCCCATCTCACACACCTGTCTACCGTACCATAGCCCAGCGCAAGAAGAAAGCATCGAAGACGCAGCATTCCGGCCCCACGGGTAGCCAAGCAAGACCCGTTCCTTTGTGCCCCGGATATCCACAGGCTTCTTTTTTGTTTTTCCCTACAGGGGTCAGGGATTTTGGTCATGATAGTCGTTGGCGGGTAACTTAACGCCCCACTTTGTGTAGTGCGCATGCGAAGGGAATTGGGGGGGTTTATGGCTTCTCTTTGCACTTATGAAGATCGATCGAGGAAAAACTAGGATAGGTGGGTGTTGATAACTTGAGATGTTGATCGGATCAAAAACTTCCGAAGGCTCATTGAGGCACGGTATTGGTATTACTCGAGTATAAGTAACTCTCTCAAAATGATTCCTGCTATCCAGGCCTGCCTCACTATCCCTGTATGATTCCGGCCGTCTACTATACAAAACGCCACGATTGATGCAACGAGTGACACCTGGGCATAAGATTGAGTACAAATATATATATAAAAAACCGGTAGATGTTCAAACCATGATGCCAGGGGAGTTTTTTTCTTACTTTTTTATTTTAAATTTGTTAGGGTTAAAGGCTTAATTGCACCTTTTTTCCAGCCCGCATTATGCCAAGGCGTCCCCCGCTGCGTCAATCGACTTGCTGTGCATAAACGGCCGAACCATAAACAAAACAAAAAACGCCATCCCCCAAAAACCTTCGCATTTGGCGAGGACTTCTTTCACTCTTTTAGGGTTGAAAATATAAAGGAAAGTTCTTAGGGCCAAAACTCCTGACCCTTAGTTGGGTGACTGCTCTTGTTATGATACCTTGTTGATATCATAACTAACTGTTCTTGACACACGACCGCTACTTCTTATGGCCCGTTTGGACACAACGGCTCCCCCCATATAAATGACGCTTTTCCTTCAGTCTCAAAGTAGAGAAAAGGCCACTTTCACAGCAGAAACAGTCGCCCAACGGAACAGTCCCATTTTTGCCAAACTGGCCCTTAGCATTTCACACACTTACTCTATAAAGAAAAACTCCTCCTCCTTACCCCTTACGCAATAACATTCCAACCCCCCAAATAAACAAAATGATGCTTGAAAGGAAAAAAAAAGCATCATTAAGGCCCTATTTAGCACGCAAGAAAAAGAAAGAAAATGGAACTTTTATGGCCATTTTTGTTGCAAATCAAATATTGCAACATTGCAACCTTTTTGGTTAACTTATATGATAGCTCAACCTACCTACAGGCTTCCTATCATACTGGACTTTTCTTTTGATTAAGTTAAAATAAGTCAGAATGGCAGCCTCTATCTGGATATTGATGGAACTTTTTATTCATACCTATTAGCCAAAGAGGCCTGAGGTTTAGTATATATAAAAACGGTGTTTTTTTAGAGAAAAATGGGCAATTTTTTTAAAAAAAGTGGAGGCGTGCCAAACAGGGCCTAAATTTTTAATTTATAAATACATTATCAAGAAAGAAAAAATGATATTTAAGTGCACATAAAAAACAGCATTTTCGTAGCACGCCAAACAGAGCCTAGTTCTGCTTGTTGGAAAAGGTTATGATTGACAACCTAACCTCTCTAGTAGATATCAGCAGCTCCGGAATTGACCATAGAGTGGAACCTAGCAGCAGGAGACAAGGAGGGGCTTTTTAAATAGGCCAGAGCTTTGTCATTTGCAACGGTAAGTTTGAGTAACTCCGTTAGGTGACCTATCGACCAGTTATGCTGCGAAAATTCCGGTCCGAGAGCACGGCCGAGAACAAGGTTAGGACTCGGGTGGGAGACAGATGGCGATAGAGCACTTGGGGGCAGAGGAGCTACCAGACCGGAAAGGAGGATCAGCAAGATGGAGTCGGCGAGCATTTGTCAGAACAGCCATCGCTGGCTCGCCAGCGTCTGGAACGAACTGGCTAACTGCTAAATTACAGGACCAGCAGTAAGCTAACTACTAGAACTGGAAGAATGGACCTGATGTACCTCCTACATAGCTATCATATCATACGACGAAGTCTTATTACTGGATATTCTGAGCTGCTCACCGGAGCATAATGGCTTAGTCATAGAGCTGTCTGGATGTCATTGGCGGCAGGTTCAAAATCCCCTTTTTCCCCGCCCTCAAGCAAGTTCTCTTTTCCCCCCGAAAGAAAAAGAAAAAGGCAAGTCAATAAAACCGGTCTCAACCCGTTTCTTATTTGGCCTTTCATCTCTCTCTCTCTCTCTCTCTCTCTCTCTCTCTCTCTCTCTCTCTCTCTCTCTCTCTCTCTCTCTCTCTCTCTCTCGTCTTCGCTCCTGTGCCTTCCGTACCCACATTACTACTGTGGAAATATATGTTTCGGCCCACGGCCCACTGGGTTCAACTCGCCATCGATCATTTCTGGCACTTTTATAGAGAAATACATGACTGCCAGGAATTGCTACTGTATCACTCGACCCTACTGTGATACACAATTTCAGCACACGTGAGGATAGCTACCCGTACCTGCTGCCAACCTAATACTTGAAAGTAACTGCGTTGGCATACCAAGATGTTAGTCCCCAGGTATCAAAGCCACTTTTTGCCGCACGTAACAGGTATCAAGGTAGTAGTAGTGGGGGGGAGTCAACCACCATCCATACCCAACAATAAACAATCCCAGAAATATACTTCAGCACGCAGTGATTATCTATCAAACTTCCATTTTATTCCATCCCGACCTGTACAGTACAATACCATAAAAACCCAGCCATAAGGAACTACATGCTCACACCAAAACTCCATCTCCAGTCCATAAACCAAATCAACTCCAACCCCCCCGCGCCCCCTGCCATACACCACCGCCACAAACCAAATCCTAGAACCCCCCGCAACTTACCACCCCCTCGCAATACTATTATATAATACCCAGCCCAGCCCAGCCCAGCCCAGCCCAGCCCAACCAATAACACAGAAGAGAGAAGATAGGGGGCCCCTCGAAGCAGATCACATACCAAATATTATACAGTACTCGCTCTCGCTATAAGCTATGCTATATGCCCGGAAATTTTTTAACAGGGCATAATACTCTAGCCCTACATAATAATAATACTATACTCTCGATTGCTTATAATGCCATAGACCGGACCTCAGAGCCAAGTCTAATGCGATGAGAAACACGAGTAAACATGATGGATACTTTTGTTGCAAAAAAAACAAAAAAAAAACAAGATCGTAATTCGAGAATCATGGCTCAGCAGACAGACAGAAAGAAAGAACCCTGCTTTGGCACAGTATCCTTTCCTCTCTTTCTGTGTTTACCTACCACCTTACCTTACCGCATTCATGGGGTACAGTACAATACAGTACAGTACCAGACCATTCAAGTATGATATGATAAAAACCCACTGTACCGTAGACCACCAAATAAATAGCCATCCCATCCCAACAATCCTCTCCACAAAACCCCGCAAAAACACTTCATTTCAGAAGATACCTACAGTACATACTGCACAGTATAGTACAGTACCTTGCTTTCTTGCCTGCCCCGACGCAGAGCAATCAAGCCGGCAAGCGCCTAACCTTATACAAGTACCCCCAACAATTATTACGTCAAACCCCCTGCGGTACCAAGCGTCCAATCTATAAAGCGCGGCAGTTGCTATATCGCACAGTTTATCATATAATACAAAGGGCCCAGCACTCCGGCCCTATTGTGCCAATACCCGTAAAGTGTCGTCGTATAAACTTGCATCGGGGCCGGCACTTAAAAAATGCCGGTACAGCACAGTACACAATACCACACCGGCATAATCAATCAGATAGATTAGAGGAGGGTTCCCTCAAATCAAATATAAAAAAAGGCTTTTATTACCATTCATCTCAAATATATCCCTATCCCCCACAACCAATTCCCTGACTCAACTTATATACTTTTAAAAGGAAACGGGAGGGCGGGCAGGCGAAAAGGACAGTGGTGTCTGCAAAAAATTGCGCCCAAGTGGGAAAAGGGAAGGAAAAAAGCTACCCGCTATCGACACTTGTTGGATGCCCTCTCCATTATGCACACGCGAATAGCTAGCTAGAAGAGAAAGAAACGAAAAAGGGAATGTAAACGACAGTCAGAAAAGAGAAGTATGAAAAATGGTATCAAAAAACAAATATGCAACAAACCCCCTGCCACGCTAAGAATAATAGGGATAATGTCATATCCCGTCTTCCTGTTCTTTTGTATATATCGCAGTAGACTGGGACATAAGAACAAGATGACAGGAGATGGATGAAAACTGAAAACAAAAAAGACAATCAAAAACGCAAATGAAACAAACCCCGCAATCATGATAAATGACCTAAAAGCATCGATAACTTTTTCTGATGCGAGAAAGCGTAGCCTGTAGCCGCAACTTTTGCCCCCCTACCCCACCCCCCACTGCCAATTACAACCACTGCCAACACTATTTATCAAGTAGGAACCAATTATTTTGTACAACCATGAAAACACCCAAGAGAAAAGTGGAAATCCGTGAAACCCGTGAAAATGAACTAAAAAAACACAAATCGATCATTTCGAGGAACGATTTGGCTTCTTTGTGAGCTTCTTCCTTTCTTTTGATCGCCCTTCCCGATCATCAGCATCCGCGGTATCGGCAGAGTCGGTAGCATCAGCAACATCGGCGGGAGGCGTGGAGGGAGGGGCAGGTGCGGCAGTCATTTCTACATCCTGCTCACTTCCCTCACCGTCAGCCGTTCTAACCAAGCTTAGTCGCGCGAGCGGACTCCGTGCAGTGCTCGTACCGCGGCCATTGGTAGCGGTCGATTGAGGGCGATGGGCGGGCTCAGGAATGGCCAAGTGACTAGCCTGGTCCTGAACCGCATTATTAGGAGCGCCGGGGTTGGTTGGTGAAGTCGATCCGCCTACCGGTGGACCGTAACTGAATTGGCTGTTGCTGCTGTTTCTTGCGTGATATCCATTACTAGTGCTGGCAACGGAGTCGATGGAATCAGTCGACTCATTCACAGCGTGTTTGTACCCATAAACATCTGACCCCGAAACCTCAAATGCCTCCTTCCTCGGCTCAACCATGTATGCACCTCCAGCCTCACGTTGGTTTGACTGCGCCACGAGATATTTCCTGCGATCCTCCTCACCCATAATACTCTCAACTCTCCTTGGGAAATAAACCGAGTTTCCAGCAGAAGTACTTGCTCCGGAAACGAAACTGTCGAATGAAGCACGGGGGTGGAGCGGAATTTGGGGAGCGTTGGGATTGCGAGGAACAATGTCTGGAAGAGTACCCATAGAGTCGTTGCTGTAGTTGTAGTATCCACCAGGAAGTCTCTGCGAAGCTGCAAATCGTCCTTCGATTCTGCCATCTGGGAGAACTGGAGCACGCTGGCGGACTTGGCTGTTGCTGTTCTCAGCATGGAGCTCAGCGGCTGGTCGGAAAGTCTCTGGGACAACTTGGAGATCATCGCCCCTAGCCTCAGCCTCCTCGATTGCCTGTTGCGGTGTCTTGGTATCATCGGCAGTACCAGCATCTGCGCGCGGGCCTCCCCATGTGCGTTGACCAGCAGTGAAAATTCCATAGACCATATATACCCAATTGAAAAAGGGGTTGAGAATAAACATCATGGGGTACAACCAAGCCTTAAAACGCTTAAGCTTAATACCAAAGTAGAACATGAGAGCCCAATTCAACCCCAAGGACACAGCGATGAAACCAACGGGAAGCTGGCTGACTTTCTGAGTTGTTGTCAAGAGCGAGAGAACCATAATAAAGAACAGAAGGGCGGTGGTACGGATGGTGTTTTGCATGAATCGAACAATGCAAAGAATCGGATATCTCTTCCAAAGACGAATGTCCGTCAACATACAAACCTCGTTAGTGATAAACCCCAAGAACCATCTTCGTCGCTGTTTGAGCAAACTCCTGTAAGACGTAACAGCCTCCGTCTTGCAGAAAGCGCCGGTACACAGCTGGATCTGATATCGCTCCTTGGCCCCAATCATGAAAAGATGGGTGAGCCATCTATCCTCACCCAAGTGACATTTCCCGTAATCAAACAAGTCGTCGCACTGTTCAGCTTTATCCGCGAAGTAATATTTGGCCATCTTACGGAAGGCAGAGAATCGCAAGATAGTAAGCGCGCCGGGAAGACATGTAACAGAGCCGCATGCTGACTCCACCGACCGCTCAAAGAGCTGACCATGAATGTATTCGATATCTTGCAGCACAGTAATCAAAGACTGTTTCTTGGCAGTTGATGTAATAACACCAGTCATGGCCAACATGTTCTGCTTACTGCCAGGCTTAAGCTCCTATGAAACAGAAAATCGGGGTCAGCAAAAATGTAATCGAATTGAGTTTGAGGCTGAAAATCAAGGTTTAAAGCACGCCTGGTCGCGCTTTGGAATGATGGTTGGAATTTTAGGGATATCCAGAGCTCAGACTCACCATTTCATACACAAAGTTCTGAATGCACACCTTGTCCAGAATACAATCAGAGTCGATAAAAAGAATGAAAAGGTTGTCGTTTCTCTTAAGGTATTCGGTATAAATCTTGTCGATGAGCTTGAAGGTCCTTTTCTGACAGTGTCTCTTTCCTCCGTGAGGGAAGCGAGAAACAGTGATACGGGTGCCGCGATAGGTAACGTCCAAGCTGAGGGGATAGCTGTCGAGGGAGAGTGGAACGCCTAAACTTTCAATCGTCTTGAGATACAATTCATCCTCCTCGTCTCCATCAAATGACAGGAAAATATGCAGACATGATGGAGGATAGTCTCCGTCGACAATGGAATCAATAGCAGTCAACAAGATCTCGGGAATCTCCTTATAAACCGGCATAACAATGACGACCTTTGGTGCAGTTGATTCATCCAAGACCGACTTGATACGGCGATGTCTACCAAGACTGTTGGTGACAAGTTGGTAGACGCAAAAGAGCCACGGAATTGTCAAGAGACCTGCAAACGCATAGAACGCAAACCATTGCAAGAAGTTGACCATGGCAAGGGGGAAGAGAACCGTGATTCTAGGGGGAAGAGGAAGAGTGACGACCATCACCGGCAAGAAGATGCAACTAAAATGGTATATTAGAATTCAACCTCCCAGCGGCTCCCAAAATTCGAATTCAAACTGACCGGAGGGCGGTGAAAAGTAACATCATGAGAACGGCGAGCATCCTAATGTGCCATGCATCCGCCTTCTGGAACACCTTGACCAGACAGTACAAGAAAGCAGCCTGTCCAATTGTTAGCATCAAACGCCGTGTCCCAGCCACAAGATCTCCGTACCAGCCATAAGAACCATTCCAGCAGAGCTGCCAACATAACCGCACCCATGATCGAACAATATACGATCTGCAAACTTCTGTCAGTATAAAGCAACCCCAGCCCGTTAAAAACCACCAAGAGAGCTATCTAACCTCAGAGACGGCCCATGGGTCCGTCAAACTCGGAACGCCATCCGCGTTCACCATGCTGAAAAAAAATTAATATTAACCGCTTGAATTTTCGTCACCTCAAAGCTAACAAGCGAATGTAGGAGGTTGCAAAGAAAAGAAAGAAAGAAAACGCAGTTAAACGAGAGACTGGAATTAAGTTGAGTTTTTTCTTCCGCAAAAAATATTACCGGAGAATATACTTTCGATCCGGTATTTATTCAGGTACCAATGCCCTCCTCAAAAGGTGGGCGAGGCCTGTGTTTTGATGCCTAGGGCCAGTGAGATGTCCAGGCAATCCACAGCTTGTAACGTGGTTGTCGTCAGGGATCCCTTTGTCCAGGAACGGCAACGAACCCCGTTCTTGAACGATCGTTTGAGCGTTTGACTAGCTCTCAACAGAAAAGTGAAGCGCACAAAGGAGCGTTTCGACCAGGGAGAGCACGGATGATTTGTGGCGGGGGGGGTTGGTTGCTGGTAAATATTCCCGAAAATGAAAAGGAAAAAAAAAAGCGAGAGAAGAGCGGCAATAAATTATTCAATTCGTGGCAGCTCAGGACCGTTCCGGGTCTTACAGAACATGTGGGAGGGGGGTGAAGTCGGCTGAGTACCCGAAACGAGCGAATGCCTATTGGGAGAAACTGTTAACGAATGTACTTCGGATGCTTGCTAGCTGACAATTGAAAAGAAGGCGATGATAGAATGGCACAGCACAGCACAGCACAGAGCACTTCTGGAAATAAGGCCGTCTGCTCACTTGCAGGAAGCAAAGAGAGAATTAAAGAGAGAAAAAGTGCCGGATCACGCAAGCAGAATAGAAAGGAGGTCACACGTACCGGTACAACAGCACTCACACTACTAGAGGCTCTGGAAGCAACGATTGATAGAAGCCCTATTGAAGACTTCTCCAGCAACACCGACCAAAGCGAGGGGAAGTGGTGTGTGTAGAGAGGGTTAGGAGAAAAGGAAGAGAAGAACTGGAACGAACGTGGGGGAGAGGGAAATATCCACGAGATATTGTGGGTAGGAGGAAAGTAAAAAAGTAAAGATTGGAGAGCAGGGAGGGTGGAAAGCAAGAAGTACTGCTTCTTTTTTTGGGAGAGGGGAGGGGTGGGTGGACAAGCAAAAGCAGATGGAGAAGGGAAGTCGATCAACGGGACAGGAACACCCGAATCACTAGTGCACGAATTGAATTGGCTGATTGGAAGAGGGGAGGGGGTTCTACGGTACGGCGACTGGTTATGGAGGAAGGGAGGGGGGTAAGTATAATGAGAGGTAAACTTGCGGTGCTGCACTGTGCTCGTACTAGTACTTGCACCGTGAGCACAGCACAAACGATGTCAGGCGTAGGGATAATGCAAGTACGGACAGGAGCTGCAACCAGATGCCTTTTGGGCGGGAAGAAAGGCCCAGAGCAAGGCGAAGAGGGCAAACCAAAGAGGCAAAAATCGGACAAAAGACAGCTCACGACACAATGTCATTTTCTAACCCAGCATTGGTGCCCCTCAAACCATTCCATCTCAGAAAGCTGCTCCCAACTGTGTCCTCCTCCTTCTTCTTCTTCTCGCCTTCCCCTACCAGTACCAGCATGATGCTTAGCTCCCAGGCAACCCTCCATGATGACCTCCATGCCCGGGCTAGCCAGAGTAGACCCTTGGAAACAAGCCCAGCAAAAGGGGCAAACCTTGGACAAGACCGAGATTTCGCGAGGACAAGCAATCGGGGACTCAGGGTTGATTCCGTCATGAACCGTGCGTACCACACTAAGAACATCCATTGACGAGGTGGAAACCACTTTTCTTTGGCTAGGTTTGTTGCCTCTACTATGATACTGCGAGAAGGAACAGTCCCATCAGCCTATCAGAAGAGGGCTCCACCTACACACCCACCACCTCTCAGGCGAGCAACACCCCAAGGTGTAAGAAACGCCCCCTGTCGAGAATTATCCTATCCAGCAATAGAATCAGCTACATGATTAAATACCGTATAAGTGGTCCAATGAGATGTTTTCGTGCAAGACAGGGGTCGTTTTTGCAGGTCAACTTAAATTAATAGTTCACTAATTTCTTATTGTATGGGATATTGTACTTAGACATCAGCAATTGTCTTACCCAGCGCTCGACACAACAAAAAACAACAGACTCACACACACACAACTCAGCCTTCTTGGCTCGGTTTATTCTCCGGAGGCGAGTCCCAGGAAAACCTCTCGAACACATGAGTTATCCACAACTCCTTGCGCGCTTCACACACACGCGCACCACTCTCTCTCCCTGACAGATTACACCGATCACAGCACATAACAACCTGCCATGCTAGTTCCCGTAAAACTTTTGAAAATCCTCTCTCCTCCTTACCAAAACGTTCAAGAAACGAGGTGAAGCTGATTCATTCCTTGCTTAACCCTTACGCCGGGAACGATAATGCCCTACCGGCAATGTGCAATGTAACTTAACTGTGGATACTTCATAAACAAAATAAGGCTAGACAAAGTTAGCACTTGTACAACCATAACGCCCAAACATAAGCTAAAAAAATTTCAAGCCTAACCAACTTAGGCCCACCAGGAGGAAGAAAAGGAGACAAGAGAGAGTGAAGAGAAAATCTTAAATTATTTATTTTTTCCTTCTTACTTCCACCTCCGATCTCCAGATGCCGCAGCCGAACTTCTGCAACTTCCAAGCTCCCTCTCCATGCACGCAAGTCACGCAACAGATCCACACACCCCCCCACCACACCACACCAAGTTTTTCTTCGAACCCTGAAAATAGGTTGGGTTGTCTTACCTAAAAGGTACCGTTCCCTTGTCCCTGAGCGAAACGGGAAAAAGGTGTATAATAAATAATAAAAAATAAATGGAAAGAACAGACCGTGCTCTCTCGCACACACTCACACACACGCACACGATCCACCCACCACCCATGCGGGGGGGAGGAAGAGGCTAGCCTCCTGTCTCATTATTTTTCCCTTTTTCGGACCAAGATCCAAAAGCACCCGGCTTGCATGTTGGAGTAAATTGCCACTTCCACTCCCTCTTGCGCCGCGGGGGGGGGAAGAGCAAGGGAAAGGAAGGAAGGAAGGAAGGGGCGGAGACAACTGTCCAACCAACTGTCTGCTCATGTACCGTATGATAACTACATAATAATATTATTATCCAAGAACGAGCATTATAGTTTCTTATCTTTTACACTTTTCTTCCCACGCAAGGCTCTTGGAGGGAAAAGGAAAAAGTCAGGCACCGTATTTCACACACTTACAAGCACTTACAAGCACAGTTATTAGCCGAAGGGCCAGCAACAAATAAATAATGCACCCAATCTCACAACAGTGGCAGAAAATGAATGAACTTAACCATACCTAACTGCAATCTCGATGCGTCCATAAAAATCACCAATCACAATCCTCATTTCCGAAGCATTTACAAAGTACAATTTTCCACAACCGCCCATCATTTAAAGTATCATAATAATAATAATAATAATGGTAAAAAGTTTAGGGCAAAAAAAGCGAATCCCTTCCCTTCCTTCCTTCCTGCCATCAATGTCCCCAGCCGCAAGCGCCCGCCAGAAACGCCAAGGAGAAGCCAGAAGGCAGCATATAGCAAGCTGAGTGGAGGAAAAGCACCAAGACAAGACATCCGTGATTCTCCCATTCGTATTTTTCGCGAAACCAAGTTTCCAGCTTGAATCTTTTTCATTAGCTAATATTTTTCAGGGGAAACATCCCATCCCCTACCGCAACGGACAGCACGAGCGAAACGTCGCAATCATTTTAGCGTAGGGTGTACCTAAAAAAAACTTTCCTCCTTCCCCTACGAATAGAGTACGAGTACACAATGCGATTCTCCTTCTCTACTCGTACCTGGTTTCCCTTTCCCTTCCATCATATCGTCATATTTATCACAATGACTTTTTTTTCCCTTCCCCCCCCCTTCCCGGGATCACCTCCCCTCCCCTCTCAGCCTTTTACCATACATTGGGCACTCACTTGTATCACACAAGCACAATAACTGCAGCTGCTTGTACGAGCACAATACCGGTACCGTACTGTATTGTACCGGTGGGAGTCATTCAGCCCTGGGACTCATTAAAAGCGTTTCCCCGTGAATCCATCCATCTCCCCGACTCGCACAATGTGAAAATGAAGGGCAGTATCATACAAGTACAGTATCGTACTGCATGCAGACACACACACACACACACACACAGCACATCAAAAGTTCCTTCAAACCGATAAGCTCGCATAACCGTTTCCCAACAGCACCCACGGGGCTGAATACCTCTTATGATATGATACAGTACGATACGACACGATAGGAAAATTTTTCAATGCAATGGACAAAGTAAAAAATAAATAAATAAAAAACCACCCAAAAATAATAATAATAATATAAGTGAGTTGCTGTGCCGGTACCGAGTACTGTACCTTCCTTGCTCCCAGTTCCCACCGCCCCCCCCCCACCCGCTCAATCCAGTTATCCATTCCATACAAGTTTATGCAAAGCCCACATGTGGTTTCCATAGTTACCGAGCTGAATAGAGAGAGGAACGAAAGGAAGCAAGGTGAAGGGTGTCTGACTTACCTAAGGTGCCGAGAAAGACCGAGCCGCGCGCGCTCTCGCGGACGGACCTGTCTTATCATGATACGTGCGATTAGCATACTCTCTCACTCGGCTCCCGGACAATCTTGGTTGTTGCTTTGTTGTAGGGTATGGTACGGTAGGCAGGTATATGAGCAGTGTTATTGCTCGTGGCAAGTTAGAACTTACTTGTACCTAGGAATGGAAAAGGCATGGAATTTCCTGGAGCGTTTTTCTTTCTTTCTTTCTTCGGTGTTCGCGGGCGGTACGGTACGGATGTTGTACCGGTATCTTTTCGTCAGAGTGGGATTAGTGCTGAGGTGGGGCTTGTTCGATTGCCTTTCGCTGTTTTGCTGGGAGGGTGGCGGTTTGGTGGGCTTTGTGCCTATTCGCTGGCTCGGCTAGCCTCTTCCTAACC
>Ga0307513_10001272_pt1 | contig 36502 bp, 54 predicted proteins | sample 15_EM_MG_FD_202174 | JGI IMG/M metagenome (GOLD analysis project Ga0307513, IMG submission 202174) | Populus trichocarpa ectomycorrhiza microbial communities from riparian zone in the Pacific Northwest, United States - 15_EM | ecosystem: Host-associated > Plants > Roots > Unclassified | place... | reverse complement strand
AAGGTATGTAGATGTAGGCTATTGGTCGCACGCGGAAAACTCTAGATCAGTCCTCGTCCATTGCTTCTGCGTCCTCGTCCTTACTCAGCTCGAGCAAACGTTCAATCTTTTTGACGCTCTTCGGAGATACATCACGAGCGACAGCCAGCAGCTGCGCAGACTTGACCTTGTCTCCGAGCAGTCGGTACACCCTTGCCAACTGGAAAACCACATTGGATTCATCTGGAGAGAGATCTCTCAAGAACTCCAAGTCTTGAACTGCGAGCTGTGCGAGGGTAAGCGTCTGGACGCACTCAGAAACAAGAGGGCCTTGCCTTGTACTGTTTCATTCCAATGAGAAGTTTTCCCCTCCGATAGCGGACGAGGGCATTTTCCGGACAATGTTCGACCGCCTTCCCGTAGAGCAGGACGGCAGTCTCGTTATCCCCAGCACGCTCCTTCGTCTTGCACAGCGTAAGAAACGACTAACAACACGAACAACGAGAGCTGGCTTACCAGACCAATGCATCCTATCAGAATAGCATTGGTCGGATGGATTTCTGCCGCCTTGCGATAGTGATACTCCGCCATCCGTACTTTGTTCATCCTCAGGTAGCACGTACCCAACCCATACCTGAATGTGTTGCATGAGTCTGGCCTCCTCTCCGTATGACGCGATATCACATACCAAGCGTTGTAATGCCTTGGATCTGCTCGGATGCCCGATTGAAAATAATTTATTGCTTGGTCGATCCTCGTATCGACAAGCTCGTGGCCGGCCAAGGTATATGCATATGCACAACCAGGGTCCAATTGGGTCGCCCTCCCAAAACATGTGAGGGCCTGTTTTTTGTCCTTCTGGAGGGAGAAACAGTTCCCGATCGCTATCCACGTCTGTGGGGACCGAGGTTCGATTGAAAGGAGTTCTTGCGCCAGAAAGGACAGATCGATGTGTTTCTCCGTGTGCCAAAGTAGCGTGGAATAGACCTCCATATCGAGTACCCGGTATGGGTCCAGGTCTCTCAGAGACTCAAACGCTCGTCTCGACTTTTGATGTGTTAGAAGGAGGTCGGCGAGGATATAAATCTCCTCACCGCAGCGTAGTCCCCCTTCTCATATTCCGCCCTTCCTACTAGCGCCAACACCCATGGGGTCCTTTGTTGCACCACATCTAACCCCTCGAGTTCATCTAAACACCTCTGTAAATCATAGCTCGCAAAAGCCCGAAAAGCTCGAGCACATGACCGCATTGTGTTGTAGACAGTGCACTCCGCTATCCCCATCGCGTGATCGTCTGACTGTGGTCTCGCGGATGCATCGTCTGGAGATCGAGACCTGGACGGAGACACGGGAGCCGGATTGCTTTCATCAAGGGCGGAACCTTCCTCGTCCATCTCCGAGTCCAAGGATGGCGATGCTGTTCCGCCTGCCTGCCGCTTCCTCTCCTTCAATCCAGCCTTGAGTACGTGTATAAGATAACCCCAATTAAGCGGTTCACGATAGCTGATATGAGCTCACCTTGGAGCTTTTATGAGTTGTGCCACCGAGCAGCCTGGTACTTCGTCTGGTAGCGAGACCAGAGTTCTGGGGCTGCTCGCGGTGAGCTTTTGTATTCAATCTGGAGGATGTCGCGACAGACTGAACACGGCGACCGGAAGATGAGAATATATTAGCAATAGTCAAGGCCGGGCGTGTTCGTGCCTTTTTCGACCGCTCATCTATCAGCAACTGGGATGAAGATGGCTTGGAAACATCGACACTTCGTTGAGGGACACCAACCGACCGTTGTCTCTTGGTCACTGGCCCCTCATCTGCCGAGGAAAGAGGTCGGGTACCTACAGATTGACCCATAGTATTAGTGAGGCGTTGTACCCTGGTCGGTTTCCTCTGCTGCAATATGGAATCATCTTGCTCAAGGAACGACGCGTCGGTCGAAGCACTGTAGGGGTTGAGACGATTGATGGGGATACGGCTAGCAGTGAGACATACACGGATCCTGTAGGTAGTTCCATCTTCAGCACTCGGTTGCCCTTCCCCCCTCCCAATTGCGGTTTACGAGTTCCCGCATTTGGTTCAGGCGTGAAAAAACCTGTACCAGTAGCGACCGGCCCAACGGTATTCAAGGTTGGGTCAAGAGTACTCGAAGCATCCGGAGATTTACGAGGAGGAAAAAGTTCATCGATATCGTCCGGAGCAGTACCTAGAAATTAGGTTCACAAATACCCCTTTGACGGAATAAATAGCGACCAACCCAATGCGCACAATCCTTCAAACGCCTCCCACAAGAATGGACACAGAACGAGTGCCTGGCGGTAGCTAGCGGCAGCCTCCTCGAAAAGATGCCCTCTCCGGGCCAGATTGCCTGACAGGCATTTCCTTGCAGCTTCATTCGGGAACATGGATGCAGTACGCTTCGACATCGAAGCTGACGGGGTTCAAGCCCTTATAAGCACAAAAACCCGATCAAGTCGATTGTGGACTCACGAGTTGGAACATAGCTCGGATCGCCTAAACTCGCTTCCAACGCCTCCCTTGCTTCCCTATACCTCCCCAGCAAACCACATGTCTGGGCTTTTAAGTGCTGGCAACCGCAACAACTTGAGCACCGATAATCCTTGAGTAGGGAAAGGGCACTGTTCTTCCGTCCGGCACGAAGGAGGGCGGTGACGAAGATATGTCTGGCGTCGTGATTGTCATGATCGAGCGCATAGTATCGCTCAGCGAAGAAAACGGCGGATTGAGCCAAATCAGAGTCGAGACACATCCAAATTATGTTGGTATAACAAGTGGCCAGGTGTCGTGAGACGGTAGGTGGGATGGACGATGTATCCCCTTCCTGTGGTGCGGGCATATAGGATCTTCACGAGCAATCAGAGGTAACCTCGAGTGCAAATGTTGCTAGGAGGAGTGACGCGAAGATAAACACCCTCGGCGCAACACGATGGCTTGGTATACGAAGGCTGGTGGCCGTTGGTTTGCGGGCCAGTGGAAGTCGGGGGATGATGTTGACGTTCGGGCGCTTACGCGTCTGTGGCCCTCATGGTGCGGAATGACAAAGTGGCTAACATTTGAGAAACACGAAATACATGAGACTCTGTACGACAAAAACGTATATATGGGCCGTTCAGTGGCCGTGCTCGTCTGCCTCTGGTTTGGATTCTGCACAAATAAAAGTAAGTTGGTGATTTTGGGAACTGCTGGCCGGGTGTACCTGGGACACATTGAATGGCATCATCAATCCGAAGCAACGAGACGGCGGCTTCGAACGCAGACTTGAGGCTACGAGTCTTGCTCATGGTGGGTTCCAAAATACCAGCCGTCACGTTATCCCTTATTTGACCATTCAGTAAGTCAAGGCCATAACGGAGGTAAGCCTTCTTGGGATCTCCAGCATTCGCTTTTTGAGCAGCATTATGACAAGAACGGAGTTTTGCAACAAGCTCGGTGGAGTCTTTGGCCGCGTTGACAGCAAGCGTTTTGGGGATTACCAGAAGCGCGCCAGCAAATTCTGCAATTGCGAGTTGTTCTCGAGAGCCCTGGATCTCGGCTTCAATAATACCGATTTAGATAATGCGGTCGTCACTCACCAAGCTGGTTGCAAAGTTCTCCAGGTAGATGCTCAGGGCCGTCTCAACTGCACCTCCTCCCGGAACAACCGATCCACTCTCAAGAGTCCGTTTGATCACAGACAGAGTGTCATGCAAGGCACGTTCCATCTCATCCAGCATATAGTCGTTGGCCCCCCTCAACACGATTGATGCCGAGTTCACAACCTTTGTCCCCTTGATCAGGATGAGCTCGTCGTCGGATATCCTTTCCTGAACTACTTCCTCTGCAGTCCCCAAGAGGGTAGGCTCAAATGACTCCTCTCCTTCCAAGTTGGCCAAACTCGAGACAAGTGTCCCGCCGGTCGCACGGGCAATCCGGCGCAGATCCTCCTTCCTGCACCTTCGAACTGCCATTGCGCCCGCTTCGACAAACTCCTTTAGGCAGAGATCATCGATTCCTTTTGTTGTCAAAACCACATTTGCTCCGGCTGCCAGAATTTTCCTGATCCTCTCCAGAGTTATCTCAGATTCACTGTGGAGAAAAATTATCAGCGGTTGGGTTGTCACATTTTAGGTGTCCACGCACCGTCTCCGAATTGCCTCCAACTCTTCTGGATCATCAACAACAATCTGAATACCGAGTTGCATGCGAGCCTTCTGAAGGTTGATGTCCAAACAAGCGATCTTGGCGTTTGTGATACGAGTTTTCATGGCTGTTGTTCACAGTTGTAAGGGGGATTGAAAGGATAGGAAGGTGTGGATAACTCACCCTGGCTAGCCACCGTACAGTTCAAAGCGTAGCCCTTGACAAGGAGAGACTCGCGTGCACTTTTCCCGTGAGCCTTCAAGACATTTACCGCCTTAACGGGGTATTTAGTCTCTCCACGATTGTTTACGGATTTCACAGCAACCATGGCATCTACGGCCATGGGAGCAAACAAATCGTCGTCACTGTGTTGCATACTGAGGATGGACACGAATATTGTGGGGCAAAGTTACTCACTTGCCGATGATCTTGCTCGACATACTGGTCTTTGCGGCATTGATCAACGCCTCCCGTCCGAGAACATCCACCCTGATACTGAGCTGTTCTTGCATGAACCTACACGCCTCCCTGCAAGCAAGGCGATAACCGGTTATAATCGTTGTGGGATGTATTTTAGCCTTGACGAGTTCGTTGGCACGGCGAAGGAGTTCGGCAGCGATGATGACAACGGAAGTGGTTCCGTCCCCGACCTCCTTGTCTTGTTTCTGGGCAAGGTCGACAAAAATTCTTCCAGCTGGATGTTCAACAGACAGGAGAGATAGAATAGTAGCGCCATCATTGGATATCGTAACTTCCTACAGTGTAGGTGGAGATCAGCTTGCTGAAATGCACAATCGGGGGATGTTACAATACCCCGATGTTGTCCACAAGCATTTTATCGAGACCGAGCGGACCCAGGGAACTTTTGACGATGTTTGCAATGGATTGTGCGGCGATGACTGAGACGGACATGAGCAAATTCACCGAAAAATGAAACGAAACCGAACCATTTTGGTCCCTAATATCCTGTCCAGACACCCTATCGCCACCCAGAAAGGCTCCTGCTCGTGGATCGCGTTGGAAGAGGCCAGACATTTTTTGAGACGCAAAGGGCCGCGGTGAGCGTGATCAACCGATCTGGAGAACGGTGCGCTCGCTTACGGTCACAACAAGGGTGAGTACACAACCCAACTATTACCCGGCGGTGCGCACAGATGTACAACGTGTATCCACAGCTTGCTTATCATCTGTGTCTTGTGATCTTCTGGCCACGATCCTGACCACCCAGCGCCACCAGCCTCGAACAAGGCCAGCCGTATAACACGTTGCCCGATTCTCCTTACCTCCTACTTTCATGAGTGCACAAGAATCCCCGTTGAACAAGGTCCCTGTGTCTCGTAAACTTCACTCAGCTTGTGTTTATGCATAATTTTTTCCCTCAGGCCCATCAACATGGTGCAAATGCGGATGAATATCTGGCCCAGGGTTTGCTCATCCCGGCTGCGGAAGAGTATGAGAAAGCAGCCCAGGCTTTCCAAGAATGCGTGCTAGTCTCGATGGACGAAAAGGTCCGGTCAGTCCAATCGTTCTAGCGGTCACCACATCCTAACACCTTCACGTGGAGACAAAAGGAACGTTGCGAATGCTATATAACGAACATGCAAAGTCGGCAAAGGATGTACAGCGCAAGATCGCCAAGTTACGCGAAGAAAACAAAGACCCATCTCTCCCGCAGAATGTGCCACACCTGCATACTCCTGCCCCGCCTCCCGTCCCTGGACCCTCATCCTCACCTCCCCCGCAAACAGGCAACAAGATGGTGGACTCCCAGAACACCGGGGACGAATCTTTTATGCTTCTTGGTCAGCGAGTGGGTCTTGTGTCGTCTCACCAGTTTGTGCCCTACTGATCTAGATCAAGTCTGAACCAGGAGACATCCTCTTCAATCAGTTCTGGAAAGTGACAACGGATCTTCTGGAAAATATCTCCCAACCGGTTGCTTTTGCGTCCGCTCCCATTCGGTATCCCCCCACTCCTAGGAAGGAGATCGGGTCAGGTCTGGAGCCCGAGGCCGACAGAGGGATCACAAGCCGTTTATCCGGTTTCTCCAAACGCCTGGTTGATACCTCATACCAAATCGCAACCGGAGCTCAAAGGACTCAAGCTACGCCGAGCAGCTTGCAGGACGATCTCGACGAGGTCCTTGCTGACGATGGTCTGTCCCCGATTCCGTGGTCTCCACATCGTCCGACCTAGAGTTTTCAGATGATGACCTGGCGGAATCATTCTTTGTCATCCCATCCGGGGACGAGAAAAGCAAACTCAGAAAGGAGAACGCAGCCTTGAAGGCGGAAATATCTGCGTTACAGAATCAATTGAGTGAGACGAAGGTCGTTCTCAAGATGCGACAAGACAAGGACAACGCCCTCAGGGATAACATCCTTCATGCTCGAAGAGAGGTCCGTCCCATCCGCGTATAACCTCGAAGCAAATCCTCACGAGACCTGTAGGCGCAGCGCGTGATGACGGCCTCCGTCGTGGGTCAGCAAACACCACGGCAATTGGCTCCCCCTGACTTGGGGTCCCTATCAATCACACCAAGCGCGGGCAGGGAGCGTGAAGCCCAATTGAACAAGAGGATCAAAGAACTGGAGGAAGACCTTAAGGTTCTCAAGGCAGAGAATGAGTCCCAGGTGTGTTCTCCGATCTGGTAAATTCGCAAACATGTCTTTATCCCCACCTAGAAGCAAATGATTGTACGCTTCAGGGAGAGATGGGCGCAACTGAAAGAATCTATGAAACGGAAGAAGGAAGCCAAGGCTGCTGCTGCGGCCGCATCGTCGCCCACCAGAGAGAAAATCGTCGAGGATCCTCAGGGAGAGGCGGCCGAGGAGCCCCCTTGGTAAAAGCCTGAAGTTTTGAGCATCGATTTCCCTATGCTTTCTCGTTTTTGTATATTCATACAACCATGTACCAGGTGCTACTCGTTTTACATTCCGTGAATAAACCATTCCTTCTATTAAACAAACAGGTCGAAGTCGAGGATGCGGAGTGATTTTACAGCGGTCTCGAAATCATGTTGTGCCTTTTGGTATTCGGCATCGTCTGTTTTACTCTCCACAGTCTCAAGTGGGATGTTCATAGAGAGCACCAAATCGACGTTCTTGCCCTCGACCCGGAAGACTGCCAAAAGGATGCGGATTGTGTCTGGTACCGTAGAGTTAAACTTACGAACGAGCTGGTTGCCCTTGAGAACTATCGGGGAGGGGGTTTCGTCTCCCCTATTGTTCGGTATCGTGGCGACACTTTCTACAAAGCTAGATCCAGCCGAGTTATCATCAGCCAAGGCGTCGAAATGGAACCTAGGGAGTTGTTGTAGGTTATTTCGCCAGTGAGATGGAAAGAAGACCGAACTTCGCTGCTTCCACACCGTCGTTTGGGGCGACTCGTTGGAGAATTTCGACAATAATGCTTATTTGAGAATCGGGATACACGAACACTTCCTGGGTGTCGGGGACCTGGCGGAGATCCCTGCCCAGAGCTGAGCTGGGTTCGCAAAGTTGATTCCAACTCTTACTCACGACACGTCGATGCATTGGGAGGGGATGCTGAAGACTATTGCACGCCCAAAGAGGTCTCGCCGTTGAGAGGACATAGGAGTAGGTCAAGGTGTGATGGTGTCTGATTTGATCAGCTTAAAGGTCAAAGCGCTCAAGCGCTCAGTCGGATATTATAGATCAAGCTCAAGTACTATCATCCAGCTATCGACTACAGCTTATGACGCAGCTCCTTCCGGACGATTTTCGCGAATCGTTCTGCAGGAACCCCAGAAGCGAACCTTTCAGCTTGTGCGTAACCCTCTCTGAGTAATACTGAGTCCATGTCGTTTTTTTCTCTCATCCCAAACTGAAGCAGTTGCTTAGTTTTGAGAACGGCTTCAATCACTAGACCGTCAATCTCGGCGACTACTCGTTGCTTGACGCTCGTATGAAACTCTTCAACGGTACTCTCGGGGAAAATCTCGCTTTGTGCGAACAATGAGGAACCGAAAGGAGGAGACAAAGGTTGGCTCCTCACTTGTAAAATCCGCACTCGAGCATTTCTTGTGCTGTTTTCCTCTTGCCAAATATGAGCAGTTCGTTGGCCTTAGCAAGTCCGACTAACTGCGTTGTCAGTGGCCGTGAGTCGCGACGTACAGAGACTTACTCCGGTTAATGAAGGATACGCTCGATCCTGCTTCCGCGATGATGCCTATCGCATGTATCAGTGAGTTCGTCCAATCGTACGGGAAAAGTGAGGAGAACCTAAGAATGTGAAGGGAACCTGTAACCATGCACCAGGGAGGGCATAGATAAAGTCGAAGTGTCCCAAGAACCCTGCAAATAGGCGTTGGTAGGCCGTTCTGCGGAGAGATCGGAGGTTACGAACCAGCAGCAATTCCTGCGCCGCCAATATGTCAGTAAGGGACGCATCAGGGAGAGTATTACGGGAATATTCACCCATAACGGGCCCATTCAATGCAGCGACAAGTATCTTGGAATGTTCGCTGATCTAAGGCAGAAGTGAGTTCGTGTTTTAGGAAAGAATGGCACAACCAACAGCCTTGGAGGTATCCAGGTGGCTCAAGGCAACACCGGGCACGAATGCGGACCGGACAGTCATTTCTGCGGGGACGTTCGGGCCATCACCCCGAGCTTTAACGTCTGTGCCAGCGCAGAACCACTTGCCAGTCGCTATGGGATTTGGAATCAAACCGAGAGGCGGAGAGGGGAGGGAGAGCCGGGCTTACCCTGCCAAATGGTGACGGCTATGGCTGGGTTTTTGTCGATGTTCCTCAAAGCATTCGCAAATGCCTCGTAGTCTAGGAGGATGTATGCAGTAAGTATGGAGCGTGAAGCAGTACTGACCGAGAAGAGTACCCTCGGCTGTGATGGCGTTGAGAGAGTGAGGGCGGTTGAAGGTTATCGTCGCGATGGGGCCGGATGTTTCGACGGAGACTGCGCCGGTCATGGTAGCAGTTCAAGTCTGTATTGCGCAGGGGGGCTTACTATTCGTAGCTGATGCAGATGACCGGGACCATCGGCTGATCGATCACGGTTGAACCGACGCGCCGCCACTTGCCCGCCACTGTCGCGATCTAGCTGAGACTACAATGAACTTCAATCGTCGCTCAACGCTCCAACACTCGGCGGACTCTCGCTCGAATATCCCAATGCCCGCTACCGGTCAGAAACAACCTCACGGCATGCGAATGTCCGTCAACGCCCCAGTCTTCACCGCGTCCGGGTCAGCAATGAAACCCAGACAATCCGTCATCCGATCCCTCAACGCGAACCCCCTCTTGCAGAGCACATCCAAGCAGAATGTTGGAAAGACCCCCCTCAAGATGTCAGTTCGCTCCAAGATTCATCACATTACTCGCTTGACCCTTTTCATCCAGGAATAACGCGAGAAGAGGTTCTCTATGGGGTGGCGGGGGCTCAGCTGTTCCACCAAGCAGGACAATAGCCATACAAAGGGATCCCCGTCAGTTACGGGAGAAGAGCGTTCAGTTAATCATGCGACAAGATATCGTGGGCTGGCTCAAAGCCCACGACTTTGATACATCCTCAAACCCACTCTCAAACATCCACGCCAAGGGATATCAGATGATATTCCGGCAATTGGTCCTGATAATCGACGATGGTTACAACTTCCCCGACAACGTTCCGTTACAGGACGAAGTGTTACACGCGCTCAGAGCACTGGAATACCCTTACGTTTCTTCTCTCGACTCCAAGTGGTTCGCTGCTCCCGCAAGCATGCACTCGTGGCCGTCACTTCTCGGGGTCCTACATTGGCTTGTCGAATTGGGAAAGGCGAGCTAAAACCCATTCATGTATTAGCCCCACCACCCTGATGTTTGACTCTTGTGTAGTGTTACGAAGATTATTTGAATGGTGATAGCCTCACCTTACTTGAAGCAGAGCTGGTACCCGACGAGTTCGACGATCCCATGCACCACCAAGCTCTCACGATCCAATACTTCGAGCAGGCCTACGAATTCTACATGAGTGGAGAGGTAGATTTTTCGGTCCCGTTGCAGGCTGTGGAAGATCGATACGGTCGGTCTGTGGGCCAAAAAACACGATATTAATACTAACCGGTCAACTTTAGCGGTAAAAAACGAGCAGCTACAGTCTCTCTTGGACGAGGAATCGGAAAAGTTGGCTCGCCAAAATGCAGAATATGAACAACTGAGATCCTCTGCCGTCAGTCTGACATCTTCCCACAAGCCCATCTCTCTGACCGCCGATCCAATAGCCCCCGTTAGAAATGGAACAAAAGCAGAACGAGCTCATGAAGCGCGACCTCGATAGGTTCGCTCAGAACCTCAGTCGCCACGATGCTCGGAAACAAAACAGTCTGCGGAGCCTGGCCTCCGAGAAGGCAGAAATTGAACAACTTTGTGAGCTGTATTCGCCAATAAACTTGTGCAGTATCTTACATCTCATTAGTAATTGATTTGGAGCAGCTCAAGGCGGAAAAGGCCAGGTTGTCAGACGTCGTCAAGGCGCAAAATCTCACTCCAGAAGAGGTCATACGAATGAACACGGAGCACGAAACACTCACCCGCAGCCTTGAAGACCTTAAAGTCAAGGTCGCAGAGACTAATAAATTGGTCATGTCCCTCGAGGTTTCGCTAACTAACCGTGTCGCATCCGCGGAGGAGGTCATCGACCAGTATAACACCCTTTTATCATCCCCTGGATTAGTACCTCCGAACGAGGAGGACCTCACGATCGAGCTCAACATGGCCAGCTCGGATCTACAGCAGCTCGTCAGGGGACCAGACATGCGCAAATTCGTTCGACCTACGCTCAGCAAATGGGCTGAGATGTACCGCGTGGAGATTGATGTTGCTAAGCGGGAGAAAATCGTGGTGGACGACGACCACGACCATGTAGTGAATGAGTGTGACGATCTCATCCAGGAGATTGAAACAGAGGCCGCTAAGGTGCACGCCCTGACAGAGCAAGCCGAAGAAATGCGGGAGGTAATGTGCCCGTAGTTTTATACCGGCCAGTCAACTTCACTAAACCTGGGATAAATAGGCTGCGCAGCAAGAAGCTGTCGTAAATAACACTCGAGCCGCAGAATTGGAGCGAACAATGGCCCAAGCGAGAATGGCCGCCATGGCACACGGCGTTGGCGCCAAATCACGCCTTCAGGCTGTCGAGATTGCGTTCGTTGTTCCTATGCGGGTATTTTAGCAACGTTGACTTAACGTTCATGCAGTTACCGTGAACAGCAGGAGAAAGTTGCACGCGTGAAGGATGAGACAATTCGCGCAATCATCAAGAATAGTACAGAAATTGCGGAGATGAAGGAGGCTGTCGCAAGGCAATTGAAATACGTCCAGGATGTTGTCGAAGCAAACAAATGAAGTCTCGGTCTATCCTATATCTCGTTTTTTGGTGGCACTGGTCGATAATGCCTCTACGGTACTCCACGATTCCTTCAGAGGTGCGTAGATTCTACGGTGGTACACTGAAGATAGACTAAATCTCTGCTTCAGTTATTTTCCCTGCCTTTCCCATCCATTTCCACCGCTTTTGAACATTAACGGTTGTCGTTGGCAACAGAGGTTTTCTCCTGCGGGCCAGTTCTATTAAGACCCGGCATATGTTTCGGGCATCCTGTGTAACGTGAAAGAGCACTCGTCAGGAAGACCAAACGAAGAAAATACGCCACACCTACGTCAATCCCGCTATGGGGTCGTCCCATGAACGGCTCCAGTTGCAATGTTTGTAGTTGTCTGTTAATGTTCATTGCACGCTTTATACGCCGCAACGGTTAGTCGAACAGATCGATAAAAACGTGCGATTAAACTTGCGTGTTTCTTCCTGTTCCGGCCACAAATCAAAACACGGACGTCAATGAACTGATTTGAGATCCATGGTGGCATTTTTATCTTCGGAGAGCACGATATAACATAGGTACAGGCGCGGGTTTGGTTAAGATCCAGTTCACCTTGGAGATAAAGCACTGCTTGATGACAAAGTTACAAATATCCCAAGGTCCATCCGAGCACCAGCAAAAGCGGGTAAGCGGTCTGTGGTCAGACTCGTCAAGGATTCCATGGAATGCAAGGAACTCCGTCATGGATTCCATGGCCTCGGGAAAGGGTGGGGCATTGTCCGTTTGGTCCTGTGGTGGGTGCGTCAGACAAGCCACGGCTGCGACTTTCCAGTAGAAACTAGGCCCAAACTTGGGTAATGCCCGTCAGGCGTGTGCAGAACCCGGAAAGTTCTGGTCTCCACGTAGGCTTCACGAAAGTTCGAAACTCAGAAATGACATCCAGAATGCCGTTAGCCTTGTCCTTCCACCCGAGCAGGCAGACCGGCCATTCCTGGAAGATAGTGTCAGTCAAGGTTGGAGGTACAAGTTGGATATACTTTCAATGATCTCGTTCGGATAGTCCATGCCGGCTCCTTCCTGACACGTCGCCTCGACGTCAAGGACCAAAAAGAAGTCGTATGACTGAAGGATGGGTTGCGTGGGGATAGGGGCCGATGATGGTGGCATTGAAGGATCAGTGGCTCAAGCGCTCACCGATCACCTGTAGAAATTTCGTTCTCTTCCTCTCGATTTTCGCTCTTTCAGTCTTGCCCTCTCATGGCTGGCCGGGGCGGGGACGACCTCGAAGACGATTATGTCCCGGACGAACTCGTCGCATCCTCCGGTGACGAAGAAGACTCTCACCGTGGAAGCAGTCACGGTGATCTCAGTCCGGATGACGATGCCCCGAAGCCAGGTGGATCCGCGGCACCTGCAGAGAGTGAGAAGAGCAGCAAACGGAAGCGAAGTGGGAAGGATAAGCAGAAGAAGCTCAAAGTGAGTATCTCAATCAGGCTGTTGGGTTATCCATTACCTGATATTCGAGAGTAGAAGCCCAAGTTAAAGGAGGCGCAGGACGAACAGTCTCCGTTAATCGCTCTACAGTCGCCGTCGGAACTCGCTGAATACCTTACCGGGTCTCAAGCGAAATCATTTTCCAGGTTGTCTCGCATTGAGCTCGAGGATATTCGAATCCCTGGTGGGTAGCCTTCAGAGAACCCTCGGGGAATTACCATGGATTGACATTCAGACAGAGAGTGCGATTGTTGATGCCTCTCCATGGGCTGCCGAAAGGACCCTTGACTCATTGCCTGATTTCATTGCCAAAGGTGGTACTTCCCAATAAAAGATGGAGACGTGGGACTGAGTCTTACTTTCAGTCACTCCGAGTCTTCGACTCCGCCTTTCACAGAAACCCAAGGCTAACGGGGCACCAACCCTTATATTTGTCGCCGGTTCTGCACTGCGAGTTGCCGATGTGGTGATTATCCTCCAGCTCGTTTTGTTTGGATGATTGCTTACGGCGAAACTAGACAAGGGTCCTCAAGAACAGGAAACTTCGAGGAGAGAAAGGCGGCGATGTTGGGAAATTCTTTGCCCGGCATATTAAGCTCGAGGTTTGTGCTTCAAGCCTTGATCTACACGCACGCACCCCAACGAGGAAGTTGCAGGACCACGTCACTTACTTACGGAGGACCAAGATTGGGGCCGCAGTTGGCACTCCAGGGAGACTCGGCAAATTGCTGGAACTGGGTGAGTTTACGATGGATCCTTCGGCGACCACAATTAAACGCATTGAATCAGATTCTATCTCGGCATCCGCCCTGACCCACATCATGATCGACCTCTCGTACCGAGATGCAAAGAGGCGTTCTGTGCTGGACATCCCAGAGACAAGGGACGAGGTATTCGGGAAGATTCTCTCTTACAAGAGTATTTTTCAGGGCGTCAAGGCGGGGAAGGTGCAGATCGTACTGTTTTGACGTCGAATTATGGCTTGATGTATGTACATGGCATGATAAGTTACTCTAAAAGCCCTCTGGGTTGGTCCGGAGAGTGAGCTAGAGATCTGTGTGAGACGGAGTCATGACGCGGGGGAACGGAAACTCACTCTCGTCCATTTTGGTACCTTGTGAATACCCTTTCGATACCCCCGTGCGTGTGGGCTGAAGACAGTGTACTTGTCCTTGGGAAGCATCTCATGCTCCTTCGGCAGCTCGAGAGCTTTTGTCTGGTTGAAACGTTCGGTCACACCGGAAGCGGCGCGGAGGGATTTTAAAGCGTACCAAGGCGGAACACTGCACCCCGCTGGCCTGGACGGCCTCGATGACTGCATCGACCTTCTTCAACCGAGCACGAACATTAGCCTTTCTTGTTGCAGATAATTTCCAGGGTGTCTTCCTGTTAAATGCCTGAGTTAAACGTGTGGATAGAAATTAGTAGACACGCTTACCAGAGGAGACCAACATGTGCTATATTGCTCGCACGAAACGCGCCGAACATCGTCCGTCCAAGTATCGACGTCACGCTAGTCACGCGTTTGCTCTTTCACCCACGACGGACAGATGGCGGTCGACACACACCCAACCGCCGCACCGACAGAGGACGGTATGAACGGCCACATGGTCGTCGACGCCCCTCTCAGAGATACCGTCTCCAAGTTTGCGGCCGGTGGTCTTATCCTCCCGCCTCCGGACATCAAGTGTATGTCTCTCCCCGTACCAAAAACCTTGTTCTTACGCGTACACACACAGCCGTTATCGACAGGACAGCTACCTTTGTCGTCAAATCCGCAAACCCCACCCACTTCGAGGACAGGATCCGCGAGAACCAGCGTCAGGACCCGAAGTTCTCGTTCCTCCACCCCACCGACCCTTATCATGCTTATTACAGAGATCGTCTGGAGAAAGTCGCAAAAGGTGACGTAGACGATGAAGATCTTCCAAAGGAAGGGAAGGAACCTACAGACCAGCTTGTTGAGAAACCGGTGGTTGATGTTGGCAAGGAACCCCCCGTCCCTCAGTTCATCCTCGATTGGCCGAACATCTCTGCCGTTGATCTGTATGTGTATTTACCTCGTATTTTTGCTCTACGTGACCTGTTAATATGTGACCCCAGTGATATCATGAAGCTTACTGCCTTGTTCACCGCGAACCGCGGGCATTCTTTCCTTGCCGCTTTGTCCGCAAAGGAGGGGAGGAATTATCAGTTCGACTTTCTTCGACCGAACCACTCTTTGTTCGGATATTTCAACCGCCTCGTGGACCAATACTCGAAAATTATCGATCCACCCGAGGACGCCCTTGAATCTCTTTCCCTGCGAACAGACTCCAGGGACCGCTGGAGAACGCTCGATGCCGCCCGTCAGCACGCGAAATGGGCGAAGGTTAAACAGGAGCAGGATAAAAAGCGAAAAGACGATCAGGAGGCTGAACGCAGTACGTAATCCTTTACCCCGGACGAAGTGATACTCATTGTGCCAAAGTTGCGTTCGCTGAAATTGATTGGCATGACTACGCCATCGTCCAAACGATCGAGTTCACGGCAGCTGATGCAAACTCGGAACTTCCTGCCCCCATGAGTGTTCAGGAGGTTGAAAACATGACATTGGCACAAAAACGTATGGCGGCAATGGTCATGGAGACCACAGCTGAAGACGTGGAAGCTCATCGGGCTCGACAGGCTGCCGCAGAGGCGGAAGCTGCCGCCGCAGTTGGAAGAGTAGGAGGTACAGTAGAGGATGAGGATGCAGCGATGGAGCAAAGCGACGATGAAGTCGAACATGCAAGACAACATGAACAAGGAGTCATTCAAAGGACTGAAACGATTCCGGCGAACCCGGAGACGACTGGAAATATCAAGATTCGAACCGATTACGTTCCAAAACGTGCGTCTGTCGTGTTCCACCACTTCCGGACTGACTACTCACGTCGATATAGTTGGTCAGAAGAACCAAAAGCAGGCTATGACCACGTGCTCAATTTGTGGGCAGCAAGTACCAGTCAACGAGCTTCAAGAGCATATGCGTATCGAGCTGCTGGACCCTCGTTGGAAATCACAGCGTGACGCGTTGGAAGCAAGGAAGGCACAGGCTTCCGAGTTGCAACGCGGGGCCAATGTCGTGTCTTCGCTGAAAAATCTTGCCCGTACTCGCACTGATATCTTCGGCGCTGAGGCTGATGAAGAGAGGAGGAAGATTGAGGAGGAAGAGGAACGCCTAAAGAGGCGGGAGCGCGAGAAGGTTGTATGGGACGGTCACACTGCAACAAAAGCAAACACACTGGATAAGTATTCCACCAATGTCAACTTTGACGAGCAAATTGCCGCCATTCACCGTGCAAAAGGCTTGGGACCGTAAGTTCTTACTGGAAAGTTCTCGTTGCGCACTTCCTAAGTGACGGTTTTTAGCCAAGAAGCCGGGGCGATTGGACCTGGAATCGGACCTGCCTCTGCACCCCCAATTCCGTTGGCCAAGTTGCCTGCACCACCTTCCTTGCCCCAGGTGCCCTCACAAGCAACTGGGGCGTATTCCGCCGCCACAGTATCGTCCGGGCCGCAACCCGCCTCCATCTATCAACCACAGCCGACTCCAATCATGTTGCCACCACTACACTACCAGGGACCACATGCTGCTCAACCATTTGGGTATCAACCCCCGCCGGTTGGCACACCGACAAACCTGATTCCACAAACGGGTATGGTTCGGACGGCAGACCAAATGGATGGGGAGACACAGGGGTCAGATCTTCCGCCAGCTAAACGCCAGAAAGTTGCCAAACTTCCTGGAGGACAGTACTACCCCGAGGCTGACTGGATAAATTTACACCCGGTGAGCACCCCTTGTTAACCCCCTCCTTTGTACCACTAAGTTAAGTCGTGATCACACAGCATCCGATATCCCTCAATGTGCAACTACCAAATGAGCAATCCAAGCCGGAATGGAAGTTCGACGGAGGCGTTGTGCTTGTTCCGGACCTACCGCTGACGTTATTGGTTTCAACGCTTCGTGACAGGATTCTACAACACACCGGTAGCAGTATTTCCGCAGGAAAGATCCGAATATCGTATGAGGGGAGGATGCTTACGAACGCGAATACGATCGCAAGCTACAATTTGGAGGATGAGGACACCGTGACGGTATCGGTCAGGGACACAAAAAAGAAGTAAGGGGTAGGGTGTCATCGTCATCCAATAGGATCTGGTTGAGACTTTTACCGAATCCCCGAATAGATTTTGTCGATATCCGAGGTCTGATGATTCTTTGGTGCCTGTGGAGGTTGCCTGGTGGCCCTCTTCTCCGGCTGCGATTGGCCAAAAGTTGCTGGCGTAGTAAAGCCCTACGGCACCACGTCGAACGATGGACGTTTGGCATCAGAGACCTGCCAAGTTGTGACTGGGTGATGGTCCAACTAGGTTCGTACCAAACCAACCGGGAGCAACGGTGTAGTCATGCTCTCACGATGATTGGGTGGTCGGGGTCATTCACGACTGCCTCCCATGGGACGTTGGAGTTCGACTGATGCGTACGCTCACACCAAGTCAGTGGCTCGTTTATATATGCGCGTTCCATCACGTTCGGAATCGTTCCCCTTCCCGCCCTCCCCGCCGCGCCGACCATGTCTTCCCCACCGTCCGAACACTTCGCGCATTCTGGTCACATCGCTCTCGTTGGGGTTCTTAGTTGTGCCGCTATCTATGCCTTCCTCAAGTTCCTTAGGCCAATCTCATACACAGTCCCATTGCCACCAGGACCCAAGCCCCTCCCACTTCTCGGTAATCTTCTTGACGTTCCTCTCACTCGCCAATGGCTGGTTTACTCCCAGTGGGCCGAGCGCTATGGTATATGACCAGGACTTTGGTTCCAAGAATAACTCAACATCTTCTCAATAGGTCAAATAATCTCGTTTACAGTCTTGGGTAAAACCGTTGTGGTCATTAATTCGCTAGATGTTGCCAGGGACATCCTTGATAATCGTTCTGCGATATATTCTGACCGTCCATATTTTGTTATGGGCGGGGAACTCTGCGGTTGGAACCGCACTACGGTGTTGACCCCCTATGGTCCTCGACTCAAGGAGCATAGGTCACTCTTTGCTCGGGGAATCAGTGGAAAGGGTTCTGTGGAAAAATACCGTTCATTGATGGAGGAAGCGGCACAAAGTTTTGCATATGGCTTAGCATCCGACTCATATGATCTTGTCGGACGGATACATTTGTAGGTATCGGCCTGCACATGCTATCGAGGGTCGGAGCGATTAACATCCTTCCAGGTCTGTGGCGAGCCTTTTGCTCGCTGTAATCTACGGCTACACTACTCGGGGGAGGCAAGATCCAATTGTACGCGACACAGAAAAGACGATAAAGTACTTCTGTACGACCATTGAACCCGGTGCATATCTTGTGGATGTCTTCCCGTCTCGTAAGTTATTTTGACTATGATGGAACCTTTGGTACTGATATCCTCAAGTGAGGCATTTGCCTGATTGGTTCCCCGGTGCTGGTTTCAAAAGAGCCGCAAAAGCTTGGTATGCATTGGTCACTGATGTTTCTGAGGTGCCATTCAAATACGCACTACAAGTGGCAAAGGTTTGTGGGTCTACAATACCTTTGCCCATCTGTTCCCGTACCTCTTGCTTTGATTAGACCGATGCGGCCCGGAGATGTGTGGTCTCTGAGGCTTTGAAAGAAAAGGGCACCCTCCCGGGGGCGGATGAGGCCATCAGATGGAGCTCCTTCACTCTCTACTCCGGTCCGTATCGTCACATACTACCTTTACTGGACTTTGACTAATCATCCTACGATAGCGGGTATTGACACAGTACTTTTTTTGCTGCCATTAGTGACATTACGAGCTCAAACAACTCTAGACGGCGTCTGTCCTTGCCTCTTTTTTCCTGGCAATGACCACCTTCCCGGATGTATGCAAGAAAGCTCAGGAAGAGCTTTCACGAATGTTGGGAGATGGGGTCTTGCCGACTACAAACGATTGCGGTCATCTCCCCTATTTGGATGCCGTGATCAAGGAGACGATTCGTTGGGGAGTCGTCGGTCCGCTCGGCGAGTGGTACCTGGATATTTGGTGTTCCTGATCTAGACGCCATGTCTCTTTAGGGGTCCCTCATGCCGCCTTGGAGGACGGTGTGTATAAGGGATACTTCATCCCAAAGGGTGCCGTGCTTCTCGTTAATGTTTGGTGAAGCCGGACTTCTTCGGAACACATGAACTTACGCTGATCGTGACGACGGAGTAGGCAGATCTGCAACGACCCCACTGTATATGCCAATCCGGGTCAGTTCCGGCCGGAAAGGTTCATGGGAGATATGCCCGAACCGGACCCTGATTGTATGTTTGGTTTTGGCCGTCGAAAATGTACGTGATCGACGATGCAGCAGCACTGGTCATGTTTACCGATGATATATCCCAGGTCCAGGGATGAACCTCGCGCGCCAGTACTTGTCCGTCGTGTGTGCGACGTCTTTGGTGATATTGGATATTTCGAAAGCGACCGATGAATCTGGAGCTGTACAAGAGCCCACATGTGAAATGACTAACAAGTTGATCAAGTAAGTAGTGACCACCTCCCTGAAGGTGACCGAGACTGAATCTGTCTTCCTGAAGTTCCCCAAAACCGTTTCCTTGTAAGATACGCAGGCGGCACTGATGTGTGTATGGCCCGGCCTGTAATGGTCATTATGTTCCTCCCTCTGCTCCTGTGTTCATATTTTCGGTCCCAAAGGTTGTCTCGTAGGATAGTTTAAATTCTCCCCAGTTTAGTCGCACAGTAACAGACCCTCCATACTGTGGCTGCTAAGTTGTAATAGCGATCACATTACCCATTACGAGGCCCGTAGTCGTGACAGAGTCTGCTCGATTGAGATCACTCCAAAGACTCCATTCACCCTGGTAAAAGCATAAGTAGATCTCGGCCCATAACTCCATTCTCGTTACTGGTTGTGTTGTACCGTGTTAACTGAGGGGTCTCCGTCCAGTTGCCTTGCAATGTTCGCCGTCGACCAATACTCTCGAAGCTTGAGGCACGAGTGTGTCCGATTGACCTACTGTAGTAGGTAGTACTCTGACGCTCGGGACCCACTCGCATGACGTCAGAGGCGAAACAGATGAGCTCGTCCAGATTGACCGGCTACTTGGCAGTTATCCCTTTTGCCGACTTTATCACTCAAGTCCGTCTCCAGGATGCGACTTTGGCGGCATCGCCAGTCTACGCCTCAACGTAGCTGACGAGTCCCATTGATTCCTCATGACCCGCAACCATGTTGCGATCGGGCCCTCCTCGGCCATTCCGAGGATAGCGGGGGAATGCAATCCCAAGTATCCCAACGGGATCCACTACGAGTATCCAGGGGTTCATGGTGTTACCTCCCAGTAACAATTTCAGAGGCAGAGGAGTGCGTAGCCTTGTCGGCACGCCAACTGGGGCGAGACCCGATCGACGGACACCGTCTACAACATCACGACTGGGAGACGAAGGGTAAGGGAGGACTTGGTATGTGATTCTCAGGATACGCGAACGTCGGAGTAGAGGCTCCATATGTAGACATCAGGTTCGCTGCTCACTCAGCGGATTGTATGCATTGAGAGGGGTCTGTGTTGTCGTGGAACGGTTTCGGTGGACAGTGTACAAGTTAAAGGTTGAGAATACGGCAACAGGTACATGGGCAGTAAAACAGTATAGGAGTGGGAATCAGTGATTTGTCTTAAGTGAACCGCCTGAAAAGCAAGGAAAGTGCCAACACGAGGAGCACGCAGATGGCAGTGTCCAGCAGCAATGGAGGTCTAGGGTTGCCGACAGGGGATCTGGTTAGGACAGCAGTCTGCGGGACGACCGGAGTGGGTAGTGGTAAGGATTCTCCTGAAGAGCCTTGGGGGGATGGGGACAATGGCGAATCCGAGGCGGTGGTGTCCGGGATTTGATCTTTTGCCACCTGTATCGCTTCCGCTTCTGGTATCGTTTCAAGCGGGTCCGGTACTACTGTTTCAGGATTCGAACCTCCTGGAGTGGGGTCGGGCAAACACTCGAAGTTTGACTTTTCGCAGCGGGGACAGACCCAGTTCCTAGATCTGGGAAGTGAAAGGGGAAAATTGAACAACCGCTCAAAAAGTGGCCATGGGACATACAGAGCGGCTAGACGCTTGCGATCAGATATTGGGGAATCCATTCCACCAACACCGAGCGCGGCCTTCCCACGAAGGGGAAAGAAACCCTGTAAACCAAGAATTGCTATCGCATAGATGGCGGTTGAGAGCTGTGCGACAGATGATTGATGGAGGTGGAATACCCGTTCTAACACCCCACGCGGGTTGCCATGACTCTTCGTGATCTATACAAGGGATGAATGTTGAAGGTGAAGGGACTCGTTGGCGTCTGAGCAGCACATACAGTTGGTGAAGCTGATGCAGATCTGGGATGAGGGTGAGTGGGCGGGCTGTGGCGGTGATTGGGGATGAGGGAGCGTGCCTTGGTGTTGAGTTCAAACCTTCCGTTAGGGGTGAGCATCAGGATGGACGGAGGACGGAACGGGTATTCCGAGGGGAGGAGGATGCGGAAATGGTAGAGTCCTCCCTCGAATTCTGTGCCGGCAGGACCACGGATGGTACAGTGCCATTCCTTGGAATTGCGGATAAAGATCCCGCCGGAAATGGTAAGATGTGGATACGACTCACAAATATGTCGTCCTAGAATTAAACGAATGAATGTCCGTCAGTGAGTAGGAAGAAGGCGAGGCAGACCTCGAGTGGTGCGGCAGTGTAATCGGTGGATTCGTCGTTGGCGAGCTCTTTCGCCTCTTGGAGGATTCTTTTGACAGCTGTAGGCAAAGTTTACTCAGGTGAGCGAAAGGGATGAGGTGGGAGAGGGTCTACCCGAGTTGTTCTTGTTGAGGGAGGTGGCTGACATCGTCGAGGAGATGGTGTTCTGTCGATCACCACGTCCCCCACGCGACAAACATGCACATCCAAAAACTCAAGGTCCGGCCAAAGAAAAGTGCGGACAGGCCGTCGATTGCGGATTATTCTGCGCGTTTTCTGACCGTTCTGCAGGTGCCGCGATCAGTCTCTGTGCTCCGGAACTGGCCACCATGCTTGGGTGCTGGGCGGCGAAGAACGACATGACAACGGCTGGAGCGTGTGCAGAGTCTGCCAAGGCATTGTACGACTGCATGAGGACCACGGTGCGCGTTGTTCACCACCTCTGGTTTCGTCTCTGACCGTGTTCTTTGTGCTGCAGCCGATGGGTGGCAAACAGCACCGACCGACGATCAACTACCACCTCGCCCGCTTGAACAAGGTGCTGAAATAATTGGGGGAGAATGGACCACGTTAGAGATGACTATGATAGACCGTGATACTAGTCTGCCATGCCGTATGATACCGGAATATAAATTCACAACCTGCGGGTTATCGCATGGACCGCCCACCACAAATGTCGTGCTCTCCCCCTTCATCCGCCGAACAGCCTAGTCCCACTCCCTCGTCCACCGCGCCCTCGTATGAACCTGTAGGCATCTTCTGGGACTACGGTCAGCTCATCCTCGCCCTGCCAGATGTTTCCAGACTGACTCCCGGACAGAAAACTGCCCGCCGTCCACCAATGCCTCTGGATACAACCTCATCGACAACATTCGCACCCTAGCAAACCAGTTCGGGGCGGTCAACATCTTCAAGGCTTACCTTCAGCTCCCAGACAAGTCCTCTCAGAGGCAATCCTCCCTTCGATCCGAACTCCACGCCTGTGGCCTATCCTTAACGGGTCCGTCCACCCCACCCTGTCTATCTCGTCTTCTACTCACTTCTCACCCCAGACTGCCCACACAATGGAAAGAACTCGGTAGACCTGATGATGATAGGCGAGCTGTTTTCACCGTGCCGGAAACCGCTCTCCAGTTCTGATGCCTTACCCAGTGGATATCATGGCGTTCATCAAGGACAATCCGCCTCCAGCCACAATCATCCTCATCTCCGGCGATCGTGATTTTGCCTATCTTCTGTCTACAATCCGATGGAGAAAGTACAACGTCGTGCTCATTAGTAACTCTTTCATGACTCATGAGAGCCTGACCGCCCAAGCCTCTGTCGTGTATGATTGGCAATCTGACATACTGAAAACACGACCTCCATCCAGGCTACCGCTACTCAGATCTCGCCGCGAGACTTCATCAGCTGTCGTGTTTCTGACCACTCCTCAAGAGTCGGATCACTCTCCCGAGTCTGATGCGCATGCCGCCGGTCTTCCGGAAGAACAGATCACTCCCGCCATCCGACCCCTCGCTCTGTCCCCTCGCTCAGTTAGTATTACCACCGTGAGTACAATCCGCCCTGCGCATGCAATCTTGCCACCGGACGCTCCACTTGTGGAGTCAGAGGCTACGCCTATACCCACCAGGGCGGAAATTCCCGCCGACGGGACGTCCGCCAGCGTTCCGATGACCCCTACTTCCGACGATTGGATTGTGGCTGATTTGACAAGCGAATCTGCTATGGTACGTCTCTCGATCGCTCATGGCGTCGTTACTGACCGCAGATCCCGACAGGATCAGTCTTCACCTAAAACAATCGATCCCGTCGATGAAGATGGTGCCCACTCTCCTGCATTCGTGAGCGCATGTCAAAATGTGTCCAATTCAACCGCTGATTCCACAATTCATTCATAGAGTTCCCCGGAAATGATTCCATCAGAAGGCGAAGGCGACATCCCCTCCTCTCCAGGATACCTGCTTCTCATTGGTGAAGAAAGTTCAGTCGAGTCCAACGTCCAAGACCCCAGGGACCTGGATACACCGGGTACTGTCAAATCTATTTCGCGAGCCTGCGAATGTAAGATATGTGCGAGGCCACCCACTCTCCCCCCGTCCCAGACTCCAGCCCAGGAGATCGTGAACGGCCACCAGGCTGACCCTACCCCTCGGTAAGAACTTTCCTACTACGTACGCCCTGGACTTAATGTATGCTGCTACCAGCGAACAATCTGCATCACTGCCAGCCGAGGCGGTCCCACCCCCGGAACTGCCTCCAGCCCACGATAGTCCCTTTAACATCCTCGCCCCAGCATTCACTCCAAGGACGTCCCGCCTTTCTTGGGCTGAAATCTCGAAATCTCCCGCAAAAGCGGACACAAAACGTGATTTCAAAGACTTAATCGCCATTTTAGGCGAGTTATCCGCGAATGGAAACCCAAGACCTCGATTCTCGACCGTTTCCCCACTTTTGAGGGACAGGAAGCCGGACACGTTCGAAACGGTTGGCGTTACACAGTTCAAAGCTTATCTTCAACTTGCCGAGTCCGCCGGGATCGTAGTTGTCGAACAACATCAAGACGGAGATGGATGGATCACTCTCCGTCCCCAATGGAACACTAGCCCCAATAGCTCCTCACAGCATGCCCCATCGCAACAGGCCGAGTCGCGATTCGGTGATCTCGTTAAGATCCTGAACGACTTACGACTTGCGGAAGATCCCGAACCTCGGTTCTCTACCGTTGGTCCGCGATTGATAAGAAGGAACCCTTCCATTTACGAGAACGCGGGCGTGACGAAGTTCAAGGAGTACGTCGAAGCGGCTGTGGAAGCAGGTGTTATTACTGTTCGCGGGGTGAAGAATGGTGATGGCTGGCTCAAGCTATGCCCGGCTTACCGCAACCCTCCTGTGCATTCTTCGACATCCGTGAACACTGCCAGCACTCCACCGATGCGTGTAGTCAGCACCCCGTCTCCCTTCGCCCCACTGATCGACTGCTTGAAATCCAAACAATTGACGAGCGCTCAGCCAATTCCGTTCTCCGACATCCTTGCCCACCTCATTTCGACCCTTGGCTACCCCGACTTACTCTCCTTGTACAACAGCGTCCCTGGGGTGTCGACGTTCAGTCAATACCTCGACGCAGCAATCACCTCCGGACTCGTTTCACTGGTTAGTGGGACGACAACCTCCAGAGACGCATTGGTCTCCCTCCGCGACGCAAAGGCGACTCTGAGTGTGGGGCCACAGCTTCCAGTGCCCATCAACCCCATAACCTCCCAGCATAGTCCATTCGAGCCGTTGACCAACAACCTAACCAAGTTGTGGAACGAGGGAAAACAGGAACCGACACTTTCCGAGATACACCCTCTTATATTGGCGCAGGATATCATGGCATACGGTCGGGTCGGTGCAATGACCATCAAGGACTATGTAATGAAGGCAGCCGCGGCAAACCTCGTCATTTATGACCCCCTTGTGATGCCCGGGGTATCGTTCATGGCTTCTACAGTCAGGTTGCGCGAACCCCCTTCGCAGTTATCAGGCAGTCCACCATCACTGGCCCAACCAAATGTCTCCACCACTCCTCTACCCCCCCTCCCTCCCCCTGAGGAAGTCGCAGCTTCTCCACCGTCCGTAAACGTCACACCAAACTCTTTTCGGGACCTCATCGCGGTCCTGACAAAACTCCGGGCGTCGACTGGGGAACCAGAATCTCGGTTTTCCAGCGTAGTCCCGTTACTTCTAAAAAGGAAGCCCAACGCTTACGCAGCCGTTGGTGTCGCGAAGTTCAAGGACTATATCATCCTTGCGATGGAGAATGGAGTGGTTAGGATCAGAGGGATGAAACAGGGCGATGGCTGGGTGTCGCTGAGTGACCCGAGGTCCGGAGGCGGAGGTTTGAAGTCGGCATCTGCTGTCTCCCTCCAATCCAGTAAATCATCGGAGGATGGGATGGTCACCGCCCGGTCCTCATTCGTCAGCTTAAAGGGGGGCGGGGTTGACCCAAAATTCGTGGACTTGGTCGAGACGTTGGGGGAGATGTGGAAGAACGGGGACAAGAAACCGCTTTTTTCCCTCGTTGCACCCCAGCTATTGAGGGACGAGAGGAAGAAGGCGAGGACGCTGAATCCCTGTGGCGTTGACAAGTTCAAGGCCTACGCGGAGCTCGCTAAGGAGGCAGGAATCGTCAAGATTTATTATGAGCGGCTCGGGGAAGAGAGAATGTCACTGGATCCGACGATTCGAGTGAAAGCCGGGTATATCTGAATTGTTGAAGGATTCATTCGTACTGGCTGCCATGCTGGAACATGTGGACCGCCTGGTTTCATGATTATGACCACCCTTGTATTAAAGTATTAATTGGCACTTGAATCTAATGTAGTGTATACTCTCAAAGTGTCTTCATGTTCTTCTAGTGTCTCTACGAGATTTGCAATCTTGCCTTCCATCTGTTCGTCGGCTGCTATGGTTTCGGTCGGTGCGTAGACCAGTTCGCTTGCCAAGAGCTCGCGAACTAGCTCGGGTCGCGATGTCAGGGTAGAGGTGAGTTTTCCCAGATTTTCCGGTTGGCAAGTAAACTGTGATAGAACATACTGAGAACCAGTACTGAAGCCGGAGAGCCGTCGCACCTCGAGTTCTATTGTTTCTCTTGATTCGGAGTTCTGGGAGAAGTCGTCGACAAACGGTAGGGCCACCTCTATTGCAACCTCTGCGCGGGTTCCTATGGGCTCATTTTCAAGCTTCCCAACGGACACCCGGACCAGCCCCTTTCGGGTGAAGAGGTAGTTTACGGGGGCAAAATGGGCGCTGTAAGGGTCGAACTCAACCACCACGTTGACCGTTGACACAAGTGGACTCACTTGTGGCTTGCCAACAGTTCCCGTAGTTTGTGGAAGGTGCGATTCGAATTGTCAGTTAAACATTCGCTGGAAATAACGTCTCGTCAGGGAAGGATTCGTGGGGTGTCCTGACGGGAAAAACATACATGATAATCCCGGCCTCACCAAAGGCCATAGCTTCGTAAGTTGCCAGCTGCAAGCCTTTACACTTGTCTCCGCTCGCCTGGAATTCGCGTGTTCACCCGGCGACGCGCCAACTGGGGGCATAGATGGGTTCTCTTACCTTTTTCAGCGCGTTTTCGATATTAATCCTGGGTACCCCAGACGACTTGGCGGCTTTGAGAGCGGCTGCAAGCGCGGCATTCGTGATGGGATCCGCGGAACCACCGGCTACAGAGGGAACGAGTGAGACTGACGCGGGAGGGAGTTTCAAACGAGACGCACATCGGACTGCGACCATAATATCCTAGTGACATAAGCACCCTGGAAGAACACGCTGTGCGAGCATCGAATTAAACGTACCCTGGAGGCTTTACTGTATATCATAGATTTCTTTATGTCATTGGCACCCTTCTTAGCTGCAATTTTGGACCACTGGAGGAGTCGACATTCAGCTGGCAAGTCAAGCAATTCAGATCCTCACTTTGTTGTGGCCAGCGAGCGCAGGGACGGTCGTCGAGAATGCCCGTTGGACGAGGTTACAACGGCACGTAGTGGTCACGGAGGCTCTGAACATGACGGACGATCGGGAGCGGATCAAACCATCGGAGCAACTCCCGCGCCGGGATTGTTTCTCCTGGTCATTGGCTGGCCAATGGCACCCACCCGACCACCTTACACCCCCTGCAGTGGGCAACGCAGACACTCAGGCCGGGACATCCGGTACCTTTGGTTGGATGAGGGAGTAGCTCGCACACAGAATCGATTACAAGAAAGTCAAGTCCCTGCCACGCATCCATGATTGTTTCCTGAAATCACTCTTGCTCGCCAATCGCACTTCCAGACCGCTTCACCAAATCTCGTTTCGCCCCGGCCAACTCCTTCGACCTGTCCTCCAGCACCTTCTTGTGTTCATCGATTGTTGTTTGGATATCGGTGTACAACGACATTTTTTGCCTGTGGAACGGGTCGATATTCGGTAACAGTCGAGATAACCGATGGCTCACATCATATGATCCTTGACCTTACCAACGAAGGCACCCTCAGGTCAGCTCACACTAGGTTAAAGCTTCTGCTTACCATGTCGAGAATTCCAGAGAACTTGTTTGCAATTTCTAAGCCGACCCCCGGTCAGTACTACCGATCCAAGGAGCCCCAGTCGATCCTAATCACCTTGAGCACCAGCGTTCCATTCCTCCAGAGAAGTATTCGTCCATTTTTCTTTCAGATCCTCGTACTTCCTCGAGTTCTCGCTGATATATGCGTCCGAGTCGAGTCCCAGTAAAGTATCTAGCTCATGCTGTTTCGTCCTCGGTTGTTCTGGGGGTGCAGCATGTGCGTAGGAGGGTGGGCGTGATCTCCCGGCTGTGGACCCTAGGATCTGGTTTGGATGGTTTCGTTATAAGCTACCCCATCGACACCTACGGCTGACGAGATACCTGTTCAGATTTAAATCGCTTTGCGTTGTTGTTTTCCATGTGGCCGACATCGTCGTCCGTCCGCTGAGCTCGCTTTCTCGAACCAGAGCCATCTGCGTATCGTTCTGTGAAGAAGAGGGAGGCCGAGCTTGCTGTAGGGCCACTAGCCAGTTCCACGTCCTCGTCCACTTCGTTGATCATGGGGAGAAGATGCTGAGGGTTTCCCTCCTGTGCGAAAAAAGAGCTGGTAACGCTCCCGCTGTCTACAATTGGCGAGGATGGGATATCTTCAACCTGCACAGAAGGCATTCCGCTGCTCTGATAAGCAGAAACACTACCCAGGCCAGATGTCGCCGAGGAAATAACCGGAGAAGGAGCACAAGAGAGATCAAGCTTTGAATTATGCGGACTGGCAGACCAAGAGCTGTTTGAAACGTTCTGAGGAGGCACTTGGGGGTCGTCGTGAGACTTTGATTTTCTGCTGGGAAGAGATTGGTCGCGTTTCTTTGGATTGAAAAGCCCAGAGAGATTGAAAGACTTGTTTGCAGTGTTGCCGAGATCAGTATCTATCCTCTGAGAATGGAGTGCTTTCGAAGAGTCTGACTGAGAGGATGAGAGCTGAGGGTCTGGACGGGGTGTAGGGCGGAAGGGCTGCCTTGCACTCATGGTCTGAATGCTATGAGATGAAGAGAGAGGACTAGATCTTCCGACGAGAACGCGTCCTACACGTGACCAGAGAAGCGATGCACCCAAACTCGAATTTCCGGTCTGCCCCAATGTACTGCGAGTACAGCGATAATATAAGGAGTATAAATACAATTGTTATCTACTAGGTAAAGGAGTGAAAACGGTCGGAATGCAAGAGAAGCAATGGGAAAAAAGAAAAACAAGTTCAATTCACGATGAAGTGAAAGATGTCCTGTGTAAACCATTTGAGCGCAAGTCTGCCAACTGGCCGTGACGCCGCTGTAGCGCGAGGTAATATCGTAACCCGAAGCGCATGTGGTAGTGAATAGCCCCGTCGGACCCAGATGACTGTGAGTTTTGTCCATCAAGCAATGATGTCTGAGTGTCGGTCATCCAGCGGGAGTCTTATTGTTCCCCGAAACGCACCAAAGAGGCTCATGTGGCATTCGCCAGGATCGCGGCCAAGTCTGACTGGGTTGCGGCTGCTAACTGCCTGGATCTTGCCTTCAAACGTACTGAAATTGGCGTTAGCAACGTCAGTCATCGAGTGATCACCAACCACACTTACAGTTTCGATCCAGACTTAGTAAGACAACTTTTGCGGCGTTCTTCAGATCGTGAGCGGTCCCGCTCGGCTTGAGTAACCCGGAGCGGTCGAACCAATGCTCATCGTGCCAGATGGCAGCCCGGAGGATAAGATCGTCCATATTCCTCTCCCAAGAGTCCCTGTCACTAAAGTCAACCTGCTCCGTTCGCACGTTGAGCGACGATAGATAGTTGCCCCTTGACGTTTGGATCTTGAGAGAGGAGGACAAAGCCTTGAGGTTAGAAGAGATAAATGATAGAGCGGCCTTTGACGCTTCCGCGAGTTGAGGCGAGTCAGACGTTGCCAGGCCATCGAGCTCCATAATGACGGGTAGAGGAACGATCACCGTCCAACGGAGACTCTCTACGAGAGAAGTGAACATCGAGAGGGACGACAGCAGGATATTCGTATCGATGATCAATACAGTGTAACCCGGAACGATGATATTCGCTGGCTTTGACGTGGAGTTTTTGGAGCGCTGTGCGCGCCGGGAGGATCGCGGAGCGGCACGGGGTCTATCGTTGGCGGATTGCAAGATACTACGGAGGTAACGGCGCCGTTCCTGAGGGAAGCCAAATCAATCGCGATTCTAATGATGATTACCGAAAGCAGACAAACCTTGAGTGCCTTTACTTCCTCGCTGTCGTTCGCGTCGTCGACATCGCTCTCCTCGGAGGCGTCCTCTACCGACTCTTCGTCGACATCCATCGAGTCATCCCAACGACGGCGGATCCTGCGCATATCCTCTTCCTCGCGCTCCCTCCTCCGTTGTTCTTTCCAATTCTCCACCTTGTCAGCCAGTCGACCTTCAACCGACCAAACTCGTTTGCCATTCGGTTGTTGCGTGCACATGAACCCATCGACATACTTGGTGATCCTCGTGCCAGAGCGTAGCACTCGAATCCATCTGTTGTCCTGATCGCTGATACGGAGAGAGATTCCTTTGCCATCGTCGTCGTCGTCATCGTCATCATCCTCGATGACCCCATCGCTCACTTCCTCGCCTTCCTTCACGTCGAGGACAGCGGCCTCGTTGATACGACCATCGGTAGCCCTGCTCCAGAACCCCCTCTCGTAGATCTTTCGTCCACCCCAAGCCATCCCCCTTAGACAGGCATCCTCAGGCAAGGGAGTACATCCAGCGGTGATGATTGACGGTTCTCTTGAACCTGCAGCCTCGTCGGAAAGCTTGATGACGGATCTTGGTACACTGCTCAAGAAGACAGCGAGTTCGCCCCATGGAATTACGCGCTCAAAGATGGACCAGTGGTCGCTTTTGACAACCGTCGACACGAAGGTGAGGATGATCGTGATGTAGGGATTCAGCGTGTCCCTCTGGAACGGGATACTGCGCATCGGTCTGGAAAGTGCCTGAGAGAGTACGGAGAAAGTAAGCTGAAGAGAAAGCTTCAGGTGAACAGGCAGGTCGTTGTCCAGGTCAGCATCGGCCTTAGTGACCAATGGCGATGAGATAACCCCATCTGCGGCAGCCATCTTGATATCCTCTTCCTCGGCGTCAACATCCATACGATCGGAGTCCCTTCGTTCTTCCTTCTTAGAAGAAGTGCGGGATTTCGGTAACGGGGGGATTGCGGGGACTATACCGCTGATCTGCTTGAGTACAGCCGTCGGTCGACCGTACTCAAGGATGGAACCGATGTTAACCACAGCCATCATCATCCAATCTCGCTCCTCGACCTCTTCGATCTGGAGCCGTTCCAAAAGCCTCGAGAGCGCGGACTGAAAACCGTCAAGTTGGATGTTGGTAAAGAGCATCCCGTGGAGTAGGATGAAGAGGTCGGACACATGAGCCTCCGGGGAAGAGCGGCGCAGCTGAGCAGATGGCGACCAGAGTGCGAGGATGGACTCCCGGGCAGTGGTGAAGGGTTGGAGTGTTGTCATACTGCGGAAAAATGTAAATGTGCGTGAAGTGGGTTCAAGAAGACAGGAAGCGTACCTTTTGACGAAATGATACAGACCTCTCAACTCCTCACCTTCACCAAATTCCTTGCACAAAAAGCCCATGTGATGATGTAGTCTGCCGGTTCCGGGGTATTCGATGAGGCCATTCGAGTACCATTCCCTGGCAATGTTCCTCCACTTCTCCCGGTCTGGTGGGAGCTCCATCGCTCTCGCAGCCTCGATGCCGACGCTGGGACTGTTGCCTTTGGGTAACACCGGATTATCGCTGATTTGACTAGCCTTCGTATCGTCCACGCTGATCGACATGGCGACATCGTCGGAAGCATTCGCTACCTGAGCCACAGCGGAGTGGGTCAAAGAAGCGGAGTGGGAGGTCTTGCTGGTCACGAGCTCGGATACGGCCATCCGATACCGTGCAAGGTCGCCAAGTGATTCCACCCAGCTACTTCGGTAGACCGATAAGTTTTCCTCCTCGTAAAGGCACGAGTAGAATGTGTAGGCATAGTAGATGAAATCTTGGAGATGTTCAAGAGCGACAATCGAGTTGTTGAAAGCGCATCGACGAAGATTCTCGAGCGGACGATGGAAACCGTGCAGCCAGAGCCGCATAATGAGGTTGTACTTTTCAGGGACGGCCCTCAGTGATACGGGAACGTTGTGGGCAAGAGTTAGTCGCAGTAGGTTATGAATCATGTCTGCGAGGCTCCAGTGAACGTCAAAGGAATGTTGTCGATAGAGAGCAACACAACCTACTTCTTATGATCCTCGAGCACACGTTTCCACCGATCCCTTTCTGTATCGTCATCCTTCTTCTCCTTTCCCTTGAGCATTACCCTGGGTTCATCGAGGATCTCGTCACCATCTTCACGAGATACCTTGGCTTCCAAGAGAGATATCTCGCGATACAGCCGTTTGAGCTGTGCGGAAAGGACGGTGCCAGTGGTTTCTGATCGAGGTTTGCCTTCGAACAATGCTGAGGAAGCGGATGAGCCGTCCGTAGAGAGGGTGAAGTTTGAGGACAATGTCGACTGGGCGTATGATGAGGTCGATGAGGCCGAAACATAGTCCACGGAAGATCGGGGCGAGGGTGTTGGTGGTTTAGTTGTTTGAGGGGTGCCACTGGGTCTTGCCATATTTGAGAAACGGACGGGATCATCCTTGCGATGATCGAACAACTGGCGTTGCTGCGCATTCTCGCGCTGGGGAGAGTGCTGTTGTGTGCGAGATAGGATGGCATGACGCGAAGGGGGATGCGATGGAGCGCGTTCGACCAGGACGTCAGGCTCTTGATTATGACGCATCAGAATGGCACTGGTGTTCGGGTTGTAGAGTTTCTGATGGGGTCGTGGGCTGGGGTGGGGAGAAGCAGATATCTGGAGTCGACGAGTAAACTCGTCTGCGTCTGCGTCCTGGAGGTAGTTAGAAGGGATAGGGCCTGGTGTGGGTGTCGCGTGTGGTCTTCTGGGGGAAACGGATGTGGCGGGGAGGCTGGGGGGGGTGACACGCTCAGACCGATCCCTGGGCTTTGTCGAGCTAGAAATGCGATAGAGGGGTCAGGAACAGGCGAGGCCGACATCGGGTACATGCATATAAAAGCAGTAGGAAATGCGGAGAGGACGTACGCAGCATTTCTGCGCTGATGAGCAATAAACTTTTCTGCGAGATCTGTGGGGACGGGATCTCTTGCCTGGTCGCGTTCCTTGCCCTTTCTCGAAGGACGAGAGGGGGTTAAATCAGGCATGGGCGGGGACTAGGGAGGGGGGAGGGGAGATGGAGAGTAGATGGAGGAGGGGAGGGGATGAATTGTGTCACCGGTGCTTGTCTGCAGCAGCGGTTTGGTCGACGGTCGGGCTGCGCATTAGGTCGATCATCGGATCACGTGGGGAATGCGCAGCTTTGACGCGGCGATGTCCGGGACGGGCCGGGGTCGGATCAGAGGAGAGAGAAAAAAACAAAGATTCCGTGTTTACAAATCGTGCTGGGAGGAGGAAGCAATGTACAGTACACGCCGACACACAAACACCCGTTAACCCCCGTTCTGCGTGTTTCCTTGCCAGAGCCCATACGTCTTCCCAGGCGTCGTCTGCCACAACCTGATAGTGCCTGCAGGTGGGGACAAAATCAGTATCAGAGCAATATTGACGACAGTATACGGAAAACAGACCGTCCTCTGCAGAGTGTGAAAGGAAGGGGGAAGGTGAGGTCTGTTAGTTGATTGTCGCTTGGTCGGATAAAGGCACTCACCGCTTCCGCTCGCGTAAAGTTCACCATCGGGACTAAACTCGATACAGTGGACCGGGCCGTGATGACCCTTCAAGACTTCACGCTCCTCACCATCGATCGCGTGTACGCGGACCCATTCATCAGTCAGACTGCCAGTAACGAAGCGATCTTGTAAGATGGGATGGATGGACGCCGAAGATGGTGAATAGGACAGTGTGACGCTGTGAGTTGGCGGACCGTTTGGAGCAGCAGAAATGAAGGCGACGGTTTTGCCAGAAGTGACAACGAGTCTGCTTGTTTGAGGGGACAGTTCCATGGAGGTGATTGGAGTGGGGAAAGGGGTCCTTGCGATCACTGGTCGCGACCTGAGGTCCCACCACCTGAGGTTATCGGTCAGATGCTGGTTTGGACAAGTCGCAAGACGTAGTTACGCACTTGATGTTGCCATCTTCTCCGGCGGTCACTCCGAGATTTTCCGCCACCCAGACGACGCTTTTGACAGTTCCCTCATGGGCCAAGCCGCTGGTGTCTTCCAAGCTAACTGGAGGGGCATCGGGCCGGTTGATGTCAAAAATCCTGGCCTTCTTCTCTTGGCCGCCGGTGAGGAGATGAGACGAGGTTGAGGATAGGGCAACGGTTCGGATGATATGATTGTGGGGGAAAGAGTGGAGACACTGCCCAGTGTAGGTATCCCAGATCTTGCTGGCAACGGGATTGGGTGAGAAAATTGGGAAAATTGGGTGGAAATTGAGCAGATGGGGCGTACGCGGTAAAGTCAGCACTTCCTGATGCGGCTTTAGAGGTGTCCCTCGAAATCTTGCTGCTCCAGACGGCACCCTTGTGACCGATAAAGGTGCCTACCCAATCGCCGGTCCACTCTCTGAGCATAGGGCTCCCATCTTTGCAGCTAGATATTAGCAAATACGACTGGTCATCTTGAAGAGGCGAGAAAGATAAGTGGGTGACGGGGCGTGTGTGGCCGGGACACACGAGAGGGACGGCCTTGAAGGTGGTCATTAGGGAGACGTGAGAAATGGGGACAAGTCGAGTAGAAGAAGGAAAAGGATGTATGTAGCGGCAAGATTGTGCGGTACGACGTTACAGGCGCACCGCGCACTGAGGAGCAGAAGGAGAGGATGAAAATCAAAAACAGCCGAGAGAGATGATGCTGGCCACGTGCGACGCCTGGACAGACTCAAAAGGCGTGCTACACGGTACATGGTCACTACTCGACGATCCACACAGCACACGGTGGGGGAAAAGGCGAGGAAAAAGCGGGACTGTGCGTGGTGCGGGTCCGGCCCGTCGCGTTGGTGTTGCGAGCTGTTGAGCATCGAGCATCATGCCACATTGTGTCTGATGAGGCGGATAACGACAGGGATGGGAAACAACTTCGGCCTGGACGAGGCTAGCGGTCGTTACGCTCGGCGGTGCCGATTGGGCCGTGGTGCAGGACCATGTCGCATTTGACCGAGCGGATGCTGGCCGACGAGAGAATGATGCAAGATTAGAATTGCGGGATCTCACTCCAAGGCACCAGGGCGGTTGGATGAAAGCGGCTAGCGAACGAGCGAGCACGACATTCCCCACTAAAACTGCGTCTTTCAATGGCTGCAGATGCCCAGGCGTGGGCGGAGTCTGTCGCTGCAGACTGATCCGTCGGGGGACGATCACTGATCCGCTTGCGTCAACGATCCAGTCGATTGCGTGCTACTCAATCCCCCGCACGCGCTCCCCAGGGCCGTGGCCAGGGAGAGAGACGTGCTTGTGCGATTCCAGCACCATCACGAGTCGACCTTCTCCCACGGCCCCCCATCTCTCGACTCGCGGACCCAGCAGGACAGCTGTCCCAGGCCAATTCGCGGAGAATTGGTAAACCGTTTTGACGTTAGCGCGCTGGTAACAATGATAACGACATCGCCATCTGACCGAGTGCCTGGTAGACATCATCCCTTCCAATTGGACATCCCGGCCCACCTTCCCTATAAAGTCCAGCACTCTCTCCCCACCCTGCACCTGGCCCCGCCTTCCTCCCCAGCATGACCACCAGAGACAGGGCCAAGAAGCTCGCCAAACAGGTTCTCAATCTTCCCGAAGAACAGGTCCCCGTCGTCTCCAGTGCAGACTGGATCCGGAGCCTCTTCGATTTCAACTTCCTCCCTGCCGTTCGTGGATCTACTCCATCTCCTCCGTGCCGTTTCATTCTCACTTCCCCCTACAGGCAATCGTCTACGTCAAGAGCCTGTTCCCCATATTGGGATGGATCACCCGATACAGTACCGCCGTTTCCCTCAGACCTCCCGTACATTCTGACACTCGGTCCACAGACCTTACTTGGCTGACTGGCGATCTCATCGCTGGTGTCACCGGTATGCACCCTTCTCACATCCACTCATCCCCCCCACTCACTCTCCCGCAGTCGCTCTGGTCTTGGTTCCTCAGAGCATGTCTTACGCGATTGTAACCCTTCTCCCTTGCCCCCTCCCCCCCTCCCGCTCTAATTCTGTCCTCTAGCTTGCTAGTCTTCCTGCTGAATACGGTCTCTACTCATCCTTTGTCGGTGTCACCATCTACTGTGTGAGTCCTGCCTCCATTTCTATTCCGATCATCGTAGTAACCGCCCCCAGTTCTTTGCCACCTCCAAGGACGTGTCGATCGGACCCGTGGCTGTCATGTCCTTGACCATATCTCAGATCATCAAGCACGTGGAGACTGCACATCCCGACACATGGCAAGGCCCACAGATTGCAACCACTGTCGCTTTTGTCGCTGTAACTCTTTAACCCGCGTCCCCCATCTCAAACCTCTGACCGCTCATCACAGGGCTTCACCGTCCTTGGCATTGGTCTTTTACGACTCGGTTGGATCGTAGAGTTTATCCCAGCCCCTGCCGTAAGCGGCTTCATGACCGGTTCCGCCATCACAATTGTCTCCGGTCAGGTTCGCCACTTCCCCCTTTAACCCCTCCACGTTATTCTCAC